>Ga0209477_1000194_pt1 | contig 35484 bp, 41 predicted proteins | sample KloWWTupernatant_FD_187180 | JGI IMG/M metagenome (GOLD analysis project Ga0209477, IMG submission 187180) | Active sludge microbial communities from Klosterneuburg, Austria, studying microevolution and ecology of nitrifiers - Klosterneuburg... | ecosystem: Engineered > WWTP > Aerobic digester >...
TGCCCAGTGGCTGATCCGACTCGACCCCCGCGGCCGGTCGGAGTTCTCCCCACCGTTGCAGCCCGGCCAGACGATCAGGGTGTGGAAGCAGCACGCCCGATTCCGCCGCTGAACCGGTGGCGGCGGCCCTTCGTGACGCCGTCCGCTCGTTCCTCACGGACAGCTCCTCAGGGACCGGTTGGAGGGGTGCGCTCGTACCTCACGGACAGCTCCTCAGCGACCGGATGGAGCGGGATGCCGCTGCGTCGCGCCTCCCCGTAAACGTTCCCTGAGGAGCGCTCGTGAGGAACGAACGAGCGCGTCACGAAGGGCGTCCGCCACCAGTTCCCAGAGCAGACGGCGGCCCTTCGTGACGCCGTCCGCTCGTTCCTCACGGACGGCTCCTCAGGGACCGATTGGAGGGTGTGGCTCGTGAGGTACGAGCGGAGCGTCTCGAAGGGGGCGTCCGCCACAAGTTCTCAGAGCAGACGGCGGCCCTTCGTGACGCCGTCCGCTCGTCCCTCACGGACGGCTCCTCAGGGACCGGTTGGAGGGGTGCGCTCGTTCCTCACGGACGGCTTCTCAGCGACCGGATGGTGGCGACGGTCGTCCGACCCCTAGTCGGGCGCAGCAGCCCAAGGTCAGTCGCCGGCGGTCTGGCGACGCAGGTCCTTGCGAAGTTCGGGAGGCAGCGCGAAGGTCAGGTTCTCCTCGGTGAGGCGCTCCTCGACAGCCGCCGGGAAGCCGCGTTCGGTGAGGAAATCCAAGACTCCCTGCACTAGCGCGTCCGGCACCGAGGCGCCGGAGGTGACGCCCACCGAGCTCACGCCGTCCAGCCAGGACTCGTCGATCTCGCCGGCGTTGTCGACCCGATAGGACGCCTTCGCACCGGCTTCCAGCGCGACCTCGACCAGGCGCACCGAATTGGACGAGTTCTGCGAACCCACCACGATCACCAGATCGGAATGGGTAGCGATCTGTTTCACCGCGGACTGCCGGTTCTGAGTGGCGTAGCAGATGTCGTCGCTGGGCGGGTCCATCAGCGTGGGGAACTTCTCGCGCAGGCGTCCGACCGTCTCCCAGGTCTCGTCGACGCTCAGCGTGGTCTGGCTCAGCCAGGCGACCTTGGCGTCGTCGGCCAACTCGACCCCGTCCACGTCATCGGGGTGCTGCACCAGGGTGATGTGCTCGGGCGCCTCACCGGTGGTGCCCTCCACCTCCTCATGACCGGCGTGGCCGATCAGCAGGATCTGGATGCCCTGGCCGGCGAAGCGTTTGGCCTCGTTGTGCACCTTGGTGACCAGCGGGCAGGTGGCGTCGATGGTCTTCAGCCCACGTTCGGCAGCTTCGGCGTGCACAGCCGGCGACACCCCGTGCGCGGAGAACACCACCGTTGCGCCGACCGGCACTTCGGCCAATTCTTCGACGAAGATCGCCCCCCGGGCCTCAAGGTCCTCCACGACGTGCCGGTTGTGCACGATCTGCTTGCGGACGTAGACCGGCGGGCCGTACACGTCCAGCGCCTTCTCCACTGTGACCACCGCGCGATCCACTCCGGCGCAGTATCCCCGGGGCGCGGCGACGACCACTCGCTTGGTTTCTGGCATGCCGTTCAGTCTACGTTGGCCGTCCGATCGCTCCGGACGCGTCTGTTCAGGCTCCTACCCGCCGCGCTAAGCGACTGAGCTCCGATAGAACGAACCGCAGGTTGCGGGGCGACTCCCCCACCCGCCGGATGGCGTACGGGAACCAGTCCGTGCCGAACGGCAGGTAGACCCGAACCCGATGACCGCGCCGAGCCAGCTCGCGCTGCAGTTCGGGACGGACGCCGTACAGCAGCTCGAACTCGTAGCCGTCCCTTGGCCAATCGTGGGCGTCGGCCTGAGAAATGATCTCCTCGATCAGGCGGTGGTCGTGGGTGGCGAAGACCGGGTAGACGCCGGACTCTCGGGCCGCGCGGCTCAGCAGCAACGACGCGCACCGGCGGTAACGCGAGTCGCGATCCGTCGTACCACGCACAGCGGCAGACGCTGGTTCGGCGAACGCGCCCTTGACCAGCCGAACCCAGGCACCGCCGGCCACCAGCCGCTCCAGATCGGCGCGCGTGCGGTGCAGATAGGCCTGAATCGTGATCGCCGCCGGCAGGTCCTCCGCACGCAATGCCCAGTAGAGGTCCAACGTCGCGTCGGTGACGCCGGAATCCTCCATGTCGATCATCAGCGCGTCGTGGCCCTGCCGCGGCGCTCCGGCCGCCTCCCGCACCGCAAGCGCCAGCGTCCGGGCGTTGGCCAGACAGGTGGCCTCGTCGGCCATCAGGCCGATCTGGGTCGGATCGACCGACGCGCACGCGTCCAGGGAGTTCTCTGCCGCAGAGCCGATTGCTGCGCTCAGCTGGGCGACCGTCGCGGCGATCAGCGTCGGGTCGGTCACGTACTCGCCGAGGTAGAACAGGGAGGTCGAGATGGCGTCCCGACCCAGTTCGAGAGCGCAGCTCACCGCCGCATCCACGCTCCCGCCGCCAACGAACTGCCTGGCCAGGCCCCGCAGCCACGGCTGCCGTTGGGCGAAAGCCGTGACCCGCTCCGATCGAGCCAGCCGGATCATGCCTTCTTGCCAGAGCGCCATGGCGTCACCCTAAGTCAGCATCGCTGTGGGGCTGGCTGCGTCCGCGATTCACCAGTGTCGGCGGTGGCCGCTAGCCTGCGGTGGTGGTCACATCGAACGACGGTTCCGTGCAGCGGCTGACCAGTTCAGCCGAGCAGCCGCAACCGCTGCGCGCGGTGGTGGCCGCGACCAAGTCGTGGGTCGAGCGGCTGAACCCGATCTGGGTCGAAGGCCAGCTGATCGAGATCAAACGCCGCGCCGGTTCGGTCACCCAGTTCCTGACCATGCGCGACACCCTCGCCGAGGTGTCGGTGACCCTGTCCACCTCACTCGCCGTGCTGGACGCCGCCGGCCCGCTGACCGAGGGCACCGTGGTTGCGGCGTGGGTGCGTCCGACCGTGTGGAGCAAGTCCGGCAGCCTCACCTTCGAGTGCCGCGAGCTGCGTCCCTCGGGCGAGGGCAGGCTGCTGGCCGCGCTCGAGCAGCGCAAGCGGATGCTGCAGGCCGAGGGCCTGTTCGAACCGGCGCTGAAGAAGCGGCTGCCCTTCCTGCCCCGGCGCGTCGGCCTGGTCACCGGCGCCCAGAGCGCGGCCGAGCGTGACGTCGTTGAGAACATCGGACGCCGCTGGCCGGCCGCGGTGCTAGACGTGCGGCACACCCTGGTGCAGGGCCAACAGTCGGTCGAGCAGCTCATCGATGCCATCCGCTCCCTCGACGCCGCCCCCGAGGTCGACGTGATCATCGTCGCCCGTGGCGGCGGCTCGCTGGAGGACCTGCTGCCGTTCAGCGACGAGGCCCTCGTCCGCGCTGTTTTCGCTTGTCGGACGCCGGTGGTGAGCGCGATCGGGCACGAGACCGACACCCCGATCCTCGACCTGGTGGCCGACCTGCGCGCGTCCACGCCGACGGACGCAGCCAAGCGCGTCGTCCCGGACGCGGCCGCCGAAGCCGCAGCGGTGGCCAACGCCGTCGGCCGCGTCCGGCAGGCGATCGTCAACCGGGTGGCGCTGGAGGAGCGCAGACTCGGCGAGCTGCGCAGCCGTCCGGTACTGCGCGATCCGGCGGCGTCCCTGGTCGGGCACGCCGACCGCCTGCACAACTACCACGAGCGGCTGGGCCGCGCGATCGGCGCCCGGCTCCGCGAGGAACAGCTGGGCCTGCAGCACACCGTGCAGCGGGTGCGGGCGCTGTCGCCGCGGGCCACCCTGCAGCGCGGCTACGCCATCCTCACCGACGCGGACGGCGCCGGCGTCGAGCGGGTGGCGGCCACCACCCGGGGCGCAACCCTCACGGCCCGGCTCGCGGACGGGCGGCTCACCCTCACCGTCAACGACCTCGAACCGCAGGAGCAGGAGCAGGAATGACCAAGCCAGAACTCAGCTACGAAGAGGCCCGCGACCAACTGGTCGAGATCGTGCGCCAGTTGGAGGCCGGCAGCGTCCCGCTGTCGGAGTCGATGAAGCTCTGGGAGCGCGGCGAGGCGCTCGCCAAGATCTGCCAGCGCTGGCTGGACGGAGCCAAATCCACGATCGACGCCGCCCGCGAGTCAGGCCCCTCGACAGCGTCGGCACGCGACCAGCCGGACGCGAAGTGACCACCCCGCTCACCGGCCTAATCAACTTCCGCGACGTCGGCGGCCTGCCGGTCACGGGCGGGGCCCGCACCCGCAACGGTGTGCTCTACCGTTCCGCGGCACTCGGGGATCTCGGCGAGGCCGGCTCCTGTGCGCTGGCCGACCTGGGAGTGCGAACGATCGTCGACCTGCGCGCACCGTCAGAGCGAGCCCAGGCACCGAGCCGGTTGGCCGCAGTTCTCGACGTGGTCGAACTGCCCTTGCTCGAAGGCGCGATGAACCCGGAGCTGCTGCGCCGGCTCGACGACGCGCGCACCCGCGTCCCCACCCTCGCAGAGCTCTACGCAAACCTCGCCGCGGACGGCGGGGCCGTGTTCGCCCAAGTCGCGCGGGTGGTCGCGTCCGCGGACGGCGGCGTCCTGGTGCACTGCACCGCAGGAAAGGACCGCACCGGCGTAGCCGTGGCCCTCCTGCTGGACGCGGTCGGCGCCGAGCGCGACGCCATCCTCGCCGACTACGCCGCCACCCAGGCACAATTGAGCGGCGCTTGGGCGGAGCGGATGCTCGCCGGCATGGCGCGGATCGGGCTGCCGATCACCCCCGAGATCGCCGACCTGGCGACGAGTTCGCCCGCCACTGCGATGGCGGCCCTTCTCGACTCGCTGGACGCAGACGGCGGCACGACCAGGTATCTCACCAGCCACGGCCTTGCTGAGCACGAACTGCACCGACTCCGGGATCGGCTGATCGACAGCTGACCCGACCATGCGCGCACGAACCGGTCGTCGGTCGGCCACCCGAGCCGCTCGGTCAATGCGGCAGCGCGATCGGATGGATCCGATGGTGCCGGTTCCAGGCGGCCAGCCAGGCTCGCAGTCGCAGCCAGCCGTCGGCCGCTACGGCTCGCTGAGCCCCAACAGGCTCTTCGGCGCGCGCGTGAATGCGGCGAAGCTGCTCGTTCTCCCGGTCCAGCAGGCGGCTCCGCTGCTGATAGAGCGTCTGTGTCGCGTACACGTTGTACATCGGTGCCTCCCCTACACCTCGCGGCCAGCGTGGGGACGGGATACCCGGTGCATCACAGCCTTGGTGCATCGGGGCTGGTGTCTCGTTCGACACTGGCCCGACAACACCATCGAATCACTGTCCAGCCACGCTGTCTAGACACTTGGCTAGTTTTCTAGACAGATGGATATCCAGGCCGTAGCGCGCCTCTATGCGTTGCCTTCGGAAGGCCCGTCCGAGGCCACCCCTCCGGCCAGGCCGATCAGGCGCACCGCGATGTCGATGATCTCGTCCTGCCTGGCCGCGAAATCCTCAGGGGATAGTCCTACCGCCGTCATCACCCAGGCGGACATCGCCTCGAAGCCGAAGACACTCGCAACAATGAAGGCGCTGACCAGCTTGGGGTCCATTACCGACGGCTTGGTCGAGTCGGCCTGCCAGGCCGCTATCAATTCACCAAGTTGCGTGGCCGGGGTAGGTGTAGCCGCGTCGATCATGCGCTCCGGACGGACGCCGGCCAACTCGGCCCTGACCATCAGCAGGGCGAACTCGCGAAACCTCGGCAGGGACGCCGTGAGCACCTCTCGGGCAACCTCCAGATCACCAGCAGCCCAGCCCGCCAGCTGGGGTCGAGCGCTGGTGAACGCCTCCACCTCGCCCTTGATGATCGCTGCAACCATCTCGTCGCGAGTACCGAAGTACTGCTGCACGAGCCCGTGGCTCACCCCGGCAGCGGCAGCGATGTCGCGGATACTGACCGCTGAGATGTCACGCTCGGCGAACAGATGCCTGGCCGCCTGCAGGATTGCGGCCTTCGTCAGTTCCGCGTTTCGCGGACGTCGCTCCATCGCTTCTCCCAATGACGAGACCACAGGTCGTGGGTGGCGGGGTGGGCCAGGACACCAGCAACTGTACAACCGTCCAGAACGGCGTTGCCGAGGCCGGGCGGCCCGCCGCGAGCCTTCAGTCCTCGGTCGAACTCCGATCCTCGGCGTCGAACGCCACGCCGGCCATGGGCGCACCCAACCGACTGGCATCGCGCAACTTATGGGCGAGCTTGGAACTCGCCGAGTAGGCCTCGCGCGACTTGCCCCGTCCGTAGGACAGCGAGCGGTCGGCCCGCACGCCGATGCTGGCACCGACCTCAACCGCATCCTGATCGGCACCCATGTAGAGGAACTGCCAGTTGTAATCGCGCTCCTGCCGGGTGATCAGGTCATTGACCATCGCGTGGGTGAACTCCTTGGACGCGTTCTCCATGCCGTCGGTCATGATCGCCACGATCACTGTGCCCGGACGCTCGCCTTCGGCCAGCGCGGCCAGGCGTGCGCCGAGGGCGTTGATGCTGCGGCCGATGGCGTCCAGCATGGCTGTGCTCCCTCGCGGCTGCAGGTCGAGCGGTGGCACCGCATGCACGTCCAGGCCGGTGAACACCACCTCGTACTGGTCGTCGAAGCGGGCCAGACCGACGGTGCAACGCCCGGGGTGGGTGGATTGGTCGGCGATGAAGGCTGCGAACCCGCCCTCGATATCGCTCCTGATCGATTGCATCGAACCGGAGCGGTCCAGCACGAACTCGATGTGCGTCAGTTCAGGATTGGTCATTTCTGGTCCTTTCTTCGCGGCTTGAATGCCATTGGCGGCCGGCCGGCCGCGGCGTCGTAGCGGGCGACAGCGATGTCGGCCGCGGTGATACCCCCGTCGGCTGCATACGGACGCAGCGACTTGCTGCGAGCCAGCCTCGGCGGGACGGAGTTGGGTGCCAGCCCAGCGATCTCGGCCACCTTGCGCATGCTCGTGCCATCCAGCACCGCAGCCGCCATGGCTTCGCGCTGGGCGTCATCGAGCAGCCGGCCGGCCTCGCTCAGTTCGGCGACGACCTCTTCCGCGGCGGACGCCACCACGGCGCGTCCGATCGCGTGACTGGCCTGCTGCGCACTCTCGCGCCACGTGTTTCCGTCCATGTTCTGAGCATATGCAGCTTCTGCGCATAGTCAATAGCTGCACATGGCTCGCCCACGCCGTCCGGCTCAGCGGCGAGCGCTCCGCGGACGCAGTTCGTTCACTGCGGCAGCCAGGCAGGTGAGCGCAACTGCCGCCAGCATGCCGACGACCCAGCCCTGCCCGATCGCCCTGAGCACCCCGGCAACCCCTCCGCCGCGCTTGCCTGGATGCACCCATTCGCTCCAGAAGGACGGCGCGGCCGCCACTGTGGCCACGAGGGCGAAGAGCAGGAAGCCGGCGATCAATGCGAGCACCCGATTTCCGGGTTCGGAGAATTCCTTCGAATCCTCTGCCCCGCTAGCCGCGTCCGCCACAGTTCCTCCCCAGGCCTGGGAGCCAACTCTGGACGACACACAGAAACCTCACAACACTCGGGTTGTGACAGGGCAAACCCGATGGCATGACGGAGATACTCGGACAAACAAACCCACGGCGCTAGCCGAGTCCGGCGCGGCAGCGGTCAGCCGATCGGACCACTGCGCGGTACGCGCGCGTAGTCAGCAAGCGGAACCATCTCGATCGGACCCCGGCACGCGGCCAGCAGTGCGTCCCAGGCCGGACGCTCAGCGTCCGTCGGGTCCGGATTGCGTCCGTGCAGGAGCGCGGCCAGCCGATCACCTTCGAGGAAGCGGTTTCCGTCCGCCCAGGCTTCGTCCTCGACGAGCACGCCGAGAAGCAGATCGGGCACCGCGGGCAGGTCCCCAGACATCGCGGGCTGGTAGTAGGGCAGGGCGAGTGCCGACATGCCGAGCTTCTGGTAGAACTTCAGCCGTCGTGCCGGGTCGCCGTACTCGGGGCTGAACGCGTGTCCGTCCGGCCGTTCGATCTCGGCGAGGAACGCGCCAGGATGCATCAGTTCGCGCCACCGGGCGACCGCTGCCTTGAACAGCTTCGAACCCGAGCCCTTGCCGCGATACTCCGGCAGCACGGCCAGGTATTCCAGCAGCAGCAGGTCGGTGTCGGACGAGTAGTCACCGACCGCGGCTGCCTTGACCACTTCACCGTCGTGTTCGACGAGTACCTCGCCCCAGGTGACGAAGTTCAGGAACGACCCTCGATCGGCCAGCTCCTGCGGCGGGAACGAACGCCGAAGGATGCGGTCGTAGATGTCGCCGAGCTGATTCGGATGCGCTACCTCCACTCGGCCGACCCTAGCGGACTGCGGCAGGATTGGCGGCGTGTTCATCGCCAGAGCCGACACCCCGCACGGCGAGATTGCGCTGCGGCAGCGGGCCGGGGTCACCGAGTTGGTGGTGAACGGCGTTTTCGCGATGGACTCGGCCGAGGTCACTTCCGAACTCGCGCTGGCCGACGCCGCCGGACGGCCGCCGGGACGCGTCCTGGTCGGCGGGCTCGGGCTGGGCTACACCGCGGCCAGGCTGCTGGACGCCGGTGCCGAGCTCGTGCGGATCGTCGAGTTGGCCGAGCCGCTGGTGGCCTGGGCACGGGCCGGGCTCACCGAGCAGCTCGGACGCGTGGCGTCCGACCCCAGAGCCGACCTGTTGGTCGCCGACATCGCGGACGCGATCCGCGACGCCGAACCGGGCTGGGACGCGATCCTGCTCGACGTGGACAACGGCCCGAGCTTCCTGATCCACGACCACAACGCACGGGTGTATTCCAGCGGACTTCTGACCCGCTGCCTCTCGTTGCTCAACCCCACCGGCTGCCTGGTGGTCTGGTGCGAGGCTGCTTCCCCCGACCTGGAGACCACGCTACGACGGCTTGCCCGCGAGGTTGAGCTGATCACCGTCGGAGTCACCCGCGAGGGGCGCAGCTTCGACTACGCGCTCTATCGCGCGTCCGGCCTGCGGAAGGGCTAGTCGCCCAGCGCGCGACGGAGTGCTTCGAAACGGTGCTCCAAGTGGTCAAGGCGCGCGGCCACGTCGGGCGGGAGGTCCGTCGCAACCGTGGCCGCTGCCGGCGCGGACCGACGGACGAACTTGAGGTAACCGATGCCGATCGTCACCACCAGGGCGATCGCGACCACCAGGAATCGCCAGATGCTCTGCTCGGCCGAGACCGTCATGCCCACGGCGTACACCATGGTGAACACCCCACCAAGCAGGACGCCGTTCGAGATCACGATCTGGGTGGGCGGCAGCGCCAGGGAGATCGCCAGGATCGCGGTGGCCAGCACCAGCAGGATGATCCCGGTGATCAGCCGCCACCGGTTGAAGACGTTGTCGTCGTAGTTCTGGTAGGACGGTTCCGGATAGAACGTGTTCACCCCGATACCGACGAAACCGACCACGACAAGGCCGAGGAAGAACGCGAAGATGATCTGCAGCGCACCGTTGCCCTTCATGGTTTCAGGCTACTGACCGGCGCCAACTGGCGGAGTAGCCTCGCGGGAGGGAAAGGGGGCGCGATGATCACCGTCGAGCAGGCACGTCGGCTGCGGCTGCTCGCCCCGCGCTGGGAGCCTGCCAGCGGCGATCGCTTCGTGATTCCCGACACCGATCTCGACGAGGTCTTCGTGATCGCCGAGATGACCATCGAGGCCCACGACGTTCCCGGCGGCCAGGTCATCAAGTTCAATGGCACCACCGAATGGGCACTCGACAGCATCGCCGCCGAGAGAGTCCTCTGGCTTCCCCGCGAGGACCAGTTGCGGACGCTGCTGACCTACGGCTTCGTCCGCCTTGAGGTGATCGGCGACGGTTTCGCCGTCGAACTCACCGACGGCAGCCGCCACGTGGATACCGACGCCGAACGCGCCTACGCTCGCGCGGCGATCGCCTGGCTCGACCGCCGCTGAACCCCCTGAACGTTCCCCGGACTCTCCTCCTCGTTCCCCGAACTCCCCTTCTCGTTCCCCGAGCCTGTCGAGGGGCGAGCGCCTCGGCCATCGTGGTCTCGACAAGCGCGACCAACCGAGTGGGCGGTCGATCGCCTTCCGGCTGGTCGAGCTTGTCGAGACCTCGGACGCTGGTGCGGCTACTCACCCCAGCGGAACGTCCTCCAACAGGTCCGTGACGAGCGCGGCGATCGGCGAACGCTCCGAACGGGTCAGGGTGACGTGGGCGAACAGCGGGTGGCCCTTCAGCCGCTCCACCACTGCGACCACGCCGTCGTGCCGACCGACGCGCAGGTTGTCGCGCTGGGCCACGTCGTGGGTGAGCACGACCCGCGAGTTCTGCCCGATCCGGCTCAGCACAGTCAGCAGCACATTGCGCTCCAGCGACTGCGCCTCGTCCACGATCACAAAAGCGTCGTGCAGCGACCGTCCCCGGATGTGGGTCAAGGGCAGAACCTCGAGCATGTCCTGGGCCAGCACTTCGTCGATCACATTCTTCGAGGTCACCGAGCCCAGGGTGTCGAACACCGCCTGCCCCCAGGGCGACATCTTCTCGCCCTCAGTGCCGGGCAGGTAGCCGAGCTCCTGGCCGCCGACCGCGTACAGCGGCCGGAAGACGATCACCTTCGAGTGCAGCCGCCGCTCGAGCACGGCCTCCAGTCCGGCACACAGCGCGAGCGCCGACTTACCGGTGCCGGCCCGGCCCCCGAGGGAGATGATGCCCACGTCGGGGTCGAGCAGCAGGTCGAGCGCCACCTTCTGCTCCGCCGAGCGGCCATGGATGCCGAAGACCTCCCGATCCTTGATCAGGCGGACGGAACCCTTGGGCGTCACCCGGCCAAGGGCTGAGGAACCAGACCCATGCAGCACCACACCGGTGTGGCAGGGCAGGTCGACCGCTTCGGGCACCAGCGAAGCGCCGTCGGCGTACAACTCCTCGATCGTGGCAGTGGACACGTCGACCTCGACCATCCCCGTCCAGCCCGAATCGGGAGTGAGCTCGTGGCGGTACTCCTCGGCGACCAGTCCGACCGCGGACGCCTTGACCCGCATCGGCAGGTCCTTGCTCACCAGCACCACATCGTGGCCCTCGGCCTTGTAGTTGAGGGCGACGGCGAGGATGCGCGAGTCGTTGTCGCCGAGCCGGAAGCCCGGGGGCAGCACCTCGGGGTCGGTGTGGTTCAGTTCCACCCGCAGGGTGCCGTCGACGTCGTTCACCGGGATCGGCGCGTCGAGGCGTCCGTACTGCACCCGTTGGTCGTCCAGGAACCGCAGGGCGGCGCGCGCGAAGTACCCGAGTTCGGGGTGGTGACGCTTACCCTCGAGTTCGGTGATCACGACAACCGGAACCACGACGCCGTGCTCGGCGAAGTTGCGCAGAGCGAGCGGATCGCTCAGCAGCACTGAGGTGTCGATCACGTAGGTCTTGAGGGCGAGCACGCTGGCGTGCGCTGTTGCGAGAGCTGAACGGGTGGATGAGCGGGGCATATCCGTCCTGTCCGAGCCGCACGCCGACCTCGCGTCCGGCTCACCTAGTGGTCAGCCGAGAAGGTCCTTGCCGATTGCCGGGGGGACTGCGCCCCGCCTTGCAGGATGCATCTGGTGCCTCTCGCCGGACGAAGGTTTCCCCGTCCGTGTTCTGAGATTAGGCCGGACGCGGCTCGTACCGAGGCCCGACACGCCGCGTGCGGGAGCCGTGTGCGTAGACCGCAAACGGGCGTTCACGCAGTACCCCCGAAGTGTTGGCGGGAGCGATCTCAGCGGCCGTAGCGGCGCTCCCGCTGGGCGTAGGCGCGCAGCGCGCGGATGAAATCGACCTTCCGGAAGTCGGGCCAGAGCGCCTCGCAGAAGTAGAACTCACTGTGCGCCGATTGCCAGATCAGGAAGCCCGACATGCGCTGCTCACCCGAGGTGCGGATGACCAGATCGGGGTCGGGCTGACCCGCGGTGTAGAGGTGCTCGGCGATGTGGTCGATCTCGAGGGTGTCCGCCAGTTCCTCAAGCGTGGTGCCCTTCTCGGCCTCGGTGGCAAGCAACGATCGGACGGCGTCGCGTAGTTCGTGACGGCCCCCATAGGCGATCGCGACGTTGACGTGCAGCCCGGAATGCTCGGCGCCCTGTTCCTCGGCCCCGCGGAGGTGTTCGACCATCCGGTCCGGCAGGAGGTTCAGATCGCCCACGACCTGCACCCGGTACTGCGTGGCGAGTTGGGCAACCAGTCGCTCGATCACGTCCAGCAGCGGGGCGACCTCTTCGCTCTCCGAACGCGTGAGGTTCTCGGTCGACAGCACCCAGAGGGTGACCACGCCGATGCCCAGATCGGCGCACCAATCGACGAACTGCCGCAGCTTGTCCGCACCGGCCTGGTAACCGACCACCAGAGGCTGGTCGGGCGCATTCGCGCGGGCCCATCGGCGGTTCCCGTCCGCCAGTACGGCGACGTGCCTGGGCAGTGCAGTGCGGTCGAGTTGGGCGAGCAGCTGGGTCTCGTAGGCCGAGTAGAGGAAGCCCAAAGGCTGCAGCCTGTTCACCGCCTCGCGAACGCGCAGCCCTAGCGACATAGGTGCACCCTATCCCCGCGGGCGATCATCGTGGACGACCCTCGTCGGTCGGTGGTGCGGCCTGAACCGAAATGCCCTCAACTCGGGCATCGTGTCGCCGAATCGGGGGTCACCGCGCCGAGTTCAGTGCAATTCGCGTCGGGTCGAGCCGGATTGACTACGATCTGACCAGAACCTACGCTGGCGTAAGTTACTCAACCGTAAGTTAGGTGCACCCATGGCCACCGAGACCGTCCCGGACAAGCCGCTGCTTCGCGGTTGGCTGCACCTGGGCATGTCGGTGCTGGTCGTCCTGGGCGGCGTCCTGCTGCTCGTGCTGGCACCTGGGGTACTCGGCAAGGCAGGGTCGGCGGTGTGGCTCGCCGGCGCGATGATCCTGTTCGGGATGAGCGCGATCTACCACATCGGCCACTGGAGCCCATCGGTCAAAGCCACCCTGCGCCGGCTCGACCACGCCAACATCTTCATCTTCATCGCAGCCACCTACACCCCGCTCGCCCTCGTCCTGCTGCCGGGCCCGGAAGCTGCGGCGCTCCTCGCCCTGATCTGGACCGTCGCCGTGGTGGGCGTGAGCGTGCGGATGTTCTGGCAGACCGCGCCGCGCTGGCTGGATGTGGTCTGCTACCTGCTGCTCGGCTGGGCCGGGATCGGCTGGCTGCCCGCGTTCTGGGTGAATGGTGGCCCCACGATCGTGATCCTCATCGGAGTCGGCGGCCTCGTTTACAGCCTCGGCGCCCTCGTCTACGCCCGCAAGTGGCCCGATCCTTCGCCGAAGTGGTTCGGCTTCCACGAGATCTTCCACGCCTGCACGATCGTGGCCGCCCTGTGCCACTTCGCCGCGATCGCACTCGCCGTACTGCGCTGACGCCTCACCCCACCGAGAACCGGGCTAGACGCGGCTCCAAAGGGCTGTGCGCAGGTCAACCAGATCGGTGGTGGGTGGGAAGCAGACGGTGCCGCGACACACGTAGACGCCGGGCTCCGACCGCTCCTCGAAGTGGTGGGCGAACCCCTGGGTTCCGGCCGGACCGGTGACGATCGCGGTACCGATCGGGGCCATCCGCCACGTTGCCCGCACCGCTTCACCGAGCGGCTCGTCGCTCACCACCACCGCAACCGCCGGACGCAGCCCCGTCCGCGCCTCGTCGGCTACGAGCGCGTCCACGAGTGCGGAGCCGGCAAATCTCGGGGCCTCTTCCAGCAGCCCGCGGACGGTCACCGCGGCAGCGTCGGCCCGCTCCCCCAGACGCGGATCGTCGGCCATCAGCCCGACCAGCCGCAGCGCAGCGATCAGCGCGCTCGTTCCCGACGGTGTCGGGTTGTCGCTGACGTCGCGCGGACGAATGAACAACGCCTCCGCGTCGGCGGCTGAATCGTGGAAGCCGCCGTCTGCTGCGGTGAAAAGCTCGTCGGCCCGCGCGAGCAACGTCTGTGCCCGGCGCAGCCATTCGGCGTCACCGAGGGCACCGGCGAGCCGGGCGAAGCCGAGCGCGACTGCGCCGTAGTCCTCGGCCAGCCCGTCGGCGTTCGAGACCACCCCGCCGAACGAGCTGCGACGCAGCCTTCCTTCCACCCAATGCACGCGCCACAGGCACTCGGCCGCACCCCGGGCCAGTTCCAGCCACGACGGTTCGTCGAAGACCAGCGCCGCCCAGACCAGCGAATCGATCGCCCAGGCGTTCCAGGCCGCGATCACCTTCGCGTCCCGCGCCGGGGCGAACCGCTCCTGCCGCACCGCAAGCAGCCTGGCCGACACCTCTGCGAGCCGCTGCGGATCGGGATTCCCGCGCAACTGCAGGGTCGACAGCCCGTGCTCGAAGGAACCCAGCAACGTGGCGTGGAACACCTCGGCCGCCCACGCGCCGTCCGCCCCGCCCAGCGCATCCTCGAGTAGTTCGGGGGTCCAGCAGTAGTAGATGCCCTCGTGCTGGCGCCCGTGCACATCGAGGCTGTCGGCATCGAGAGAGGATGCGAAACCACCGGCCTCGGTCAGCATTTCGCGCTGCAGCCACCCGACGATGCCGCGCACGGTGCGCTCGAACTGCCAGCGCAGCACCGGGTCATGATCAGGCACCCGGCGCCAGCCGCGCACGTAGCTGCCCAACAGCAGGGCGTTGTCGTAGAGCATCTTCTCGAAGTGGGGCACAACCCAGGCCGGGTCAACGCTGTAGCGGGCGAAACCGCCGCCGATCTGGTCGTGGATGCCACCGCGCGCCATCGCGTCGAGCGAGCGCTGGGCCACATCCAGGGAGCCGGGTTCGCCCTTCACCCCCAGCGCGTCGATCAGCAGCGGGGCGGGGAACTTCGGTGCCGTGCCAAAACCGCCGTGGATCGCGTCGAACTCCGCACCGAGCCTTTCGAGCACCGCCCAGACATCGAACCGCGCCCCGGAAGCCTGCCGCGGCACGAGGGCTTCGGCGAGGTGCGCGGAGATCGCGGACGCGCTCTGGTCGGCCTCCTCGCGACGCTGCGCCCAGGCCTCGGAGATCGCCTGGAGTACTTCACTGAAGGACGGCATACCGCCGGTTCGCTCAGGCGGGTAGTACGTCCCCGCGAAGAATGGACGTCCGTCCGGCGTGAGGAACACCGTCATCGGCCACCCCCCGGCGCCGGTGAGGGCCTGCGTTGCGGCCATGTAGACGGCGTCGATGTCCGGACGTTCCTCGCGGTCGACCTTGATCGCGACGAAGTTGGGGTTCACGAGCTCGGCGAGCTTGGGGTCCGAGAACGACTCGTGCGCCATCACGTGGCACCAGTGACAGGCGGCATAGCCCACCGACAACAGGATCGGCCGGCCGCTCCGCTCGGCCTCGGCCAAGGCGTCCGGGCCCCACTCCCACCAGTCGATCGGGTTGTCGGCATGCATCCGCAGGTAGGGCGAGGTGGCCTCAGCTAGGCGATTCACACCCGGCAGCCTAACGGCAGCGCCCCTACGACTTCTCCTCGGGCGAGGACGGGGACGCAACCGCTGGATCGTCCTTGATGTCGATTCGATTCAGGTTCTTGCGCATGTTGAAGTAGAGGAAGGCGACCAGCCCGAGCAGCACGATCACCATCACCAGGGGCAGCCAGGACGGGGTCACCAGGCTCGAACCTAGATCGAGTAGCACCATGCCCCCAGGCTATCGTTCCCGGGTTCGCGCAGCCCGGCGAACAGGTCCGACTCGGGCAGTTTCACCGGAACGGTCGACTTCACCAGCTGGTAGTCCTCGGTGGGCCAGCCGGCCTGCTGGATCTCCAGCGGCACCGCGAACCAGTGCCCGTCCGGGTCGATCTGGGTGGCGTGCGCGCGCAGCGCGGCATTGCGCACCTCGAAATAGTCCGAGCATGGGACGAAGGTTGTCAGCCGAGCCGAGGCGCCCGTGTCCTCACCCCACTGCGAGAGCCACCCGGTGTACGGACGCTCCAAGCCAGCCTTGTGCATGGCCGCGTCGAGGGCCGCGAACCTTCCGCGGTGCAGGGACATGTCGTAATACACCTTGGCCACCTGCCATCGCTCGCCGTGCTCCGGCCAGGCGTCCGGGTCGGCGGCAGCGGCCACTGCCGCGATCGAGATGCGGTGGCACATGATGTGGTCGGGGTGTGGGTAGCCCCCGTTCTCGTCGTAGGTGGTCAGCACCTGCGGACGGAATTCGCGGATCACCTTCACCAGTGGACCGGCCGCCTGCGCCACGTCCATCGCCGCGAAGCAACCCTCGGGGAGCGGATCGTCCATCCCCGAGTCGACGTAGCCGAGCCACACCTGCTGGATGCCGAGGATCGCCGCGGCGTTCGCCATCTCGGCGTTGCGCAGCGCGGCGAGGTTCGCCCAGTTCTCGGGGCTCTCCATCTTCGGGTTCAGGATCGAGCCACGTTCGCCCCCGGTGCAGGTCGCCACCATCACCTCTACGCCCTGCGCCACGTAGTAGGCGGTGGTGGCCGCACCCTTGCTCGATTCGTCGTCGGGGTGCGCGTGCACGTTCAGAAGCCGCAAAGACATGCCCATATTGTGGTGACCAGACCCGGGTTCGCCCAATCCGGGCAGCCAGAATGGACGCCATGACCGACCCGGACGCCGCTGCGCGCCTCGCCCGCAGGTACCCCCAGCGCCGGCGGACGCACGCCTGGATCCCGATCGCCCTGCTGTTGGCCGCAGCCGGAGCGCTGTGGTTGGTGTGGGCCGGCGGCTACGGCGCCACCGCAACCGTCACCGCTCGTGTCGACGCGTTCGAGGTGCGCTCGGACACGCTCATCGACGTCACCGTCACCGTCGATCGGCCGGACGCCGGCCGTGCCGCCGAATGCCTGCTCTACTCCCAGGCGGTCACCTACGACCGGGTCGGTGAGACCAAGATCCGGGTGGAGCCCGGAGGCGCGAACCTGACCACGCTCAATGTGGAGCTGAGGACGTTCAAGCGGGCCACCACGGCAGCCGTCGAGGGTTGCCGGGCGGTGGGCTGAGCCTCCGAATGGGCTAACCTCGCCCTATGAGCGAGCAACCCACGACGTGGCTGACCCAAGACGCATTCGATCGGCTCACGGAGGAACTCGCGTACCTGAAGACCGAAGGACGCCGCGTGGTGACGGCCAAGATCGCCCAGGCCCGCGAGGAGGGCGACCTCAGTGAGAACGGCGGCTACCACGCCGCCCGCGAGGAGCAGGGCCACCAGGAGGCGCGCATCCGGCAGCTCACCGCGATGCTCGAGAACGCCCAGGTGGGCGAGGCTCCGGCGGGCTCGGACGAGGTGAGCCCGGGCGTCCAGGTCACCATCTACTACGACGACGACCCCGACGATACCGACACCTTCCTGCTCGGCTCGCGCGAACTGATGAACCTCGACGACTCGGTGGACACCGAGGTGTTCAGCCCGCAGTCCCCGCTCGGGGCCGCGATCCTCGGCCGCAAGGTCGGCGAGACCGTGACCTACAAGGCGCCCAACCGAGCCCTGATCGAGGTCACCATCGTCGAGGTGAAGTCCTTCATCGCCTGACCCAGACCGCCGGCTGGCCCTAAGAAGCCGCTGCCCCTCACAAGACCGGGAAACGCCGGCCGAGCCAGACGAAGCCTGAAGCCCTCCGAGAAGCCAGACAACGCTGGATGAGCCTGACGAAGCCTTCAACCCTTCGACAGGCTCAGGGGGCGTTACTGGGAAGACGAAGCCTGAAACCCTCCGGCCGAGCCAGACAACGCTGGCTGAGCCTGACGAAGCCTTCAACCCTTCGACAGGCTCAGGGTGCGTTCGCGGGGAGCTCAGGGTGCGTTACTGGGAGCCCAGGGGGCGTTCGCGGGGCGCCCAGGGTGCGTTCGCGGGGAGCCCAGGGCGCGTTGCGGGCAGCTCAGCGAGCGTTCGCGGGCGCCGCTGGATCGTGTCAGGCGAGGCCAGCCAGCAGTTCGGCGGCTTCCTCGGGCGAGAGTGCACCGGCGGCGACCTCGCTGAGTACCTGGTCGCGGGTCATCACCGCTGGTTCCGCCTCGCCGGCAAGGCCGAGTTTGGTGAGCAGCACGGTGAACCGCGCCCGCGCCGTCGGGTAGGAGACCCCAAGATGCTTCTCCACCTCGCGCAAGTTGCCGCGCGAGGCCAGGAACACTCGCAGTAGTTCGCTCTCGCGCTCGTCGAGGGCGCAGAAGTCGCAGTGGCCGAACTCCCCGGCCAGCTCCGAACCGCAGCCGCGGCAGCCCAGCCGGGTCGTGATCAGTGCGTCCCCGCACACCGGGCAGTCGGAGGGAGCCTGATACAGCTTCGCGGTCACTTGGTCACCTCGCTGCCCGCCTTGATGTTCGCCCAACCCATCACGACGCCGACGTCGAGCCGGGCCGAGCCGTTGCCGAGCACCACCTCGTCCACCTGGCCGGTGTGCGCACCGCTCCAGCTCACCTTGCCCAACTGGGCTTCCCCACGAACGGTCACGTTGGAGTGGTCGTCGAGGTCGACGCTCAACTGTCCGGACTCGACCCGCACCCGAGAACGACCAGTGGTGATCGCGCCCTTGATGGTGGCCGAGCCGGCCTGCACCAGCGCATCGTGCACCTCGGCGACGCCGGCCAGATCGGCACCGCCGGCGGTCACCCGCACCTTGCCGAGGTACGGCACGTCCGTGCACGTCAGGTGCCCCGCGGTGACCTCGACGTCGACGATGATCGCCGGATTGATCCGAAGGAAGAGTTCCTTGCCCAGCCCGAGCGCCCGGATGTCGTCAAGGCTTCGCGGCGGGCGGAGGATGCTGAACCCGTCCAGGCTCGGCCCGAGTTCGCCGTCACTGGTGATCTCCAGCACCGCGCCGTTGCGCCGAAGCACGTGCGGCCCTTCGGCGGAGGCCGTGGCGACGGACGCGTCCCCAACGATCCGCACCCGGCGTCCGACGGCTCGGACGGAGATGCGGTCGACCCCCTTGCTGCCGGTCGGGCGCCGACGCCCGCTCGGCGCGTCTGTCGGCGCGCCCTCCGGCTGGGCGAACACGTCACGGGCGTGCGGCGAGTACTGCCGGCGCTGCGACTCCTCGGCTGCGAGTTCCTCGTTGCTGGGCTCAGCCGGCCTCGGCTCGGTTGGTTCGGCAGGGGCGGCGGCCTTCAGCGCATCGATGCGGCGGGCGGCCTCGGACGCGTCGATCCGTCCGGCGGCCAGGTCTTCGAGAATCGGACCAAGATCAGGAGTGCTCATTCCTCAATGATAGGTCCGGCTTTCCAATCAGGAAAGGAACGCTTTCTAGTCTGGGGTTCGACCAGGGATGGACGCGAACCGTCCCGGGTCGAGCCCACGTATGAAAGCCACCGCGAAGGCCAACACGGGAATCACCAGCAGAGCGCCCACGATGCCGGCGAGGGTGGCGCCGACCGCCAGGCCGATCAACACGGCCAGCGGGTGCAACGACACCGCCCGCCCCAGCAGGATCGGCTGCAGGAAATGACCCTCCGTCTGCACCACAGCGATCGTGATGCCGAGCATGATCATCGCGCTCACCGGGCCGTGCGTGACCAGTGCAAGCAGGGTCGCCACCGCGCCGGAGAGGACCGCCCCGAGCACCGGGATGAACGCCGTCACGAAAGTCAGCGCGAACAGCGCCCAGGCCATCGGCAGTTGGAGCACCAGCGCGCCGACCAGCATGCCGACCGCGTCCACCAGGGCGACCAGCACCTGCGCCCGCATGTAGGCGACCAGCGAGGCCCAACCGTTGTCCGCGGCGCGCAGCGTGGGCACCTGATAGTGGACGGGCACGAGCTTCATGACCGAGGTCCAGATCTCGCGTCCGGACGCGAGGAAGAAGAAGGTCGCGATCAGCGCGATCGCCAACCCGGCGAAGAAATGGCCCACCCCGACGCCGGCGCTGGCGGCCAGCGCGGCGAGTTCGGCCCTCGAGTCGTTGACCCAGGCGGTGAACTGCGCCAGGTACCCGTCGAGTTGGGCCTGGTCGATGTGCAACGGCCCGGCTGCGAGCCAGTCGACCAGGGTACCGAGCGCCTTCACCGACTGGTCGATCAGTTCGGGTAGCTCCCGGGCCACCTGGGCGCCGATGGCCACGAACACCCCGATCAGCACCAGCGCCATCGCAAGCAGGGACGACACCGAAGCCAGGGCGCGCGGCCAGCCGAACGCACGCAGCCGCAGGTTCAGCGGACCGAGCAGGGCCGACAGCAACACGGCCACAGCCAACGGCACCGCCACCCCGGAGAAGTACTGCAGCAGCCACCACACCAGTGCCACGGACGCAGCGATCACCAGCAGCCGCCACCCCCATTCGGCCGCGGTCACCACGCCCTGCGGAACCCGCGGCCCCTCGGCTCGTGGACGGTCGGCTGCGGCTCTCGGCGCTCGTGGGCTTGGCACGCAGCCAGACTAGCGGCCGATACCGACGCTAAGGTGGCGCGCGTGAGGACCCCCCTGCCTGAGCTCATGGCCGCGGACTGGGCCGAAGCACTCGCTCCGGTGGAGTCCCAGATCGCGGCGATGGGGGACTTCCTGCGAGCCGAGATAGCGGCCGGGCGCGGCTACCTTCCGCCGGGGCCGAACGTGTTCTGGGCGTTCCAGCGTCCGCTCGCGAACGTGCGCGTGCTGATCGTCGGCCAGGATCCCTACCCCACGCCAGGACATGCCGTCGGCCTGTCGTTCTCGGTTGCGCCGGAGGTGCGTCCGCTGCCCCGCAGCCTGGTCAACATCTTCACCGAGTTGCAGGCCGACCTGGGCATTCCGCCGGCCGAATCGGGCGACCTGAGCCCGTGGTCGCAGCAGGGGGTGCTGCTGCTGAACCGGGTGCTGACCGTGCGCCCGGGCGCTGCGGCGTCCCATCGCGGCAAGGGCTGGGAGGCGGTCACCGACTGCGCCATCGAGGCGCTGGTTGCCCGCGGTGGGCCCCTGGTCGCCATCCTCTGGGGACGCGATGCCCAGGCCCTCGCGCCGCGACTGGACGGCATTCCACAGATCGCGTCGGCGCACCCGTCCCCGCTGTCGGCGCACGCAGGCTTCTTCGGGTCGCGTCCGTTCAGCCGCGCGAACGAGGCCCTGGTCTCCCAGGGCGGCCAACCGATCGACTGGCGACTCACCTAGGAACAAGCGGCCGCGAGCCTTGGTTGGAGAGAGCATGTGGTTCACCAAGTCGACAATGATCAAGCCCGACGACGCCCTGCCCGGACGAGAGCGCGCGCTGCTCACCTTTCCCGCTTTCCACGAGATCCTGGGCACGGACATCGCGTCAGTCCCCGATGGCGCCGAGGTGGCCTACTTCGCGCTCGGCTGCTTCTGGGGTGCGGAGAAGCTCTTCTGGAACACGGACGGGGTGCTCACGACGGCGGTCGGCTACCAGGGCGGGTACACCCCGAACCCCACCTACGAGGAGGTCTGCTCCGGACGCACCGGCCACGCTGAGGCTGTGTTGGTGGTCTTCGACCCCACCCGCACCAGCTACCCCGCGCTGCTGAAGGTCTTCCTGGAGAACCACGACCCCACCCAGGGCATGCGTCAGGGCAACGACCACGGCACCCAGTACCGCTCAGCGATCTACGTCACCGGCCCCGAGCAGGAGGCCGCCGCGAAGCAAGCCATCGCCGACTACCAACCGAAGCTCACCGCGTCCGGTTTCGGCCCGATCACGACCGAGGTGCTGCCTGCCGGACCGTTCTTCTTCGCCGAGCGCTACCACCAGCAGTATCTGAACAAGAACCCGGACGGCTACTGCCCCATCCACGCCACCGGCGTGAAGTGCGGCTGAGCCCCTCCGGAAGCTCTCGCTCAGGCCGGGACGGCGTACCGTGTCGCCGCGCGGGCCCGGGCTTTGGCGGCCTCGACCTCGCGGTTCTTCGGCGGCGCTGAACTGGTCAGGTGCTCCAGCAGATGTTCCGTGGCGTGCGCGATCGCAGCGACGGCCTCGTCGAAGGCATCCTGGTTGGCTTTGGACGGCTTGGTAGTACCGGCGACCTTGCGGACGTACTGCAGCGCAGCCGCGTGCACTTCGTCGGAGCTGGCCGCCGGCTCGAAGTTGTGAAGGGTGTGGATGTTCCGGCACATGGCGGTGAGGCTACCCGACCACGCCGCGTCCGCCAGTCCCAACAAGTGCCACCGAAAGGCTGAGCGCCACCGTCCGGTGAGGGACGATGGCGCTCAGCTACGGCGTCCTGACTGGGTTCGCCCGATTACTCGGCGGCTGCTGCCAGCTTGTCCAGGGCCTGCTCCCAGCGACGGGTGATGGCGTTGGCGTCGAAGTAGTTCGGGATGTGTTCGTGACGGATCTCGACGGTGGTCTCAGCGTCGCCGTTGGCCGCGAGGTCGATCTCGACGATCGTCTTCGGCGCCTCTTCGGCGGCGTGCCAGCTGAAGCGGATCTGCTCCAGCGGGTGGTAGGAGCGGATCACACCGTAGGTGCCGTCCGACGCGTGCCAACTATCGCCCTTGTCGCCGAGTTCGCCGCCCGGGCCCAGCAGGGCCTCGGCGCCCTCACGGGTGACCAGCAGTTTCCAGAATTGCTTCACAGGTTGGGACACCGACCGGCTGACAGTGACGGTGGTGTCCACGGGGTTCACGATCGTGTCGCCCTGGCTCTGTTCGTTCATGAGCTACCTCGTTCCACTCAGTGGTTCCAAAGGTTCCGGGGGGTCCGGTTTACCGACACCCTACTCAGGATCGGACGGCACGGAAGAGGGAACACCTGAGCTCTTCACACAGGTTTTCGCGGTCATGCGCGTGTCGCTCCCCGAAGCCGCCGCGAGTAGCCGATAGACATATGCCCAAGGCCGGACCAGGTATGAGTTGGTCCGGCTTTCAAGACCGAGATCCCGCCACGGGGGCGGGACAACTGGGACGGGTGTGACACCTGAGACCAGCAGAAGAGAATCCTCGGAAATACTTCGCAGAAACCACTTGCGCGCCCTTCTATGCCGGGCGTAGAACTGTTCTACGCAGATGCGGAGCCGGAACCGAAAGGGGAGGGACACCGAATCAGCGGCCAGTTGCAATCGAGGTCTCTAGCCTGAGGAGTAATCCACAGGAACTCCCTGGATGGGGGGTTGGGCAGTCGGGCATCTGGGTTCGGGAGGCATCCAGCCCCGGACAAACTTGAAGGCCGGACCAACTCATACTTGGTCCGGCCTTCGCCTTTGTCTGCACCGGCTGCCGGATTTGGTCCAGCGGGCGGGGAGGTTGGACGGACGCCACTGCGCCGGGACGGCATGGAGCTCAGGGCCGATAGGGTGGGCCAGACACACCAGCCGCGCAGGAGGTGAGCCGATGCTGATGACCCTGATCAGCGCCCACCTCGTACTCGCCGTGGCCGCTCCCCTGCTCACCCGGGCGCTCGGCCAACGGGCTTTCTGGGTGGCGGCGCTGGTTCCGGCCATCGGGTTCGGCTGGCTGGTCAGCCTCGCGCCCGGCATCCTGGCCGGCGTCCCAGTGGTGGAAACGATCCCCTGGATACCTGCCCTAGGGGTATCCATCGACTTTCACCTGGGCCTGCTGCAGTGGGTACTGGCGCTGATCGTCACCGGTATCGGCGCCCTGGTGCTGGTCTACTGCCGCTGGTATTTCGTCGCGGACGCTCCCCAGTCCCGCGTGGTCGGGCTCCTCACCGCCTTCTGCGCGGCGATGATCGGACTGGTCACCGCTGACGACCTGATCGCGATCTACGTGTTCTGGGAGGCCACGACGGTCTTCTCCTACCTGCTGATCGGCCACGACCCCACCCGTCGCGCGAACCGTTCGGCCGCCCTCACCGCTCTGATCGTCACCACCACCGGCGGGCTCGCGATGCTGGTCGGCTTCCTCTGCCTCGGGCACGTCGCCGGCACTTTCGGCCTCACCGCCATTCTGGCCGCACCTCCGTCCGGGCCCGGCGTGGTGCTGGCAGCGCTGTTGGTGCTGACCGGAGCGCTGAGCAAGTCGGCGCTGGTCCCCTTCCACTTCTGGCTGCCGGGCGCAATGGCCGCGCCCACCCCGATCTCGGCCTACCTGCACGCGGCCGCGATGGTGAAGGCCGGCGTGTACCTGGTGGCCGTGCTCGCCCCGGTGCTGGCCGCATCGCCGGGCTGGCGTCCGGCGGTCTGGGTGCTGGGTGCGATGACGCTATTCCTCGGTGGCTGGCGGGCGCTGCGGCAGGACGACCTCAAGCTGCTGCTGGCCTACGGCACGGTCAGCCAACTCGGCCTCCTGGTACTGCTGCTGGGCACGGGCACCCGGGCCGCGGCCCTGGGCGGGCTGGCCATGGTGATCGCCCACGCGTTGTTCAAGGCCACGCTGTTCCTGGTTGTCGGGGTGGTCGACCACTCGACGGGCACCCGACAGCTCAACGAACTCAGCGGGTTGCGCCACAAGCTGCCGGTCACGGCAACGGTGGCCGGGTTCGCCGCCGCGTCCATGGCCGGAATCCCACCCACGCTGGGCTTCATCGCGAAGGAGGCCGGCCTCGAGGGGGTCACCAATCTGGCCCTGACCGCGGACGGGACCGGCATCGCCCCCGTCCCCGGTTGGGCGCTCGTGGCTGCGATCGTCGTGGGCTCCGCCATCACGGTGGCCTACTCGCTGCGCTTCTGGTGGGGCGCGTTCGGCACCAAGCCCGGCGTTCCGGAGGCAATCGTCGGCCACGCACCCGAAGCCGGGTTCGTCGCCGTCCCCGCACTGCTCGGCCTGGCCGGCCTCGTCGGCGGGTTCCTGGGCGGCCCGCTCACCGAGGCACTCACGCCGTACGCGGAGTCGCTGGGGCTCGGCGAGCACAGCCACGGCCTGAAACTCGTGCCCGCGCTCGGTCCTGCGCTGCTCGCATCGGTGGTGGCGATCGTCGGCGGCGCGGTGCTGTTCTGGCAGCGCGAGCGAATCGCCACCCTGCAACAGACGTTCCCGAAGGTGCCCGGAGCGGTGGACTTCTACCGCCTCACCATGACGGGCATCGATCGGCTCGCCGTTGAGGTGACCGCGCGGACGCAGCGCGGCTCGCTGGCCCAGTACGTGGGCACCATCCTGGTCGTGCTCACCACGGCGATCTTCGTGACCTTGTCCGGCGTCCGCGTCTGGCCGGCGGTTCGCTTGGCCGACAACTGGGGCCAGGTCGCGGTGGGCACGCTCACCGTGGCGGCCGCGCTGCTGGTCGCCTTCTCCCGCGGCCGGCTGCGCGCCGTCCTGCTGCTTGGGGTCGCCGGCTACGGCACCGCAATGCTCTTCCTGCTGCACGGCGCCCCCGACCTCGCGCTGACGCAGGTGCTGGTCGAGACCGTGTCGCTGCTGGTCTTCCTGCTGGTGCTGCGCAAGCTGCCGAAATTCTTCACCGAGCGTCCGCTCACCTCGGGACGCTGGTGGCGCATCGTGATCGCTGCCGGGACGGGACTGGCCTTCACCCTGGTGGCGCTGCTGATGCTGGGCTCGCGGACGGCCACGCCGGTCTCGGCGCCCTACCCGCGGACGGCGTACTCCTTCGGCTACGGCAACAACATCGTCAACGTGGTGCTGGTGGACACCCGAGCCTGGGACACCATCGGCGAGATCGCCGTGCTGAGCATCGCCGCAACCGGGGTGGCCAGCCTGATCTTCCTGCGCAGCCGAATCAGCCCGCTGCACCGTCCGGAAGCGCCGCCGGAAGGCGCCACGCGCGGCTGGCTGCAGGGCAGCCGCTCGCTGCCGCCGGCCCAGCGATCGCTGTTGTTCGAGGTGGTCACCCGGCTGCTGTTCCCGGTGATGATCCTGGTTTCGCTGTACCTGCTGATCGCCGGTCACAACCTGCCCGGCGGCGGCTTCGCCGGCGGTCTGGTCGCCGGGACGGCCCTGCTGATCCGTTACCTGGCCGGCGGCGGGCAGGAACTTGACGAGGCGCTGCCCGTCCCAGCCGGCGCCTTGCTCGGCAGCGGCCTGGTGCTGTCGGTACTAACCGCCATCGCCCCGCTGGCCGTCGGCGGCCTGATCTTCCAGAGCTACGACGTACACGTGCGCATTCCCGGCTGGGAGAGCCTCGCCACGCCGTGGGGGCAGTGGACGCTGTTCGGCGACATCCACCTGGTGACGTCCACGGCGTTCGATGTCGGCGTGTACCTCGTGGTCATCGGGATGATGCTCGACCTGGGCCGCAGCCTCGGTACCGGCATCGACTCCCACGCCCGCGACGAACTCACGCCGGCGCCGCTGCCCGACTCCACCCACGCGATCCCGGGAAGGAAGTGGGTGTGATGCCGGCGAACCTGACTCTCGCGATCGTCGCGGGCATCCTTGTCGCCTGTGGCGTGTACCTGATCACCGAGCGGTCGCTCTCCCGCATCCTGGTGGGAGTGGTGCTGGCCAGCAACGGCGTCAACGTGCTGTTCCTGGTCGCGTCCGGGCCTGCCCGCGGCGCGCCGATCATCGGCCTCACCCCGGCGGAGGAGATGAGCGACCCACTGCCCCAGGCGATGGTGCTGACCGCGATCGTGATCACCCTCTCCGTGGCGGCGTTCGTGATGACCATGGCCTACCGCAGCTTCCAGATCAACGGTCAGGACGAGGTGCAGGACGACATCGAGGACGCCCGTATCGCTGCTCTCGCCAAGGCCGACCTGACGTCGGAGACCTACGAGGACCTCGGGTTCTTCGACACCGGCGAGGACGTGGTGAGCGAATGAACAACCTGCTCGCCGTCCCCACCCTGCTGTGCCTCCTCGGCGCGGCCATCACGTTCCTGGCTGGCCGGCACCCGGCCTTCCAGCGCGCGGTCTCTGTGACCGCGGTGGCCGCGGTGTGCGGGGTGGCCGGACTGCTGGTCTGGCTCACCGACTCCGCCCCGGTGGTGCTGTGGGTCGGGAACTGGCCGCAGCCGTTGGGCATCGTCCTGGTGGCCGATCGGCTCAGCTCCCTGATGCTGCTGGTGGCCGCGCTGGTCTCGCTAGCCGTGCTGGTCTACTCCACCGGCCAGGACGAGGACGAGATGCGCCGGGAGACCCCGGTGTCGGTGTTCCACCCGACCTTCCTGCTGCTGGTCGCGGGCGTCTCCAACGCTTTCCTCGCCGGCGACCTGTTCAACCTGTTCGTCAGCTTCGAACTGCTGCTGTTCGCGTCCTACGTTCTGCTGACCATGGGCGGCACCCAGGACAGGATCCGGGCCGGCAGCGTCTACGTCGTGGTGAACCTGGTCTCGTCCTCGCTGTTCCTGGTGGCGATCGCCAGCACCTACGCCGCCACAGGCACGGTGAACCTCGCCCAACTAGCCCTTCGCCTCGGCGACCTGCCCGTCGAAGTGCGCGGAGTGCTTCAGGTCATGCTGCTGGCGGTCTTCGCGATCAAGGCTGCCGTGTTCCCGCTGTCGGCATGGCTGCCGCACTCCTACCCGACCGCGCCGGCGCCGGTAACCGCGGTGTTCGCCGGGCTGCTCACCAAGGTGGGCGTGTACGCGATCATCCGGACGCAGACCCTGCTGTTCCCCACCGAACCGCTGACTCTTCTGCTGGGCATCGCCGGCGTGGCGACGATGCTGATCGGAATCCTCGGTGCGATCGCGCAGATCGAGATCAAGCGAATGCTCTCGTTCACCCTGGTCAGTCATATCGGCTACATGGTCTTCGGCGTGGCTCTGGCCAACCCCGCGGCGCTGGCGGGCTCGATCTTCTACGCCGCTCACCACATCACCATCCAGGGCACCCTGTTCCTGGTTGCCGGGCTGATGGAGCGGGTCGGCGGCTCGACCTCGCTCGACCGCCTGGGCGGCCTGGCCCGGGTATCTCCGCTTCTCGGCGCGCTGTTCTTCATCCCGGCGATGAACCTGGCCGGCATCCCGCCCCTGTCCGGCTTCGTGGCCAAGCTGGCACTGCTGCAGGCCGGTGTCGCGAACGGGACGCTGATCGCGTGGGCGCTGGTGGTGGCCGGTGTGTCCACCTCGCTACTCACGCTGTATGCCATGGCGAAGGTCTGGAACCGTGCGTTCTGGGGGGTTGCTCCCGAGTCGGTGCTGGAGTCGGCCCGTAGCTACGACTCGCCCGAACGCGGCCGGCTGCTGCCTCGGCTGATGGTCGGTTCCACGGTCGGCCTGCTCGCCCTCGCCCTGGTCTTCACCTTCGCCGCCGGGCCCATGTACGACTACGTTGAGGCCTCCGCGTCCGCGCTGTTCGACCAGAGTTACATCACCGCCGTGCTGCCGGAGGGAGTGCGATGAACGCCACCAATCGGCTGCGGTTCCGCTTCCAATGGCGGGCAGTCATCCTGCTGGCCCTGGTCTGGGTGCTGCTGTGGGGGGACGCGTCCTTGCTGAACATCCTGTACGGCGCACTGCTCGGGTGGCTGATCACGGTGGTGTTCTGGTTGGCGCCGATCCGCTACTACGGACGGGTGCACCCCGGGCGCGCACTGCTGCTGGTGGTCACCCAATTGAAGGACCTCGCGGTGGCGTCCGTGCACCTGGCGGCGGTGGCGTTCAAGCCGAAGCTGACGATCCGTCCGGGGGTTGTACGCGTCGAACTGCGGAGCAACAGCGACCTGTTCCAGGTGGCCGTCGCCCAGCTGATCTCGATCGTGCCCGGCACCCTTGTGGTCGAGCTGAACCGGCACCCGCGGTTGCTGTACCTGCACGTGTTCGACCTGCCGGACGCCGCCGCGGTCGAGCGGGAGCGCGAGCACGCACTGGCCCTGGAGCGCCGCGTGGTGGAGGCATTCGGCAGCCGGGCCGACATCGAAGCGGTGCGCTCATGAGTGTGATCATCGGTGTGGCCGCGGTGCTCCTGTTCACTGCCGCGGTGCTGACCCTCTGGCGCCTGGTCGTCGGGCCGTCCGGCCTGGATCGCATCATCAGCTCGGACGTGATGGTGGCCATCGCCATCGCTTCGGTGGGCTTGTATTCGGTGATCGCGCGCAATGCCACCGGCCTGCCCATCCTGCTCGCCCTCTCGTTGTTGGGGTTCACCGGAGCCGTCGGGGTCGCGCGGCTCATCGTCTCGGCGGAGGGCGTCCGCAAGCTGGTCAGCCGCCGTCAGGCGATGGATCCGGAGCAGCCGGATCAGGACGCCCGGTCCGGACCGGCGGCCATCGACGGCAGCGAGCCTGGGGGTGAAGTCCGATGACCCTTGAAGTCGCGCTCGACTACCTCGGCGCCCTCAGTCTGGTTGCCGGAGCCGTCTTCTGCCTCGCCGCTGCTCTTGGTCTGGTGCGGTTCCCGGATCCCCTGACCCGGATGCACGCCGCCACCAAACCGTCCGTCTTCGGCCTGTTGCTGGTGCTGCTCGGTGTCACCCTCACCCTGCGCGACCCGAAGGTGTTCACCCTGCTCACCTTCGCCGTGCTGATGCAGGTGATGACCGCTCCGGTCTCGGGCCACCTCGTCTCCCGGACCTCACACCGCACCGGCCAGTGGGACGCCGAGCACGCCGTCATCGACGAGTTGGCCGCCGACCAAGCCGACGCATCCGAACCAAGCGCACCGCCCAACGTTCCCTGAGCCTGACGAAGGGCCCTGAGCCTGACGTTCCCTGAGCCTGACGAAGGGCCATGAGCCTGACGTTCCCTGAGCCTGACGAAGGGCCCTCACCGCGACGTCCCCTGAGCCTGACGGAGGGCGAGGCCTCCCCCAAACGCTGGATCACCAGTCCAGGCTGCCCGGCGGGATCCGGGGACTCGGCCGGTACGCCGACACGGTGTGGTCACCCTCGGCCCAGAATCGCCATGGACGGACGTGCGCGACACTGACACCCACGCGCGGCCCCGACGAGACCCGCCGCGAACCGACCGGCGCCAACAGTTCCAGCTCGCCGTCGCCGAAGCGACTACCCGAATCGGCCAGGGTCCAGCCGATCGCCCTGCCGAAGTTGCCGGGTCCCTGCGCCAGTCCCACGTCCGCAACTCCCGGACGCCGAGCGCGCGCCACGCCCAGCCCGGCCACCACCCGTCCGGCCCGGAGCAGTACGGCTGCGCCGGATCCGTCCCCGCAGGTGATGTTCCCGCAGATGTGCAGGCCGTGGGACAGGTAGCAGTAGAGCGTTCCGGGCGGCCCGAACAGGTCGCGAGTGCGGGGTCTGGGCCCGACGAACGCATGAGCCGCTGGATCGTCGCCGCCTGCGTACGCCTCGACCTCGGTGAGTTCGATGGTCACCTCTCCCGACCGAACGCGGGCTCCGACCAGCAGCGGGGCGAGCGCCTCCGCGTCCAGGGTGAGGTCGAGCATGGGCACCAGTCTGCCCGCTACGGCACCGCGCGCTACCCTCGATGGGTGACCACCCCATCGCGCCTGATCGCCGCCATGGGCGCGGTCGTGGCGCTGGCGTTCACCGGTTGCGCCCAACTCGACCCAACCACCTCCCCCACCGCCTCGGCCAGCGTGAGCCCGACCGCGACCGACTTCACCATGCCGGGCAAGGCAACCGCGATGGTCGACGAGCTGCTCGCGAAGAACGGCAGCAAGACCGCGCTGATGGTCGAGGTCACCGAATCGACGGTCCAGGTGAGCATGCTCGATGCGAGCAGCAAGCCCTCCACCTGGGCCTATCGCAACGGTGAGATCGCGCAGGTGCCGAGCGACCTGGCGTATGTCGACCAGGCCACGTTCGAGGTTTCCAGGTTCAACTTCTCCGACGTTGGCGCGCTGTTCCGCGCCGCGGCGGGCATGTCCGGCTCGGAGCAGGACCAAAGCCTCACCATCGTCGACTACTCCGGCGGCGAGGTGGTGATGTCGGTCTCGACTGTCCCGGAATCCCGCACGGTCTTCTTCAACGCGGACGGCAGCCTGCTGCCGGTCCTCGACTTCGACACCCCCGGCGGCATCGCCCGAGGCATCGAGGAAGCGGTAGGGACGCGGGCCACGGTGGCGTCCATCACGGTCGAGTCCGAGCAGGGCGCGTGGGTGGACTACCCGGCCGACACCGAGACCACCGTCCGGCGCACCCGGACCGCGAAGGTGCCGGTCACCACCAACGTGCGAGCCGAGAAGGTGGAACTGCCGATGTTCAACGCGGCCAGGGTCGACCCGGCATCGATCTGGAAGGTCGTGGACGGGATCCGCGGCACCCAGGAGGTGCCCGAGCAGTCCGGGTGGAGCGTCGTGATCGACGACCGCGACGCCGTGGGAGCGCCGCGCATGCACTTCACCATCGGGTCAAAGGTCGTGGTGACCGACCTGGCCGGAAACCTGGTCAGCGGCTGATCTCGACCGGCCCGCTCACCAGGACGTACTCGATGTTGCGTTCGGGCCCGGGCACGCCCACGCGGCGTCCATCCGGGGAGAACACGCCCAGCCGCTGCCCGATGTAGCGCCGGGTGTCGAACGCGAAGACCTGCACCGGATGACCGCGCACCGCGCACATGTCGATCAGGTCGTCCAGCGGCACGAACCCTTCGTTACTGAACGAGACCATCACGTGGGTCGCCCGCACCTCCGCGATCACCTGGGCCAGCGCGCCGCCGATGGTCCGCCTGGAGTTGAAGGGGCTCTTGCCCGCCGCCTCCAGGGCGTCCACCCGTTTGCAGGCCACCCCGTAGTGCTCAGGGGCGTCCCAGCGGACGATGGTCTCCCAGACGTGGTAGTTCGTGAAATAGCGATGCTGGTTGTACGGCGGGTCGAGGTAGGCCAGGTCGACGGGATCCAGGTGCGGGGTAAGCGCAACCGCGTCCCCGCGGATCGCCCGCCCGGAGCCTGGCGTGAGGGTCGGCGCCCTCAGTTGAAGCGGACGCAGTGCGCGCGGCGCCCACGCCTTGAGGTACGCCATCTGCAAGCCCACTGTGGAGTCGACCCGATCGGCGGCCTCGAGCAGGGCGGTCAGCAGCACCGGACGCAGCGGGTGGTCGCCGTACAGGTCGTCGATGCCGTCGCGGATCGCGTCGATGCGGTGGCCGTTGTCCGGATGGAAGTACCTTGCGCGCTCACAGAACACCTCGGTCACGTAACCGCGTCTGTCCGGCAGGTCCTGCAGCCGCGCGAGCGCGTCGGCGACCTCGTCCGGGTCGACCAAGGTGGCGTCAGTGACCACATAGCACTGCGCGAACACCTCGGCGTAGGCCGCCGTGTCGAGACAGGTCACCTGACCCCCACGAGCCGCGAACTCCTGGGCGACGCGGGTGGTGCCGGTGAACAGGTCGAGTGCGGAGCGTGCGCCAGTGGCCTCGAAGAGCCGGCCCAATTCACCGACCAGCCGGCTCTTCGAGCCGAGATACTTGATCAACTCAGGCGGGCGTCCGCGGCGAAGGTGTTGCACTTGCTCGGATCGCCGCTGTTGAAGCCGACGGCGAGCCAGTACTTGCGCATCTGCGCCGAGCCGTGGGTCCAGGATTCGGGCTGGACGCTGCCGGTGGAGGCCATCTGGATGCGGTCGTCGCCGACGGCCAGGGCTGCGTCGACCGCGCGGTTGACGTCGTCCTCCGTGATCGCCTTGATCGGCGAGTTCGGATCCTTGGCTGCGTTCGCGAGCCAGGCGCCCGCGTAGCAGTCGGCCTGAAGTTCGAGCCGGACCTGCGCCGACTTCGGTCCGGTCGAGTTGCCGGACGCCTGTGCTTGGGACAGCACGCCGGTGAGGTTCGAGATGTGGTGGCCGTACTCGTGGGCGATCACGTATGCCTCGGCAGCGTCCCCGCCGGCCGCGCCGAGCTGGCCTTCCAACATCTCGTCGAAGAAGCTGGGGTCGAGGTAGACCACCTTGTCGGACGGGCAGTAGAACGGCCCCACTGCCGAACTGGCGGTGCCACAGCCGGTGGCGAGCTGACCGGTGAAGGGTGTTGTCTGGGTGACCTCGTACCCGGAGTACACGCTCGTCCAGTAGGACTGGATCGAGTTCGTGTAGGCGACGAAGCGGCACTCGCGGTCGGACGCGATGTCGGAGGCCTCGTCGCACTTGTCCCAGTAGTTGGCGGACGTCTGCGCCTGCTCGGTTCCGGTGCTGCCGCCAAGGAGCGAACTCGGATTGATGCCGAAGACCATGGCGAGGATGATTGCCAGGATCCCGACACCGCCACCGATGGCCATCGTCGAACCGCGCTTGCTGCCCGACCCCATCTGCGACGGGTCGAGCCGCGCCTTCTCGTTGTACTGCATTTCTTCCCCCTGATTGCGCCCACTGCACCGATCACGCCGGTTCGGCCGGCCTGCGTCCGCTCCTTCGCTGGAGCGCCGCGACCACCGCTTCGAGCATATCCGCCGGTGGTGGGTTACCGGAGGGTTACGGCGCGGGGAGCCGACTTGGTCAGCGCAATCGGCAGGGACATGATGGACGGGTGCGGATCATCGGCGTTGAGGTGGCCGGGGGCACTCCCGTGTTCACCGGTCCGCTGCCCCATGGTGCCGACCCGCATCGACTCGCGTGGGAATTGGGCTACCGCATCGTCCGTCCGCTTTCGGCGACCGGGCTGGCACCCGAACTTACCCTGACCGTGCAGGTGGGACGCCACGGACGCAACAGCGAACTGCGCTCGGGCAGGATCCGCTCGATGGACCCCGATCTGGAGTTGTCCGAGAGCGAGCCCCCGGTCGTCCGGCAGCGGTTGGCCGCGTACGGCATCGTGCTCTCGCCGCGCGGGCTGCTGGCCACCCAATTCTCGGACCTGACTGCGGTCGGCGGTATGTGGGGACTGCCAGGCGGCGGCATCGACTTCGGAGAGGGCCCCAGTCAGGCCCTGATCCGCGAGATCACCGAGGAGACCGGTCAGGAGGCTGAGATCTCCCAGCTCATCGATGTACAGACCGACCACTGGATCGGACGCTCCCCCACCAAAGTGGTCGAAGACTTCCACGCCGTCCGGATCATCTACTCCGCCCGCTGCGTCGAACCGTCCGACCCGGTGGTGCACGACTGGGGCGGTACGACCGCCGCAGCCAAGTGGGTACCGATCGACGACTGGGCGCAAACCCCTTGGTCGGCCGGCGCGAAGTCGCTGCTGGAGCGTCACTTGCGAGACCTCAGCCGGGCCTGGCCCGACCTGACGAGGCACGTGGGCTGAAGCTCGGTACCGCCGGCTGAGCCTGACGAAGCCCCCGAAACGCTGGCTGAGCCTGACGAAGCCCAGGAACGCTGGCTGAGCCTGACGAAGCCCCCGAACAGCACGAGGGGCCCCGGCATCGCCGGGGCCCCTCGTGGTTCGCTGACGCTAGTTCGAGCGGAAGTAGGACAGCAGCCGCAGCATCTCGATATACAACCAAACGAGAGTGACGGTGAGGCCGAAAGCGGCCCGCCACGACTCGGTTGCGCTGGCTCCCATGGCGATGCCCTGCTCGATGTAGTCGAAGTCGAGGATCAGGTTGAACACCGCCAGCCCTACGCCGATCGCGGAGAAGAGCAGCAGGAAGCCGAGGTTGCCACCCGCGAAAAGGAAGCCCATCCCGAAGAAGGAAAGGATCATGTTCACGAACAGCACGCCGGCATAGGCGATCGTCCCGATCATCACCATCTTGCGGAACTTGCTGGTGACCTTGATCCGGAAGAACTTGTAGGCGCCGAGGGTCGCGGCGGCCGCCACGAGAGTCGCCATAAGTGCCGCGGGAACGATCCCGTTCCAGGCGTTCTCGTAGACCTTGCTGATCGCGCCGATGAAGACTCCTTCGATGGCCGCGTAGGCGAGCACGAAGGCCGGATTCATGGCCCTGCGGAAGCTGACCACCATCACGGTGCCGAAGGCCACGATTCCGGAGACGATCGCGGCCGGCATCAGAAGTGCCGCAGGCAGGAACAGGAAGGTGAGCGCGGCGGTGACCATCAGGGCACCGATGGTGATCGCGCTCTTGGTGATCACGTCATCGATCGTCATCCGGCCGGGTGCCTGCAGGGCCGGGTAGGCCTGGTTGGGATCCTGCACGTATTGGCCGGGCTGTCCCGGTTGCGCGTACTGGGCGTACTGTCCAGGCTGGCCGAACTGGGCCTGGTACTGACCCTGCGTCTGCGCGGGGTCGACCTGCCAGGTGTCCGGTTTGGACAGGACCGGGTTGCTGCTGCGCATCTTGATTCCTCCTTGGGTGGGCGGCGGTTGTGCCCCTCGCAACTCTCGGGGCCCGTCGTCAGGCTCCATGGTAGAGAACACTCCTAAGAGCCTGCTGTGTTCCGCCCCGGCCCAACCCTGATCATCGACCCTGAATCTGGCTCAACGGCATGGTGCCATTTCCGCGCAACGCTGCCAGTAGGAGTCGGACGTCCCCTCCCAGCGCTCCGTCAAGACCGTTCCGAGAGGAACGAGTGGCCCCGCCTACCGATCACTGAGACCGTCCGTGACGAGCGAGTAGCCACCCACCCAACGGTCCCGTCCGTGAGGAACGAGCGCACCCTCCAACGGTCCCCGAGGAGGTCCCGCCGGTCCCTGAGGAGGTCGCTCTGCGACCGTCACGAAGGGCCCCCGCCACCCTCCTACCGGTCCCTGAGGAGCGTCCTCAAGGAGCGAGCGCACCCTCCAATCGGTCCCTGAGGAGGTCGCTCTGCGACCGTCACGAAGGGCCCCGCCACCCCTAAAGCCAGATGACAGATATCACTACAATGCTTGCGTTGGTATTTGGGCGAGATTAGAATAGGACGTATGCAAAGCAGCTCCGATCAGGAAGACCTGGCCGAACTGCTCAACGCCCACATCACCGCAACCCTGGCCCAACTCCCACCCGAA
>Ga0209477_1000195_pt1 | contig 35416 bp, 23 predicted proteins | sample KloWWTupernatant_FD_187180 | JGI IMG/M metagenome (GOLD analysis project Ga0209477, IMG submission 187180) | Active sludge microbial communities from Klosterneuburg, Austria, studying microevolution and ecology of nitrifiers - Klosterneuburg... | ecosystem: Engineered > WWTP > Aerobic digester >...
GACCTCGGCGCCAGCACCGTCACCCCGGGTACAGGTTCAGGCTCGGGCCACGGCACCGGTGTCCGCCCGAACTCGGCCCGCCCGGCTCCGAAGCCGACGCTCAAGGCAAACCCCTGCACCACTCCGCTGTGTCGCGACAGTTATGTGGTGGCAAAGGCGAGCGACGTGTATCCCAAGGTGTCCGTCGCCGATCTGGCATCGTTCCGACCGCAGGCAGCGACCGCGCATAACGAACCGGCTGGCGTGGCGATCGTGGGGATGCCGAGCAACGTGGTGGCGGCGGCATCCACTCATGAGCTGCAGGGGGACTTGCTGGGCTTCCCAGTGTCGGTGCAATTTGTGCCCGAGAGTTACACGTTTGACTACGGAGATGGCGACACCCGAACGGTCGACACGGGCGGGGCAACGTGGGCGGCGCTGGCACAGCCCGAGTACACCCCGACGCACACGAGCCACGTGTTTCGTGAGCGCGGTGCAAAGCGCGTCACGGTGTGGGTGAACTACCGAGCATCGGTGCTGTTCGACGGGAGCTACCGCCGAGACGTGGCGGGCATCGTGCGCGGGCCGGCACAGGCAGTCGATGTGCGGGTGGTCGCCGTGGCCACCGCGCTCGTCGACAAGACATGCGCCGAACGGCCCCGCAGCCCGGGCTGTTGAACCGCGGGCGTGCGCGGTAGCGTGCACACATGGATACCGTGGCCGACGCCTGGACCAACTTCTTTGTCGCGATGGCCGGGGCCACGGCGGCACTCAGCGGCCTGCTGATCGTCGCGATGTCGGTCAATATCCGCCAACTCCTCGCATCCCCATCGCTTCCGGCGCGAGCGGGCGCGGCCATCAGCGCGGTGGCAGGGGCGCTGGTTGCCTCGTGCCTCATGCTGGTTCCTGCACAACCCCGGTGGGCATTTGGTATTGAGGTGCTTGCGATCGCGGCGGTGCTCTGGCTGATCTGGCGGGCGGTGCCGGCAGAGGTGCGCGCCGATCCGCAACCAAACCGGCCTGCGGCGACTCGCTATGGCGTGCCGGCCGTCGCACCCGCGCTGTTCACGGTGAGTGGGGTGCTGCTGATCGTCAGCCTCGACGCGGGGTACGGGGTGCTCGCCGCGGCCTGTCTCATCGCTATTGCGGCCGGCCTGCTGTTCGCCTGGATCGCGCTCGTTGAGGTGCTCCGCTAGGCCGCACTGAAAATCCGCGCCGCTCAGCCCCACCGCAAACCCTGCCGTAAACCCACGTCGCAAGACCCCGCCGCTGCAATCCGCCCCGAATTGATCTGCGCCCACGCACACGCGGCGCACACCTCGACCTCTACGCTTATGGCTATGGAACCCTCAGCCGATGCGTCGCCCGCTCGGCCGCTGCACAAGCAGCTTGCGCACACGCTGATGACCGAAGAAGCGATCTACGGAGTCATCCTGGTTTCGGGAATGATCGTCGTGAGCGAATCGGTGACACTTGATTCGTTGCGCGCGTTCCTGACGGTGTTCGGCACCGTGGTGGTGTTCTGGGCGGCCCACGTGTATGCCGGAACGCTTGCCAGATTCGGTCACGAAGAGGGCGGCGGCAACTTGCCGTTCGCGTTCTCGAGCGCGATCCGTCACTCGAGCGGCATGCTGGTCGCCGCGGTGCTCCCGCTCGTGATTCTCCTGCTCGGCGGCCTGCGCATACTCGAAGACGACACCGCAATGTGGATGGCGCTCGGCATCGACACCCTCATTCTTGGCGTGCTTGGCTTTCTCGGTGTGGCCAGGTGGAGCAAAAGCCCGTGGCTGCGCGCCGGGAGTGCGCTGATTACGGCAGCGTTCGGTGTGCTCGTCGTGCTGCTGAAGGTCTTCGTTCACTGAGCCGACACCGACTCGCGGTCGGAACGGCCGATTCACCCTGCTAGCCTCGGAGCTGACGTTTTGTAGTATCGCGGGGGGTGTTCGGAGCCTATGGGCGTATTCGCTCAAGTGCGCCGAAAGCGCAGTGCGCTCGTCGGCGCGTCCATTTTGACCGTCTCTGCGGTCGCAATCACGACGATGGCACTCGCCTACGACGGGTACCCCACAGTCGAGGCTGACCTCAACGACGGCGGCGTGTGGCTCACCAAGACGTCGAGCCTCCTCGTCGGTCACTTCAACCACCAGTCGGCAGTGCTTGACGGCGGCCTCCGCACCAAGGGCGACGATTACGACATCGCCCAGGCGGGCCGCACGGTACTTGTTGTCGATGGCAGCAACGCCACCGTCACCGCGGTCGACCCTGCCCAGGTAAAGCTGCTGGGCTCAGCAAACATCCCGGGCGGTGCGTCTGTTTCGCTCGGCGCCGACACGGTCGCGATTCTTGAGCCAAAAGATGGCGCGCTCTGGGTCACTGACGTCGACTCGATCGAAAGCTTCAACGCCGCGGCGATCGACCCGATCACGACGCTGGGCAAGGGCGCCGTGGCCACAGTCGGCACCGACGGCACCGTCTACGCCGCGTCTCCCGAGCAGCGCGAGCTGGTCGAAGTCGCGATGAGCCCGCAGCGCGAACCACTAGACCCCACCCGCTCCGGCCTCGACATCGCAGAGGGCGCGGCGCTCGCGATCAGCGCGATCGGCGATCGCGCCATCGTGCTCGATCACGACACCCAGCGTGTGATCGTTCGCGGCGGCGGAACAACACAGCTTGAGGATGCCGCGGGCGCGCGCCTGCAACAGCCCTCCGACTCCGCGGCCAACGTTGCGATCGCGACCGCCGACGCCCTCGTGCAGATTCCGGTCGGCGGGGGAGACCCCATCAGTACTCCGTCTGGCGGCGCGGTGGGCGTCCCCGCGCAGCCCGTCCAGCTGACCGGTTGCACGTATGCGGCATGGTCTGGCTCGAACCGTTTCGTGCGCGACTGCCTTCTCGATGCGCAGGATGCCGCAACCGACATCGATCGTGCGGATGAGAACGCCGAGTTCATGTTCCGGGTCAACCGCAAGATTGTCGTGCTGAACGACACGTTCGGCGGCACCGCGTGGATGGCCAGCGAAAACATGCAGCGCGTCGACAACTGGAACGACATCACGCCGCCGGAGGGCGATGAGGAGGACGAGGAGAACACCGCCGAGGAGTTCACCGAGACCACCCTGCCCGAGCGAACCGACATCAACACGACGCCGGTCGCGGCCGACGACGATTTCGGTGTGCGCGCGGGCCGCACCACGATCATTTCGGTGATCGACAACGACTCTGACCCCGACGGCGACGTGCTCACCGCCACGCTTCCGTCTGGGAGCCCAGGGATTGGCACGGTCGAGCCCATCTACGGCGGCACCGCGCTGCAGATCTCGGTTCCCGACGACGCCACCGGCCGTGACGCATTCATCTACCGCGTCGATGACGGCCGTGGCGGCTGGGACGAAGCGACCGTCCGTATCTCTGTCAGCGAAGCGGGCACGAACCAGTCGCCGGTGCAAAAGCGCGCCGCGGCGGTCACCGTCGAGCAGAGCGGTTCGGTCTCATACAACGTGTTGCCCGACTGGCTTGACCCCGACGGCGATGACCTCTTCTTGAAGGCCGCCTCCGTGCCGGATGGCGACGAGGTCGAGTTCACGGCCGACGGCCAAATCACATTCCGCGCGACGAGCCAGGTGCAGGGCCGCAAAGAGATCGCCATCGTCGTGTCTGACGGGACCGGCGACACCGAGGGAGTGCTGCGCGTCGACGTGCGCCCCATCGGTTCGACAAAGCCCGTCACCAACGCAGACCACGTGCAGACGCGTGTCGGCCAAACCGTCACGGTCTCGCCGCTCGTTAACGACGTGAGCCCCAGTGGCGTGCCGTTGCGTCTGGCCCGCCTCGATGAGGTCGCGGGCGCCAAGATTGTTCCCGACTACACGACCGGGACGTTCTCGTTCCAGGCCGAAGCGCGGGGCACCTACTACGCGCAGTACCTCGTCACCGATGGCCCGAACACGGTCGTTGGCATCGTGCGCATCGATGTTGAGGAAGCGCTCGCAGAAGATCTGCCGCCCATCGCGGTGCGCGATGTCGCCATGCTCCCGGGCGGCAGCGAGGTGCTCGTCGACGTGCTCGCGAACGACTCCGACCCGGGCGGCGGGATTCTCGTCGTACAGTCGGTGACCGTTCCGCAGGGCGCGGGTATTTCTGTGGCTGTGCTCAACCACGAAGTGCTCCGCATCGCCGATCAGGGCGGCCTGGTTGAGCCCGTGACGATCGGCTATCGCGTCTCGAACGGCACCAAGACCGCCGACGGTGAGGTCATCGTCATTCCGGTGCCCGCCCCCAACAAGCTCAAGCCCCCGGTAGCCACCGACGATTCGGTGGTCGTGCGTGCCGGTGACATCGTGACGATTCCGGTGCTCGCCAACGACTATCACCCGAACGGTGACCTCATCAAGGTGTCGCCGACCCTGATCGATCCAATCATCGACCCGGCCGACGGCGACGTGTTCGTCTCTGAGAACACGCTGCGCTTCCGCGCTGGAGAGACGCCAAAGACCGTTTACGCAACGTACGAAGTCGTCGACAGTGCAGGGCAGAAGGATGCCGGCTACGTCACGATCCAGATTCTTGGCGTTGACGAAGAAACGAACGCGGCCCCGCGCCCGCGCGACCTCACGGCTCGCGTGCTCAGCGGATCGATCGTGCGCATTCCGATCCCGCTCGACGGGATCGATACCGACGGCGACTCCGTCGAACTCATCGGCGCCGCCTCCGCCCCCGCCAAGGGGCGCATCATCGAGGTCGGCCAGAGCTGGCTCGTTTACGAAGCCTATGAAAACTCAACGGGCGTCGACTCGTTCACCTACCTCGTTCGCGACCGGCTCGGCAAGGAGGGCGTCGCCCCTGTGCGCGTCGGCATCGCCCCACCCGAGGCCGACAACCAGCGCCCGTATGCCGTCAACGACAGCGTGATTCTGCGTCCGTCACGATCGGCCGCGGTCGCGGTGCTTGCGAACGATTCCGACCCCGACGGCGACCGGATCGACCTCGACCCGAAGGGGCTCGAGGTGCCCGAAGGGCTCACCGCCGAGGTCAAGTCGAACCAGATTATCGTGCAGACGCCGGCCGAGCCTGGGGAGTACACGATTCCCTATCGGATTACCGACGCGCGTGGCGCCAGCGCGATCGGCGCGTTGCTGGTGCTCGTGCAGAACGATGTGCCGTTGCAGCCGCCGCTCGCTCGCGACGACCGCGTCACCGCCGAGCAGGTCGGCGAAGAAGCAACCGTCGACGTCATCGTGCTCGACAACGACGTTGACCCCGATGGGGTCGCGGCCGAGCTCAAGGTGGCGCTTGTCGGCACCACCACCGCGAAGGTGCTCCCCGGCGGGCTCGTGCGAGTCACGGTGGCCGAGGCATCCCAAATCATCACTTACACCGTCACAGACGTCGACGGCCTCACCGCGAGCGCGTTCGTGCTCGTGCCCGGTTCGAAAGATCTGCGACCGGTGCTCCGCTCGACCGACGAGGTCGTGGTGCAAAGCGGCGAGACGATCGAGCTGCGCCTTGCCGACTATGTGACCGTGGCGGGTGGCGGCAAGGCCGTCATTACCGAGGCCGCGAAGGCGACGGCGAACCACTCGAACGGTGCCTCGCTCGTAAAAGACCAGTCGACGCTTGTCTACACGTCGGCGGATCGGTATTTCGGCAAGGACGCCATCACGTTCGAAGTGACCGACGGCACGGGGCCCGACGATCCCGAAGGGCGCAAGGCCGTGCTCACAATTCCGGTGACCGTGCTGCCTCCGAAGAATCAGTCGCCGACCTTCGCCGACAGCACGCTTGACGTCGCGCCGGGCGAAAGCGCAACCGACCTCGACCTTCGGGCTTCGGCCACCGACCCCGACGAGGGCGACCTGAAAAAGCTCACGTTCCGCATGATTGGCGGAGCACCGAGCGGCTTCAGTGTCTCGGTCGACGGCTCGACACTCAAGGCATCGGCAGAAGCAAAGACGCCGAAGGGCACCGTCGGCAGCGTCACGATCGAAGTCAGCGATGGCGAATCTGAGCCGGTACGCGGCACCGTGGATGTCAGGGTGACGGCCTCGATCCGGCCCCTCGCGGCGGCGAACGATGACGTGATTCTCGAAGCGCACCAGGGCAAGGAAGCCACGGTCAAGGTGCTCGCGAACGACTACAACCCTTTCCCCGACACGCCGTTGAAGGTGCTGCTCGCAGAGGTTGAAGCCGGCGAAGGCACGGCGAAAGTCGTCGGCGAGACCGTGATCGTGACACCGGGCCCCGACTACTTCGGCACGATGATTGTGCGCTACCGCGTGAGCGACGCGACAAGCGACAACACCCGCGAGGTGGATGGCCGCATTCGCCTTACCGTGCAGGGCCGCCCCGATACCCCCGGCGTGCCGACCGTCACCAGTGTGCAGGACCGCCTCGTCGTCATGTCGTGGACGCCCCCGTCGAACAACGGTGCCGAAATCACACACTACGAGGTGACCTCGCTGACGCCCGCGGGCTACAAGAAGACCTGCGCGTCAACCACCTGCACGCTCAACGGCCTGACGAACAACGTCGAATACACCTTCCAGGTCATCGCCGTGAACCGCGTCGGTTCGTCTGACCCGTCGCTGCCTTCGGCCGTGGCTCGTCCCGATGCGCGCCCTGACACGCCGCAGCCGCCGACGCTTGTATTCGGTGACCGCGCGCTCGATGTGCGCTGGATCACGCCGCCGACCCCGGGGTCGCCCGTCGAGTCGTTCACGCTCGAGATATCGCCGGCACCGCCGAGCGGCTCGATCCAGAAGACCGGCGTCACCGGCAACACGCTGCGCTGGGAGGGGCTCGAGAACGGCACCGCCTACCAGGTGCGCGTGCGGGCCCACAACCGCGCTCCGGAGCCTTCAAGCTGGAGCGGCTACTCGAGCACGATGATCCCGGCCGCCCCGCCCGAAGCGCCCGGCGCGCCGACGACCGCGCGACTTGACCCGGTCGGGCCGCAGGCGCAGCTCCAGGTCAGCTGGGGTGAGCCCGCGAACAACGGCGACGCGGTGTCGAAGTACACCCTGTACGTCATGCAGGGCGGCGCCATCAAGAGCACGATCAACAACATCCCCGCGAGCACACGAAGCCAGGCCGTTGTGATCGCCGCCTCGACGACCGATTACACATTCACGGTTGCCGCCACCAACAAGGCGGGCACCGGTTCGACGAGTCCGCCGTCATCGCCACGCCGTGCATTCACCCAGCCCGGAATGCCCGCAACGATCAGCGCAACCGAGGGCAACAACACGGTTGGCGTGAACTTCGGTGCGGCGGCCGGCAACGGCGCCAACGCGGGCGAAATCCGCTACGAGTACAGCGTCGGCTCCGGCAACTGGCGCAGCGACTGGGTCTCGCAGAGCGGCACATCGGGCACGATTGGCAACGGGCAGGTGAACAACAACGGCAGCTACTCGATCCGTGTTCGGGCCTACACCGAGATGGATGGTGTGCGGTACAACGGTGACCCGTCGCCCGCCTCGAACACGGTCGCGCCCTACGGGCCGATTGGCAAGCCGACCGTGACGGCTGTGCAGGCCGGCCAGACCGTGAAGTTCACGTGGACGGCCCCGGCAAGAAACGGTCGCGACTTTACGGTGAAAACCAGTGTCAACGGCGGCACGTTGACCACGGCTGTGCCGTCGGGCAGCATGACTGTCGGCAATGGATATAGCCAGACCCACAGCATCCGTGTCGTTGTGACTGACGCCGCAGGCCAGACCAGTGAAGACACCAAGAGTGCAGTCACCATGACCGCTCCACCGCCGCCCGCGAGCGCCTCAATCAGCCGAGGTGCCTCGGGCGGGTGCGGCGGATGCAACTATTACCAGCTCAACGTGTCGAACTTCACACCGGGAAACTACACCCTCACGTGCCTGACCGGCGGCTCGATGATGCAAGACACCTGGCCGCAGACGTTCTGGGTGCCCGCGAACGGTCCGGTGCAGCTGCACTGCTGGTACGGGTTCCCAGGCCGACCGGTGTCGATCAAGATCGACGGGTGGGGGACCACACCCGAAGTGCCGTGGTGACGGCCGTCGCCCCCCGAAATTGCGGCCCAGACCCAGTCCCCGCACCACCCGCCCGCCGGCCTCGTGCGCAAGAACAAGAACGAAAGAGAACCCCGCTGAAATGACGATGACCCAAGAGCAGGCCACCTGGTTCGCAGACACCTTCGGCCGCCTGGTCGACAACATCGGGCAGGCCGTGCTCGGCAAGCCTGACGTGATTCGGCTGGTGCTTGCGAGCCTTCTCGCCGAGGGCCACGTGCTGCTCGAAGACGCGCCGGGTACCGGTAAGACCAGCCTCGCGAAGGCGCTCGCGGCAACTGTGCAGGGCACGAACTCGCGCATCCAGTTCACGCCCGACCTGCTGCCGTCTGACGTCACCGGCATCACGATCTACGACCAGGCAACGCATCGCTTTGAGTTCCACCGCGGTCCCGTGTTCGCATCGATCGTGCTCGCCGACGAGATCAACCGCGCGAGCCCGAAGACGCAGTCGGCGTTGCTGGAGGTCATGGAAGAGTCGCGCGTCACGGTGGATGGCACCCCGCACGAGGTGGGTCGCCCCTTCATGGTGATCGCAACGCAGAACCCGATCGAGCAGGCAGGCACGTACAAGTTGCCCGAGGCGCAGCTCGACCGGTTCTTGCTCAAGACCTCGATCGGCTACCCCGACCTTGAGTCGGCTGAGCGAATTCTCGCCGGTTCGGCCGATCGCAACCCGTCGGCACGGCTCAGCCCGGTGATCACCGGTCAGGCAGTCGCCGATATGGCCGATCTCGCGGCGACCACCCACACCGACCCTGCGGTCTTGCGCTATGTCGCCGAGCTGGCCGAAAACACGCGCAAGAGCGGTGACGTGCGTCTTGGCGTCTCGGTGCGTGGCGCGATCTCGATGATCCGCATCGCGAAGGTGTGGGCAGCATCGCAGGGCCGCAGGTTTGTCACTCCGGATGACATCCTGCATCTCGCCGGCCCCGTGTGGAGCCACCGCGTTGTGCTCGACCCTGAGGCCGAATTCGCGGGGACGACCCCCGAATCCGTGATTGCGCGTGTGGTCGAAGACACCACGGCGCCGCAGCAGAGGCTCACTGCCTGAGATGACGACGGTTGTGCTCAAGATCACCCGGCTCCCCGCAGCCGCGTGGTTGCTCGACAAGGGGTGGCCAGCGACGGCACCGGCGCGGGCCGTCTGCGGCCGCGTGCTCTCTGTCGTGCGCTCACTTGGTTGGGCGGTCATCGCGGGCACGGTGCTCGCCTGGATCTTGAGCGCGACGCTCGGTTGGGAAGAACTGCGCACGGTCGCCTGGTGCGGGACCGCGCTGATCTTGATTTGTGCAGGCTTTCTGTTTGGCCGCACCGAATATCGGGCAAGCCTCGAGATGGCGCAACGCCGCATCGTGGTGGGAGAGCGGGCCTTCGGCCGCATCGGTCTCGCCAACCCGAGCCGCCGGGCGATTCTGCCTGCCCGAGTCCTGCTTCCGGTGGGCGCCGGGAGCGCGTCGTTTGCCGTGCCGCGCCTTGCCGCCGAGGCCGTTCACGAAGACCTCTTCACCGTGCCGACGTCTCGTCGCGCGGTCTTGACCGTCGGACCACTGAGCGCGCTTCGCGGCGACCCGCTCGGGCTGTTCGAACGCGTGCACACCTGGACCGACCCGATTGATCTGTACGTGCACCCGAAGACGGTCGTGCTCGACGGCGCGACCGCCGGCTATATGCGCGACATCGAGGGCCTGCCCACGCGCGATCTCTCGAGCGACGATGTTTCATTTCACGCGATGCGTGAGTATGTGCCAGGCGATGACATGCGTCACATTCACTGGCGCTCGACGGCCCGCACGGGCACCGTCATGGTGCGGCAGTTCGAAGAAACCCGTCGTTCGCACACGGTTGTCGCCCTGACCCGCAACTCTGGCGACTACGCGACTCCAGACGAGTTCGAGCTCGCCGTATCGGTCGCGGGTTCGCTCGGGCTGCAGGCGCTGCGCGATGCGCGAAACCTCACCGTACTGGTGCAGGGGAGCATCGTCACGGCTGCGACATCCAAACAATTTCTTGACACGCTCAGCGGCCTTGCACACAGCCGTCCGCGCCAGGGCGGGGTGGTTGAGCTCGCCGCCGAGGTCGGCCGCTCCGCGAAGACGGCAAGCGTGGTTGCGCTGGTGTGCGGTTCGAGCGTGACTGCGCAGCAGATGCGGGATGCCTCGCGCCACCTGCCGTTCGAAGCCCGAAGCATTGCCGTGGTGTGTGCACCGGGCACGGCCCCCTCGCTCCGAGTGCTGGGCGACATGAGCGTGCTCACAATCGGCGAGCTGAGCGACCTGCGCGGCGCGCTGGGAAGGGTGCTGTCATGAGCGATTCGGCTGCGGCTGGCGAGGTCGCCTCCACCACCCGCGCACCGTTCAACCTGCGCTGGGTCTTTGACCTCGCTGCGATCGCGACGCTCCTGCTCGTTGGCGTCATCGCATGGGCGCCCTCATTCACCGGGGGACGTGCGTGGCTCGCGGGCGTTGGTGCGCTGATCATTGGCCTCGCACTCGCGGCGCTCGGCGCGCGGTTGCGGCTCGGCACGCTCGCGCTCGCCGGCGCCACGGTGCTCTCGTACTTCGTGTTCGGCGGCGCGCTCGCGCTTCGCGAGCAGGCGCTGTTCGGATTCCTCCCGAGTCTCGACACCCTTCGCGAACTCGCGTTGGCTGCGGTTTTCTCCTGGAAGCAGCTCCTTACTTCGCAGGCCCCGCTTCCCGGCGAAGACCCGCTTGTCGTCGTGGTCTTCCTCACGACACTGCTGGCATCGGTCCTCTCAGGCAGCTTCGCGCTGCGCCTTCCGCGTGCCTTCGCGTGGGCGGTGTTGCCCCCGGCGGCGCTGCTCATGGTCGCGATCGCCTTCGGGCTGCCGCACCCCGCGGCCCCGCTCCTCCAGGGCGCGCTCTTTGTCGGTGTGTCCGTGGCATGGCTCGCGTACCGCGGAAACCTCCTGCGCGGCACCGGGCGTGGCGCGGTGGCCGAGGGCCAGGGCAGCAGCACGCTTGCACGGAGCGCCACCGTGCGCAGGCTCGGCCTTGGTGCCGGAGTGCTCGTTGTGGCGCTGGTTGCCGGCGGCGCAACGAGCGCGATCGCGGGCCTTGGGTCTCCGCGCTATGTGCTGCGCGACGTGGTGATTCCGCCGTTCGATGTGCGGGAGTATCCGAGCCCCCTGCAATCATTCCGCGGCTACGTTCGCGACGCGAAAGACCAGGTACTTTTCACCGTTGACGGCCTCCCCGAGGGCGCACGCGTGCGCCTGGCGACGATGGACGCCTACGACGGTGTCGTCTACAATGTCTCGGGCAACGGCGCCGGTGGTTCGGGATCATTCCTGCGCGTTGGCGAACGGATCTCGCCCGCGGGCGCGACAAAGGTCGAGGGCAAGCCGGCGACGCTGAACTTCACGATGGGTGCGCTGGGCGGTGTGTGGGTGCCGGATGCCGGTTACCCCACCCGCCTCGCATTCGAAGGCAAGCGCTCCGACGACCTCGCCCGATCGCTGCACTACAACCCGGGCTCGGGCGTTGCCGTCGTCACCAGCGGTCTGCGCGAGGGCGATAGCTACGAGATGGACACCGTCATTCCGGGCATCCCGTCAGACACCGCGCTTGCCGATGCCGTGTTCGCCGGCACCAAGATGCCCAAGCAAACGGGCATTCCGCTCACTGCCGCATCGACCGCGGGCGACCTGACCGGCGACGCCGACACCCCGATCGCGCAGGCGAGGGCACTTGCCGCAGCGTTGTCGACGACGGGATTCTTCAGCCACGGCCTCGAGGGCGAACCCCGCTCGCGCGCCGGGCACGGTGCGGAACGCCTCGACGCGCTCCTTGGCGAAGACCAGATGGTCGGTGACGACGAGCAGTACGCGACGGCGATGGCGGTCATGGCCTCGCAACTGGGCATTCCTGCACGCGTGGTGATGGGCTTCTACCCAGACCCGAAGAGCACCGGCGCGAGCTTCGCGGCGACCGGCGACACCCTGCACGTCTGGGTAGAGGTGGCATTCCAGGACCTCGGTTGGGTCGTGTTTGACCCCACGCCGCCCGATGACCAGGTGCCCACCGACGAAGACACCAAGCCGCGCACCGACCCGAAGCCGCAGGTGATTCAGCCGCCGCCTCCGCCGCAGGAACCCGTGCAGTTGCCGCCGGAGATTCCCGCCGACGACGGCGAGAATGACGATGACCCGGCCGCAGGGGAGTGGCTCACAACCCTGCTCTGGGCAGTGGGCGGCAGCCTCGGCGTGCTGCTCGTGCTTGCGGCGCCGTTCTTCGCGATCCTGGTCCTGAAACTTGGCCGCCGAAAGCGCCGTCGGGCCCGCGAACGCACCGCCGACCAGATCAGCGGTGGGTGGGACGAGTTTGTTGACCGCGTGGTCGACCTGGGCGCACCGGTGCCGCCGCGCGGCACACGCCGGTCTGGCGCGCTCGCAGTCGAAGACCACTTTGCCGTTGTCCCCGGCACCGGCGAGATGACAGAATCTGCCTCAGGCGGCGCCGCCATCGCGCTTGCCGACCGCGCCGACGCCGAGGTATTTGGCCCGGGCGACCCGAGCGCCGAGGACGTCGAAGCGTTCTGGCACGATGTTGACGCCAGCGCCACCGAGCTTGCATCGACCCAAAGCAAGTGGCGCCAACTGCGCGCGAGGGTGAGCCCACGCTCCCTGCGCCGAAAGGAGCGGAAATGAGTGCCGTGAACGCAACGCAGGGACCCCAGATCGCGGGCGTATCGACGATGGAGCCACCGGCATCCATTGGTCGTCGTGTTGGCGCATACGTCATTGATGCCGTGATTGCCGGCCTCATTGGCTCGGTTGCGGCCGTCGGGGCTGTCTTGCTGTGGTTGCCGCTGCTCGCTGCGCTCGGTGCTGGCACCTCGACCAAAGCCGCCGTGCAGGTCTCGATGCTCGGGCTCATCCTGGCACTCGGCGGCACGGTGCTGAGCCTGGCATGGACAATTATTTGGGCCCTCATGCAGGGCGGGCGCGGTTCGGTTGGCATGCGCCTGCTGAAGATTCGCTTGATCCGCCGCGACCTCGGCACGAACATTGGGTTCTGGCGTGCGCTCGGTCGCATGATCGTATTCGGGATCCTCGCCAGCTTCATCGTTGGATACTTCACCCCACTCTTCGACCGCAGCGGGCGGCGCCAGGGCTGGCACGACATGATGGTAGGCGCGATCATGGTCGATGCCCCGGCGTTTGCCGAGGGGCTCGCCCGAGCCGCCGCGCTTGCGGCCGCGCCTCAGACGCCCGAGGGGCCCGCACCCATCGAAGAACTCAACCGCGATCGCGCATTCGGGCTTCCCGTTGCGCGCCCGACCGTGCCTCCGCTTCCCGGCGCGCGCGGCGCGGGTGCCGGCGTTGCCCCGGCGGGCTCGGCCTTGCCGACAGCCGCGGTGATCGCTGACCTTCCCGCCCACCTGGCCCCGCGAAGTGGCGCCCCTGCGCCCGTGCCCGCACCTGCGCCTGCCGGCCCGGGCTCTGCGCCCGGTGTGACACCCATGCCCGGCACGATCCCGGCATCGGCGCCCGCACCGCTCGCCGCCGCGCCCCAGCTTGAACTGCGTTGGGATGACGGAACCGTCGTCGTCGTGCCGCAGGCCGCGATCTTCGGCCGCGACCCCGTGGCGTCAGCGGAGGCCGCTCGGGTCACGCCAAAACTGACCGGCGCCCTCTCGCTGCCGGTCGCCGACGAATCACGCTCGCTCTCGAAGACGCACTTCGGCGCGGGCATCGATCGCGGCGGCGCCTGGATCGTTGACCTGCACTCCACAAACGGCACGGTGCTGCACCGACAGGGCATCCCGCCGCGTCCCCTCGTTCCGGGGGAACTCACCGGTGTGCTCCCTGGCGATGTCGCCGTCTTCGGCAGCCGTCAGGTCACCTTCGGGGTGGTGGGCGGATGAGCGAGGCCGTGCAGATCGCGGTGCCGATTACGGTGGCTTCGGGTTCAGCGACCGACGTTGGGCTGCGCCGACGCATCAACGAGGACTCGATGGTGTCGCACCATCCCATCTTTCTCGTAGCCGACGGCATGGGCGGACACGAAGCGGGCGAGGTCGCCAGCGCATCGGCCCTGGCCGCGTTTGAACCGCTACTCGGGCTGCCCAGCGTGCACGTCGAAGACGTTGTGAGCGTGATGAGCCACGCCCGCGAGAGCGTCGATGCGCTCGCCGGCGGACCCCGCGGCGGCGCCGGAACCACGCTCACCGGAGTGCTCATCTCGCAGCACAATGGCGACGGCTACTGGCTGGTCGTCAACCTCGGTGACTCGCGTACCTACCGCCTCGCGGAGGGCGAGCTCGAGCAGATCAGCGTCGACCACTCGGTCGTGCAAGAGCTTGTCGATGCCGGGCAGATGACCGCCGAAGAGGCAGCCTCGGCGGCCGGGCGAAACGTCATCACGCGCGCACTCGGTGCCGGAAGCGACGCAGACGCAGACTATTGGATGCTTCCCGCAAGCCCCGGCGACCGCATGCTGGTCTGCTCTGACGGACTTTCAGGCGAACTGGATGCCGCAGCCATCCGCCGCGTGCTCACAAGCGAAGCCGACCCACAAGATGCCGCCGAGCAGCTCGTGCAAGAAGCCCTCGCGAATGGCGGACGCGACAACGTCACTGCGATCGTGATCGACGCCCTCGCCGTCATCCAGCACGACCCGATGGATACACTGCCCAGAGCGAATGAGCGCGCTGCGCTGGTCGGCATTGTCGACGACGAACTCGACATCGACACCGTGCCGCGCAAGTCGCCACGGCAGAGGTCACACGGAGGGAACCGACAATGAGCGATTACATTCCGGGCTCATGGTTTGCCGCGATCGCGCCACAAGGCGCGGTCGTCTTGCCCGCCGCCGCTGGCCCCGAGCGCGCCCGCAACGCGTGGGTCGCGCTACAGGCGGGCGGCGGTCTTGCCAGCGTGCTTGAGACGCTCACGGGCGCGTTCGGCACGAGCCTCGCCGCCATCCCACCGTTCGCCGTCGTCACTCGCGAAGGCGATGAGATTCGCATCGCCGTGCGCGGCGCGCTCTCTGTCGGCGCGGCCGGGGTCACCGTGACCGGTGCCGGCGTGACGACGTGGAACGAGCAGGTCGTCGCAGGCACGGGTGCCGTCACGATTGACACGGGGGATGCCGCAGCCCCCGGTGCCGCTCCGCTCCCACTTGTTGGTGGCATTGTCATGGTGTCGCGCGTCGTGGTCGCTGCGGATCTCGGGGTCCAGGCCGTGGCGGCCGGCGTTGTTGACGACGTTGTTGAAGACGCGTCGGTTGATCTGCCTGAGGTTGAGGTTGAGGCGCAGCCGGAGGTCGAGGCCGAGGTTGAGCGCGAACCCGAGCCGGAGCCGGAGGCGGAACTCGAGGCCGAGGTTGAACCCGAGCCGGAACCCGAGGCGGAGCCCGAACCAGAGATCGCGGTTGAAGATCTCGGTCCCGATGATGACCAGTGGGGCGCGACCGTCGTCAAGGGCGCGACCGACCCCGCATTCCGGCGTTCGCCGGCGCCCGCCTCCCAGCTCTCGCACCTCGCGGTGTTTCCGCCGCCGACGGGCGTGCCCGTCGCGACCGCGCCCGGCTTGATCTCGGCCGTTCCCGGCGCGGTCGGCACACGCCCCGGCGACCACGACGGCATGACCATTTCTGTTGCACAATCGCGCGCCCTGCGCGCTGCGGCACAGGCCGACGCCGCGGGGGCACCCGCGGCCGAGCCCGTAGCCGTGCCCGAGCCCACGCCGGTTGCGGTACCCGAGGTGGCACCGGCATCCACCGCTCGTATCGTGCTCTCGACCGGTCGCGAACTGCTCCTCGATCGCACCGTCGTTATCGGGCGTCGCCCGAGTTCGACCCGCACCACGGGTGGCATGTTGCCGCACCTGGTCGCGGTTGAGAGCCCCGAGCAAGACATCTCGCGCAGTCACGTTGAGATTCGTCCGGAGGGCGACGCGGTTGTGGTGACCGACCTGAAGACGACAAACGGCACGCTGTTGCGGCGTACCGGCCACGAGCCGGTGCAGCTACACCCTGGCGAGCCGACGGTCGTCGTTTCGGGCGATGTGCTTGAAATTGGTGACGACGTCAGCGTGACATTCGTGGGGATCGCGTGAGCGCACGCGCTGTCTCGACCCCACCCGAGATCGCGGGCTTCACCCCGGTCGAGCTGCTCGGCACCGGCGGTTTTGCCGACGTGTTCTTGTACGAGCAGCACGTGCCGCGCCGCCGCGTTGCGGTCAAGGTGTTGCTGGCGGAGGGGCTCGCCGAAGGGTCTGCCGAGGCGTTTGCTGCCGAAGCCGACATCATGGCGCAGCTGTCGACGCACCCCGCGATCGTCACGATCTATCAGGCGGGTGTATCGACCGACGGCCGGCCCTTCCTCGTCATGGAGTACTGCCCGCGCCCGAACCTGCAGGCGCGCTACCGTGCAGAGCGGTTCTCCGTGGCCGAGGCGCTCCGTGTGGGCATCCAAGTCTCGGCGGCGGTCGAGACCGCGCACCGCGCCGGCATCCTGCACCGCGACATCAAGCCCGCGAATATTCTCGTCACCGAATATAGCCGCCCCGCACTCGCCGACTTCGGCATCGCGGCAACGACGACATCGGATGCGCAGAGCGAGGGGATGTCGATTCCCTGGTCGCCACCGGAGTCGTTCGCCGAGCCACCCCGCGGTGACGTGACATCTGATGTGTGGGCGCTGGGCGCCACCGTCTACACACTGCTTGCGGGGCGTTCGCCGTTCGAGGTGCCCGGGGCATCCAATAGCGGTGCAGACCTGATCTCGCGCATCGAAACCTCGCCGCTGGCGCCCACCGGCCGCGCAGATGTGCCCGAGCGCCTTGAGCGCGTGCTTGGCCGTGCCATGGCCAAGAGTTCGGCATCACGCTATGCGAGCGCGCTGGATCTCGCGCGGGCGCTGCAGCGGGTGCAGATCGAACTGCGCCAGTCGCAGACGCCGATTGACGTGGTCGACGAAGGGGTCTCGTCGCCGCGTTCGAACAGCGACGATGATGACGACGACGAGTCAACCCGCATCCGCAGCGTCGTGTCGATTGACCCGGGTGCGGGGCCGAGTGCCGCCGTGAACCCGGCGGTGACGAGCGTGCCCCGCGGTGCGGGAACTCCCGACGCGGCGGAGCTTGACCACACCATGATTCGCGCGGCCAGCTCGCTGCCGCGGTGGGGTGCAGCGCCGGGCGCGAGGGCACCCGAAGACGACGACGCCACGCGCATGCGCGCACCCGTGTCGGTGGCGCCAGAGGGTGCGCCGACCGGCGGGCCCGGCGGCGCGGGCGGGGGAGCCTCGACACCGCCACATACGCCGGGCAGCCCCGTCCAGACCCCGCCGGGAGGTCGCCGACGCGGCGCCGTCATCGGGTGGAGCATCGGCGGGGGGATCGCGGCGCTGGTACTCATCGTGGGCGGCATCATCGCGGTGAGCTCGGGGGCACTTGCCCCGGGCGAACGCACGCCAGACCCCAGCGAAACCCCCGACTCGGTCGCGGTTGACGTGGTGATCCCTGGAGCGGGCGTGCCGAAGGTGGCAGAGCTTGTCGCGACACCTGTTGACGGTGGCATCCGCTTCTCATGGACGAACCCCGATCCGCTGGAGGGCGATGCCTACCTGTGGGGCATCGCGCAGCCGGGAAGCGAGACCGAGTACTCGGTGATCACCGAGGCAGAGATCGTGGTGCCCGGCGCGGGCCCGACCTGTGTCGACGTGATCTTGCGCCGTGAAGACGGCCGTTCGGCGGCCGACCCGGCGACCGTCTGCGGCCCGTAGCTCGAGCCTCGTGGCCGGTAGCCCGGTAGTCCGTAGCTTGCCCGCGCGTCGCTTCGATGGCGGCGTGCGTCAGCTGGCGTGCTCGTTGACGAACGCGACGATTGCGGTCGCGGTCGGTTCGGGATCGTTGAGGAATGTTTCGTGACCCCGGCCCGGGATCTCAACGAGACGGGCGTCGGGAGCGAGGGCAGCGGCATCCGTGCACCACGCGTTCGGGGCGACGACATCGTGCTCGCCGCGCACCACGAGTACGGGCGCGCTGACGCGGGGGAGTGCGAGCGGCGTGTTGTACGCGAGCATCATGCGCAGTTTGCGCACGTAGAGCGAGATGCCCGCACGAGAATATAGCCAGAGTCCGGTGGCCATCACCTTTGGGCTCTCGTTGTACATGTCGCGCGCCATTCGCCGAAAGAGCACCGCAGTTGACGTTGCCGCCGGGTCGACAACGGGCGCGATGAGCACGAGGGCACGTGTAAGCGCGGGGCGCCGAACGGATGCCTCCACCACCACCTGCGTACCCATCGAGTGGCCGACCAGCACGGCCTCGTGCACCCCCAGCTCGTCGAGGAGTGCGAGCAGCAACTGTGCCGAGTCTTCGATCGAGCCAACGCGGGGCGGTTCTGGTGCGGCCCCGAAGCCGGGGAGGTCGACGCGGATGACACGGCCGTGCACGGCCAGGACCGGGGCGAGCCCGTCGAACGCGGCACGGCCGAGACCGAGGCCGTGCACGAGGACGAAGACCCGGCCGACACCGGTATTGAAGTCGGTGTCGACTTCAATACCGGTGTCGGTACTGGCGCCGGCGCCGGTGTTCTCGTCGGCGGCCCGAGGCTGCTCGGTGCGCACCACATCCCACACCAGCGTCGAAGCATCGTGGGTAAATGAACGCGCCGGAGAGCTGTGCATATCGCGAGTCTACGAGGGGGTGCAGGCGCCTGCGGCCGTGGCCTACCGGTCGGTGTCGACGATGTCGTCTGCGGGCTTGCGCACCAGGAACGCGCCGATGATCGTGAGCAGCGAAAGCGCCGCACCGATCGTGTACGCGCCGCGAACACCGGTCGCCTGCGCCGCAGCGTTGCTTGCCCCGGCGGCGAGCTCCGACGTCGCAAGCGACGACATGAGCGTGACGAACAGGGCGATTCCCGCAGCGCCGGCCACCTGCTGGACGGTGCCCACGATCGCGCTTCCGTGCGAGTAGAAGCGCGGCTCGAGCGAGCCAAGTGAGGCGGTGAAGAGCGGGGTGAACGAGAGCGCGAGGCCCAGCGACAGCACGACCTGCAGACCCATGATCAAGAACGGGGAGGTGGTCTCTGTGACCGTCGTGAAGGTCCACAGCGAAGCGCTGGAGATGATTGCCCCCGGCACCAGGAGCACGCGAGGCCCACGGGCGTCGTAGATGCGGCCGACAACCGGCCCGAGCAAGCCCATCATGAGCGCACCGGGCAAGACGATCAGCCCCGACTCGAGTGCGGTCAGGCCGAGCACGTGCTGGAGGTAGAGCGGGGTGAGGATGATCGAGCCAAAGAACGCGGCGGTGAGGACCGTCATCTGGGCCATCGCGAGCGAGAAGTTCAGCGAGCGGAAGACGCGCAGGTCGAGGAGCGCGCGGTCACTTCGCTGCAGGGCGATCTGGCGAAGGATGAAGATGGTGAGCGAAAGCGCGCCAACGGCGAGGGAGATCCACATCGACGCGGTCGCCATGTTCTGGGCGGCGAGGTCGGCGGGCGAGGTGCCATGGCCGCCGGAGCCGATCTGGCTGAGGCCGTAGACGAGCCCACCGAAGCCGAACGCCGAGAGCAGCACCGAGAGCAGGTCGACCCGGGCGGGGCGAGGCTCGCTGACATTCAGCATCCATTTCATGCCAATCAGCAGCATCGCGACCGCAATGGGGAGCACGACGATGAACATCCAACGCCAGTTCAGCGTGCTGAGGATGAGGCCCGAAAGCGACGGACCGATGGCCGGCGCGAGCGACATGACAATCGAGACGCGCCCCATCATGCGGCCGCGCGCTTGCGGTGCAACGAGGGTCATGATCGTGGTCATCAGCAGCGGCATCATGATGGCGGTACCGGATGCCTGAATGACGCGGGCAACCAGCAAGACCTCGAAGCCGGGCGCCATCGCGGCCGTCAACGTGCCGAGCGAGAAGAGCGACATCGCCGTGATGAAGATCGAGCGTGTGTTGAAGCGCTGCAGGAGGAAGCCGGTGATCGGAATGACCACGGCCATCGTGAGCATGAAGCCGGTCGTCAACCACTGTGCCGCAACCGCGGTGATGTGCAGGTCATCCATCAGGTGAGGGATCGCGACGCCCATGATCGTCTCGTTCAAGATGACGACAAACGCTGCACCGAGCAGCAACCAGATTACGCGGTTATCGCGCGCGGCGAACTGGTTGCCCGGCGCGCTTTCGCTCGCGCTCATGCGGGCGCTCGAGCGATCGAGGTCGATGGTGTTTGTTGCGGGGTGGGCGGAATCAAGCAAGGGGGTCCTTTCGGGCGTCCGAAGACGTCGGCACACCGGAAGACAACGGTGCGTGCAAACCCGCTATTCCAACACGCCGCAGATGTGTAGGTGCTGGGTGCGGCGGAAACGGCGGTCGCGGCATCCGCTCGTGCAACTGCGATGCAACGACAAAACGTGCGTGTCGCTGACGCGGCACGCACGGCTTCAAACAGCGTGCAGGCTATTCGCTGTCGGACTCGGCGACGAAGGGCTTTTCCCATTCCACAGAACCGATGGCCTCGGTCGGCGTCGGGTGCGGGAGAAGGCCACCGAGCAGCTTCTCTTCGGGCGCCTGAATGTCGTTCTCGGTCAACGCATGGAGCTTCTTGAGCTCGGCGTCTTCGGGGAAGGCGGGGTCCGGAGTGCTGGTCATACGCCCACGATAGCCGGTTTGCTGGGCGGACTCGGCCCACACGCATGCGAACATGCCTGTATGACAACTCGGACGAGGACGTTCTCAGATGTGAAGTGGCGATTTGTCGTCGCGCTCGTGCTCGGGGTCGGCGCGGGCATTGCCATGTCGCAGTGGCTGGGGGTCGCCGCGGGACTCATCTCGGGATGGGGCGTTGCGGCGCTTGTCGAGGTCGTCTTGGTGCTGGTGTTCACCTGGCCGATGGATGGGGCGCGCACACGTGCGCACGCCACGCGTGAGGACCCGGGCCGACGCATCTCGCGGTTTGTGTCGATTATTGGCAGCGTCGCTAGTCTTGGGGCGGTCGCGGTTGTCATTTTTCAGACGCGATCGGCGCCCGTCGCTGAGGCCGTCGCGCTCGGGCTCATCTCGATCTTTGGGGTCGGCGCCTCGTGGGTGCTGATCCAGACCAACTACATGTTGCGGTACGCCCACGTGTATTTTGACGAGCCCGTCGGCGGCATCGACTTTCATGGATCGTCGGATGACCCGATGTATACCGACTTCATCTATTTCGCGGTCGGTCTCGGAATGACGTACCAAGTGGCCGACACCAACGTGAACAGCAATACGATCAGGCGAATCGTGATTGGGCAGACGGTGCTGGCCTGGATCTTCGCGACGGTCATCATCGCGACGGTGATCAACCTGGTCGCAGGTATCGCGCCGCCTCCGCTTGCCTCGTAATCGCCGATCGCCGATCGCTGATGGCTAGGCTGAGCGCATGAGTATGGGTCGGGCTGGGGTTGGCCCGCGGCGTGCAGTGGATGCCGCAGCACAGCGTGAGATCAACGCTGACGCGCCGGTCATCGCGAACCTTGGCCACCGCATTGCGCAGCTGTTTCGGCCGTACCGCGGGCGCATCGCCTGGACCATCCTGCTGGTCATCGTCGGCGCCAGCGTCTCGGTGATCCCATCGCTGATCATCCAGCGCATCTTCGACGAGGCACTGTTCCCGAAGGGCGCCCCGCCGAACCTGCTGCTGCTCGCTCAGCTGGTCGGCATCATGATCGCCCTGTTTATCGCGAACGCGGTGCTCTCGGTCGTGCAAACCTGGTTGACGTCGAGCGTCGGCAACAGTGTGACCGGCGACCTGCGGGTCGGGCTCTTCTCCCATCTGCAGTCGATGGATCTCAGCTTCTTCACCCGCACCAAAACCGGGGTGATCCAGTCCCGTTTGCAAAACGATGTGGGCGGCGTCGCCGGCGTGCTCACCAACGCGATTACGAGCATCCTGGGCAATGTCGTCACGGTGATCGCCTCGCTGACGGCAATGATCATCATCGACTGGCGGCTGACCATCATCGCCGTGATCGTGATGCCGGGGCTCGTCGTGGTGCAACGGCGGGTCGGTCAGGTGCGTGCGCGCATCGCCAGCAAGACTCAGGCATCGCTCTCGGAGCTCACCGCCATCACGCAAGAGACCCTGAGCGTTTCAGGAATCCTGCTCTCGAAGGCATTCAACCGGCAGCGCGCCGAGATCGACCGCTATCGCGCCGAAAACCAGAACCAGGTGCACCTCCAGGTGAGCCAGGCGATGAGCGGGCAGCGGTTTTTCGGCGTCGTGCAGGTCATCATGTCGAGCGTTCCCGCCGTGATCTATCTGGTCGCGGGGTTTCTGATCACCGGCGGCGGCGAGGTCATCACCGCGGGAACGATCGTCGCGTTCACCACGGTGCAGGCGCGGTTGCTCGGGCCGCTCATGGGGTTGATGCGCGTCACGCTCGACCTGCAAACGTCGAAGGCCCTGTTCGCGCGTATTTTCGAGTACTTCGATCTTGAGCCCGCGATCGCAGATGCCCCCGATGCGATCACCGTGCCCGAGGCACCCGGCCCGCGCGGCCAGGTCCGCTTCGACGACGTCGTTTTTCGCTACCCCGACGCGCCCGCCGACTCGCGGCCCACACTCGACCATGTGTCATTCACCGTCGAACCTGGGCAGCACGTCGCCTTCGTCGGCCCGAGCGGGGCCGGAAAGACGACGATCCTCTACCTCGCGCCGCGGCTGTACGAGGCATCTGGCGGCCGGGTGCTGTTTGCCGGTGCGGATGTGCGGCAGTTGACGCAGGCATCCATCATCGAAAATGTCGGCATCGTGAGCCAGGAGACGTACCTCTTTCACTCAACCATCGGCGAGAACCTGCGCTATGCCAAGCCCACGGCGAGCGATGCCGAGATCGCCGACGCATGCCGCGCCGCGCATATTCACGACGTCATCATGAGCTTTGAGCACGGCTACGACACCGTGGTCGGCGAGCGGGGCTACCGGCTTTCGGGCGGTGAAAAGCAGCGGATCGCGATCGCGCGCGTGCTGCTCAAAGACCCGCCCGTGCTCCTGCTCGACGAAGCGACAAGCGCGCTCGACACGGTCTCGGAGCGAATCGTGCAGCAAGCATTGGATGCCGCGGCCGCCGGTCGCACCACCCTCTCAATCGCGCACCGCCTTTCGACGGTGATCGGGGCCGATGTCATCCACGTGGTCTCGGCCGGTCAGATCGTCGAGTCGGGCACGCACACCTCGCTGCTCGCGCACGGCGGCCTTTACGCCGAACTCGCGCACCAGCAGCTGGCCGCCACGCGGGGGTTGCAGGGCGACGCGCCGGTGTGACCGCAGGTTGGCGGCGCTACGCGTAGCTGAGGGCGTGGGTGCTGCCGCGGTGTCGGGGCCCTGCTGGGACCGAGGGCGTGAGCGCTGCTCAGCGCGTGAGCGCGGCAACCGACGCTGCGACCGCCTCGGCAACGTCGTCGAGCGGCGCGTCGAGGTCGTGGGGGAGCGTGAAGCGCACCGAGGTCTGCGCGACCTCGGTGGGAACCCCGATCGCGAGCAGCACGTGCGAGGCCTCGTCGCTCCCTGCCGCGCACGCCGAGCCGCTCGATGAGACGATGCCGCGCCGCTCAAGCTCGAGGAGCACCGCCTCGCCGCTCGTGCCCGCGAACGTGAAGCTGGCGGTTGCCGGAAGGCGATGGGTGGGATGCCCCGTCAACACCGAGCTCGGAACCTTCTGCAGCACCGATTCGATGAACCGATCACGAAGCGCGGCGACTCGCACGGCGGCCTCCGGTCGTTCGGCCTCAGCGAGGGTGAGCGCGGTGGCAAGCGCCACGGCGCCGGCGACGTTCTCGGTGCCGGAGCGCCGGTCGCGCTCCTGGCCCCCGCCGTGCAGGAGCGGCTCGACGGGCACGCGCCCGCGGACGGCGAGCACCCCGGTGCCCTTGGGCGCGCCGAACTTGTGGCCCGCGATAGAGAGCGCATCGACGCCGAGCTCGGCGGCGCTGATCGGCAACCATCCGGCCGCCTGCACCGCGTCTGTATGAAACGGGATCCCTCGCGCCCGAGCGAGTGCGGCAAGGGCGGCGATGTCTTGCACGGTGCCGATCTCGTTGTTCGCGTAGCCGACGCTGACGAGCGCTGTGTCGTCGCGGAGGGCTGCGGCTGCCGCATCGATATCGACAAGGCCGAAACCATCGACCGGCAGGAGCGTGACCTCGAAACCGTGCACGCGTGTGAGATATGCAGCCGATTCGAGCACCGCCTCATGCTCGATGGGGGTCGTGATCAGGTGTCGCTTGCCGTGTTGCAACATGGCGGCAATCGCGATGCCCTTGATCGCGAGGTTGTCGGCCTCGGTGCCGCCCGACGTGAAGACCACATCGCTCGCGCGCATGCCGACGACACGTGCGATCTGCGCGCGCGCCGCTGCGAGCGCGGCGGCCGCCCGCTCGCCAACCTCGTGATGGCTCGACGGATTGCCGAACTCGCCGGTGAGGAAGGGCCACATGGCCTCGAGTGCCTCGCGGCGGACGGGGGTGGTGGCGGCGTTGTCGAGGTACATGGCGTGATCGCTGGGGTTTCGTGGTGGTGGTGGTGGTGGTGGTGCGCTATGCGATGCGCACGTCGAGCCCGAGGTCGAGCGATGGGGCCGAGTGCGTGAGTGCACCGACCGAAATCACGTCGACACCGGTCTCGGCGATCGCGCGAACGGTGGTGAGGTTGACCCCGCCGCTGGCCTCAACCGTGGCGCGGCCGGCGACCTGGGCGACGCCGGCGCGGAGGTCATCGAGCGAGAAGTTGTCGAGCATGATCGTGCCGATCCGAGCGGCGAGCACGGGCTCGATCTGGTCGAGTCGATCGACCTCCACCTCGACGTGGGTTGTGTGGGGGAGCTTGTCGATCGCGCTGCGAAGTGCCTCGGTCACCGAAAGCCCCGAGCGGGTGAGCACCGCGAGGTGATTGTCTTTTGCCATCACAGCGTCGGAGAGTGAGTAGCGGTGGTTGTGGCCGCCGCCGCTGACGACGGCGTGCCGTTCGAACGCGCGCAGGCCGGGCGTGGTCTTGCGGGTGTCGGCGATACGAACGCGGGTGTGCGCGACCTCGGCCTTGTAGCGGGCGGTGAGGGTCGCGATGCCGCTCATGCGCTGTGCGAAGTTGAGGCCGATGCGCTCGGCGGTGAGGATCGCCCGCGCGGGCCCGTGCACGGTTGCGAGGGTTGCCCCGGCCTCGAACGCATCGCCGTCGGTCACGAGGAGTTTGACCGTGATCGACGGGTCGCACAGCCGGAATGCGGCGGCGAAGACCTCGCCACCGCTGAAGACGCCGGGCTCGCGCGCTTCGAGCGTGGCATCGGCCATCGCGTCGGCGGGAATCAGGCTTTCGCTGGTGATGTCGCCCCACGGCGCGTCTTCGTCGAGCGCCGCGCGCACAACCTTGTCGATGGTGGCCGTGGTCAGCATGCTGCGCTCTCTAGGGTTCGCGAGGCGAGGTCGGCTTCGCGTCGTGGCTGGTCGGAGCGCCAGTGCGCCCCGAGGGAATCGGTTCGGGCAAGGGCCGCCGCAACGAGGGCGGTGGCGACGATGAGCAGGTTCTCGTCTTCCATCTCGAGCTCGGTCTGCGGGGTGCGCGGCTGTGCCGTCCAGGCCGCGAGCACGGATGCCGCATGCCCAAGCCCGCGCGCATCGCGCACGAGCCCCGCATCGGCCCACATGAGGTCCTGGAGCCTGGCACGCGTGAACGGGAGCATGTCGGCGGTCGTGAGCGCGGGTGTGAGCACCTGTTCGCCGATGTGTTCGGCGGCGGCGCCTGCGGGGCCCGCGGGGCCCGCCTCGACAAGGCGTGGCGACCAGTCGCCACTCTCGAAGTCGCGGCCAATGACCGACGCCGCGCGGGTCCCGAAGACGGCACCCTCAAGCAGTGAATTGGAGGCGAGCCGGTTCGCGCCGTGCACGCCCGTGCGCGCAACCTCGCCGACGGCGTAGAGACCGGGAATGCTGGTGCGGCCGAAGAGGTCGGTCATCACGCCACCCATCGCGAAGTGTGCGGCCGGCGTGACCGGCACCGGGGCCGAGCCCCAATCGAACCCGCGGGCGGTGAGGGCCGCGGTGATCGAGGGAAAGCGGCGCGCAAGAAACGCGTCACCGAGGGCCGTGGCATCCAGGAGCACTGATGCATTGCCCTGCAACGCCATCTCTGACGCGATGGCGCGTGCGACGACATCGCGCGGGGCGAGCTCGCCGTCGGGGTGTGCGCCAAAGGTGAAGCGCTCGCCGCGGTCGTTGAGGAGGGTCGCTCCCTCGCCGCGCACCGCTTCGGAGATAAGGAATGGCTCCGCGTGATCGAGGACCGTGGGATGAAACTGGTAAAACTCGAGATCGGCAACCGCCGCGCCCGCGCGCATTGCCGCCGCAATGCCATCGCCCGTGGCGACCGGCGGGTTGGTGGTGTGTGAGTAAAGCTCGCCTGCGCCGCCCGTGGCCAACACGACCGCGTCGGCGCGGAGGGTGCGGTGGGTGCTGTCGCCCACGAAGAGCTCAACCCCAGACAGGCGGCCATTGTGCAGCACGAGGTCGACGAGAAACGCGTGTTCGAGCACCGCCGCTCCGGTGTTTCGGAGGTTGCTCACAAGCGCCTGCTCGATCGCAGACCCGGTGGCGTCGCCCCCCGCGTGCAGCACGCGCGGGTATGAGTGGGCCGCTTCGAGGCCCTTTGCCAGCTCGCCATCTTCGCCGCGATCGAACGCGACGCCGGCCGCGATCAGCTCGCGAATGCGCGCCGGGCCCTCGTCGCAGAGCACCCGAACTGCCTCTTCGTCTGCGAGGCCCGCCCCAGCGATGAGCGTGTCGCGCACATGGTCTTCGACACGATCATCGGCGAACATCACACCCGCGATGCCGCCCTGGGCGAAGCGCGTGTTTGCGTGCTCAAGCACGTCTTTCGTGACGAGCGTGACCTCGTGACCGGCATCGACCGCGCGCAACGCCACGGTGAGTCCGGCGATTCCGCTGCCGACGACAACGACCCGGGCTCGCGTCATGATGCGACGATCCCGCCACCGCCGGCCACCGGCGGGCGGGCGGCGAGCATGCGCTCAAGTGCGAGACGTGCGGGCGCGGCATCCGCTGCTGGCACCGTGATGCGGTTGACGACGCGTGCGGCTTCTGGACCGGTGGAGTCTGAGTCTGCAAGCGATTCGAGCACCCAGGCGAGGTAGCCGGGGTGGATGCGGTACATCGTCGAGCACGGGCACACGACATCGTCGAGGCAGAAGATCGTGTGCTCGGGGTACTGCGCGGCGAGGCGCTGGACGAGGTTGATCTCGGTGCCGATTGCGAACGTCGATCCGGCGGGCGCCGCGGCGATCGCCTTGCTGATGTAGTCGGTCGAGCCGTACTCGTCGGCTGCATCGACCACGGGCATCGGGCACTCGGGGTGCACAATCACGCGCACGCCGGGGTACTCGACGCGGGCGCGCTCGATCTGCTCGACCGTGAAGCGCTTGTGCACCGAGCAGAAACCGTGCCAGAGAATGACCTGGCTGTCGTCGAGCGTCTCGGCGTCGTTGCCGCCCATGGGCCGGTTCGGGTTCCACATCGGCATCTGTTCGAGCGGTACACCCATCGCCTTTGCGGTGTTGCGCCCGAGGTGCTGGTCGGGGAAGAACAGCACACGCTGGCCGCGTTCGAACGCCCATGCCAACACCGTTTCGGCGTTGGACGAGGTGCAGACGATGCCGCCGTTGCGACCGCAGAACGCCTTCAGCGCGGCCGAGGAGTTCATGTAGGTGACCGGGATGACCGGCACGCGACCGTCGGAGCCGGGCTGGTCGAGCGGGCCGAACTGTGCCTCAAGCTCCTCCCAGCATTCTTCGACCTGGTCGATGTTTGCCATGTCGGCCATCGAGCAGCCGGCGGCCAGGTTCGGGAGGATCACGGCCTGGTCGGGCCCCGAGAGGAGGTCGGCCGTCTCGGCCATGAAGTGCACGCCACAGAACACAATCGCGTCGGCCTTCGGGTTCGCTTTCGCGGCGTTTGCCAGTTGGAACGAGTCGCCCACATAGTCGGCGTACTGCACAACCTCCGAGCGCTGGTAGAAGTGCCCGAGGATCACCAAGCGCTCACCCATGGTCTCTTTGACGGCGCGGATGCGGCGGTCGAGCTCTTCGGGGGAGGCGTCGCGGTATTCGGCGGGGAGCGACCCCTGGCGCGGTGCGTTCGTGGGAATCACGTCACCCATCGAGGCGCCAGGGCCATAACCCGGTCGCGAGTCGAAGTCCCACGGCTCTGCGGCGAGATCGGTGTTGCACGTCGACCCGCCCGATTTTCCGGTGGTGATCAGCTTGATCGTGCGATCGACCGATGCGGTGGTGGTGGGCTCAAGAAGCGTCATGATTCGCTCGATTCCGTGGGGTGGTGAGGTGTCAGGGCCGTGGTGAACTCGCGGGCGAGGGGGCCTCGGTCTGCAAGTTCGACTTCGTGGTTGTAGTGATAGAGACGTGCAGGCCGGTGGTTGCCGGTGCGGTAACGCTCCGTGGGTAGGACGCTGCCTGAGCCTTCGACCTGTCGGCGAAAGTTCGCCGGGTCGAGGCGGCGTTCGAGGATCGACTCGTACACCTCGCGCAGTTCTGCAAGCGTGAACTCGTCGCCGAGGAGCCCGTGCGCGATTCGGCTGTAGCCGACCTTCGTGCGTAGCCGCCAGAGTGCATAGTCGACGATCTGGTTGTGATCGAATGCGAGCTCAGGCAGCGCGGTCGCGTCGAACCATGCGACGTTCTCGCCGACGAGTGCGGCCGCAGCCTCATCGCGTCGGAGCAGCGCCCAATAGATGATCGAGACCACGCGGCTGGGCGAGCGGTGTACGTCGCCAAACGCGTAGAGCTGTTCGAGAAAGCTCGGGGCGAGGCCCGTGGTTTCGGCAAGGGTTCGGGATGCCGCGGCATCCAGCCCTTCAGCAACCCCGAGCCAACCACCCGGCAGTGCCCACTGGCCGTGGTGCGGGTCGCGGGTGCGCCGGACGAGGGGGATAGCAACCCGGTCGCGTTCGCCAGCTTTTTCGGCAGGCCGGAGGGTAAAAATGACGGTGGAGACAGCAACGCGGATCTGTTGTTGGGCGCCGGGATCTTGCTTGTGCGCGATTGCGCGGGCTGTGGGTCGGACGCCGCCAGCTGAGGGCGCGCCGGTGTGCGGCGGGCTATCGACCTGCCGGGCAAGCTGTGGGAAATCAGTTTGAGTCATCGCGACCATTACTCCATGCACGATCTTAGTGTCGGTATGACTCAAACCGCAACCGTGAGTCATTTCGCGGGTCGTATCCGCTACGCTTGGTGACGCAGCACCAGACCTCGCAACTGAATACGGCCGTACGATCCCCGCGGGAGAGCCCCGGCAGGCGCACAGCGTCAGGCCGGGCACCGAAGGAGCAAGCCTCCCCGCCAATCTCTCAGGTATGCGCACCGCGCGGATCTGGCCACTCTGAAAAGCGATCTGCACGCGCCCGCGCAGACAGATCCGCCGACGGTGAAAGCACGTGCACTCGTTGCGCGCGCGAAACTCTCAGGCCCAAATGACAGAGGGGGAGTTCCCGACGACACTCGTCGTCGGCACCGTACCGAGCGCCACGCTGGCCTCGGCTGATCGGAGAACTCTCATGACCGATTCACTTCCCACCGCGAGCGCGGCAACGCCCGAGCCTCGCTTTACGCCGTTGCGCGGCATCCACGAGTCTTTAGGCGCCACCTTCACCGATTTTGGTGGCTGGCAGATGCCGGTTCGCTATGCGTCTGACCTCGCCGAGCACCGCGCCGTGCGCGAAGCCGCCGGCATCTTCGACATCTCGCACATGGCCGAATTTCTCGTCACGGGAACGGGCGCGGGCCAGCTGCTTGACTACGCCCTTGGGGGCAAACTCTCGACGCTGGCGGTCGGCCGCGCGAAGTACTCGCTCCTGCTGGCTGACGATGGCGGCATCATCGACGACGTCATCGTCTACTGCCTCGGCCCCGAGTGGTATCTCGTGATCGCGAACGCGGGCAACCGTGAGGCGGTCGCAGCTGCATTCGCCGAGCGGGTGTCGCGTGCGCCCATCGCCGCCGCGTTCAGCACCGCGCCAATCGAGGGCGTGCACACTTTCGGAGGCGTGGTCGGCGGCGACCTCGCCAGGGTCGAAGACGTCAGCGATTCGTTCTCGCTCATCGCGGTGCAGGGCCCGCGCGCGGGCGAGATCGTCGCCGGAGCCGCGGGGGTGGATGCCGGGGCCCTCACCGACCTCGGCTACTACGCCGCCGCGCAGACGACCTTCGACGACAGCCCCATGCTGCTCGCACGTACCGGCTACACCGGCGAAGACGGCTACGAACTGCTCGTGCCGAACGCCCGCGCCGTCGAGCTCTGGGCCGCGCTCACCGAGGCCGGCGCGGCGTTTGGGTTGGTGCCCGCGGGGCTGGCCGCGCGAGACACGCTTCGCCTTGAAGCGGGGATGCCGCTCTACGGCCATGAGCTTTCGCGCGGCGTGCTGCCGGCCCAGGCCGGGCTTGGTCGGACGGTCTCGTTTGATAAGCCAGATTTCGTGGGGCGCGAGGCGCTCGAGGCTGCCGCTGCCGGCGGCTCTGACGGGGCTGCCGGCTCGACCCCCGAGACCGCGGCTCGCCCCGTCCTCGTTGGCCTCGTGGCCGAGGGGCGCCGTGCAGGCCGCGCGGGCTACGCCGTGTTCGACGGCGAAACACCCGTGGGAGAGGTCACCAGTGGGGCGCTCAGCCCGACGCTGGGGCATCCGATCGCCATGGCTTTTGTTCCCCCTTCGCTTGCAGGCGAAGGCACCGTTTTGTCCATCGATGTTCGCGGTACCAAAGTGCCCGCAACCGTCACCGCACTGCCCTTTTACCGGAGGAAGAAATGACCGATCTCAACGCGCTGCACTACACCCCCGAGCACGAGTGGATCTCGATTGAGGGTGACGTCGCCACAATCGGCATCACCGATTACGCGGCCGAACAGCTCGGCGACGTGGTGTTTCTCGAGCTCCCCGAGATCGACTCCGCGGTCACCGCGGGCCAGGTCGTGGGCGAGATCGAGTCGACCAAGTCGGTCGGCGAGCTCTTCGCTCCCATGGACGGTGACATCGTTGGCGTCAACGAGGCAGCGGTCGACGACCCCAGCCTCGTGAACTCCGAGCCCTTCGCTGGCGGCTGGTTGATCAAGGTACGCGTCGCGACGAGCGAGCTGCCCGCGGGCCTGCTCGACCGCGCCGGCTACGCAGCGCTCACCGGCGGATCCCTGTGACCGGCGCTGCGGCTGTTGGCACTGCGCCTGCTGCCACGGCGACTGCCGGCGCTGCGCCCGCTGCCGTGACTGGCGTGCCCCCCGTCGCGCACGACGCGTTCACTCGCCGGCACATCGGCACCGACGCGGCCGCGCAGCAGACGATGCTCGCGGCGCTCGGCTACGACAGCGTCGAAGCGCTGGTCAAGACCGCCGTGCCCGCGTCCGTGCAGGTCGCGCCGCGCACCACGAGCGACATCCCTGCCGCGGCGACCGAGCGCGAGGCGATCGCCGAACTGCGCGCGCTCGCGAACCAGAACACGCTCCACCGCCCGATGATCGGTCTCGGCTACTACGACACGATCACGCCCGCTGTCATCCAGCGCAACGTGCTCGAGAACCCGTCGTGGTACACGGCCTACACCCCGTACCAGCCCGAAATTTCGCAGGGTCGCCTCGAAGCGCTCATCAACTTTCAGACGATGGTCGCCGACCTCACGGGCCTCGACACCGCAAACTCGTCGATGCTCGATGAGGGCACCGCGGTCGTTGAGGGGATGCTGCTTGCACGGCGTGCCTCCAAGTCAAAGAGTGCCGTGTTCTTGGTCGACACCGACGCGCTCCCGCAGACCCGCGCGCTGCTCGCGCACCGCGCCGAGGCCGTGGGCATCGAGCTGCGCGACACCGACTACGAGGACGCTGCGTTGCCGGAAGACCTCGAGATTTTCGGCGCCTTCATGCAGTACCCCGGCGCATCTGGGCGGGTCTGGAACCCGGCCGAGGCAATCGCTGCAGTCAAGGCAAAGGGCGGCCTTGTCGTCGTCGCGGCCGACCTCCTCGCGCTCACGCTGCTGACCTCGCCGGGTGAGCTCGGCGCCGACATCGCCGCCGGCACCACCCAGCGTTTTGGTGTGCCGCTTGGTTTCGGTGGCCCGCACGCGGGTTATCTCGCCGTGCGCTCGGGCCTCGAACGCCAGCTCCCGGGCCGCCTCGTCGGGGTGTCGCAGGATGCCGTCGGCGCGCCCGCCTACCGGCTCGCGCTGCAGACGCGCGAGCAGCACATTCGCCGCGAAAAGGCGACCTCGAACATCTGCACCGCGCAGGTCCTGTTGGCTGTCATGGCGTCGATGTACGCGGTCTACCACGGCCCGGAGGGGCTGCGGGCGATTGCTGAAGACGTCTCCACGAAGGCGCACGCCCTCGCTGCCGCACTCCGCGCGGGCGGCGTGCGCGTGGCCCACGAGAGCTTCTTCGACACGCTGCGCGTGGTCACCGATGGTGGCGCGGCGCAGGTGGTGGAGCGGGCGCGGGAGCGTGGCATCCATTTGCTGCAGGTTGATGCCGACACCGTCGGCGTCTCTGTCGATGAGACCACGACCGTAGGCGAGCTCGCCGATGTTGCATGGGCGTTCGGGCTCGCGGATGTTCACGAGCTTTCTCTTGCGGATGCCGCACCCATCGCCGCCGTGCCGGGAGCGCTCGTACGCACCAGTGACTACCTGACGCACCCGGTGTTCCGCACGCACCGCAGCGAAACGTCGATGATGCGATACCTCAAGATGCTCGCGGATCGTGACTACGCGCTCGATCGCGGCATGATTCCGCTGGGTTCGTGCACGATGAAGCTCAACGCGGCGACCGAGATGCAGGCGATCACCTGGCCCGAGTTCGCGGGGCTGCACCCGTTCGCGCCGCAGAAGGATGCGCTCGGTTACCTCGCCCTGATCGAACAACTTGAGACGTGGCTGGCCGAGGTGACCGGCTACGACTCGGTCTCGCTTCAGCCGAATGCCGGCTCGCAGGGCGAGCTTGCGGGTCTGCTCGCGATTCGCGCGTACCACCGCGAAAACGGCGACCTGGATCGCACGGTGTGCCTGATTCCGTCTTCGGCGCATGGCACCAACGCGGCGTCGGCCGTGCTCGCCGGCATGAAGGTCGTTGTTGTCGCGTGTGACGAGGCCGGCAACGTTGACCTCGCAGACCTGCGCGCGAAGATCGCGCTGCACGCCGACGCGCTCTCGGCGCTCATGATCACCTACCCGTCGACGCACGGCGTCTACGAGCACGATGTGCTCGAGATCACGCAGTCCGTGCACGACGCTGGCGGGCAGGTCTACGTCGACGGCGCAAACCTCAACGCGCTGCTCGGCTTCGCCCGCTTCGGTGATCTGGGCGGCGACGTTTCGCACCTCAACCTGCACAAGACGTTTGCGATTCCGCACGGCGGCGGCGGTCCTGGCGTTGGGCCGGTCGCGGCCAAGGCGCACCTGGCAAAGTTCTTGCCGGGGCATCCGTTCGCGCAGCGTGACGATCACGGCGCCTTCACGCACGAAGGTGGCATCGTGTCGGCCGCGCCCTACGGCAGCGCCGGAATCTTGCCAATCTCGTGGGCATACGTGCGCATGATGGGTGCCGAAGGGCTCCGTCAGGCCACCGGTGCGGCGGTGCTGGCGGCCAACTACATCGCCGTGCGCCTGCGCGAGCACTATCCCGTGCTTTACACGGGCGACGGCGGGCTGGTTGCGCACGAGTGCATCCTCGATTTGCGTCCGCTTCGGGATGCCACTGGCATCACGGTCGACGACGTCGCCAAGCGCCTGGTCGACTACGGATTCCATGCGCCGACGATGTCGTTCCCCGTTGCGGGGACGCTCATGGTCGAGCCGACCGAGAGCGAGGACATCGCCGAGATCGACCGATTCATCGAGGCGATGATCGCGATCAAGGCCGAGGCTGAGGCCGTCGCCGCCGGTGTCTGGCCGGCCGACGACAACCCGCTGGTCCACGCGCCGCACACCGCGGAGACGGTGGTTGTGGGGGAATGGGCGCACCCGTACTCGCGCGAGACGGCCGTGTATCCCGTGGCTTCGCTGGTGCGCAACAAGTATTGGCCGCCGGTGCGCCGCATCGACAACGCCTACGGTGACCGCAACCTCGTGTGCGCGTGCCCTCCGCCGGAGGCATTCGCCTAACGCGCGGGTGGTTTCTGGGGCCGGGGTCGGGGTGCGCGTTGCGCGCCCCGGCCCCGGTGTCGATTTGGCGCGGCCGTGCCAAGCCTCTCCGAAACACACCGCGGACTTCGAGACACACGAGGTGCAACTGCGTCTCGGTGAACGCGGTGTGTTTCGGCGGTCGGCGGGGCGGGCGTCGGCGGTGGGCGTGGTGGCGGGAACGAGGCGGCGGCGATAGCCGCGGCGGTGCGCCATGCGAAAGTCAGGCACCGCGTTCACCGGGGGTGAACGATCGTGGGTGTGAGCGAAGCGTTTGCAACATGACTCGTTGAGGGGGAGTCACGAGCGGCACCCCCGCCGCATGCAGACAATCACCGAGCGGCAAGGCGCGCATCGCCATCGCCCAGTCCCATCGTGCAATGTGCATTCCGTGCCGTCGTAGGCGGCCTTCCCGTTGTTTTTCGGCAACGAGACGCTCCCTGGACTCTTCGGGGTGCTCTGCGAAGTACTTGTCATAGCCGTCAGATTCGCCGACCGCTCGGGCCTCGGGCCAGAGGAAATCGACGCGGTCGAGGTATCCGCTACCGCGAAATTCGACTTGTAGGTCCGGAACCTGAAATCCCAGCCAACCAATGACTGCTCGGCTGACTGATTCACCGGGCGACTCGCTACGCTCATCTCCGTTCTCGCACGCCCAATCGAGAACCCTGCGGCCGCGTAGCGATCGTTGTCCCGCCGAGAGTTCAGAGAGATCCGCGATCCTCAGGTGTGTCGCTAGCGCCGCGTCGACCAGTGCAAGGCCGAACGCGGGTGGGAGCACTCGCGCAAGATCGACGACGGTCTCGGCGATGCCGGTTGCGAAGTGGTCGCCGACGCTGACGATTTTGCGCGCGTCGAGACTCGCATGCACCGCGACATCGCCATATCGAACAGACCCAAGACGCTCTGCATCGAAGACGTGGATGTAGCGGGCCTCCCCAAACGTGGGGAGGCCAAGCAGCGCTGCAGCGGACTCGTGGGAGAAGACGGCAGTGGGATTGACGAGCGCATATGCGTGCACTCGTGCTAGATAGCGCTGCCAAGGTTTGAGCGCAAGCCATTGAGTTGACGGTGCGTAGATCGTCGGTCGCACTCGGGCATACCCGGGATCGCGCCACATTCGATACCCGCCGATGCGTTCGTCGGAAGCGCGGAAGAGCTCAACAGGACTGGGACGGGTGGGATGTGTGCGCGAAGCCATGAGG
>Ga0209477_1000198_pt1 | contig 35313 bp, 27 predicted proteins | sample KloWWTupernatant_FD_187180 | JGI IMG/M metagenome (GOLD analysis project Ga0209477, IMG submission 187180) | Active sludge microbial communities from Klosterneuburg, Austria, studying microevolution and ecology of nitrifiers - Klosterneuburg... | ecosystem: Engineered > WWTP > Aerobic digester >...
GCGGCCGCGGTATAGATCCCGCGCCTCCGCGCGGGATGACGGATGTTGCGGCGGCGGCCCCGCCGCGCCCGCGCGACATGATGTAGGGGCGACAGCACCCGCCATCGCGCTGCGGCACGCCCGACCGTATCGGCGGGTGCTTCGCCCGCACGTAGGCCCGTCGACCAACGCGGCCACCACGGCGATGTTGCCCTGGCACGGTATCGACCCCGCGCCGGCCCATCGAGTGCTACACTTTTTCTCAGAACAACACCCAACAACTCACGCTTCAGGAGCACCCCCATGAATATTCCCGCCGCCCTCGTTCGCCTGATCGCCGCCGCCGCCCTGGTGCTGACCCCGGCCTTCGTCCTGGCCGAGTTGAAATCGCGCGCCGCGGCCCCGCCAGCGCCGGCCGCACCGGATGCCTGCCCGACAGTCGGTGGGGGTGGCGTTGTGACGCCCGGTCCGCCCTACACCGGCGTCAACTGGGTCGGCTGCGATCTCAGCAACGCGAATCTCTCCGGCTTTGACTTCACCAACGCCAATCTGTCGGCGGCCAACTTCACGCTCGCCAATCTGTCGTACTCCAACTTCACCAACGCCAACCTGAGCGGCGCGACGCTGTACGCCTACCTTAACAACGCGAACTTCACCGGCGCCGATCTCAGCAACGCCAACGCTTCGGGCTCGATCGCCAACGACTCCAACTTCACCAACGCCAACCTGGCCAACGTGTATTTCGCCGCCGCCGGAATACAGCGGGCGAATTTCACGGGCGCCAACCTGACGAGGGTCAACTTCGGCGCGTCGTATCTGGAAGGCGTGATCCTGCTGAGCGCGAACATGAATGGGGTCAAGTCGGGGGGCATCACCGGCGCGCCCGTCCAGATGCCGCCCGGCTGGCGCTTCATGAACGGCTATCTGCTCGGCCCGCAGGTCGATCTGAGCGGGGCGAACCTCGCCTCGTTTGACCTGACCGGGATGAACCTGTCGGGGGCCACCTTGAATAACGCCCTGCTGACCAGCGCCAACCTCACCCGGGCCGACTTGAGCCAGGTGGACATTCGCAAAGCGGGGATTACCGGCACCGTCCTTCTGCGGGCCAATCTGACCAACGCCGACTTCGGCGGGGGCTATGGAAAGCCCGCCGTTTACACCAACACCGCCTTTCTCAATACGACCTGCCCGGACGGCGCGCGGCTCACCTCCCCCCGGACGTGCTGGGACACGCTGGTCTTCGTCAGTGAGGTTCAACGGTAGCGGACAGCATGTGGCGGGGTAGCCGGCGGCTGCTCATGCCCAGGCCCATGCGGCGCTGACCTTCGGCCGCCATGCGTCACTCCGTGTCATCCGTGTCATCTTCCGGATCCGTGGTTCAGACAGGGATGGCCCAAATGTTGCCCGGCCGTGGCATGGATTCCGCGCGGATGCGGCGGCGGCACGGATTTCGACGGCGTCGCAAACTGGACGGACGTGACGCGGGCGAAGCACCCGCCGTTACGTCAGGGCGTGCATGGATTCGATGGCGGATGCTTCGCCCCTACAGGATTTGGGTGGCCTGTCCGTGATCGTGTAACCCGCATGTGACCTCGCGGGCCTATGCTCATGGGCGTTCGCATCCCCTGACGAGGTAATCATGAACCTATCCCTCACCGGCCGCGTGGCCGTCATTACCGGCGGTGGAAACGGCATCGGCCGGGCCACCGCCCTGCTCTTCGCTTCCGCCGGCGCTTCGATCGCCGTGTGGGAGTTCGCCGAGGCCGCCGGCCAGGCCGTCGCCGCCGAGATCGGCCCCAACGCCGCCTTCTTCAAGGTCAACGTCGCCTCACCCGCCGACGTGGCCGCCGCGACCGAGGCCACCCTGCAGCGCTTCGGCCGAATCGACATCCTGGTCAATAACGCCGGGATCACCCGGGATGCCCAGCTCATCAAGGTCAAGGATGGCGAGGTCACCGGGCGGATGAGCGAAGCCGACTTCGACGCCGTCATCGGCGTCAACGTCAAGGGCGTCTTCAACTGCGCCCAGGCCGTCGCCCCGATTATGATCCGCCAGGGCTATGGCCGCATCCTCAACGCCTCTTCAGTGGTTGGGTTGTATGGCAACTTCGGGCAGACCAACTACGCCGCCAGCAAGGCCGGTGTGATTGGCATGACCAAGGTCTGGGCCCGCGAGCTCGGCCGCAAGGGCATCACCGTCAACGCGGTCGCGCCCGGCTTCATCATCACCGACATGACCCGGGGCATGCCCGAGAAGGTCCTGGCCGGGATGATCGAGCACACCCCGGTCGGGCGGGCCGGCACCCCCGAGGACATCGCCAACGCCTATCTCTACCTGGCCTCCGAGGCCGCCTCGTTCATCAACGGGGCCGTGCTCAGCGTGGACGGCGGTCTGGTCTCCGGGACTTGACCCGGGCGAGGCAAGCGATGACAACCCGCGCGAACTGGGCGACGGACTGGCTGGCCCGCCGCGAGGCGCTCTCCCCGCACAAGATCGCCCTGATCGACAGCCTGCACGGCGATCGGGCGATTACCTATCGCGAGTGGAACCGGGCCGCCAACCGGACCGCCCACTTGCTCTGTGCGTTAGGCGTGGGCAAGGGCGACCGGGTGGCCGTGCTGGCCAGCAATTGCGTCGCGTATCTCGATCTGTGGTTTGCCTGCGGCAAGCTCGGGGCGATCCTGCAGACCCTCAACTGGCGCCTGGCCCCGGCCGAGCTGGCCGGCCTGATCGCCGACGCCGAGCCAACCATCTTTGTCGCCGGGACGGCATTTGCCGATGCCGCCGGACAAATCCTCGCCCGGGCCGGCTCTCCGGCTCGGCTGATCACGTTCGGGCCCGAGTTCGACGGCCTGCGCGATTCCCAGCCCGACACGCCTCTACCCGACCCGGGCCTGCGCGACGACGACCCGTGGGCGATCTGCTACACCGGCGGCACAACCGGGCTGCCCAAGGGCGCTCTGCTCACCCATGGCAGCATCACCGCCAACTCAGTCAACACCGTCATGAGCTGGGGGCTCGATTCGAACGACATCGCCATCCTCAACGCGCCGCTGTTCCACACCGGCGGGCTGAACGTCTTCACCGCCCCGCTCGTCCACTGCGGCGGGACCAGTATCGTGTGCGCCGGCTTTGACGCCGAGCAGGTCTTCGATCTGGTCGAGCGGGCCGGGGTCACCGTCTTCTTTGGCGTGCCGACGATGTTCATCGCCCTGCAACAGCACTCGCGCTGGACGACGGCCGATTTCTCGCGGCTCAAGATCGTCATCAGCGGCGGGGCGGCTTGCCCGCTGCCGGTTTTCGAGCGCTTCTGGGCCCGCGGGGTCGATTTCAAGACCGGCTATGGGCTGACCGAGGCCGGGCCCAACACCTTCTGGCTGCCGCGCGAGCTCGTGCGGGCCAAACCCGGCGCAGTCGGTTGGCCGCTCTTCCACATCCAGGTCCAACTCCGCGACGAACGCGGCGCCGAATGCGGCCCGGACCAGGTCGGCGAGCTCTTTATCCGCGGCCCGCACGTGGCAGCCGGCTATTGGCGCCAGCCGGACGAGACCGCCAGGGCCATTGACGCCGCGGGCTGGCTGAGCACCGGAGACCTGGCCCGCCGCGACGAGGATGGGTGTTATACGATCGTTGGGCGCTCGAAGGACATGATCATCTCGGGCGGCGAAAACATCTACCCGGCCGAGGTCGAGAGCGTCCTGCACGGCCATCCCGACGTGGCCGAAGCCGCGGTCGTGGGTGTGCCCGACCCGAAGTGGGGCGAGGTTGGGCGGGCCTACATCGTGCCGCGCGCCGGCACGGCGCCGGCCGCGGATGCGCTCATCGCGTTTTGCCAGGCCCAGCTCGCCCGCTTCAAGATCCCCAAGTCGTTCGTCCTGGTCGCGTCCCTTCCCAAGACCGGGGCGGGCAAGGTCGACAAGAAGGCGCTACAACGCGACGCGTGAGGCGTCGCCTGGCATAACGTAGCTAACAGAAGAAGGGAAGGTTATTTATCCAAATTGGTGAGAATCTGCGGAATCTGCGGACAAAACCCGCCGCGCCCGTGACGGGTCGAGCGGGTTCGGAACTGAATCTATCCGCAGATTACGCAGATTTCCGCCGATTTGGATGAATTGGGCTGAGCAATCACGAAGAATAAAGTCGTCACCTATCCAAATCGGCGGAAATCTGCGTAATCTGCGGATAAATCCCGTGATCTACAGAAACCCTACCTGAGGCACAATAAGAACCATGAGCACGATCCCGACCCTCCCTGGCATCACCTCCAACTTTGTCGACACGCCCCGCCTGCGCCAGCATGTGCTGATGTCGGGCCCGACCAACGGCAGGCCCGTCCTGTTTATTCACGGCAACGCCTCCTCCGCTACGTTCTGGGAGGAAGTGATGACCAAGCTCCCGCCCGGGTATCGCGGGATCGCCCCCGACCTGCGCGGATATGGCGATACCGAGGATAAGCTCATCGACGCCACCCGCGGATTTGGCGACTGGATCGATGACCTGCTGGCCCTCAAGCAGGCGCTCGGCATCACCCGCTACCACCTGGCCGGGCATTCGCTGGGCGGTTCGATCGCCATGTGGCTGATCGCCGCCGACGCGGCCGCGATTCAATCGGCGACGCTGGTCGCGCCCGGCTCGCCCTACGGCTTTGGCGGGACCAAAGACCTCGAGGGCACGCCGTGCAACCCCGACTTCGCCGGCAGCGGCGGCGGGGTGGTCAATCCGAACTTCGCCGCATTGGTGGCCAAGGGCGATCGTGGCAGCGACAATCCGCAGGCCTCGCCGCGGATCGTGATGAACTCGTTCTACTTCAAGCCGCCCTTCACGGCCCGGCGCGAGGAGGACCTGCTCTCCTCGCTGCTCAGCGAGAAGATCGGGCCCGACAAATACCCCGGTGATCTCACGCCTTCGGCCAACTGGCCCAATGTCGCCCCCGGCGTGCTCGGGCCAGCCAACGCGCTCTCGCCCAAATATGTCGGCGACAGCGTCCAACGTTTTATCGCCTGCACTCCCAAGCCCCCGATCCTGTGGGTGCGCGGATCGCACGACCAGATCGTCGGCGACATGTCGCTGTTCTGCATGGGCACTCTCGGCAAGCTCGGCGTAGTCCCTGGCTGGCCGGGCGACGACGTCTACCCGCCCCAGCCCATGGTCAGCCAGACCCGGGCCGTGCTGGAGAAGTACGCCGCCGACAACGGGCAGTTCGAGGAAGTGGTCATGGAGGACACCGGCCACTCACCGTTTATCGAGAAGCCGGACGCGTTTATGGCGATGTTTACGCGGCGGATTTCTTAGGGTCGTTGATAAGGTTGATAACGTTGGTAACGTTCTTAACGTTATCAACGTTACCAACGTTATCAACGTTACAAACGGATCGTCCCCCGAACACATACGCCAGCGACCGATAATCCGCCGCCTTGAGGAGGAGCAGATCGGCCCGTTTGCCGACCTCGATTGAGCCGATGCGGTCGGCCAGGCCGAGGGCGTGGGCGGCATTGATCGTCACCGCGTTGAGGGCCTCGGCCGGGAGCAGGCGCTGGTAGCGGCAGGCGATCGCCATGACCAGCGGGAGCGACAGGCAGGGCGCCGAGCCGGGGTTGTGGTCGGTGGCCAGGGCCAGGGCCGCGCCGGCGTTGACCAGCCCGCGCGCGTCGGCGAACTGGGTGTTGCCGAAATTGAAGGCGCAGGCCGGCAGCACGACCGCCGCTGCCCCGCTCGCGCCCAGGCGGGCGGCATCAGCGGGCGTCGTGGCCTCGAGGTGGTCGCACGAGAGCGCCCCGGCCGCCAGAGCCATCTCCACCCCGCCCAACGATGTAAATTGATCCACATGGATCTTGGGCGCCAGCCCCAGCCGCGCGCCGGCCTCGAGCACCCGCTGCGACTGGGCGACGGTGAAGGCGTGGTTCTCGCAGAACACGTCCACTCCCAACCGGATCCCGCGCGCGGCAAAGCGCGAGGCCGCGTGCCAGGCCGCCGCGGCCGGCAGGATGTGGCTGACGACCTCGTCGACGTAGCCGTCGGGGTCGTCCTTGAACTCGGGCGGGACGGTGTGGGCGGCCAGCACCGTCGGGACGATCTCGCATACGCCCAGGGCGGCCAGGCGCGCAATGGCGGCCAGCATGCGCAGCTCGCTTTCGAGGTCGAGGCCATAGCCGGTCTTGATCTCGACCGTCGTCGCGCCGTTGGCGGCCATCTCACGCAGGCGCGGCTCGGCTTGTGAAGCCAGCGCTTCAGCGCTGGCTTCGCGGGTCTGGCGCATCGTGTTGAGGATCCCGCCCCCGGCGGCCATGATCTCGACATAGCTCGCCCCGCGAATGCGCAGCTCGAACTCGCCGGCCCGGTCGCCGCCATATACCAGATGGGTGTGGCAGTCGATCAGCCCGGGGATGAGCGCCCGGCCACCCGCGTCGAGGGTCGCGCGGGCCCGCACCCGCGCGCGGACGTCGGCCGCGGGGCCAACCGCGACGATGACGCCGCCGGCGACCGCGACCGCCCCGCCCGGAATGACGCCTGCATCGGCCAGGGCCGCCCCGCGTTTGGGGGCCGGCCCGGCGCAGGTCACGACCTGGCTGGCGTTGTCGATGAGCAGGTCGGCGTCGATGAGGCTCACGGGGTCATACTCCAGCAATCCTCGCAGGCGGCATCAACGGCCCGGGTCAGCGCACCGTCGGCCACGAGCCGCCGGCCAGTTTCAAGGTGGGGATACATCAGCGTGTCGCGCTCGATGAAGGGCACGCTCTGGCGAATGAGCGCGTAGGCGGCGGCGGTGCCAATCCCCTGGTGTTTGGCGGCTCCCATTCGCTTCAAGCGGAAATCCACGCCCTGGGCGGCGGCCAGGAATTCGATCCCGACGATCTGTTCAACGTTATCCAGAATCTGATGCAGCTTGAGCCCGCTGGTGCAGCCCATGCTGACGTGGTCCTCGACATTGGCCGAGGTCGGGATGGTGTCGGCGCTGGCGGGATGGGCAAGGATCTTGTTTTCAGTCGCCAGCGCGGCGGCGGTGTACTGGGTGATCATGAAACCGCTGTTCAGCCCGCCCTGCTCGGTCAGAAAGGCCGGCAGGGTCCGGGTGTTGCTGGCCTCGTCGGTCAGGCGCATCACCCGCCGCTCGGAGATGTTGCCCAGGTCGGCCAGCGCAAAACCGAGATAGTCCATCGCCACCGCCAGCGGCTCGCCGTGGAAGTTCCCGCCCGAGAGCACTTCGATCGCGCCATCATCGCCCAGGAAGATCAGCGGGTTGTCGGTGACCGAGTTGAGCTCGATGTCGGTCACCCAGCGCAGATAGGCGATCGCATCCCGGATGGCGCCGTGGACCTGGGGGATGCAGCGCAAGGTGTAGGCGTCCTGCACATTGGTCGAGTCGTGGCCGCGCACGAGCTCGCTCCCGGCCAGCAGGGAGCGGAGATACGCCGCGCAGTTGATCTGCTGCGGGTGCGGGCGCAGGCGATGAATCCGCTCGTCAAAAGCGACCGTTGTGCCATTCAGGGCCTCGACCGTGAGCGCGGCGACGATGTCAGCCGATTGCCCCAGCCGGTGGGCGCGGACCGAGGCCAGGGCGGCCAGGGCGCACATCACCGCCGTGCCGTTGGTGAGGGCCAGGCCTTCCTTGGCGGCCAGGCTCACCGGCCCGAGCCCGGCTTTGGCCAGCGCCTCGGCGCTGCCCATCCGAACGTCCTCGAAAACCGCCTCGCCTTCGCCGATCAACACCAGGGCCATATGGGCGAGCGGGGCCAGGTCGCCGCTGGCGCCCAGCGAGCCCTTGCGCGGGATGACTGGCAGGACGTTCTTGTTGAGCAGGTCGAGCAGCAATTGCAGGGTCTCGACCCGGATGCCGGAGTGGCCGCGGGCGAGGGTGTTGGCCCGGACCAGCATGATCGCCCGGGTCATGACCGCGTCGAAGGGCTCGCCCACCCCGACCGCGTGGCTGATCAGGATATTCCGTTGCAGCTCGCGGACCTGCTCGCGCGGGATGAGGCGATCCTTGAACGCGCCGAAGCCGGTGGTAATGCCATACGCGATCTCGCCCCGGGCGAGCAGGGTCTCTACCGCCTCGGCCGCTCGGACCACTTTCGCCCGGGCCTCGGCGGACAGGGCCACGGGCGCCCCGTCCTGCGCCACCGCGAGCAGTTGATCGACCGTGAGGGACGCGCCGTCCAGTTCGATGGGGTTCATGTCGAGGAGGATGATAGCGCCGGATCACGGATTAAGCGCGCCTGTCTGAATCGCGGATGACACGGATTCAGCAGCTTCCACGGAACAGCGCGAAATATTCCGCGTAATCCGTCTTCGCCGTGTAATCCGTGATCTAAATCGGCGCGAATCTGCGTAATCTGCGGACAAAACCTGACGCGCCCGTGACGAACCGCGCGGGTTTGGACCTGGATCTATCCACAGATTACGCAGATTCGCGCCGACTTCTTTTGTCGATTTCGTTATCCGTAACAGCGCACCTCGAACAGGGCCGGCGAGGGCGCGCCGGGCGAGCCTTCCAGCGCGATCGTCAGGCTGGATGTCGTCAGCGGCGCCGCCAGGTTGACGATCCGCCGCGTCTGATGATTGTCCGTCACGCTGGCCACTTCCCGCCCGTCCGCGCAGATGTGAAACGCTTTCGCGCAGAAGGGGATGACCCGCTCAGGATGGCCCATCAGCACATGCTCGAGCGGATGATCAAAGTCCGTGTCGAAGCTGAGTTCGATCCGGCGGATCGCCTGCGGCGACGCCCACGCCAGCGTGATCGCGGGCTTGGCATCGTCCAGGTCGGCCACCCACGCGTTTGGCGCGCGGGTCGGCCGGGCCAGGCCATTGACGGCCTGCTCTGGGCCGAACACGTCCAGCGCTGGCTCGATCCGCAAGGCCAGATTCCGGCCCTCCGGGCGCCGCTGCGGGGTCCAGAACTCAAAGGCCTCGACCCCGATGTCACGCCCGGCCGGGGGCTCCTGCCGGCTCGAGGTGGCCACCGACTTGTTGAAGCGATTGGCGACCGCCAGCAGGCCAGTGATGCGTTGCTCCGTTGTGCGCATCTGAACCTGCGGGTTCTTGACGAACGTCACAAAGCAATACCGGGCCTGGTCGATGGAAACGCCGAAATCCAGGGCGATCTCCGATTCCCCAGCCGCAAGCGCGATCTCGCGCGTCGCCAGCAACACGTCCGGGGTGTAGTTCGTGGGCCGATTGCTTGTGCGCAACTCAACCGTCAATGTCGTCGGGGCCGCAACCCGGGCGAAGAATGTCATCCGCGGCGCCGGCCCGGCCGGCAGCGGCAGCAACTGGGCCCATGAATCGATGAGCGGCAGCAGCGGCCCGTCCGCGGGCAACACTGACAGTCTGAGGGCGCTGCTCGCCCGGACGCGGGCCGTCTGAGCCAGGTCGGCGTCATCGCGGGCCACGACCTCGGGGATGAACTGGCCCAGGCGCTGCAGGCCGCGCTGCAGAGCCGCCATCCGGCCAGGCTCAGTTAGGTCGCGTGGTTGGAGCTGCTGCGTGAGGCAGTCCGAGGCCGCCACCGCGACGGCCTGGGCGCAGGCCGACAGGGTGGCCTGGACCCGGGTCGAGCCAAACGCCACATGCGAGGCGCTCAGGATCCGCCCGACCAGAAACAAGTTGTTGATATTCCGGCTGTAGAGGCAGCGATACGGAATTTGATACACGCCCCGGGCGTGCCACTGGTTGCAGGACGGCTTGTCGCTGTAGATGCCATCAGCCGGGTGCAGATCGACCGCCCAGCCGCCGTGCGCGACCGCGTCGGGGTGCAGGCGCTGCTCGATCACATCCCGCTGGGTGAGCATGTAGTCGCCTTCGAAGCGGCGGCTCTCGCGTTTGCCCGGGAAATGACCCACCCACTCGAGGGTCAGGTTCTCGGCCTCCGGAAACTTGCCCGAATTCTTGAAGTAGTGCCACACCCCGTAGATGATCTTCCACAACTCCCACTTGATCTGCTCGGTGTCGTGGACGGTGTCCATGCGCCCGCCGTATTCGATCCACCACAACCGGCAGCCGTCCTCGCGCGGAGTAAAGCTGCGGAACCGCGGGATCCTGGTGATGTCGTCCAGCGCGAAGCTGGGCGGGACAAAGGTGACCGGCTTGCCGGTGTCCTTGCTGTAGAAATACAGCGTGTGGCCCAGCAACTCACCGTAGCTCTGGTCGGGGGCGAGCTTCTCGCCGAATTCCTGCTCGGTCTCGGCGCCCATCCGAAATGCCGCGCCGGCCATAAAGCCGACCACGCCATCGCCCGAGGCGTCCGCAAACAGCGGAGCAGACACGCGATACTCGGTCGAGTTCTGGCTGCAAAACGCTCGCACGCCCGCGATCGTGTCGGCGTCGCGTTTGGACACCTCGAACACGACCGTGTTCAACAGCAGCCTGATATTCGGCTCCTCGATGACCTTCTCGAGCAGGATGGTGTCGAAGATCAGCGGATTGCCTTCCGGGTTGCGATACAGGTTCTCGATCAGGAGCTCGTCGATGACGCCGCCCTCGCGCGACCAGCGGTTGTTGTTGCCCATGTGCGAGGTCGCGCCCAGGATCCACAGCCGCATCTCGCTCGAGGCGTTGCCGCCCAGCACCGGGCGGTCCTGGATCAGCGTCACGCGGACACCCAGGCGGGCGGCGGTGATGGCGCAGCACGTCCCGGCCATCCCGCCGCCGACGATGACGAGGTCGCAGGCGATGCGCTCGGTCTTCGGATCTCTGCTGGCTGCTGGATTTTCGACAATCATGGTGTGGGCCTCGCGCACAGACGGCGCCCCTTTGGAGAGCGCCGTCTGCAGCTTCGTAATGGTTTCTCGCGGCGCTCGTCTATTTTAGCAACGGCGTGATGTCCGCGGCGGCCTTGTCCAGGGCGGCCTTGGCCGTCGGCACCGAGCCGACCAGATATGCGTTCACCCGCTCGGTCAGGATCGACTCCATCCGGGCCGAGGCCGCGTAGAGGGCGAACGGATTCGCCTTGGCGCTTGCGGTGATCTTCGACGACCAGTCGGAAGTGAACGTGTCCTTCTTGACCAGATCAGCCTTCAGGGCCGCATCGGTCGTCGGCGGCAGGGCCAGCTTCTCGAAGTAGTTGGTGGTCGTGCCGAGGTCCGAGGTCAGGTGCTGCGCCCACTGGGCGGCGGCATCGGCATTCTTGCCCTCGAACACCACGACGATATGGCCCCACAGCAAGGCCTGGGGCGCGTCGCCTTCCTTGAGCACGGGGCGGGCCACCGGCACGATCAGGTCGCCCAGGTTCTTGACCGGCGAATCCTTGGTGACGATGCCCTTCATGACGATGGCGTCATCGTAGAAGGCAACCTTTCCCTGCGAGAAGAGCTGGCGCGCGGTGAAACGGTCCATCTCCTTGTTCATCAGGCCGCGGTCCAGCAGGCTCTTGTACCACTCGAGGGCGGCCACGCTGCCCGCGTCGCCCAGGGTGACATTGCCCTTGTCGTCAATGACGGTCCCGCCAAAGGTCCAGATCCAGAACAGGATGTCCTTGAGCTGGGCGGCGGCGGTCATCCCGGCATAGGGGATGACATCGGGGTTGGACTTCTTGATCTTGAGCAGGGCGGCTTCGAACTCGGCCACTGTCTTGGGCATGCTCGCTACGCCAGCCGCGTCCAGGAGCTGCTTGTTGGCGGCCAGGCCGATCGAGCCAGTCGTCCAGGGCAGGCCGTACTGCACGCCCTTGATCTGGCCCGAGAGCAGGCCGGCCTGGGTATAGCCGCGATCCTTGGCGTAGGCCGAGAGATCCTTCAGCTTGCCCGTAGCCGCCATCGTGGCGAGCCAGGCGATGTCGAGCTGGGCGGCGCCCTGGGCCGAGCCGCCGCTGGCCTGCAGCACGAGCTGGTTGAGCTCCTCGCCAAACGGATACGGCTGCTCTTTGATCACCGCATTCTTGGAGGCGCCATAGGCCTTCATGTAGCCGGTGACGACGTCCTTGGACGCGCCCTCGTTGATCGCCCAACCGGTAAAGGTGAATTCGGCGGGCGCGGCGACCGTCGGCGGCGCCGGAGCCTTGGTGGCAGCGGCCGGCGCGGGCGCGGCGGCTTGCCCGCCACAGGCGACGCTGCCCATGAGCAGACCGGCGGCGATCAACGATCGGGTAAGTTGCTTTGCGTTCATATCTATCTCCTTTTGATTCGGTTCGGTAATTCGTCAGCCTTTCACGGCCCCGGCAGTCAGGCCGCTGACGATTTGGCGTTGGAAGAGGATGAAGGCGATGACCAGCGGCAGGGACACCAGCAGCGAGGCCGCCATCATGTCCGCCCACTGCGACTGAAACTCGCCGATGTAGGTGAGGACCAGCCCCGGGGGCAGGGTTTGCTTTGACTTCCCGACCAGGGTCAGGGCGTAGATGAAGTCATTCCACCCGCGCATGAAGGCGAAGATGCCCGTCGCGACCAGGGCTGGTCTGACGATCGGAACCAGGATGCGATGGATGATCTGCATCTGTCCGGCCCCGTCGATCTTGGCGGCCTCGATCAGGTCGGTCGGAATGTGGTCGAAGTAGCCCTTGAGCATCCAGATGCACAACGGCAGGGTGAAGGTCGTGAACGAGAGCACCAGGACCGCATACGTGTCCAGCATCTTGAGCTCGGAGAACATCAGATACAGCGAGATCAGCAGCAGGGCCTGGGGAAACATCTGGGCTGAGAGCACCAGGAACATCAGCGCCCGCCGGCCGGTGTAGCGGAACTTCGAGAACGAATAGGCCGCGTAGACCGAGATGATCAGGCTGCCCAGCGCGGTCGTGGTCGCGACCAGCACGCTGTTGCCAAGATAGACCAGGAGCTGGGGATTCTTGATGAAGTTGGCGTAGTGCTCGAGGGTCAGCGTTTGGGGCAGCAGCGTGGGCGGAAAGGCGAAGACCTCGGCGTTTGGCCGCAGCGAGGTGACCAGCATCCAGTAGATCGGGAAGAAGGCAAAGAACATCGCCAGGGCCAGGGCGGCATACAGCCCGATCCGGCCCAGCGCGCGTTCGGAGGCGCGGGTGGCCATCCACGGCCCGGAGGCGGTCTTCATGCGAAATCCTCCTCGCCGCGCATGCCAAAGCGCAGATAGACGATGACGACGATTGAGAGCAACAGCATCCACAGGATGCCCAGCGCGCCGGCCTTGCCCAGATCAAAGGCCTGGAATGCGGTCTGATACACGGCCACCGAAAAGGTGGTGGTGGCCTTGGCCGGCCCGCCCTGGGTCATGACATAGATCGTCTCGAAATGCTGGAAGTTCCAGATCAGCGACAGCAGCAGGACGATCCCGATGACATTGCGCAGATGCGGCAGCGTGACATGGGTGAAGCGGTTCCAGCGATTCGCGCCGTCGATGGCGGCGGATTCCATCTGGTCGGCCGGGATGGTCTGCAAACCGGCCAGAAGCATCACGGCAATCCAGGGGAAGGTCTGCCACGTCTTGGCGATCAGCACCGCCAGCATCGCCGACCCGCCCGAGCTGAGCCAACTGTTGTTCTGGCTGAGCACGCCCAGGCTGCGCAGAAAGCCATTCAGCACGCCATAGTTGGCGTTGAAGATCCACAGCCACAGGAACGAGGCGATGACGCTGGGGACGAGCCAGGGCAGCAGAAACGCGCCACGCAAAAAGCCGCGGGCGGGGATCGGCCCATTCAGGATCAGGGCCGCCCCAAAGCCGATGAAGAAGGGGAGCAGGGTCGCGCCGATGGCGAAAACCAGGGTGTTGCCCAGCACCGGGATGAACTCGTTGTTAAGGACGGCCTCGAGGTTCTTGAAGCCGACAAACGCGCCGCCGCCATAGATCAGGCTCTTGTCCAGAAAGCCGATCAGCATCGAGTTGAGCAGCGGGTAGACGATGATCGCCAACAGCAGAGCGGCCGCGGGAAGCACGAGCAGGATGGCGGTCTGGGTGTCCTTGAGCCGGCCCGGGCGTTGGCGCCGGCCGCCGGTGGCGGGCGCAATCGGGGACACGCGCTCCATGCTCATTCCTGTCGAAATCCGTCTTGGGAGGCCCCCGCCTTCCGGGCGCGGAGGCGATCTGTTACGCCATGACTATAGGAAGGGAGCGCAAAAATGTCAACTATTCTATGCAATCATGTAACGATTCTGCAATAGCATGCAAAGGTGCGCAAGCGAATTTCCGTGGTCCTTTTTCACGGGTGCCCCCCATCCACCTGCGGAAGCATCCTGAGCGGAGGGCGGCGGCCGGGATGAACTTGGCTCCGGCCGTACCAGCCGCGCGCAGTCGAAGAAGCTTCCGCCGCTCAGAAACCAGGCCGTGGCGCCAGAAGCGGGCGCGAACACCCTAAAGGTTGGCCCCCATACGCTTGACCGCACCACGAGCCTGTGCGGGCCAACCTTTAGGGTGTTCGCCCACGGCGCATGTCCCCTCGCGCCAGGACGACGCACCCAAGCCGTTTCTGCCCGCCCTGTTCGCTGAAGGCGGTCCGGAACTCAGCATGACCAGGGGCATTCCCGTGTTACGATTCTGTCCAGTGTTACATTTCGAATGTGAAAATTGAGGTGGCCATTGTGTCGTCAACGCGTGATATCGCCCGGAAGGCGAATGTTTCCCTCGCAACCGTTTCGCGCATCCTGAACAACAAGCCCAACGTCAACGCGAGCACCCGTCTGTTGGTGCTTCACGTCGCGCAGGAGCTTGGCTACCCCATCCCGGACCTGGCCAGGAACATGATGGTCTCGCGCTTCGTGCCAGTGCTCATCCGTCAGAACGCCAACCAGCTCACCCAGACCGGCCGGACCGGCGAGTCGTTCGAGCAGACCGCCTGGGCGGGCGTCGAGGCTGTCTTCGCTGAAAAGAAGGTCATCACCAAGCTCCAGTTCACCAGCCTGACAACAGAGAGCGCCGAGCATTTCGCGAGCGAAGCCGGAGTGGCCGGCCTCGTCGTCCTCGGCGGGGTGACCCCCATCGATTTCCTGAAGCGGTTGAAAGACCTGAACATGCGTTTCGTCATCGTCGGCTCGCATCCCCACCCGTTGGAGCTGAACAGCGTCATGGCCGACGTCATGACCGGAATGCGCCTGGTCGTGCGCCATCTCCTCGGCAAGGGCCGCCGGCGGATCGGCTTTGTCAATGGCCCAAACACGACCACAACCAGCGAATACAAACTCGATGGCGTCAGGCTCGAGCTGGGAATGTGCAACATTCCGTTTGACACCGGGGCCCTGATCGCTTCAGATTTCTCGCCCGAGTCGGGATACCTGCGCACCAAAGAGCTGCTCGCCCGCGGCCTCGGTCTGGACGCGATCATGTACGCCGACGACATGATCGCCATCGGCGGGATGCGGGCCCTCCGCGAGGCGGGCTATCGCATCCCCGAGGACGTCGCCGTGACCGGCTTTGGCGACTATGACCTTTCCAAATTCACCTCGCCCACCCTGACGGCGGTGTCGTACGACATGCACGCCATGGGCCGGATCGCCGCCACCCGGCTGTATCAATTACTTGAGGGCGCCGATCCCTACCCCTGGTCCGTCCTCGTGCCAACCTCGCTCGTGATCCGCGAGTCAGCCTAGAACTCATCCGGAAAATGGGGAGTGACATCACAATCCCCGCGCTTCACGCGGGGATTGTGATGTCACCGGACTCCTGAGCCGGCCCGCCCGTGGATAATCACGTTCTTCAAAAGCGAGACCTGATCCATGCCTAAAACACTCTTTCAGAAGATCTGGGACGCCCACGTGGTGGCCCAGGACCCGGACAGCCCGGCCGTTCTTTACATCGACCTGCACCTCGTCCACGAGGTGACCTCGCCCCAGGCCTTTACCGGCCTGCGCCAGCGCGGGATCAAGGCCCGCCGGCCCGATCGCACCTTCGCGACGATGGACCACGGCATCCCCACCTTCTCGCGCGACCTGCCCATCGTCGACGACATGGTCATCAAGCAGATCGCCATGCTCGAGCAGAACTGCCGCGATAACGGGATCGCCCTGTACGGCATCAAAGAGAGCGAAGGCGCGGCCAAGCAAGGCATCGTCCACATCATCGGGCCCGAGCTCGGCCTTACCCAGCCTGGGATGACGATCGTGTGCGGCGACAGCCACACGGCGACGCATGGCGCCTTTGGCGCGCTCGGCTTTGGCATCGGCACAAGCGAGGTCGAGATGGTCCTCGCCACCCAGTGCCTGCTGCAGCGCAAGCCCAAGACGATGGAAGTCCAGGTGACTGGCGCGCTCAAGAAGGGCGTCTCGGCCAAGGACATCATCCTCGGCATCATCGCCAAATACGGCGTGGGCGCGGGCACCGGCTACGTCTTCGAATACACCGGCCAGGCCATCCGCGCGATGTCGATGGAAGCCCGCATGACGGTCTGCAACATGAGCATCGAAGGCGGCAGCCGGGCCGGGATGATCGCCCCCGACGACACCACCTTCAACTTCGTGGCCGGGCGCGAGTTCGCCCCCAAGGGCGCCGCCTGGGATCAGGCCGTGGCCAGGTGGCGGTCGCTCCCCACCGATGCAGGCGCGACCTACGACGCCACCCTCACCCTCGACGCCGACGCGCTCGAGCCGATGATCACCTATGGCACCAACCCGGGCATGGGCATCGGCATCAACGCCCCCGTCCCCGACCCGGCCAACATCGCCGACCTCAGCCAGCGCGCGGCGCTGCAGAAGGCTCTGGTTTATATGGGCCTGGAGCCGGGCAAGCCCCTGCTCGGCCGGCCTATCGACGTCGTCTTCATCGGGAGCTGCACCAACGGCCGGATCAGCGATCTGCGCGAGGCCGCGGCGCTGCTCAAGGGCCGCCGGGTCAGCGACAAGGTCCGGGTGATGGTCGTGCCGGGCTCCGCCCCGGTCAAGGCCCAGGCCGAGCGCGAGGGTCTGCACGAGATCTTCCTCGCCGCTGGGGCCGAATGGCGCGAGCCCGGCTGCTCGATGTGCATCGCCATGAACGGCGATGAGCTCCGGCCGGGGCAGTACGCCGTCAGCACCAGCAACCGCAACTTCGAAGGCCGCCAGGGCAAGGGCGGCCGGACCTTCCTCGCCAGCCCGCTCACCGCGGCCGCCTCGGCCATCACCGGCGTCGTCACCGATGTCCGGGCGATGCTGTGAATCCCATGAAATACACCGCCCTCACCAGCAAGATCGTCCCGCTCTCGTCCGAGAACGTCGACACCGATCAGATCATCCCGGCCCGCTTTCTCAAGGTCACCGACAAGGCCGGCCTGGGAGCCAACCTGTTCGCCGACTGGCGGTATAACGGAGACGGCACACCCAAGCCCGGGTTCATCCTCAACCAGCCCGAGATGCAGGGCCGCCAGGTCCTGCTCGCCGGGGACAACTTCGGCTGCGGCTCCTCGCGCGAGCACGCCCCCTGGGCGCTGACCGGCTTCGGCTTCCGGGCCGTCATCAGCACATCGTTTGCCGACATCTTCCGCAACAATTCGCTCAAGAACGGCCTGTTGCCCATCATCGTCGACCGCGACACCCACCAGCAGCTCTTCAGCCTGGTCGGCGAGGACCCCGAGACCCAGGTCTCGGTCGATCTCTCCGCCCAGACCGTCACCCTCCCCGATGGCCGCAAAGTCGGCTTCAATCTCGACGCCTTCTCCAAGGCCTGCCTGCTGAACGGGGTGGACGAGATCGGCTACGTGTTGGGGATGGCGGAGAAGATTGCGGCGTTTGAAGCGCGGGCGCGTTGATAACGTTGGTAACGTTGATAACGTTCTTAACGTTACCAACGTTATCAACGTTATCAACGTTATCAACGAAAACCCCATGGCCACCCACACCCCGCCGCCAATCACCCGCGACGACCTCGTCGCCGGGCTGCACGCGCGCGGGGTGTGCTATCTCGCCCCCACGCCGGCGGGGGATGAGCGGGGGGTCACCGACGAGGAGCTGATCCTCGGCCTGGCCGGGTCGAAGGACTCCCGCCTGCGCTTTGCCCTGGTCGCGCTGTTGCTCCGCCATCCGATGTTGTCGGATGCGGTCGAGCGCCTGTGCGCCCAGGCCCACCCGGCGGTGGTGCTTGGCGAGCTGCGCAAGCGCTACCTGGCGGCGCTGTATTTGCAGCGCCTGTGGCGCACCCGCCTGCGCCTGGCCTTTGGCGACAGCCCGCTCATCCCCGAGCGCTTCACCGCCGAGTTCCGGCTGCCCTCGCCCGAGGTCATGCATGGCGAGATGGGCTTGCAGCGTTTGACCGAGCACAGCCCGTATAACGACTGGTCGTCGTACGAGCAGCTCGTTGATCTGCTGATCGAGCAGCCCTGCGCGCGGGCGTAGATTCTTCCGCGCTAAACCTCGGAGGTCGGCGCCATGGATCCGTGCCGACATTGAGCTGTCGGCGCCGACCTCCGAGGTTTAGCACCGCCCCGCCTGCGCTATGCTATGCGGCATGGCCGGCCGATCTGCACTTGCGCGCGTTGCCCTGGCCCTCGCGGGTCTGACCCTGGCTGCCTGCGGCGCCGCGGCGCCCGCCCCGACCCAACAACAGGCCGCGGCGCCAAAGCCCGCAGCGACGGCCGCGCCCGCCAAGCCAACCGACGCCCCCAAACCAGCTGAGGCTACCCGTCCAACCCAGGATGCCCAGGCCACCGACGTGGCCAAGGCGAGCGGCGCGCCGGCTTCGGCATCTACACCCGGCGCTGCGGCGCGAACCACAACCCCGCCGCCCGGACCGCCCGCTCCTACGCCGGCTGCGCCATTGCCCATCCTGCCGGCCGCGACCGTGCCGGGCCAGGCGACGCCGGCCACCCGTCAGGCGGCCGAAATCGCGCCTGGTCTGGAGCCACGTTACCTTGAACTCGAATGGCCGCCCAGCATGCGCCTGGGCGACTCGAACATCGTCCGCATTTCGCTCGAGCCGGTCAGCGACGGCTACGTCACCACCGTCCAGATCGACGGCAACAAGGTCGAGACCCGTACCATCACCATCACCCGCCCGGCCGGTTATGCCGTCGCCGCGGTCGCGCGCCTGGATGGCGTGGGCTTCGACATCGAACCGCGCGGCGAGTGGCAGAAGGATCTCCCGGCCCGCGAAACGGTGAGCTGGCAATGGACGCTTCGCCCGCGCGAACGCGGCAAGCACAGCATCTCGGCCAGCGTCGCGCTGGTCTGGACGGCCGCGCCGGGCACCGGCCTGCCCGCCCGTGACCGCGCCCAGATCTACAGCCGCGCGCGCGAAATCACCGTCTCGGACACCCTGGGCCTGGAGACCTCCGCGGCGACGGCGGCCGGGCTGGCCGGCCTCGTCCTGGGCGGGGGGATGTGCGCGGTGGCGTTGCGCAACCGGCGCCCCTCGAGCGACCCCACGCGGCTGCGGGCCGTGCGGGCCAATCCCGACCTCGCCCTCGAGACCCAGTCCGGCATTGTGCTTGATCCCGCGCGGGCAGGCCTGATGCGGGCGGTGTTCTCGCCCTACAAGCGGGTCGTCGTGGAAGGCGAATATCGCTCGGGCTACTCGGGCGCGCGGACCTTTCTGGCGGTTCCGATCAAACCCGACGGGCGCTCGGACGCGCACGCCATCGTCAAGATCGGCGACGCGGGCGCCATCGCCCGCGAGTACGACAACTACCGCCGTTTCGTCAAGGACACCCTGCCGCCGGTCACCGCCCGGATCCAGGAGCCGCCGGTGACGGCCGAGGGCAATGCCGGTCCGGGAAAGATGGCGGCCCTACGTTATACCTTTGTCGGGGCCGGCGACCAGCGCCCGGTCAGCCTGCGCGAGGCGCTGCTCAAGCGGCCCGAACCGGCCCTGCTCCGCCAGCTCTTCGACACCTTCGGGCCGACCTGGTGGATGCAGCGGCACGCCCGGACCTTCATCTGCGCCCAGGAGTACGACCGGGCTCTGCCTGCCCACCTCGTTGTGACCCCTGCCGGCGACGGCGGAAATGGGCGAAACATCGACGGCCGCCAGCCGCCGCCCGAGGGCCTCAGCCGCGGAGACACGATCTCCCTGGCCCATTTTCCGCGGGTCGAGTTGCGAGCGGATGGCGAGAGCTGGTCGCTGTTTGGCGCGCCGGCCGGCGGGCAGCCGCCCTTGCGCGTGCGGGTGATCGGCACCCACGGCGCGCAACCCAAATTGCCGGGCGCCTATCTGGTGGTCGACACCCGTCTGGCGTTTTTACGTGAGGCGGCCGGAACGGGCGAGATGTTTGGGCTGCCCGACCCGCTCGAGGCGCTGCCCGGATTGCTCAACCGCACCATCCGCGGCACGCGCTCGATCATCCATGGCGACCTGAACCTGGAGAACGCCCTGGTCGGCCCGGGCGGGGCGGTCTGGCTGATCGATTTCGCCGAGACCCGCGAGGGGCATCCCCTCACGGACTTCGCCCACCTGTATGCCGACATCGTCGCGCATGTGGTCGCGCCTCAGGCCCATTCGCCCGAGGAGGCCCTGGCCGGCATGCATGGCGAAGGCGCTCCGGCCTGGCTCCCGCTGCTGCAGACCATTGACGGGATGGCCGGGCGCTGTTTGTATGACCCGGCCGACACCAGCGAATGGGATCTCGCCCGAGGCATGGTCTGCCTGGGCGCGCTGAAGTTCGGCAATCTCTCGGCGGTGCAGAAGCGTTTGCTGTATCTCACCGCGGCGGCGGCCTGGGCGGGGCTGGTCACCGCCCCACCAGCGGCAGATACAGCACCCGCCCGGGCGGAATGAACACCGTCAGCGTGCCTTCGGCGCTGAAGGCGCCGTCTTGCACGGTGTAGCTGAACGTGTCGGCGCCGCTCGCGCCGGCTTCGGGCGTGTAGACGATGGCATGCCCGTCGATCTCGGCCGTGCCCTTGCCCGGGGCGCCGACCGCGACCAGCGCGAGCGGGCTGGCATCCGAGTTGAGGTCGTTGGCCAGGACATTGACCGTCAGCGCGCCGCCCAGCGTCGTTGTGATCGCATCCGCGACCGCGGTCACGGGCCCGTTCAGGCTGATCTCCAGCCGCTCGCCCGCGGGCTTCTCGAACGCCGTCCGCCGGTATTCGCGGATGGTATATGGTTTGTGCCGTTGGACGATGCGGTGTTGGGTACCGGCCCGCCCGGGCGCGAAGCGCTCGCCCTGCGCATGGGCAACGCCTTTCAGTTCGCATTCAAAGGCGGGCAGCCGCTCTCAGCCCAGATCCTGAGCTGGCTGAAGGACAAGGACTGCCTGCTCATCCTCGATGATTTCGAGCGCTATCTCGACACGGATGCGGTCGATTTTCTGGTCGAGTTGCTCCCCCGGGCGGCGCGCGTGCACGTGCTGGTGACGTCGCGGCTCGCCCTCGATCTGAACAGCGAAAGCGTGTTCCGGGTGCCCGGGCTGCCGGTGCCCGACGATCCACAGACGGCCGCGGCCGCCGACAGCGTGCGCCTGTTTGCCGACCGCGCCGCGCGCGCCGGAGGCTCGTTTGACCTGGAGGGACAACTCCCCGATGTCATCGCCATCTGCCGCTGGGTGGGCGGGCTGCCGCTCGGGATCAAGCTGGCCGCCGCCCACGCCGCGAGCCTGCCCTGCGCCGACATCCTGCGCGCGCTGCAATCCAACCTCGATCTGCTGTCCAGCGCCCGCCGCGACATCCCGCCCCGCCAACGCAGCATGCGGGCAGTGCTCGAATACACCTGGGCTCGGATGGACTCGGATGAGCGGGCCCTCCTATCCCAACTGGCCGTTTTTGAGGGCGGGTTCAGCCGCGAGGCGGCAAGGGCCGTGTTGGGCGGGGCGGCCGAAGCGCTCGATCGCCTGGCCCATCAGGCCCTGCTTCTGCCCGCATCCGAACAGCGCTTCACGATGCACGACCTGGTCCGCCAGTTCGCGCGCGAGCGCGCGGGCGTCTCGACCAACGGTGAAACACAACTCGCCGAGGCGGCTGACCGGCACAGCGCCTTCTACCTGCGGCTATGGCAAAGTCACGAGCAGTCGCTGCGCCAAATCAATGCCCAAATCGTTGTGCGCGTGCTGCGCCAGGACGAGCGGAACCTCGCCGTGGCCTGGCAGCGCGCCGTCACCCAGGAACGTTGGGACGATATCGCCGGCGGGTTGGACGGGTTGCTGGTCTACATCGACCGGAGCAACGTCTTCCATGCTGGGCGCGGTTGGGTGCTCAGCGCGCTCGAGCGCCTTCCCGAATCGCTCGACCGTCAACGCAAACTGCGCGGGCGTCTGCTGGCCGCCCTGGCCAGCCTGGATGGCAACCTCGGCCTGTATGACGAAGCCATCGCCAGCGCCGAGCAGGCGGCCGCCCTGGCCCAGGGCCTGGGCGAGCGCGTCATCGAGACCCGGGCCAGCCTGACCTGGGCCCATTTGCTGTATCAGCGCGGAGCCTTCCCGGCGGCGCTGGAGAAATACCAGCACGCCCTCGGACTGGCCCGCGAGGCGGCCGAAGCGCGGCTGGAGGGCGACGCGCTATGGGGAATCGGCTGGATGCATCTCCAGATTGAGGACTACGCCCCGGCTCAGGAACCCCTCGAGCAGGCCCTCTCGCGTCATCGCGCGATCCAGGATGCGTACGGCGAGATGCTGGGTCTGACCTCGCTGGGGGTATTGGCCCGCCGGCGCAACCGGCTGGACGAGAGCGAGCGCTGGTATGAGCAGGCCCTCACGCTGTGCCAGACCCTCGGCGACCGGCATTTCGAGGGCAAGCTCCTAAGCAACCTTGGGGTCGTCGCCCGGATGCGCTGCCACTTCGGGGATGCCGAATCTCGACTTGAGGCGTCTCTGGCCCTTCTCAGGCAGTTGGGCCTGCCGCCCAACGTCGAGATCGTGCTCGGCGAGTTGGGGCTGCTGGCCCTGGCGCTGGGCGATATCGGCCTGGCTCGGGCCCGCCTGGAGGAGGCTCTGACCATCGCCCGGTCGATCGGCGACCGGTATGGCCAGTCCGGCTTTGCCAGCAACCTGAGCGAGGTCGCGCATGCGCGCGGCGACAACGAGGCCGCGCTGGCGCTGGCCCGTCAGGGGCTGGCGATTGCCCTCGCCGACGCCAACACCAGCCTGCAAGCGATCGCCCTCGTTGCGGAAGGAAACGCGCTGTTGGGGCTGGGACGGCTGGACGAAGCGGAGGCGGGCTATCGCTCTGCCGGCGCGGTGTATCTCATCCAGCGCCGAGCGCTGCCGGGGTTGAGCGCGCAGTCCGGGCGGGTCGAAGTCGCCTTGAAGCGGGGCGATCCGGACGCGGTGCGGGGGCGGGCCGAGGAAATCCTGAGTGCTTTCGCCGCTGATGCCTCCACGGCGGCCGGAGCGCCGGCGCAGGTGTACTGGGCGTGCTGGCGCGCGCTCGTCGCATCCGGTGACACGCGCTCAAGCGCAACGCTGACCCAGGCGCAGGCGGTCCTGCGCGCGCGGGCCGAGACGATTCCCGATGCTACAGCCCGCGCGCGCTATTCGGCGCAGGCCAATGTGACATGGGCTTTGAGCGTTGTGTCATCCTGAACCCCGGAGGTGGGCGCTCACGAACCGCGCCCGCATGAAGCTGCAGGCGCCCACCTCCGGGGTGCAGGAACATCCCCTATCATCCCCCCATGCTTCGCACCCATGGCGCGTCCGGCCGGATCGTCATCGTCCTGCACGGCGGCCCGGGCGCGCCGGGCTCGGCCGCCTCCCTGGCGCGCGGGCTCGCAGATGAGTTTCGTACGCTTGAGCCGTTTCAGCGCCGGGCCGATGACGCGCCCCTGACCGTCGCCCGGCACATCGCAGACCTCCATGCCATCGTGGCCAATTGCGGCGACCCCCGCCCGGCCCTGGTCGGCCACTCTTGGGGGGCGATGCTCGCCCTCGCCTATGCCGCCGCGCACCCGGGCACGCTGGCATCGCTGGCCCTGGTCGGCTGCGGCACCTTTGACCTGGCCTCGCGGGCCGAATTCCGGGCCCGCCTCGACGCGCGGATGGATGCGGATTGTCGACTGAGCCTCGCTGCCCTGGACGAGATCGCAGACCCGGACGCGCGCCTATCGGCCAAGGGGGCGCTTTTGGGCAGCATCTACGACGTCGATGTCCTTCCGGACGATGCCGATTCGCCCCCGGCCGACGCCCGCGGCGGGGCCGAAACCTGGCAGGATATGCTGCGTTTGCAGGAGGCGGGGGTGTATCCGGCCGCCTTCGCCGCGATCGATGCGCCGGCGCTCATGCTGCACGGCGACGACGATCCCCACCCGGGCCGGATGATCCATGCCAGCCTGCAGCCGTGGATGCCTCAACTGGAGTACGTCAGTTGGGCACGTTGCGGGCACTCGCCCTGGCGCGAACGCGCCGCGCGCGAGGATTTCTACACAACGCTGAAGGCCTGGTTGCGGGTATCGTTGGCGACAAAACCTCGCGGGTAGGCGCCATGGAACCGCGCCAACACAACGATCTGAGCGCCTACCCGCGAGGTTTGTCCGATTAGGGGCGCCTACCTCCGGGGTTCAGGAATGCCTAGCCTGCCCGCGAGGTTTAGCCTCAGAACATCTCGCCGTTGCCCGCCTTCTCGCGGGCGCGTTCCGGCGGCGTGAGCGTGACCCCAAGCTGCCGCACATGATCGAGCTCGTTGAAGAGCGACTCGAGTTCCACGATCCGCCCGCCGGCGATCCGCATGAAGTAGACCCCGTCATTGGCCCAGGGCTTGTTGGTGGCCGGGATGCCGTGCCACTCACCGGTATGCAACCCGCTCGTGGTGATCCGCACCACAACGTTGTCGTTGCACCCGATGATGCTCTTGATCATCATCGTGTGGCCGGCAAACGTGCCGTGCAGCCAGGGCAAAACGGACTGCCGCCAGCGATGCGCCAGCTCGGGCGTCAGGATCTCGTTCAGCCGGGCCACATCCCGCGCGTTCGCGGCTTCAATAAACCGCTTTACGATCGTCTCGTTTGTCTCCGTAGACATGGACCACCTCCTTGTCTGCGGCGCCCGCATCGTGCGATACGGGGCTGTTTGGACACCGCCGCATGCGCCTGCATGCGGGTTCACTTCCATTATGGCCCTTTTCGGCGTTTTGGTTGTCGGCTATCCATGGTTGTTACAAAGTCCCAATTTCGGGCAAGCATCCTGAGCGAAGGGCGGCGGATCGGACGAGCCTGACCTGGACAAACCCGGCCGCCCGCAGTCGAAGGATGCGCCACAGGCCTGTTTTCCAAGCGCAAGCGTCCTTCGACTGCGCGCGGAGTACACACTGTGGGCGACTCGTTCCGGGGCCGCGCTCCGCTCAGGATGCTTGCTGAGGGTATATGCGGAAATGTCAAGGGACTTTGCAACAGTCATGGTCGGCTATCATCGCAAAACAGAAACCGCGCTGACATTACAGGAGAAGAACCATGTGCTATGACGACAATGCCCGCCCCCCGCTGCCGCCCGGCTCGGCCGGCCAGACCCGCGGCGAGCAGATCACCCTGACCGCCTCGGACGGCAATCAGTTCCACGCCTTCGCCGCCCTGCCGGTCGGCGCGCCTCCCGCCCGCAAAACGGTCCTGATCTACCCTGATGTGCGCGGGCTGCACCAGTTCTACTGCGACCTGGCCATTCGCTTTGCCGAGGTCGGCATCCCGGCCCTGGCCATCGACTACTTCGGGCGCACGGCCGGCCTGACCAGCCGGGCCGAGGGCTTTGAATTCTGGCCGCATGTGCAGCAGCTCAAACTGTCCAACTTCACCCTCGACGTGCAAGCCGGGCTGGCATGGCTGCGCGAGAACGTCGCCGCCGACGCGGCCGTCTTCGTGGTCGGCTTCTGCATGGGCGGCTCGTTCACCCTGCTGACCGGGACCAACCGCGAGCTGAAGTTGGCCGGGCTGATCCCCTTCTACGCCGGGCTGAGCCGCGACTTTGGCGGGGCCGGGACTGCCTTGGACAACGCCCCGCGGGTGGCCTATCCGGTCGAAGCCTTCTTTGGCGGGGCCGACACCGGCATCCCCGAGAGCGCGGTGCAGGATCTGGATGCGCGTTTGGACGAGACCGGGGTCAAGCACACCCTGACGATCTACCCAGGCGCGCCGCACAGCTTCTTCGACCGGCGGGCCGAGGACTTCGCCGCCGATTCGGCCGACGCGTGGGGGCGCCTGCTGGCCTTCATCCACGCCACACCCGCCGGCTAAGCAGATACCAATCCAAAAGCGATATCCTCGTCGGCCCCGGCCTACGCCGGGGCGGAGGATATCGCTTTTGAACAGCAATTTGATGCAAACCAGCGTCCCAGACGTTCCCTTTGAACAGGTGTGCCCGTATGTGGCCAGCGGTGAGACCACCCTGCGCTGCGCGAAGTGCTCTCGGCCCTTGATGCTCAAGGACGCCACCCGCACCCCGGTGGGCTATGTCTGCCCGAACTACGTCAAAGGCCGCCGGGCGCGCTTTTTCAACGCCAAACCCGCCGACTATGTCGTGACCGGGGTCGTCGCGTTCTTCGGGGGAATGCTGGGCGGCTTCGCCCTGAGCCTGGTGGGCGGCTCGATCATCGGCTTTCTGGCCGCCTTCTTCGGCGGGCCAATCCTGGGCGGGGGCGTGGCCGAGGTCCTGCGCCGGGCGCTGAACAAGCGCAGGGGCGAGTACACCTGGCTGATCGCGGCCGTGGCCCTTGTCGTCGGCGGGTTGCTCTTGCCGCTGTTCCCCTTCCTGCTCTCGATCCTGGCGGGCGCGCCCCGCTTCGGCCTCGGCAACCTGATCGGGCTGGCCGTGCCGGGGATCGGGCTGGCCCTCGCGGCTGGGGCGCTGGTGGCGCGGCTGCGAATATGACCCGTCGCCTATAATCCCCGCACTATGGAACGCACTCTCATCATCATCAAGCCCGACGGCGTCCAACGCGCCCTGGTCGGCAACGTCATCAAACGCTTTGAGGCCCGCGGCCTGCGCCTGGCTGGCCTGAAACTCATCCAGATCCCGCGCGCCCTCGCCGAGGAGCATTACGCTGAGCACAAGGGCAAGGGCTTTTACGAGGGGACCGTCACCTACATGACCTCCGCCCCGGTCGTCGTCATGGTCCTCGAAGGACCGGACGCCGTCGCCGCCTCGCGCGCGACCATGGGCGCGACCAACCCGCTCAACGCCGCCCCGGGCACCATTCGAGCCGACTTCGGCCTCAATATCTCGCGCAACCTCGTGCACGGCTCGGACAAGCCCGAGACCGCCGAGCGCGAGATCAAGCTCTACTTCCAGCCCGGCGAGCTGCTCAGCTACACCCGCGCCGGCGACGGCTGGCTCAAGGAATAAGGGGAACTGGACGTCCGCACCCGCTACGCCCCATCGCCCACCGGCGAGCCGCACATCGGCAATATCCGCACGATGCTCTTCGCCTGGCTGACCGCCCGGCATGCCGGCGGTAAATTCTTCCTGCGCATCGAGGACACCGACCAGGAGCGCTATGTGCCCGGCTCGGCCCGCTCGATCGTCGAGAGTCTGCGCTGGCTGGGGGTCGAGCTGGACGAGGGCCCCGCCCGTGCCGAGCTCGCCCGGATGAAGACCAACGAGGATTGGGATGGCGCGATGGAGATGCGCGGGCCGTATGCGCCTTACGTGCAATCCCAACGCCTGGAAATCTATCAGCAGCATGCCGAGTGGCTGGTCGAGCGTGGGCTGGCTTACCGGGCCAACGAGACTTCCGAAGAGCTCGATCACATGCGCGGCAACGCGCAGGCGGCCAAGCAGGCCTTCACCTTCCGCAAGACCATGCGCCTGCGCGACGATGTGCGGGCCGACGAGCCGCATGTCATCCGGCTCGAGATGCCCACCCGTGGCACGGTCACCCTCGACGACATGATCCAGGGCCAGGTGACCTTTGACAACGGCAACCTCGATGATGTGGTCCTGCTCAAGTCGGACGGCTTCCCGACCTATCACCTCGCGGCGATGGTCGACGACCACCTGATGCAGGTCTCGCACGTCATCCGGGCGGTCGAGTGGCTGCCCAGCGCGCCCAAACATATTCATATCCTGCGGGCCTTTGGCTGGGAGCTGCCGCGCTTCGCCCATGTCCCGCTGGTCCTCAGCGACGACGGCAAGAAGCTCAGCAAGCGCCACGGCGCGACCAGTGTGACCGAATTCCGCGAGGCAGGCTACTTGCCCGAGGCCCTGGTCAATTTCCTGGCGATGCTGGGCTGGGCGCCCGGACAGGGCGACGAGCAGAACGTCTTCACCCAGAGCGAGCTGTTCGAGAAGTTCACCCTCGAAAAGGTCGGCTCGTCGCCGGCCATCTTCAGCTACGCCAAACTCGATTGGCTGAACGGGGTGCACATCCGGATGCTCGCCCCGGAGGATCTCGCCCAACGCTTGCTGCCCTTCCTCGAGAAGGCCGGGGTCGCCGTCGACACGCCGGCCAAAGTGGACCGCCTGCATCGCCTGATCCCGCTGATCCAGATCCGCCTCGACCGGCTGACCAAGGCGGCCGATCTGGTCGACTTCTTCTTCAATGACATCCCGACCCCGCCGGTCGAGATGCTGATCGGCCCGAAGATGGAGCAGCACCTGTCGCTGGCCGCCCTGCGGGCCGCGCGTTCGGAGCTGGCGGCCCTGAGCGAGTTCAGCGAACCGGCGATCGAGAAGACCCTGCGCGATCTGGGCGCCGAGTTGAATCTCAAACCGACCCAGCTCTTCACCGTGCTGCGCAACGCGGTCAGCGGCAAGCAGGTCACCCCGCCCCTGTTCGGGATGATCAATGCGCTCGGGCGCGAGCTCACCCTCGAACGCCTGGACCGGGCGATTGCGCGGCTGCAGACCGGCTGACGACGTGCTGTTCTTCGTTTTTCAGGGCGCCGGCTACGCGCAATTACATCGTCATCCCCGCTTTCGCGCAATGTCAGCAAGTTAAGGTGCGCATGCGCAAGACGCCGCACGTACGATCCTCCATTCTTGTCATCCTGAGCGAGCCCCACGGGGTCTCGGGCAGGACGAGCGTAGGGGGCGAGCGAAGGACCCCTGTAGCGTCGCGCGGTGGACACGAGAATCGGCGAACGCGATTGGGTGCCGATCGCTAACTTAATGCCATTCCGCTTTCGCGGGGATGACGATGTAGATGCGTTACCTAACACCATGATCCCAACCGACACATATCTCCTCAACGGCCGCGAGACGGTCTCCCGCTGGCGCGCGGCGCCATTTGCCCTGCCCGACGACACCGCGGTAGAGGTCAGCACGTTTTGCTTCAACGAGGACGATCGGCTCATCATCGTCTCGATGGACGGCTTGGGTTGGGCGCTGCCGTCGGGGGCCGGCGCGGGCGATGAAAGCCCCGACGAGGCGCTCACCCGGGCCGTGGCCGAGTCGGCCGCGGCTGTCGTCGAACGGAGTGTCTACCTCGGGGCCGAAGAGATCAGCGCGCCGGGGGCGGCACCGCGTTTCGTGATGCGCTTCTGGGCCCGGGTGACCGAGCGCCCGGCCGAAGCCGCCGCGCGCGAGGCGCTCGACCCCGAGACAGCCATGATGCGGATCAAGCCCAGCGCGCCGCTGTGCGCCTGGGCTGCCCTGCACGCAGCGCTCGAGGTCAATGCGAAGTTTCGCCCGCTGAGGGACTTCTATCCAAGTCTACCCAAAAAACGGATGGCAGCCGGGGCGCTGTTTCGAAATGCGCTGGGCGAGATCCTGCTGGTCAAACCGACCTATCGCCCGGATTGGCTGATCCCGGGCGGGATCACCGAGGCCGACGAATCGCCGCGCCAGGGCTGCGCCCGCGAGGCGCGCGAGGAAATCGGGTTGGAGGTGGTGATCGGTCGTTTGCTGTGCGTCGAGTATCTCCCGCGCGAGGGCCCCAAGACCGAGGCCGTCCAATGGATCTTCGACGGCGGCGTGCTCAACGCGGCCCAGATCGCGGCGATTTCGCTGCAGGCTGGCGAGCTATCCGAGTACCGCTTTGTCACGCCGGGCGAAGCGCTACGCCTGCTCAACCGCTCGCTCGGGCGGCGGGTCACCCATGCGCTGCGGGCACTTAGGTCGGGCGGGGATGTGTATTTGGAGGCTTAATCACGATCTCTTTACGCCCGGGCGCTACAACCGGCGCATGCTGGATTCCCACAGTCGCCGTATCGGCACCGTTGTCGGCCTCGGCCTGGCTGCCCTGGCCGCCAGCCTGATCGCCGCCCGCCCGGCAATGGCCATCGACCCCGCGCCGCCCGAGAAGGTCCGCGAGATCAGCCCGGCGACCGACCCGTCCAACCCGCACAGTTTCACCCGGGTCGGCCACCTGACCTTCTTCGCCGCCGACGATGGCGTGCACGGGATTGAATTATGGAAGACCGATGGCACCCCAACCGGCACGTCGCTGGTGAGGGATATCCACCCCGGCCCAACCAACAGCGCACCCGCCCATCTTGTGGCGCTGAATGGCGCCCTTATCTTCGTCGCCGCGCATCCAGATTCGGGCTTCGAGTTGTGGAAGAGCGACGGCACATTGACCGGCACGGTTCTGATCAGCGATATTGTGCCCGGCCCGTCTGGTTTTGTCTCGGATGGTCCTGTGGTGGCGGGCGGCCTGGGTTACTTCAAGGTTGGCACGGGAGCGCTGCGGCCCGAAGGCGGCGGCTCGTCCACAGATGTGATCTACATCACCGATGGCACCCTGGCCGGCACGCGCGCGCTGACGCCCACGCTCAATACCTCGGCCTCGGAACTGACCGCCGCGAACGGACTGCTCTATTTCAGCGCCGATGACGGGACGCACGGATATGAACTGTGGCGCAGCAACGGGTTGATCACTGGCACGCTCATGATCTCCGATGTCTTCAGCGGTCCGTCCGACGCTAATCCGACCGAGATCATCGGCGCGGGCAGCCTGGTCTACTTCGTCGCCGACGACGGCGTCAATGGCCCGGAGATCTTTAAGACGACTGGCGCGCCGACCGGGACCGTGCGCGTGTCAGCCTTCGTCTCCAATACCGCCCCCGCCCGCCTGACCGCGCTCGGGACGGACGTGTATTTCGTCGGCAATACCGCCGCCGAATGCTCAGAGGTGTGGAAGACAGATGGCACGCTGGCCGGCACGCTCCTGGCCGGGAGCGCCTACGCCGGACAGGGCTGCGCCAACCCACGCAGCCTGGTCGCCGTGCAGAACACCTTGTACTTCGTTGCCAATGACGGCGAGCACGGGGATGAGGTCTGGCGGACCAAGGGCACCCAGGTCTCGACCGAAATCGTGCTGGATGTGTGGCCGGGAACGGACACATCCTCCCCGATTGAACTCACCGCGGCCGGTTCAAGGCTGCTCTGGACGGCCGAGGATCCCGATCATGGCCGCGAGCTGTGGAAGGTCAACTCTGTCGGTGTGGCCGTGCCCGCCCTGGTCGTAGACATCCTGGCGGGCCCGCCGGGCTCCAGCCCATCGAATCTAGCCTGGCTGAGCAACGGGCTGTATTTCTCGGGCTGCGATGCGGTTCTGAAGTGCGAGCCCTGGCTGAGCGATGGCTCGGTCGGCGATGGCGCGCTCATCGCGGACGTGAACATGATCTCGCTCGGCTCTTTCCCGCAGGGAGCGATTTCATTCGGAAACCGGCTCGTCTTCGTCGCCAACGACATCACGCATGGCCAGGAGCTGTGGACCAGCGACGGCACGCTGACCGGCACCACGCTCATTACCGACATCCGCCCGGGTCCCGATTCCGGGATGTGGTCCGGGTTGTATCCGTTGGGCGGAGAGGTCTACTTTGTCGGCATTGACCCGGCCCATGGCCGCGAGCTGTGGTCGAGCGACGGCACCCCAACCGGCACACTGCGCGCGACCGACGTGTACTCGGGGACAGGCAACGGCGCGGACGGGTATCTGGCGGTCGCGGGCGGTTCGATCTTCTTCTCCGCCGACGACGGCGCGCATGGCAGCGAGCTGTGGCGTCTCACCCCGCCGGGCCCGCCCGTGCTCGTGTCGGACATCCTGCCGGGCGCGGCCGGCTCGCAGCCGCAGGGGATGACCGCCTGGGGCAACACGCTGATCTTTCACGCCGCCGGCGCGGGCGGGCGCGAACCCTGGGTGAGCGATGGCACGCTCACGGGCACCTTCCGGCTGAAGGACATCGAGGCGGGCGCAGGCGGGTCGTGGCCGGGTGGTTTCCCGCCCAACGTCTTTACGCCCGTGGGCGGTCAGGTCTTCTTTGCCGCGCAGAACACCCCAACAGGGCGTGAGCTGTGGCGGACCGACGGCACGCCGACCGGGACGCTACAGGTCAGGGACATCGTCACGGGGAGCGGGTCGAGCAGCCCTGAGGCGCTGGTAGCCTGGAGCGGGCTGCTCTTCTTCACCGCCGCCGACGGCGCGCATGGGCGCGAGCTGTGGCGCAGCGACGGATCGCTGGCTGGCACCTTCATGCTTACCGACATCAACCCGGGCACGGCCGGGGCAAACCCGGTTGGCCTGGTCCTCTCGGGCGGCTGGCTGTATTTCGGGGCGGATGATGGCGCGCATGGGCGCGAGCTGTGGCGCACCGACGGCACGGCCGCGGGCACAACCCTGGTCGCCGACATCGAGCCGGGCGCGGCCGGGTCCGATCCAACGAACTTTATCGACACCTATGCCGGGCTGTATTTCGCGGCCAGCGCAAGCGGGACCGGGCGCGAGCTGTGGCGGACAAAGGGCTCCGCGGCGTCGACGATCCGGGTAGGCGATAGCGCGCCGGGCCCGGCATCCTCGGACCCGACGCCCTTGGGCGTGGCCGGGACGAAGCTGTTTCTGTCGGCCAACGACGCCAGCAATAACTACGAACTGTGGGCGGCCGACCTCGGCCCGCGGCGGGCCTGGATGCCGGCGACATTTCGTTAGTTCTGCTTCTTCTTCACCACAAAGGCACAAAGACACAGAGAAATCAAACCGACCTTTGTGTCCTTTGTGCCTTTGTGGTGAAAAGCGCGCGGCGGGATACGCGAGGATAATCTCCCCCTATGCCCACCGACAGCACGCCGATCGCCAAAGTCTCCGAGGCGCCGACCAACCCGGGCGCCGCGCCGCGCCAGAAGCGCTTTGATGTCGCCGACCTGTATCGCGGGCCGGCCTCGACCGGCGAGGCAGTCGCCGGCCCAGGCGCGATCCCGCTCGACGAGAAGCTGCGCCAGGCCTATTTCTGGATCGTCAACCACGCCATCATCAGCCCGCACTACGACCTCGAATACAACACCGACAAACCGCCCCAGGTCTTTACGTTTGGCGACGCGAAGGCGAAGTTGAGCCTGCCCTCGGGCCAGAGCTACAGCAGCTTTGTCCTCGTCCCGCTGCTCAACTTCGCCGTGCGCCGGCGCTGCCTGCTGGTCGGCGGGCCGGGCCGGGGCAAGACCGCCAGCGCGACTCTGATGGGGATCCTGGCCGGCTACAGCGTGCGCGAGGTGCGGCGCGGGATGCAGCACGGCCAGCCTCAGATGACGATCAGCGACCTGATCGGCAATCCGCTCCCGGCCGACCTTGTCGCCGCCCAGAAGATGGACGACATCCGGATCGCCTGGCGCAAGTGGCTGAGCATGCGGGTCAAGATCATCGACGAGTACAACCGCATCCCCACCCGGACCCAGAGCGCGCTGCTGACTGTGATGGGCGACAACTACGCCGAGATCCTCGACCAGATTTACGAGTGCCCCGAGTCAGCCTGGTTTCTGACCGCCAACGACGACGCGGGTGGCGGCACCTATCAGGTCATCGAGGCCCTGCGCGATCGGATCGACGTGGTTGTACACACCCTGCATTTCAACAACCGCTTCGTCGACGAGCTGCTCACCCGGATCGAGGAGAACCTCAAGCCCGAGGAGGTCATGCCGGCGGCCATCATCTTCAACGAGGCCGAGATCGACCGGATGGGCGATGCGGTCCGCGAGGTCGAGTTCGCCCCCGCCCTGCGCCGGCGGCTGGAGTTCTTCGCCAGCCAGTTCGAGTTCTTTGAGCCCGCCGCCGAGCAGCTCGAATACAAGACCAAGGACACGGCCAAGCTCTCCGGCATCGACTTTCGCGCGCTAACCGCGCTCGACACCGGCAAGGACAAGGTCAAGGACATCGGCGCGGCGACGAAGAATGGGTTCTCTGTCCGGGCCCTGATGACGGTCCTGGTCTTTGCGAAGGCCCTGGCCTGGTTCCGGGGCTACAAGGCGGTGAGCCTCGACGATCTGCGCAACATCGTGCCGTTTGTGCTGCACGACAAGCTCGTCCCCGACACCGAGGCGCCCTTCTTCGACGCGGCCGGCAATCAGGTGTATCGGGTCGATCGGGTGGGCTGGATCCGCCGCCTGTTCGACCTGTCCTGCGCCGAGTTCGACCGGCTCAGCCTGGACAAGGACGACCCGGTGACGGCGCTCGAGACCGAGTTCGACGGCGGGCTGCAGGGCGTGAGCGAGGCCGAGGCCCGCGCCCGGCTGGTGAAGATCGAGCGGTTGCTGGCCGAGTGGGGCAAAGGCCGCAAGTTGTATGGCCCGATGTTCGACGATATCCTGAAACTGAAGTATCTGCATCAGCGCTACACCAACTACCTGGCGTGGCTGCTCATCCGCTGACATGAGCGCGATCTTTCGGGATGCGCTGCTGGCCCGCCGCGAGCGCTTCAATGCCCTCTTCGCCGAGGCCCGCCATTACCAGCCCCAGCTCGACGGGGCGGCCTTTGGGTGCGTGTTAATTGATTCCGTTGCGCCGCTGGTCGAGGCTGCCGCGGCCGCCGGCGCCGATGCGGGCGAGGTCAGCGACGGGCTGTATACGGTCGCCCTCGAGCTGTATGGCCACGGCATGCTCGGGCCGGAGCGGAATGATCCCTGGGTGACGGCCGGCTGGACGGCCATGACGGGCCTGGCCGGCCCGCTCGGACGCGCCCCACGCCGGGTTGCGGCGGCGGTGAGCAACGCCCTGCGCAACCTCGGCCAGACCCCCGGCGCGCGGCCAGCCGAATGGATCGCGGGCCTGCGCGCCTGCGCCGAGATCATGGATGAGCCCGAGACGTTGCTTAGGGCCGGGCAGGCTCTGGCCTGGCGCTGCGGGATGGCCCACTACCGGCCCGACGCTTTGGCGATTCTGGCGGCGTTGCCGGCCGAGCTTGCAGCCCGCGTGCTCGGCCTCCCCGACCCGGTCCGGGTCCCGGAGGCGCTAGGCCGGATGGCGGTCGATCCCTGGCATGATCCGGGCCAGCCGGCCCATCCGGCGCGCCTGACCCGGGTCGCTCGGGTCGGCGGATTCCGCGGTTTTGGCGGGGTCTTTCTCGCCCCGCCGGCTGTGACCTTGCTCGACGGCGAGCTGCATGCCCGGGATGGGAACAGCGAGGGCGGTATTTGGCGCGTGTGCGCCGACGCCTTTGGGGCGACCTTTCATCGGACCGTCATCGACAAGTGGACCGAAGCAGGCACCCGCGGCAGCCCGTTCAAGCTGGTCAAGGGCCGGGTCTCGAAAGTGGGTGCCAGCGAGGCGGACTTCCCCGACCTCGCGGTGGTGACCAGTGTCGCTGCCAACGCCACGACCCTGGCGGCCACGACCCCGCTCTCGCACTACATCTGGCTTGTCGCGGCGGGGTGAGGGGGTTGATGCTGAACCTCGGAGGTAGGCGCCATAGAGCCGAGC
>Ga0209477_1000200_pt1 | contig 35094 bp, 39 predicted proteins | sample KloWWTupernatant_FD_187180 | JGI IMG/M metagenome (GOLD analysis project Ga0209477, IMG submission 187180) | Active sludge microbial communities from Klosterneuburg, Austria, studying microevolution and ecology of nitrifiers - Klosterneuburg... | ecosystem: Engineered > WWTP > Aerobic digester >...
CATAGGCAACAATGGCTTGCAAATAGCCTAACTTGCTACCGCAATCATAACGCTTACCCGCAAAAGAAAAAGCATACACCGATTGATAAGCTAAAAGCGCCGAAATGGCATCGGTTAATTGAATTTCTCCATTTGCGCCAGGAGAACCCTGCTCGAGAACTGCAAATATTTCGGGCATAAGAATATACCGCCCCACCACACCGAGATGGCTGGGCGCTGCTTCTGGCTTTGGCTTTTCGACTATTCCATTAATTTTGCCAAAATCTTTATAGTCGTTAGCCACACCCACCACACCATACTTTACGCTATCTTCGGGTGCTATGACTTCTACGGCAACCATCGATGCCAAGACTTCATTAAATTTTAATACCATCTCTTTTAAGCATGAAACATTATTGTCGCCACTCATTAAATCATCGGCTAACAAAACAGCAAAGGGTTCATTTCCAACCACCTGTTTTGCACATAAAATCGCATGTCCCAAACCTAAGGCTTCTGATTGCCGAATATAGACACAAGAAACACCATCGGGTACTACGCCCTGAACAATATTCAGCAATTCATTTTTTCCATCTATCCTGAGTTTTGTTTCAAGTTCAAAATTACTGTCAAAATGATCTTCTATTGCACGTTTAGCGCTACTGGTGACAAAAATTAATTCTTGGACCCCAGCGTTAATCGCTTCTTCTACAGCATATTGAATCAATGGTTTATCAACCACCGGCATCATTTCTTTAGGATTGGCCTTGGTCGCAGGTAAAAATCGAGTGCCCATACCTGCAACAGGAAATACTGCTTTTTTAATCATAAAAATCCTTACTCATGAATAGGTTTTATCACATCCCATCTTTTACAACTCGGACATTGCCACTGTAACGTCCTGCCAGAAAAACCGCACGCCTGACATCGATATAGCGGTTTATTGATAAGCATTTTTTCTATTAATTCTTGAAACAACAGCAAATCTTGCTGCAGAGAACCCTCCGCACGCGCAAGACTAAATTGAACCAATCGGCTAAGACCCCGTAATGATGGATTTTTGCGTAAATGTTGTACAACAAACCGCATGGCTTCAGACTCACCTTTACTTTTGTTCAACCACTCTGCAAAAGCTAAAACCGCTGAAGTCGTCAGATGTTTTTGTAAGTTTTCATCAAAATATTTGATCATACCCTCGGCATTATGAAGGCTTTCGTAACAGCGTGCTAAAGGTAAAACAATTTCAGATAAAAAGGCCTCATCTTGCTTCTGTATTTGCTTATAGGCTCTAATGGCCACTCTATAGCGTCCCGCTTGTGCTTCAATATTCCCTAATAACAAACTGGCTCGTACACAGCGTTTATTCGTTACCAGGGCTTCTTTTAAATGCTGATAAGCATCAACACGCTCGCCTTTTAACCATTGTTGCTCTGCAAGCTCACAATAAAAATGCGCAATATGATAACTCATATTACGATTTTTCTTTGTTTGCCACTGTTGTGCCGTTTGGATGGCTCTTAGCCAATCTTTACTCTGCTGATAAACGTCTAAAAGACCTTGAAATCCCGCATCGAGCTCGTATCCAAGCTCAATCAGTTCTAATAATACACTTTCTGCCCGATCCAACACCCCAGCTCGCATATAATCGCGACTTAATTCTAATAATGATAATGCACGCTGTTCTTCTGTTAAGGAGGGTTTCGCTATCAATCTCTCGTGAATACCAATGGCTTTGTCGACTTCTCCTTGACGCCTAAATAGTCCACCCAATGCCAAGTGCGTTTCTACCGCTTCTTGATTAGAATCCATGAGCTGCACTAAAACATCGACTGCTTTTTTATTTGAAGAATGATCTAAAAGCTTGTTTAAGCCTGCGAGTCTGCGAATCGCTTGACGCATACTCGCACGCCGACCAATAAGCCATCCAGAAAGCGCTGCCAAAGGCAGCAATAGAAATAAAAATTCCCACATTCGCTAACGAGGCACGCGATGCTGGCGCTGCAATTCCATTCGTAGCCCTATGATTTTAAACGCGGATATCAGCAAACCAACGATAATACCGAATATCCACGCACCTAAAATGAGTAAGGACAAAGGCAGGCTTTTTGTGCCAACATAATAATGTACTGTCACAAAGCCTGCGTTCAGAATTGCAAAGCTCACCCCAAGCAAAACCGCAAATGTTAATGTGATTATGCTTAAGAGACGCATTTTAGTGTCTACTCCCTTTTATCTTTGCTTTCCATTTTCTCTTTGAACAGATCACCCAGCGTTGGACTTGCACCCTCTTGGCGCGTTAACTCACGCATAGCTTCCTGTTCCTCTTCGGAATCTTTTGCTTTAATAGACAAGGTAATCTGTCGGGTTTTACGATCGACGCCCGTAAATTTAGCCTCTATCGCATCGCCTTCTTTTAGCACAGTGCGTGCATCTTCTACACGATCACGCCCCAGTTCACTCGCCTTCAGATAACCTTCGACTCCCTCCGCCAATTGTATTGTTGCGCCTTTTGCATCAACCGACAAAATCGTACCGGTTACAATACTGCCCTTAGCGTGTTCTCCTGTATAACTGGCATACGGATCACCTTCGAGCTGCTTAATCCCCAACGAAATACGTTCGCGTTCTGGATCAACCGCCAATACAACCGCTTCAATTTCTTCGCCTTTCTTATATCGACGCACAGCTTCTTCACCACTTTCGTTCCATGCGATATCCGATAAATGAACCAAACCATCGATACCACCATCAAGGCCAATAAAGATACCAAAATCTGTAATTGACTTGATTTTACCCGAGACTTTATCGGATTTTGTGTGTGCCGATGCAAAGGCTTCCCATGGGTTCGCCTTACATTGTTTCAGTCCTAATGAAATACGTCGTCGGTCTTCATCGATATCCAAAACAATTACTTCCGCTTCTTGTCCCAATTGAACAACTTTGGATGGATGTATATTTTTATTAGTCCAATCCATCTCAGAAACGTGCACTAACCCTTCGACGCCTTCTTCGATTTCCACAAAACAACCGTAATCGGTTATATTCGTTACTTTGCCAGTTAAACGGGTATCTACTGGGTAACGACGTGTAATATCGACCCACGGATCTTCGCCTAATTGCTTTAATCCCAGGGATACACGATTTCTTTCTCGATCGAATTTCAAGACTTTTACCGCAAGCTCTTGTCCAACGGATACAATTTCGCTTGGATGCTTCACGCGGCGCCATGCCATATCAGTAATATGCAACAAGCCATCAATTCCGCCCAAATCCACAAAAGCGCCGTAATCGGTTAAATTCTTAACAACACCTTTTGTTTCTTGGCCTTCTTGTAGCGTGGTCATTAACTCATCGCGCTCGGCACTGCCTTCGGATTCCACAACAGAACGTCGTGATACGACAACATTGTTCCGTTTTTGATCAAGTTTAATCACCTTAAATTCTAATTCTTTTCCTTCCAGCGTATTGGTATCACGTACCGGCCGCACATCGACTAAAGAACCGGGCAAAAAGGCCCGAATGGTTTGGATCTCAACTGTAAACCCGCCTTTTACTTTACCTGTAATGATACCCTTAACGGCTTCACCTGCTTCCTGTGCTCTTGCTAAACGTGTCCAACACTCAACACGCTTTGCTTTTTCTCTGGATAATCGTGTTTCGCCCCAGCCATCTTCTACCGCATCCAAAACGACTTCGACTTGATCGCCGACTTTAACTTCTAATTGACGATTATCATCGTAAAATTGATCAATGGGAATATGGCCTTCTGATTTTAGTCCGGCATGCACAGTCACAAATTCGTCGCTAATACGAATCACAGTCCCCGTTACAACTGCACCTAAATGCACATTGGTTTTGGCTATGCTTTGTTTAAATAATTCTGCGAAATTTTCACTCATATCAATATTTTCCAATCTCTGTCTCTGTGTTCGTCTCTGCTATTTAATAATAGTAGGATAACGCGACCCAGGCCTAAAACTAAAAATTAATAAAGTCGCCGATTGACCTCTTTTAGTACGAGATCAAACACTTCCTTTATCCCCAACCCTGTCGTGTCTAGCACAACAGCACCCTTTGCCGGAATTAACGGTGAGGTTACACGCCCCCTGTCTCGAACGTCTCTCTCTCTGATTTCCGTCAAAAGATTCTCTAGCGTAACATCCGGATAAACATTCTTCAACTGCAAATAACGGCGCTTGGCTCGCTCGATAGCACTCGCTTCCAAAAAAAACTTGATAATTGCCTCTGGAAAGACGGTCGTTCCCATATCTCGCCCATCGGCCACCAACCCAGGTGGCTGACAGAATGCACGCTGTTTATCCAATAAAGCAGCTCTAACCGCTGGAAAAACAGCAATTTGTGAGGCCACATTCCCGCAGGATTCCGTACGAATCTGATCAGTCACATTTTGATTTTCCAGCACAATTTCAGTATTAAATTGAACATCGAGCGTTGTGGCCAAGCCCAGGATAGCGTGTTCATCCGCTAAATCCAGATGATGATTAAGGGCCGCCAATGCCAATACCCGATATAATGCGCCGCTGTCTAAAAAATGCCACCCCAAGGTTTTAGCTAATTGTAACCCGATGGTTCCCTTACCTGAGCCGCTAGGCCCATCGACCGTAATAACTGGGATTGGCTTTATGTTAGGCATTCAGCACGTCCGTTTTTACAAAGGGCAGCCCAAAATGCTGATAAGCACGTTCCGTAGCAACCCGACCTCTAGGTGTACGCATCAAAAATCCCTGCTGAATCAGGAAAGGCTCTAATACATCTTCTATGGTGCCTCTTTCTTCACCAATGGCTGCTGCTAAACTATCTAATCCAACAGGCCCTCCGTTAAATCTTTCAATCACTGCATTCAAAAGCTTTCTGTCCATCATATCAAAACCTTCGGCATCGACATTTAACAAATCCAAGGCCTTATCTGCAATGGCCGCATCAATAATACCCTGACCTTTCACTTCTGCATAATCTCTGACGCGACGCAATAATCGATTGGCAATTCTGGGGGTTCCACGAGAACGGCGTGCAATTTCTGCAGCACCTGCTTCATCGATGTCTAAATTTAAAATAACAGCAGAGCGGGTCACAATATGGCATAAATCCGGTACCGTATAAAATTCTAGACGTTGTACAATCCCAAAACGATCGCGCAAGGGTGAGGTTAATAATCCGGCTCGTGTCGTTGCACCCACGAGTGTAAAGGCCGGCAAATCCAATCGAATCGATCGAGCAGCGGGCCCCTCGCCGATCATGATATCTAACTGCCCATCTTCCATTGCGGGATATAAAATTTCTTCCACAACAGGACTTAAACGATGGATTTCATCGATAAATAGAACGTCTTTGGCTTCTAGATTGGTTAACAATGCCGCCAAATCCCCGGCTTTTTCTAATACAGGGCCTGAGGTTTGTTTTAACGATACACCCATTTCGGAGGCAATAATATGTGCCAACGTTGTTTTTCCAAGACCAGGCGGCCCAAAAATTAACACATGATCTAAAGCCTCTTTGCGGTTTTTGGCCGCCTGAATAAACACGGCCATTTGCTCGCGCACTTCGGGTTGGCCAATGTAATCTTTTAGCCATTTAGGGCGAATCGCTTTGTCTACGCGTTCGTCATCCGGACGCGCTGCAGCTGTCGTTAATCGATCGGTTTCTATCATACAAATATGTCCTTCGAGTTATCTCTCAATAGTACATTAAAAGAGTAGCGCTTTCTGCTGTTGATTTTCCGACATTGCCCAAAATTAAAGAAAATTTGACAGCAACGGACATCATTTCAAACCCTAGCCAACCCCTGAAGGGCTCGCCGAATTAATTCCTGACTGCTCGCTCCTTCAAATAATACTCTGCCAATCGCACGGGTCGCTTCTTGCGGTTTATAACCTAACGCAATCAGCGCACTCACAGCTTCTTCTTCAATCGCTCTGGGTGAAGCTGCATCAATTATCTCTTCAAATAATCTTCTTGAAAAATTTTCATTTTCTGAACTAACAACGTTATTAAGTTTGCCTGACATTTCTATAATTAATCGTTCGGCTGTTTTTTGACCCACGCCCGGCAATCGAACCAATAATGCTGTTTCACGATTATCAACACATTTAATAAACTGTAATACATCCATGCCAGACAAAATGGTTAAAGCCATTTTAGGTCCAACGCCCGACACTTTAATTAAAGTTTTAAACAAAGTGCGTTCTCGTTCTTCATAAAAACCGTAAAGCACCTGTGCATCTTCTCGCACCTGAAAATGCGTAAACAACGTGACTGGGCTACCCACTTCAGGTAACTTATAGATAGTAGACATCGGTGCCTGCAATTCATACCCAACACCCCCGACTTCTATTAATAAATAGGGTGGTTTCTTAACCTCAAGTATTCCTCTTAAACGTCCAATCATATATCTCTCCAGAAATTTTTTCGCCTGAGCATGCGCATGTCTACAAGAGCCCCCGTGTATTTTGTGCATGACACACAGCCACGGCTAATGCATCTGCCGCATCTGCTTGCGGCAAGCCGCTCAGTTTAAGTAAAACCTTCATCATATGCTGTACCTGGACTTTATCGGCGGCACCATTTCCAACCACCGTTTTTTTAACTTGACGCGCCGTATACTCTGCAATACTAAGCCCGTTGAGCGTTGCCGCAACAATTGCAACCCCGCGTGCTTGCCCTAATTTTAAAGCACTTGAAACATTGATATGCACAAAAATCTTTTCAATAGCGGCAACCGTAGGAGAAAAGTCCTGAATAACCTTCGTTAGTCCCTCAAAAATATGCTGCAATCGCTGTTCCCACGAATGTTTTCCGGTGCGAATACACCCACTGGTGATATAAATGTGTTTTCCACGCACCTGTTCGATAATACCAAACCCTGTGGTTTGAGAACCTGGATCAATCCCTAAAATACGGATAAAACAATCCCCCTAAAGCATATCTTCAGCAATATCTGCATTTGAGTAAACCGATTGCACGTCCTCTAATTCTTCTAAAAGATCGACTAATTTCATAAATTTTTCCGCAAGATTTTTATCATCCACAACAACACTCGTCACTGGAATTAAGGTGATTTCTGCTTGTTCCGGTTTAAGATTGTGTTCTTCTAACGCCCGTTTAACCTTGGAAAAATCCTCAAATGCTGTTGTAACCTCAAGGCTGCCATCGTCTTCTGTTTGAATATCTTCTGCACCATATTCTAACGCAATATTCATGACATCTTCTTCCGAAGTCCCCGCGGAAAAAGTAATCTGGCCTTTTTCGTGAAATAAATAAGCCACCGAACCATCGGTCCCCAAATTACCACCATATTTTGTGAATAAATGCCGCACATCTGATACCGTCCGTTTTCGATTATTCGTCAAACAGTCGACAATCATTGCAACACCACCGGGCCCATAGCCCTCGTAGCGCATCTCTTCCAACTGTTGCCCATCGATGACACCTACACCCCGCTTGATCGCGCGATCAATGGTATCTCGGGTCATATTGGCCGTTAGGGCTTTATCTATCGCGGTTCTTAAACGCGGATTCGTTTGAGGATCTGCACCGCCCTGACGTGCCGAAACCGTAATTTCCCGAATATACTTTGTAAATAATTTACCCCGTCTAGCATCTTGCCCCATTTTGCGGAACTTTATGTTTGCCCACTTACTATGTCCAGCCATTTTATTCTCTTCCAAGTTTAGGTTGCATAACTACGCTCTCTGTATAGATTACTTTTTCCTGAGCCACGAGTAGTAATTCTATCACAGTTTGTATAATCAGCTAAATAGCCTATAATTTTGAAAAGGCAGGCATCTGCTCACGATTATATAAAAAGGAGATGATTGATGCGCAGGCTTAAGGAAAGCCGTTTCTATTATACATTGGGCCTTTTTCTTAGTTTAGTACTAATAAGCCAACCCCTAAACGCTAATGTAACCAGCGCCACTTCAAGCATTAGAACACCATTCACACCAAATGCAGACACAACAAAACCTTCCAATAGTGGCGTACTCCCTTTCTTGCACTATGCCAAACAGATCGACAACAATTGGCATTTCGGGTTTAGTATTTCTGTTCCTTTTTGTTCAAAAGCAAACTACAAAAATGATTCCATTGCCCGTTACACCACCTCGCGTGCAGAAATGAAAGCATCAGCAACACGATTTGATAATAGCACGCAATTAACACTGAATGAGAAATACAAAAATGTATACCGAGTTGCCGCGAGTGGAAGTTATCAATATAATGATCCTTGGCGGTTTCGATTTGGTTTGATGTTTGATCAATCACCGGTCCCTGATGCCAATAAAAACATCTTTATTCCCAATCAAAACCGGGTATTGCCCACGATTGGTGCACAGTATCGTATATGCAAAACCTTGGCGCTCGATTTCGGTTACTCACATATATTTTTCAAGAAAGATAAAAATCTTAATGTGGGTACACCTACTACTGTAGGCATAGTTCCAGTACCCGCACAAAATTTACAAGGTTCCATAAAAAATCGCATCGACGCAATTGGCATACAATTAACTTGGGATATAGAACCTTAGGCTAATAAAGAAAGACCTCTGGAAAATCGGGTACAGATCTATTTAACAACAAAAGGTCAAAAAATTTTTAATTATTTATGCGACGCTTTTGGCCAAGCATTGAGCACGGCTTTAACCAGTGTCGCTAACGGAATGGCAAAAAACACACCCCAAAACCCCCAAATACCCCCAAAAAATAAGGTTGCAACGACTATCGCAACGGGATGTAAATTAACAGCTTCCGCAAATAATAACGGCACTAATATATTCGCGTCCAGCCCCTGCACGATAAGATACACCAGTGTAAAATAACCAAACTGCGAACCCCAACCCCATTGAAAATACGAAACCAATAAAACAGGCATCGTAATCACAATGGCACCAACGTAAGGAATTAATACGGATATTCCCACCAAAGCAGCTAATAGAACGGCATATTGCAAATTGAAATACCAAAATACGCAATAGGTTGCAAATGCCACAACTAAAATTTCCACCACTTTTCCACGAATATAATTACCAATTTGGCTGTTCACTTCTGCCGCAACTTGGCTTAAAACCCCTCTCTTGTGTGGCAAAAATCCAACCACCCATTGGACAAGTTTGTCACGATCTTTCAAAAAGAAAAACACTAATAAGGGAACCAACACTAAATAGACAACTGCTGTAATAATCGCTGTAATGGAAGACCAAGAAACCGATAGGACGGTCTTTGCAGAATTGTGCGCATCGGTTAATAATTGAGTAGCAAAAGTATTCACTTGTTCTTGAGTGACAAATTGTGGAAAACGGGTTACTAATTCTAAGATCAGTTGCTGTCCTCTTATTAACATTGTAGGCAAATTACTAAAGAGCGCAATCACTTCTTTCCACAACAAAGGCAAAAAAAGCAAAAAAGACATTAACAACAAGCTCAAAAATCCCACAAACACTAAAATAACCGCCACGAGTCTGGGAACCTTCAATGGCTGCAGATGGACAATAATCCAGTCTAAAAGATAAGCAATCACAATACTGGCTAAAACGGGAGCCAATATCTCGCCGATCACGGCAACCAGCCCGAATCCAAGCATTAATACAAAAAACAACAAAACGGCTTCAGGATCTGAAAAATATCGATTAAACCATGTACGCACAATATGAATCACAAACACCTCGCTTTTTTGCCGGTACTAGGCAGACACTTTAAATTCTAGCAGCAAATTCTAGCAGCCTATTCGATCCTTTGTAATCATGACATAAAATCAAGCAAACCAACAAATTTTAATTTCGCTGGCCTATAGGGTACAATACGCCGCTATGATAGACAGTGATACAAACATACCTCAAAATTACGCGCCTTCTGTGGAATTGCTCAAAAATCGCGTTATTCTCGTCACTGGCGCCTCTCGCGGCATAGGGCACGCTGTCGCCAAAACATTCGCTGCACATGGCGCTACCATTATTTTATTGGGACGAACAGTGAAAAAATTAGAAGCGCTATACGACGAAATTGTAACGGCAGGACACCCCACGCCTGCCATTTATCCTTTTAATCTCGCGAATGCTACCCCAAAAGACTACGAAGACTTACAGCACAATATTGCGCATCACTTTGGCCAACTGGATGGCCTACTGCACAATGCCGCCCAATTGGGCACATTAACCCCGCTCGAACATTATCCTATTGAACAATGGTACCAAGTATTACAAGTTAATTTAAACAGTGCGTTTTTACTAACACAAGCCACTTTACCGCTTCTAAAGCGCTCTATGGATGCGAGCATCGTGTTTACAACGGCCAACGAAGGCACGACCGGTAAAGCCTATTGGGGTGCTTATGGCGTCAGTAAATTTGCACTAAATGGTCTAATGCAAACATTAGCAGATGAATTAGAAACTAACACACGCATACGTGTGAATAGTGTGAATCCTAGACAGGTTCGTACGCCGCTCCGAGCAAGTGCATATCCTGCTGAAAACACAAAAGACTTACCTCTACCCGAAACAATTTTACCACTGTATCTTTACTTGATGGGTTCCGACAGTCAAGACGTACGAGGGCGAACTTTTTTTACCGGGTGCGATTTACGGTAAGTGTTTTTCTTAAATATTGGTGTTTTTTTCAACGTCAATAATTCCGTTGTTGGTTTTCGTTTGATTACTGTTCTCTTTCTCGGCATTTCGAGTTCTTCATCTCTTAAAAAAGTCTTTCTTCTGCCCGACTCAAAAGTTTTCAGTCCAACTGATGCAAGTAATTCAGAAACTTCTTTTTTATCCATTTCTTTACATTGTGCAATTCTAAGATAACGCGGTAAAGTCACGGCGCCAAACCGAACGCGGATCAACCGACTCACCTTTAAGTTTTGAGATTCAAACAATCGACGCACTTCACGATTGCGCCCTTCTCGTAAAATAACGTGATACCAATGATTAACACCTTCACCGCCAGCATCTCGAATATCATCAAATCGCGCGAGACCATCCTCTAGCTTCACGCCACGTTTTAAACGCTCGGCAACATGCGAATCCATTCTACCCACAATGCGCACAGCATATTCTCGCTCTATTTCAGAAGAGGGATGCATAAGTCTATTTGCCAATTCACCATCGGTCGTCGCCAATAAAAGCCCTGATGTATTAAAATCTAAGCGACCAATCAAAATCCATCGTTTGCCACGCATTTTAGGAAACGCATCAAACACTGAGGGACGTCCTTCCGGATCATGACGACTACACACTTCACCTGCAGGTTTATGATAAATGATAACTTTTTGCGGAATCTCATCTTCCCCTTGAAGACGTACCGGACGACCATCTAGTTCAACTTTATCTTCAAGTCCTACACGATCGCCTAACGTTGCAATCACACGATTTACTTTAAGACGACCAACGACAATCCATTGTTCAATTTCACGTCTAGAACCTAATCCAATACGCGCTAATACTTTTTGTAATTTTTCTTTATTCGGTTTCAACATCTTCCATTTCTTCCATTTCTGCTATTTCGAGACATTCTGCTGTTAATTGTGATTCTATTTCGGGTATGGGTAATAGCGGCTGTTCTAACAAATCTAAATTACCCGTTTCTAAATTCATAATATCGGGTAAAGAAGGTAATTCTTGCAAACTCTTTAATCCAAAATAATCTAAAAATCCTTTGGTTGTTGCAAATAATGCTGGCCTTCCTGGCACTTCTTTATGCCCAACCATACGGATCCATTCGCGATCTTCTAATAAAGTCTTAAAAATAGAGGTGCTCACTGCCACACCTCGAATATCTTCTATTTCACCGCGCGTAATAGGTTGCCGATACGCAATTAAGGCTAAGGTTTCTAACAAGGCACGCGAATATTTTTGCGGTTTCTCATCCCATAATTTACCGACCCAAGGAACCCATTTTTGTTTTACTTGGAAACGATATCCACTCGCAACTTCTATTAATTCTATGCCACGCATTTCACACGCATTTTGCAAATCCCCTAAGGCTTCGCGTAATACATCGATAGACGGTCTTTCTTCTTCCTCAAACAAATTCAATAACTGCTCTTCTGTTAAAGGCTTTGCTGCCGCTAACAAAATGGCCTCTAATAACGCCTGTAAATTGATTTCTATTGACATCCAGCTGCCCTTATATAGATTGGTCCAAATGGTTCACTTTGCACTAATTCTATCATGGTCTCTCTTACCAACTCTAAAATAGCCAGAAAAGTAACCACAATACCTAAACGCCCTTCTGACATATCAAAAAAACTCACAAAATCTAAAAATGCTTCACCTTCTAAATTGCTCAATATCCGCGACATTTTTTCTCGAACTGTTAACACTTCTCGCTGGATCATATGCATGGTTTGCAAATCTGCTCGTCTTAAAACTTCTTTAAACGAAAGTAAAACTTCTTTTAATTCAACTGATGGATGGGGTCGTACCAATTCTAATTTTGACACATCAGCACTTACCGGTATCCAGTCTCGCTCCATGCGAGGCAGCTGATCTAAATTCTCAGCAGCTGTTTTAATACGCTCATATTCTTGCAAACGACGGACTAATTCCGCGCGAGGGTCTAAATCTTGTCCCGCTTCCTCTGCAGGACGTGGTAATAACATGCGAGACTTAATTTCTGCTAACAAAGCCGCCATTTCTAAATAATCGGCCGCCAATTCTAATCGAAGCACAGACATCACTTCTACATATTCCATGTATTGTCGTGTAATAGATGCAACGGGAATATTTAAAATATCTAAATTATGTTTTTTAATCAGATACAACAACAGATCCAATGGCCCTTCAAAGATCTCGAGCACAACTTCCATTGCATCTGGCGGAATATAGAGATCCATAGGCAAATGCGTAACCGCTTCGCCTCGTACAAACCCATAACAGGTTGCAACTTCTGGTGTTAAAGCAGATTCGTTAATGATTTCATTCATCATGTTTTTAATAATCCCATGACTTCACGAACTTCCGTCAATGTTTGTCCGGCCGCTTGCCGCGCCACTTTGCAACCTTCTTTTATAATATCCTGCACCAATCCAGGATTTTTCGCGTACGGTTCTACACGATTAATAATCACCGCCTGCTCTTCTAAAACGGCAGCTATCACGGGTTTTTTACACTCTAAACAGCCAATGCCTGCCGTTCTGCAACCCGTTTGCACCCATTCTTGAGTCTCTTTTGAAGAATACACTTGGTGAAAGCGCCAAACCGGACACTTCTCCGGCTCTCCCGGATCTGTTCGCCTGACGCGCGCAGGATCCGTTGGCATGGTTTTAATTTTATGTTCCACCGATTTCGGATCTTCTCTTAGCCCAATCGTATTATGATAAGACTTCGACATTTTCTGACCATCTAAACCCGGCATTTTAGCGGTTTCGGTTAAAAGCGCTTTGGGCTCGGGGAAAAACGGCTTTTGTAAACGCTCTTCATATAAATGATTAAAATGTCTAGCGATTTCTCGAGTTAATTCTATATGTGAAACTTGATCTTCGCCTACGGGCACAAATTCGGGTTTATACATTAAAATATCAGCGCTTTGTAATACGGGATATCCTAGAAAACCATAAGTTGCCAGATGCTTTTCTTTTAATTTACTGCGCAATTCTTTATAACTCGGCACACGTTCTAGCCAGCTAAGCGGCGTTAGCATACCCAGCAGTACTTGCAATTCAGCGTGTTCAGGCACATGCGATTGCACAAAAAAAGTACAACTTTCCGGATCAAGCCCAGCACCCAGCCAATCCAAGATCATCTCTGAAGTATATTGTGCGATGCGCTCTGGATGTTCGTATTCTGTGGTTAACGCATGCCAATCGGCGGCAAAAAAGAAACAGTCATATTTTGACTGTAAGTTTACCCAGTTTTTTAAAGCGCCATGATAATTACCCAAATGCAATGCACCGGTTGTTCGAATACCCGAAACGACTCTAGAGCGTCTGAAATGACTGTTTTTACTGTTAAGACTATTCATGATTGCACACGAAACCTATTTACACTGATAAACCAAATAACGAAAGAATAGTGACACTTTACGAAGATATTGCCATTCAAGCAAGTTTAACACCAAAAACCCAAAAAAGCTGTTTTTATACCTAGTTATTTTTTCTTTCGATTGCTATCCAAGCACGTTTAAACTTGATACACTAAAATCGAAATGAGTTGTTTGATTTTACACTAAATTTAGGGATAAACCATGAAATTTTTATTTGATTTTTTCCCCATCGTACTTTTCTTTATTGCTTTTAAAATGGGTGGTATTTATATTGCAACAATAACCGTCATTGTCGCAAGTGCTGCACAAGTATTGTGGTCTCGTTACAAAACAGGGCGATTTGAAAAACTACCGCTCATCACATTAGGCACCATTGTGGTGCTCGGTGGCGCAACGCTGTTTTTCAAAAATGAGTTATTCATTAAATGGAAACCTACTGCTCTTTATTGGGTACTTGCGCTCGCCTTAGTGATTAGTCAATTTATTGGAAACAAACCCCTGATGCAACGCTTATTGGAACAAAACGTAGTGCTCCCCACTAAAATTTGGCATCAACTCAATCTAAGCTGGGCACTCTTTTTTGCAGCAATGGGTATTGCAAACCTCTATGTTGTTTACCATTTTAATACCGATACCTGGGTTAATTTTAAATTATTCGGCACGCTCGGATTAACGCTGGTTTTTATTGTGCTGCAAGGATTCTATATGGCAAAGTATTTTAAACAACCGGTTAGCGTAAAAAACCAGGAATAAAAAAAGGAAGTCTAAGGAAGTCTAGCGTGTTTTCTTTGGTAGATTGGTCATGAAAAAGCTTTCTCTGGGATATTTAGAACTTTCTTTAGCACAATGTTGTATTGGTATTAACATCATATTAGGAAAAACCTTAATCCCTGAAATTCCAATTTTTGCATTGTTATTACTTCGTTTTACATTGGGGTTTGTTTTTGTAGGAACCTATCAAATGTTTGGAAATTTTTCTTTAGTACGCACAGAACTGAGCAGACTGTCCCCTAAAGACTGGTTAATCATCTTTACCCAAGCATTATGTGCTGGATTTTTATTCAATGTGCTTATCCTGTATGGATTAGAACACACAACTGCAACTGTCACTGGGATTATCAATAGCGCGGTACCTGCTTTAGTTGCCGTTTTTTCATTCATCATTCTTCATGAAAAATTAACGCTGAGGATAGGAATTGCAATATTGTTATGTATTGTAGGTATAGCGATATTGGGTTTCGGAAAAGCCATTCCAACGGATTCGAACCAAAATGAACTTTTAGGCATCCTGTTGGTTGTTGCTGCCATTGTTCCCGAGGCATTATTCACCGTTTTAGCAAAATTATTGAAAAAACCTCCGTCTCCTTTAACCACGACGCTACTAATTAATTTCTTTAATATGATCTTATTTATTCCGTTTGCGATTACTGCTGAATGGGGACAAGTGAAAGACGCTTCTATGTTAACAATATCTCAAATTTTTCTCTATGGCCTGACCGGGGGAATCCTATTTTTTGTATTTTGGTATCGCGGCTTATCATGCATATCTGCCAATACTGCAGCACTATTTATGGGCATTATGCCTATCAGCACATGTATCTTAGCCTATTTTGTGCTAAATGAGATACTGGGTTTGGATGATTTAATTGGTATGCTTTTAGTTATTATTTCAATTATTATTGGCACACGCCATCCCATGAAAAAACACAAGGTCAAGGAATAATTTATGAAACACGCTAAAGATAGAATCACAATGATTAAAGCTGCGCTCGGAAGCTTGCAAGCTACCGTACTAACAGTGGAAGATCAAAGCGCCCATCATGCGGGTCACGCAGGCGCGCAAAGTGGTGGCGGCCATTTTGCCCTGACAATCGTCAGCGATACCTTTGAAGGCAAAACAGCTGTGCGACGACATCAAATGATCTATGAGGCATTAGGTGATCTCATGAAGGAAGATATTCATGCCATTAGTATTAATGCCAAAACGTCCCATGAGTAATCAAATAGTTAAGCCATCGTAATTAACGTGCCTGATTTTTGGGTTTATATTTTATACTGCAAAAATAATCATTTTTATGTGGGCTATACAACAGATTTGATTCAGCGATACCGGTTACATTCAAAAGGCAAAGCAGCAAAATATACCCGAAGTTTTCCACCGTGCTACTTAGCGCAAATATGGCCCATCTATGGCTCAAAGAAACAGGCGATGCAACTTGAACGGATCTTAAAAAAAATGCAGCGATCGCAAAAAAAGGTTGTTGTTGAGAGCCCCGAAATTTTAGAGCGACTCATACTAAACCAGAGCATTGAGCTTGATTAGACGCTCCATACCGTTCCCTTCCCCTCACCTCCCTCACCCGGCGCTTAGCGCCACCCTCTCCCGCGAACGCCGGAGAGGGTTATGTGTTCTTGTTCTATCCATTTAAATTATTTCTTTGTTCCATAACTTCTTTAAAAATATTTCCCACGGTAAGATTAAGATTTCTCTACCTGCCACAGTCGTCATTTTTCGTGGGCGGGCATCTCTTGAAACCACATATGCTTGCTCGGGTTTATGCTCATCACAAAAAGCAACAAGACCTCTTAAATCTTGCTTTTTTACATTGTCATCAATTTTTACCTCTATTGCAATTCTACCCCCATCCAAGATAAAATCGACTTCTAATTTCGTTTTAGTTCTCCAGAAATTAATATCAAAATCCAAATCATTTAACCCGCGATATCCTATTAATTCCATTAGAATAAAATGCTCAAATGCATTGCCTGCTTCGCTTCCTTTTAACGCTGAAATTGTTTGTTTTGCCAAAAAGCTAGCAACCCCCACGTCAAACAAATAAAATTTCGGTGTAGCGCTAATAACATCTCGCCCTTTTTTTTTCGTATATGGCTCTACAAAATAACCGACTAAAGTATCAATGAGAATTTGGTAATATTCTTTAACGGTTTTTGCATCAATTGCGCATTCTCTGGCAATATTGGAATAATTGACAAGCATACCATTACTAAAAACTAGAGAATCTAAAAAACGTGCGAACGCGGGAAGATTTCGTGTTAACCCTTCGGCTTTAATTTCTTGCGTTAGATAATCTTGGACATACGCTTTTAAAGAGCGCCGTGGATTTTCTGATAAATAATGTATGGGGACAAGCCCTGTATTTAGCGCACGCAATAAATCAAAGTCGGAAATTTCTGAATATACCAACGGATAAAAGGTATAACCCCAAGCACGCCCTCCCAGCATATTGATGCCCTGACTTTTAAGCTTCCGAGCGCTAGAACCACACAATATGAACTGGGCATTTGCATTTTCAATTAACCAATGGATCTCATCTAGCAATTGGGGTACTTTTTGGACTTCATCGATAATAATGGGATAATTTAAATCCACTTTATTTAATGCCAATATTTCTTCACGTAATAAATGTGGCGCTTTTGCAAACTTCAAATAAACATCGGATTTTAATAAATCATAATACAGCGATTTAGGGTAATGGCTATGCAGATATGTCGACTTTCCTGTTTTTCGAGCGCCCCATAAGAACGCAGACTGCCCCTTGGGCAGCTCCATTTTTAGAAGACGCTTATAAACTAATCCAGAACTCATTCCTAAATAGTATCACTAATTCGGAATATATTCCATATTAGTAAGGTAAAACTTAAGGGTATAACAGACCACCTAAAGTTAAACTTACGCTGCTAAAGTGGATTTTTAACCAAAATGCCCCCGTGTTGGATTATGAGATATTTTGTACAACTAGCTCAACATGAAATACTGGTTATTTATTCACCTTATTTAATCACAAAGCGATCGGAGCAGAATGCTTTAATTTGCTAAAAATTGCCGAAATTTTTCGATTAATCCCTGCATGGCTTGCGCCCGATGGCTAATCTTATTTTTGATTTCCAATCCCAATTCTGCAAAGGTTTTGTCGTACCCCTTTGGCACAAAGACGGGATCATAAGCAAAACCATCGTCTCCACGCGGTGGAAAAGTCAAAGTACCGTCATCTTTTGCTTCATGCGTGATTAAATAATCATGAGATGGAATATATAAAACAGTCGCACTATTAAAACAAGCAGTATAATTACCTGTCTCTTTTAGCATTTCTGCTAATCTTATAAATGTCTTTGCCAATCCACGCTCTCTGCCATCACATTCAGTCCCAAACTCTTTTGTTCTAACACCCGGAAATCCATTTAAAGCTTCAATGCTTAAGCCTGAATCTTCTGATAAAGTCGGTAACTTTGTATACTGTGCATAATATTTTGCTTTATGAATGGCATTTCCCATAAAGCTCTGATGCGGTTCGTCGGGCTCAGGGATGTTGTAGTCTTTTAACGATCTCAGATCCATTTTTAAGCCATCTAATTCCTGTAGAATTTTGTGGATTTCTCTGATTTTTCCTTCATTAGTTGAGGCGATCACAATTTTATAATGCATGTATTATTACGCCTCAACAATAAGGTTTTGAACTTTTTCAAAACCTTTAGGTAACTTAATCCCACGGCTCCCTGCTTCGGCTAGATAAGGTTTCCACTCTTTGGGTTTTAATTCCAGCTTTTTGCGACCCGCCAATACCGTTAGTGTTTGATTTGGCATTAATACAGCAGCATAAATAATGCTGCTTTCTTTTTTAACGCCCATTAATTTATTGCCTTTACCTTTTGTCATATCGGGCACTGCAGACAATGGGAATAACGAGAGACGTCCGTCTCCAGTCGCAACAGCAACCAATGCCTTATTGTCGGAAACCTTCAGCGCAGGCAATAACCGTTGGCCTTCTTTTATCTTTACAATCGCTTTACCATTTTTATTTTTAGCCAGAAGCTCTGAAAACGGAATAATAAAACCATAACCCGCATTAGACATTAACAAATAACGGTCGGTATTCTCGCCCACCAACACGCTATCGAAAGTAACACCCGGTGGCGGATTAATACGCCCCGTCAATGGCTCGCCCTGCCCACGGGCAGACGGCAAACTTTGTACAGCTAAGGTATAGGCTCTTCCGGTGGAATCCAAAAATACAACGGGTTGATCGCTTCTGGCTGCAACCGCAAGTTTAAATTCATCCCCGGTTTTGTAACTCAGTGTTGTGGGATCTATTTCGTGCCCTTTTGCCGAACGCACCCATCCCTTGCTAGACAATATAATCGTCACTGACTCTGCAGGCGGCTTATCAATCTCTTCTAGTACTTTGGCATCGAAGCGTACGACAACTGGAGAACGTCGCTTATCGCCATAGGTTTTGAGGTCTTGCTCTAATTCTTTTTTGAGCACCGTCTTTAAACGCTGATCGGAACCCAAAGTTTTTTCCAAATTAATGCGTTCTTCCGTCAATTCTTTTTGCTCGGCACGAATTTTATTTTCTTCTAACTTCGCAAGATGTCTTAATTTTAAATCCAATATTGCCTCGGTTTGTGTATCACTCAATCCAAACTTTGCCATTAACATACGTTTAGGTTCGTCTTCATAACGAATAATACGGATAACTTCGTCAAGATTTAAAAATGCAATTAAAAATCCGTCTAACACATGTAAGCGCGTGATAACTTTTTCGAGTCGATACGACAATCGACGGCGAACCGTTTCTTGTCTAAAAATTAACCATTCAAATAATATTTCTTTTAAATTTTTAACGCGTGGTCTACCATCTAATCCAATCATATTTAAATTAACGCGATAGGTGCGTTCTAAATCCGTTGTCGCAAACAAATGCGCCATCAGTGAATTAACATCGACTCGATTAGAGCGCGGCGTAATAACCAAGCGTGTGGGTTCTTCATGATCAGATTCATCGCGCAAATCAGACACTAAAGGTAACTTTTTGGCTTGCATCAGCGCCGCGATTTGCTCTAAAACTTTACTACCAGAAACCAGATGCGGCAACGCTGTAATAATAATATCACCCTCGTCGATGGTATAAACTGCGCGCATTCTTAATGATCCCCCCCCCGATTGATACATTTTTAAAATGTCGCTTTTTGGGGTAATAATTTCGGCTTCCGTTGGGAAATCGGGTCCCTGAACAATGTTACAAAGTTGTTCAATAGACGCATCTGGATTTTCAAGACAATAAATTAACGCTGAAACGATCTCGCCCAAATTATGGGATGGAATATCTGTTGCCATACCAACGGCAATGCCGGTTGTGCCGTTAAGCAATACATTTGGCAAACGCGCAGGCAATAATTTAGGTTCTTCCAAAGTACCATCAAAATTCGAAGCCCAATCCACCGTACCATGTTCTAATTCGCTTAATAACGCATTCGCATAAGGAGACAATCGTGCTTCTGTGTAACGCATTGCAGCAAACGATTTTGGATCATCGGGTGACCCCCAATTTCCTTGACCATCCACAAAGGGATATCGATAAGAAAATGATTGCGCCATTAATACCATTGCTTCATAACAAGCGGTTTCTCCGTGCGGATGAAATTTCCCTAAAACATCCCCAATGGTACGCGCTGATTTTTTATATTTGGCTGTCGCAATTAAACCGAGCTCCGACATCGCATAAATAATACGTCTCTGTACCGGTTTTAAACCATCGGCAATATTGGGCAAAGCGCGATCTAAAATAACATACATCGAGTAATCCAAGTAGGCGTGCTCGGTGAATGCTTTAAGAGATTGTTGCTCGTCGTTAGAGACTTTAACCATTTTTGCTTTAGACATCTGCTAAGTTACCTTTACTTTCTAACCATTGTTTTCTATCGGCTGCACGTTTTTTAGCCAATAGCATATCCATAAAATTGACGGTGTCTTCTTCCGTTATCAATTTTAATTGTACTAAGCGTCGTGTATCAGGCGCCATGGTGGTTTCTCGAAGTTGTATCGGATTCATTTCACCCAAGCCTTTAAAGCGTTGCACCACGATTTTTGCTTTTGCTTTTTCGGCCACAATTCTATCAATAATCCCCTGTTTTTCTGAATCATCTAGGGCATAATACACTTCTTTGCCTGCATCGATACGATACAAAGGCGGCATTGCCACATACAAGTGACCTGCTTCCACTAAGGATCTAAAATGCTTTACAAATAAAGCGCACAGCAAGGTCGCAATATGTTGTCCATCTGAATCCGCATCTGCCAAAATACAAATTTTACCATAACGCAATTTTTCTAATGTCTCAACGCCGGGATCAACACCTATCGCAACAGAAATATCATGAACTTCCTGAGAAGCTAACACTTCAAGTGATGCGACTTCCCAAGTATTTAATATCTTTCCTCTGAGCGGCATAACGGCTTGGAAGGTGCGATCGCGTGCTTGCTTAGCAGATCCACCTGCTGAATCCCCTTCCACTAAAAACAATTCGCATCGATTGAGATCTTGCAGCGTACAATCGGCTAATTTTCCAGGTAAGGCAGGACCTTGCGTAATTTTTTTACGTGCAATCATTTTGCCTTGACGCAACCGTTTTTCCGCAGTTTCAATAACAAATTCTGCAAGCTGCGTTGCAATTTGAACATGTTGATTTAACCATAAACTAAATGAATCTTTTACAACACCTGAAACAAAAGCAGCTACTTGTCGAGAAGATAATCGCTCTTTGGTTTGCCCTGAAAATTGCGGATCCAACAATTTAACCGACAGCACGAAATTAATCTTATCCCAAATATCTTCTGGCGCTAATTTAACACCTCTGGATAATAAATTTCGAAGCTCACAAAATTCGCGCATGGCTTCTAACAAACCCGTGCGTAACCCATTAACGTGGGTTCCTCCCTGCGCAGTTGGCACCAAATTGACATAGCTTTCTTGAAATGATTCAGGATCGAATGGTGTCCACACAACCGCAAAACTGGCTATTTCATCATTCCCTTCAAATAATCCTTCAAAAGGCTCTTCGGGTAAAATGGCTCGATTACCCACTTGCTCTAAAAGATAGGCTTTAAGACCACCGGCATAACACCATTCAAAAGGTCCTTCGTTATTTTGATGATCTTCAAGACGAACAGTCAACCCTGGGCATAATACGGCTTTAGCCTGACATAAGTGTTTAAGCGGTTTGCTTAAAATTTTGGAAGAATCGAAATATTTAGGCTCTGGCCAAAATTTAACCGTGGTGCCTTGCTCATTTTTATCACATTTCCCAATCACTTGCAGCTTAGATACGGCTTCGCCTTGCTCAAAGGCCATGTGGTAAAGCTGACCTTGACGTTTTACCCAAACCTCTAATCGTTTAGATAAGGCATTCACAACTGAAACACCTACACCATGCAATCCACCCGAAAAACGATAATCTTTTCCAGAAAATTTCGCACCTGCATGCAAACGCGTTAAAATTAATTCTATACCAGAGACTTTGTGTTGTGGATGAATATCCACTGGCATCCCGCGACCATTATCAGAGACTTCTAATGCACCATCGGCATGCAGCACAATTTTTATGCTATTCGCATACCCACTAATCGCCTCATCCACACTATTGTCGATAACTTCTTGCGCAAGATGATTGGGGCGTGCGGTATCGGTATACATGCCCGGACGCTTACGTACCGGATCAAGCCCACTTAACACCTCGATAGATTCAGCGGTGTAACTCTTTTTTGCCATAAAAAATCCTACAAAAGTGCTCTTGCTGTTATTTCTGCCTGTATTATCAATCCTTCCAGCATACCATTACTGATGGCAAGATCGACTTCTTTTTCAATAATAAACGGTTTACCCAAATAAAAAACAGCTTTTGCAAAAGGTTTTGGGATCTCGTATTTATCCCAGGCTTTTTCAAAAACCCAGCTACGGCTAAATGCACTGCCAACAGGAATAATGGGAATCCGCAATTTCTGAGCCATGTGTGTCATCCCCGGTTTGACTTTATAAATAGGACCAATGGGTCCATCGATTCCAAAGCCCAATGAATATCCCGCTTTCAGTTTTCGGATCATGCCTGCCAACGCACGGATATTCTGTTTCCGAGAAGAACCGCGAATGACCTCGTACCCTAAATTTTTTAACCAAACCGTTAACATGTCGCCATCTCGAGAGGGACTGACTAGCACCGCCCGACGCGTATGATGATTTTGCAATTGAAAAACAGGTAACAACTGTTTTCCATGCCAAAATGCAAACAAATATTGCGTTTTCGAATTGTATTCCGGATGTTTGGATATTACCACCCGCAATGTCAACCTCAATAACAGCGTAATATAATATGCAAGATATCCTAAAATTCGGCTTTTGAATGTCATCTTTTATCAAATACTTTTAACGTAAATCCATCTCGCTTTTCCTCTGACAGAGTTTTCCAGGCAAACCAATCAACTGTCGGAAAAACCGTATCACCAATACATGTTTGATGTATCACCGTTAAATAAATTCTAGAAGCAACGGATAAAAAAGCTTCGTAAATTTCAGCGCCACCGATCACCATGATTTCTTCACAATCACCTGCCGCCTTTAATGCATCCTCTACTGAATGCACAACTTTGCAATCTAAAGCTGTAAAATGCAATGCATGGGTTAAAATAATATTTAATCGATTTGGCAAGGGTTTACTACCTATTGATTCAAACGTCTTACGTCCCATAATAACCGGCTTATCACGAGTTTTTTCGCGAAAATATTCTAATTCTTCCGGCAAGTGCCACGGGAGCGCATTATGATTTCCAATCACGCCATTCTCACTCATCGCTGCAATTAATGCAATACGCATATTTTTCTCTACACCGCTATAGGCGCAGAAATGCGTGGATGACATTGATAATTAATCACATTAAAATCCTCATATTGAAAATCAAAAATTGAATTGACAGTTGGATTAATTTGCATAGTAGGTAATGGATATGGCGTTCTGCTCAGTTGCTCTCTTGCTTGTTCTAAATGATTCAAATAGAGATGTGCATCGCCTAATGTATGCACAAAATCACCGAGCTTTAAGCCTACCACTTGCGCTATCATATGCGTTAATAATGCATATGAAGCAATATTAAAGGGCACCCCTAAAAATATATCGGCACTGCGCTGATACAGCTGACAAGACAAACGTCCTTCTGCAACATAAAACTGAAAAAGACAATGGCAGGGCGGTAACGCCATATTTGAAATTTCCGCCACATTCCAACCACTCACAATTAATCGACGCGAATCCGGATTTTGTAAGAGCATGTCGATTAAGTCGGACATTTGATCAATTATGCCACCCTTGCTATCTGGCCAAGATCGCCACTGCTTTCCGTAGACAGGGCCTAAATCTCCATTTTCATCTGCCCATTCATCCCAAATCGTCACGCCGGCTGCATTTAACGATTTAATATTCGTATCACCCCGTAAGAACCATAATAACTCATGAATAATAGAGCGCAAATGCACTTTCTTAGTCGTCACCAATGGGAATCCTTGGTTTAAATCAAATCGCATTTGATATCCAAAAACGCTTAACGTCCCAGTACCCGTACGATCCATTTTTTTAGAGCCGTGTTGAAGCACATGCTGCATCAAAGCTAAATATTGCTGCATACCCCCTCCTGATGATTGATATCATTTATGGTATTTTTTGCTATAAAATAACAGAAACAATCCTATCATCACCATCGGCAAAGACAAGATTTGTCCTTTTGTCATCCACCCCAATGCAACAAAACCCTGATCAAAATCGGGCTCGCGGAAAAATTCTATCCCAAAACGAAATAATCCGTAACACACTAAAAACAAACCAGATACAGCGCCAGTCCTTCTGGTTTTTTTAGCGTACACATTCAAAATAAGAAAGAGACTCAATCCCTCTAATCCAAATTCATACAACTGTGAAGGATGTCGCGGCATTGCGCCCGCATATGGAAAGACAATGCCCCAAGGCATGTTTGTAATACGCCCCCACAACTCGCCATTAATAAAATTACCCAGACGTCCCGCCATTATCCCAATCGGAATCGCTGGCGCAATAAAATCCGTTATCGCCCAAAAATGTCGTCGATGAACTTTTCCAAATATAAAGACAGCCAGAAGAACACCCAACAAGCCGCCATGAAAAGAACGCCCGGGTTCCCAAAAACGAAAAAGTCTGAGCGGATCATCAAAAAAAACCTGTGGTTGGTAAAATAGTAAATAACCTAAGGTACCGCCAAAAATGACCCCCATGGCGCCATAAAATAATAAATCAACAATCTCGTCTCTTTCCCAAGGCGCGGATCCCGAGTGAGATTCGGTACGCCGCACATAACAAGACCAAAACACACCGACAAAACCTATCACATACATAACCCCATACCAATGGATGGCCAATGGGCCTATCTGTAATGCAACGGGATTGATATCAGGGAAAGTGAGCATGAGAGAAGTATATCGCAAATTGGCGCTACAACAAATAATCTAAAGGTCGATCCCCAAGTGCCTGCTCCGCGTGCCTCCAAAAAAGCAAAGGCGCAAGTTCTTTGAGTGCACGTCTGTAAACTTCACGTTTAAATGAGACCACTTGCCTTAGCGGAAACCAATAACTCACCCATTGCCAGTCATCAAACTCTGGCTTGTGTGTTTTATCAAGTCGGATGAGACTATCATCACCTTCTAACCGTAATAAAAACCATAACTGTTTTTGCCCAACGCAAATGGGCACTGTCTTTCGTATCAAACGAGTAGGCAGTCGATATCTTAGCCAACGATCCGTACGACCTAAAATAGTCACATCTTGCTCTTTTAGACCGACTTCTTCTTCCAATTCTCTAAAAAGCGTCTGCTCTGGGGTTTCATCTGGGTTCATCCCTCCCTGTGGAAACTGCCAAGCATCTCGACGAACACGCTTTGCCCAAAAGACGCGGCCAGCATGATTAGCGAGAATAATACCGATATTAGATCGAAAACCACTGGAATCTATCACGCACGCCTTCCCGTTTTTTCGTATTTTTTTTTATTCATCCGAGGCTGTCCATTTGGATAACTGTGCGCCATGGATACTAATTTCGGGGTGATTCAGTCTCATGTAATCCGGTAATCCTACTGCTTTTTCTTTTTGTATATCAACTAACACCATAACTCCACCTGCCTCTACTGCGCACTCCAATTTTGCGAACAAAGGATTTGGCACCGAGATGCCAATCACCGCATCTGATAATGATAGCAGAGTTACGGATGTACTATACTTTTAATGAAAACTGACTAACTATATAGGCTGGAGATGATAAAATGGGCGCAGAGTTAAGCACAAAACTACTGGAGGCTGTAAATAACCGTAGTAATTCTATGGTCAAGCAATTATTGCAGGACAAGACAATACGTCAGATTGCCAATGCTAACGATAATGAAGCGTTGCGATTGGCGGCCAAGAATAACGACAAGGAAATAGTCAAGATGCTGTTACAGCTCCCAGTTGTGAGTAAAAATGCTCATGCCAAGGATAATGAAGCGTTGGTATGGATGATTTTCCATAGCAAGGATGATGGTAACGGGCCGGATTATTTCGATGAAGTTTATAGCCTATTATTTCGGGTAGAGGAGGTGCAAAAGCACGCTGCCGACAACCAGAATGAACTGTTGAAATTGGCAATCACAAATGGCCATCTTCCCATAACCCAGCAATTATTGAAGATCCGCGCTGTATGTGAACACGCTGCCGACAACGAGAATGAACTGGTGGAATTGGCACGCCGCAGCGAGGGTTATAAGGGCGAGCATAATAGCATAGTGAAACAATTAAAGATATCTGCTAAACAACATGCTGCTGATACTAAAAAAGATACACAAGAGGCCAAGACTTTGATATTTTCAGATACAACAAATAAACCAGAGTCTCTTCCTAACGCTTCGGAACCGATGAAACCTCCCGCAATTCCCAGTCACCCTAAGACCCATTAATATGGTTACATTAATCTTCGTCTTCTTCCATGTACTGACTGTATGCTTCTGCATCCAACAGATCGCTCAACTCATCGGGATCAGTCGGATCAATTCTAAACAACCACCCGTCACCATATGGATCCGTATTTACCAAACCCGGTGCTTCTTCTAAATTTTCATTAATTTCAATAATTTTTCCAGAGATAGGAGAATAAACTTCGGATGTGGCTTTGACCGATTCAATAACACCCACTTCATCGGATGCGCTCACTTTTGCGTCAAGGTCGGGAAGCTCAACAAGAACCAGCTCTCCCAATTGTGATTGCGCATGCTCTGTAAGGCCAACCAGAATAGTGCCATCATCTTCAACAAGCACCCATTCATGAGTTTGGGTATACTGTAATTCTTTCGGAACCTTGCTCATTTCCACTCTCCCCTCAAAAAATAGGTCTTACATTATCATTACAATCCCATGGCTTGCAACATCATTTTTTTCTTCAAGAAAGCCGTTTTATCCACGAAATTGAGTCCGATACTACGCAAGCCTAGCGACAGCGTATCCTCACGCGTAAACGTTCGGTTTAAAAAATCCATAGCTAACAACGTAGACAATATCTGCCCTTTACGCGCACGCTCATATTTTCGTAAAACGAGATGATGACCAATGTCACTCTGACGTTTATTGGCCAAAGATAGCGTTTCCGCCAATTTTTTGGCATCTCCTAAGCCTAAATTTACGCCTTGTCCCGCCAGCGGATGAATCACGTGAATAGCATCCCCAATCAGCGCAACACGGTTCGCTATATACTGATTAGCATGCATTCTATTTAAAGAAAAATCTCGGCGCTCTGCAGTTGACAATACACTGCCCAATCGGTAATCAAAAGCATGCGCTAATTCTTCACAAAATTTTGCTTCTGTGAGAGATATGAGTATTTTTGTTTTTTCTGTCGTTGAAGTCCACACAATAGAGCTAAGATTGCATGGATTAAGTTGAGGGGACTTTCCACTATTCAACGGCAAAAAAGCTAAAGGGCCTTCAGGCAAAAATCGCTGCCAAGCTGTTTGCTGATGTGGCAGTTCAGTGCGTACTGTAGCCACCAGCGCGCTTTGATGATAATCGTGTTGTTTTGATTCTATGTGAATAAATTCTCGCAACCAAGAATGTCCACCATCAGCACCTATTATCAATTTTGCTTTTAAATTCGTTTGATCACTCAGCATTAAAAAAACGTGATCCGGTTCAACATGTAAAGCTACTGGATTTGCCGGCATGCAAAAATGAACATGCGTGCTTTGTTTCGCATGCACACATAAAGCTTTTTGCATGACACGATTTTCAATGATATGTCCTAAATCCGCTTCACCCACTTCTGCGGCATCAAACGTAATTTCTCCAAAACCTAATGCATCCCAAACATGCATTCGCTGATAAGGGCTCACTCTTTCTTTGACCATCGAATCCCAAACGCCGATCTCTTGAAAAAGAATTTGAGAAGCTTTGGAAATAGCGCTACATCGAATGTCAAAGTGATTATCATCCCAGGTTAAAGGGAGCTCTTGTCGTTCTACCAACGCAACCGAAAAGCCCTGCTGCGCGCACAAATTTGCTGCGGTTAAACCGACTAACCCGCCTCCTAAAATAATGATGTCAAATTCTGATGGATTCATAAACCCACTCCCCTGCATAATTTCGGAAGGCTTTGATGCCGCCCTAATCCTCGCTCTGCAATACGCCGTTTAAACGGCGTAACCCATTCACTAGCTAAGATCCCTAACCATTGAAACACACGCGGTTCTGCTAGACTATCCGTAAAATAGCGAATAGCCTGATGATCGTCTCTCCGACGATCCGCGTAGCTGCGCAATACTTCAACTGATCCAATATCTTGATTGGCATTTTCCGCCTGTACCAACATTTCTGCGAGCGTTGCAGCATCCCTTAAGCCTAGATTAAATCCCTGTGCTGCGATCGGATGCACTATATTGGCTGCGTTGCCAATCAACACAAATCGATCAGCATACAGGGTTTCGGTACAAAGCTTTTTGAGAGGGTAAAAAACGCGATTGCCTATTTGCGTAAAAAATCCCAATCGATGCCCAAACTGGCTTTGAATATTTTCTAAGAATTTTTCATCTGATTGGGCTTTTAATATTTCAACTTGATCGCTTGGCACAATATAAACACATTTAACAGAATTTTCACCAAAAGGCAACATCGCAATTGATCCCTTTTCTAAAAACCGTTCATACGCCACCGCTTGGTGTGCTTGATTCAAACCGACATTTGCGACAATGGCCGTTTGTTGATAATCCTGAACTTGAACTTCTATGCCTTGCTGTTTTCTTAAGGGCGACTCCGAACCATCTGCGGCCACTAACAATTTTGTCTTAAGATTTTTTTGATCGCTTAATTGTACGACCCAACCCTGATCTATTTTTTCTACTTTAGCAATTTCTGCTGGGCGAAATAGCGTTATATTAGACAATGTCTCCACCACGTGATTTAAAGCATTATTTAACGTATCAGCATTAACAACGTACCCCAAAGCAGGTAACTGATATTCTAAAGCACATATTTTCGTCACACCAAAATGCCCTTGCTTAGAAACATGTACGGTTTTTATCACAGAAGCGGACTCGCAAATTTTTGGCCACACACCGAGCATTTGCAAACATTCTATACTGGACAAAGACAAGGCTAACGCACGCGCATCAAAATTGTGCAGTGGTTTTGAATGAAGTGGACTTTTATCAATGAGGGCTATTTTTAAAGCTTGATTTTCTAAGGCGCAGGCCAAGCTTGTGCCCACGAGCCCCCCGCCAACGATAATCATATCGAATTCAATCATAAAAGTGATTTTTCATTAATTGTTCAATTTCTTCTACTGTTTTAGGTACAGATTTCGTTAAAACGTCATGTCCATTTTCAGTCACCAAAACATCATCTTCGATGCGAATCCCAATTCCCCACCATCGTTTGTCTACACTGGGTTCTTCATCGGCAATATAAATACCCGGCTCTACGGTTAACACCATGCCAGGCTCCAATGTTCTATATTGTGATTCTAACTTATATTCGCCAACATCGTGTACATCGAGCCCGAGCCAATGCCCACTACCATGCATATAAAATTTTCGATGCGCATTTTCAGTAATTAATGTTTTTATATCTCCCTTTAAAATACCAAGCGCTACCAATCCTTGTACTAAAACAGTGACGACTGTTTCTTGTAAAAAATTCCAACGCGTACCAGGGCGCACAAGATCAATGGCTGCCAGTTGTGCTTTCAACACTAATTGGTACAGCAACTTTTGTTCTTCGGTAAATTTGCCATTAACAGGAAAAGTTCGCGTAATATCGGCAGCATAATTTTGATATTCCCCACCGGCATCAACCAAAACGAGATCGCCCGATTTTAAAGCTGTATTATTTTCACCATAATGCAAGGTGCAAGCATTTTTTCCACCTCCAATGATAGACGAATATGCCATTGATCGACAACCTTGTCTCACACATTCATATAAAAACAAGGCCTCTAATTCGTATTCCATCATATCAGGCTTACACGTTTTTATTAATGCAACATGTGCGTTGGCTGAAATTTCTGATGCTTTTTTCATTAACTTTATTTCATCAGGGCTTTTAAAGAGACGCGCCTCGTGAATAAAACAAGATAAATCTTTGAAAACGCCAGGCGCTTCAACGCCTTGTTTTTTTTGAACACAAACACTGTTTAACCAACCTGTGACACGTTCGTCCCAATCAGAATGACGTCCTAAGGAATAAAAAATCTCGTTTATATTTTCTAACAAATCCGGCATTATTCGATCTAAATCATCAAAAAGATAGGCTTTATCCGCACAAAATTGTTCTAGTGCTCCATCCAAACCCACTTTTTTGCCAGTCCAAATTTCTAGTTCTGGATTATTTGATTGACAAAACAAAATAAATTGTGTTTCGCTTGCTGATTTTTTTAACAATACCAATAACGATTTTGGTTCGCAAAAACCGGTCAGATAATAAAAATCACTTTCTTGACGAAAAGGATATTCGGTATCTGCATTTCGGTACTTTTGAGAACCACCCGGCAAAATCGCGACGCTCTTCGGCGGCATATTTTCGATGATACGGCTGCGACGTGCAGCATATTCTTTAAGGGTAATACCCATTAACTTAAGCATCGTTGACATGATATCTCATCCTTTAAGATCTCTCGATTTTTGAAACAAAACTTACTTATTCCTGGATTAATACGACTAGGACCTACATTATCTGATTGACCCGCTCCTAAAGTCACTCTATTCTTATAGCAATCATAGCCCCTGTGAGAGATAAATTGTGGATAAATCTAAATCTGTTACCGTTACGCTCTTAAATAAGGAATTTCAAGTCTCTTGCCCAGCAAACGCGGAAGACCAGCTAAATGATGCTGCACGCTATTTAAACGACAAAATGCGCGAAATTCGCAAAAGTGGCCGTGTCATTGGGATGGAGCGGATCGCTGTTATGGCGGCTTTAAACATCGCTTATGAATTAGCAGTCTTAAGACAACAACAAGAGGCCTACCTCAAATCAGTATCTACACAAATAGAACACTTGCAAAATAAAATAGATAACGCTTTAATGGATGAACTGATCGAGCTCGAAGGATCTCAGGATTCAGTTTAACGTTCATTGGCGCCTTTCTCGGGTGCTCGCCAGTACAGTCTTACTTCTTGAGCCGATAATTAACTGACAGGGGGTCTTCCTGTTGTCGTTGTTGTGCATGTCTGCCTTGTGTGGAAAGCCTGATACGGCACATTGACTCCCACTTGAACTTTACGGTTCAAGGGAAACGCTGTACAGCGGCACTTTTGAGGGCGCCGCCTTTTTCTGAGGCCGCTTTAGCTGATTTTTATTATCATGATGGCAGAAAATCAAAATACCAAAGCAGCTGTTAGACGTTCTATTCGTTTAGAGAGGGCCAAGCTATCAATAAAACAACAAGCAAAAAAAGCCGAGCAGCTTATGCAGATCATTGTTCAGTTGCCAGAATTTATTCACAGTCAACACCTTGCAGCCTACTGGCCAAACGACAGTGAAATAAGTCCCCTCGGCATTTTGGCTACCGCCTATAAGATGGGAAAATCTTGTTATCTTCCAAAGCTAGATCCCGATCCGATTGCACACATGCAATTTGTGGAATATCATCCGGGAGATTCTTTAACAGCGAATCATTTAGGGATTTTAGAGCCTTCGCTTGAACATAGAAAAAGCATTGCACCAAAATCGCTTGATTTGGTGTTAGTCCCACTGGTTGCTTTTGATACCAAAGGCCAACGATTGGGGATGGGAAAAGGCTATTATGATTATACATTCGCTTTTCATAAAACTGATCCAAATTCAAAACTGTTTTTATTAGGCATTGCTTATGATTTGCAAAAAGTATCTGAACTACCATTTCAGGAATGGGACATCCCACTTGATGGTGTTGCGACTGAAACGCAGTCTATCAACTTAAAGGATCCCTTATGAATTACTGGTTACGGTATTCTGAACTGCAAGACATGGTCTTGTTAAAACCCGGCAATCGACTGTCCATAACACCCGTTACTCAAAAAGAATGGATATTTATTTTATCTTTGAAAAATGGGGTAAAGAACACATGACACAAGACGAATTAAAAAAAAATGTTGCCAAAGCTGCACTTGAATATATCCCTGAAAATGCGATTATTGGCGTTGGAACGGGTAGCACTGTCAATTATTTTATTGATTTTCTGGCGACTATTAAATATAAAATACAAGGAGCTGTTGCAAGTTCTAAGGCAACAGAAGCGCGTTTAAAATCGCTAGGGATCCCTATCTTTGATTTAAACACAGTCTCGGAAGTCGAGATCACTATCGACAGTGCGGACGCGTATAATCCGTATTGCCAATTGGTGAAGGGTGGTGGGGGGGCACTCACACGTGAAAAAATTCTGGCTGCCGCCAGCCATACGTTTTTGTGTATTGTAGATGAATCAAAAGAAACAAAGATTTTTGGTACATTTCCAATTCCCATAGAAGTTATCCCCATGGCACGCAGTTTTGTTGCACGTGAAATTGTAAAGCTGGAGGGTAATCCTGTTTATCGACCCAATTTTATCACCGATAACGGTAATATTATTTTAGATGTACATCACTGGGTTATCGCAGAACCCATTAAACTCGAAAGAACCTTAAATAACATTCCCGGGGTTGTATGCAATGGGCTTTTTGCGGACAAGCCAGCCGATACGCTACTGATCAGCACCCAGCAAGGCCTTAAAATCATCAAAAACAAGTTATCCGGCTGAATTCTTTCACATAGCATCAATCACGCTATACTGTAACTATTAAGGCTTAAACAAGGAAGTGAATATGTCTAAACCAACAACCGAATTTGGCAAATGGCGATCGTTTTTTTGGCCTGTGCATAACCGCGAGCTTAAAAAACTGCTACCGATGTTTTTAATGTTCTTTTTTATCTCTTTTGTTTATAGTCTATTGCGCAACACAAAGGATGCCTTATTAATTACTGCGCCGGGTTCGGGTGCTGAAGCCATCCCCTTTTTAAAAGTCGGTGGCGTTGTACCCGTTGCCATTATTTTCATGATTATTTATGCAAAATTAAGTAATGTTTTAAGCAAAGAAAAACTTTTTTATACAACACTCTTGCCTTTTATTGCTTTCTTTGTCTTATTTGCCACGGTGCTTTATCCTGCCAAAGAATATCTTCACCCAACGGAGCTGGCCGATAAACTCCAGGCGGCGCTACCTCTGGGTCTTTCAGGACTTGTTGCAACTTTTCGTAACTGGACTTATTCGCTTTTTTATATTTTTGCTGAATTATGGGGTAGTTTTATTTTATCGCTGCTCTTCTGGGGTTTTGCGAATGACATTACCCGAGTAACAGAAGCAAAGCGATTTTATGCTCTATTTGGATTAGGCGCAAATCTTGCATTGATCGCTGCGGGTCCTGCTGCGAAATTTATTACCAACTTAAATGAAGGTCCTGAATTTTCGGGTGACCCTTGGCAAACGCCCTTGAATTATTTGATGGGTGTCTCTATTGTTTCTAGTTTTTGCATTATGATTATTTATCGCTGGATCAATAAAAACGTCTTAACCGATCCGAAGTTTTATGATCAATCAGAACGCGTCCATGTTAAAAAAGATAAACCTAAACTATCACTAAAAGAAAGTTTCGTGTTTTTAGCAAAATCAAGATACGTACTTTGCATTGCAATTTTAGTACTCACCTACAATATTACAATCAATTTATTGGAAGTGACTTGGAAAAGTCAATTAAAACTGCTTTACCCAAGCAAAGTCCAATATCTCGATTTTCTCGGGACATACTCAACCATATTAGGTATAACCACTATCCTAATGATGTTATTTGTTTCGAGTAATGTCCTTCGTCGATTTGGATGGGGCGTTGCTGCTTACATTACGCCTGTTACTTTATTGGTGACTGGCATTGGCTTTTTTGCCTTTATTATTTTTCAAGAACCCTTAACACCTAGCTTAATTACCTGGGGCTTAAGCCCATTGTTTATTGCGGTTATTTTTGGCACGATTCAAAATATCATGAGTAAAGCCGCGAAGTATTCCCTCTTTGATCCGACCAAAGAAATGGCTTACATTCCCTTGGATCAAGAATCCAAAGTAAAAGGTAAAGCGGCAATTGATACCGTAGGTGCCAGAATTGGTAAAGCAGGCGGCTCTGGGATCCAGATTGGTCTTATTACTATCTTTGGTTCGCTCGGCGCGGTAACACCCTATATCGGCGTGATTATGTTGTTTATTATCGGGGCTTGGTTGTGGGCGATTGCGCAATTGGATAAGCTTGAATTTAAAAAGATTGAAAGGAAACAAAAAGCTTAGGGTATAAATTTCGCTTTACAAGGCTGTTGATAATCTGAAATTACGCGAGATACGTCTTCTTGGAATGCTTTTAATAGTTCAAATTCCATGCCTGCTTGACGTTCAATTGCCGCAATTTCATCGGAAACTAATCGTTTTTTTAGATAATCATCAAATTTTTTAAGTTTCATTTTAAGCCTCCACTGGTTGAATTTTAACTAGTCTATCACGAGCAAAAATTATATCAAATACTAAATGCATAAGTTTAGATTGAAATGGGCATAGGTTATACCTCTCCGCTATTTATCGGATATTTTATTTAATTTTGTAATGTTATAAATATTGATAGAAATTGATTGCGTTAGGCTGTGACTTAAATCCCCCCGCCACGAAAATCGTTGGTAAGCAAAAGTTTAGTTTATTTTACAAGTGTTATTTTGTTCACTCGTGGCGACCCCCTTTTTCAAAGGGG
>Ga0209477_1000201_pt1 | contig 35080 bp, 31 predicted proteins | sample KloWWTupernatant_FD_187180 | JGI IMG/M metagenome (GOLD analysis project Ga0209477, IMG submission 187180) | Active sludge microbial communities from Klosterneuburg, Austria, studying microevolution and ecology of nitrifiers - Klosterneuburg... | ecosystem: Engineered > WWTP > Aerobic digester >...
TGTATGACCTGATGCTGTCACAGAATCTATCAATACTGTATTGATCGGACCGTTGGCATAAAATCCGCTGCCGCCGACGTTGTTCTGAATGATCACATTGGTTACTGACAAATTATTATTCCCGCCGATCGCATAAATTCCTGCATGCGTGTTTCCGTTTGTTCCTGCAAAATTCTGTACCGTCATGTTGCGTATGTTCACATTCGTTATACCGTTACTTACAAGTATTCCGCGGCCAGAGTCAGGGAAGGTCGAGCCGGAAAGTATTGTAGTAATTTTATCAGCTCCCTGTAATGTAAGAGGTTTTGTAATTACCACTCTTTCATTGTATGTACCGGCACTTGCTTCCAGTGTATCTCCCGGATTAGCAGCATCTATCGCCGGTTGAATTGCTATATAATTTGTAGCCTGTGTCAGATTATTAACCGGACCTGCGCCTGTACATGATCCCGGTACGATCTGAAATCCAGGCATTCCCAGATCATTATCTGTTCCGTTTACTAAGTATGGCAGGAAATTCAAACTGCTTCCGTGCAAAGCTACGACTGCCGTCGGCATTGTAGTGCCGTACCAGTTGCAGCTTACTGTAATTGTATTTGAAGTCTTGTTAACAATTGCTTTGTTTGAATAACCGTTACCGAAATTATTTTCTTCAATCGTATTTCCGGTAGGTGAATTATTTACTTTATTAAATTCTCCAAATCTTAAACCATTATTTGGTCCGGTTACAAAATTATTTTTCATAACAAATCCTGTAAGGGTAGCAGGATTTGAATTATATGAAGGAGCATCATCTCTTGCTTTGACTGTAATTGCAGCAGGATTATTTACATCAGTTGCTGTACCGGTAGCTCCGCAATTTGTAATACTCGAATTCTGAATTGTGATATTTGAATATGACCCGTATTTCAGATTAATATCAATTCCGTTATTAAACCCATATCCGGGATCATTACCGCTGTTGTCCATTACAACATTATCTATCAATGCATTTCTGAGTTTTTCAAAATACATTCCCTTTTCAAGATTGTTGCTGAAATCAGAATTTTTAATTGTAATGTTATCACAAATATTTGTGACTGATGATGAAGCTGCAAGGAATATTCCAAATCCGCTGTTAACCGCAACTCCGTTTCCTTTTACTTCACAGCTGTCTAAGAGAATATCTGTAAGCTGATCAGCAGTTCCTGCTCTCCAGCCTCCAATTAAATTATTATTTAATTTACATTTTACAATGTTAAGATTGTTTGTTCCGTTGCCTGTGCTAATTCCGTAACTGCAGTTTAAATTACTTTCCACATTATAAAGATTTATCGTGGAAGCTGAAGTCACTATTCCATAAGTAAAATCTGTAACTGTAAGATCATTTACATTTGAATTTGGAGAGGAAATTGTAATTCCATTTCCTGTACATGAAATCGCTGGAGTTAAGATTGTATTAGCCGGTCCGTTACCTTTCAAAGTAACTGCCTTATTCAATAAAACATTTTCATTGTAAGTACCTGTACCAACATTTACAGTATCTCCCGCTGATGCAATATTAATTCCGTTTTGTATAAGTGCTGCAGTTGTATTCGGAGGATAGAAACTGTTTGGAGTCGTATAATTATTAAATGCTTTCACATTAACAAATCCAAGACTGTTCCAGTCACTCTTATGATCAATTTTATCTTCGACCGCAAATAATTGTGTGTTGGTCGAAGCCGGTCCGGTGACGCCATCGAAGAGAACGCTTTGAGCATCTATAGTTCCTGTCGGTAAATTTATTCCGTTGGTTGCTAATCTGATATATGTATTAAGTGTAGAGTTAAAATTAACAGGCACTGCGCCATTAAATGCAACTGATGCATCACCTCCTTCTATCAATAATCCAATACCGTTTCCGTTTACTAAATTGGTAACATTACTAATATTTAGCAATACTGTAGCACTGTTTGAATTCAGTTGATTATCACGAATCCATATTGAAGTATCACAATTTGTAAGAGTCATACCTGTCATTGCATAGATACTTGTTGCTGCATTGGATGAATATCCGTCATAGTTATTTGCAAAGACTCCGATATTACAATTTGATGCTGAGCTGCCCGTCACAGTTATTGTAGATGAAGTCGGACAATTCCATAACATATATCCCGTCCATGCATCTGCCACACTGTTATTATTCATACTCACGGCAACAGCACTTTGAATAGAAGAAAAACGAATTCCAATATTATCTGTTGACCCTGCAAGAGTGGTCATAATATTGTTATCTATAATAAAGGTAGAAGCATTTGAATACACAAGGTTATGAAAAATTGCATTTCTTGAAGACTCGATTGTATTATTGCTGATCGAATGGTTTGACCCAAGGTCAGGCTGATTATAATTCCCTGTCTGTACTCCGACCCTTACCCGTGTCATTACATTATTTGTAACTGAAGTATAACAATTATTATAAATTATTACTGCCGTACCAAATACATTTGGTATTATGTTATCAAATTTATTGTTTGTGACTACATTATCATAAGTAGCCGCACCGCCGTTATAATAATTATAAAGATCAATTCCACCATAATTCAGATTCTTTATAATGTTATTACTTATGGTTGTATTTGACAGTCCGTCATATGCACCTATCGCCTCGGCTGCATCAATGTTTGCGCCGTTTATATTTACAGCACTCACAATAAGATTATTGTCTCCGTCAAAAGTAAATCCGTCTATTGTAGATCCGCTTCCTGATGGTGTAATATAAAAAAATGTATTGTTATCAGGATCAGAAGTACCCGGCTGAATTATAGTCTCAGTTATTCTTATCCCTGTATTTGGATTAATTGTGTAATTTGCCCCGCGGATCTGTAAATACTTGTTAAGAGTAATATCCTCTCTGTAAATACCCGCATCCACTGTAATTATATCACCATTGTTTGCTGCATTGATTGCAGCCTGTATGGTAGAATAATTTGCAGGGACATTGATGATGATTGTTGGTGAGTTACTTTGAATTGTTGGAACAGATGGTGTACCGGAATTGCTTTTCATTCTTTGTTCATCTGCTTTGAATTCACGGGGAAGAATGTTTTCTTCCTGTGAGAATAAATTTCCTGAACTTAAACAAAAAATAAAAATAACCAGTAACTCAAAAAAGTAAGTGGATTTTTTCATGTGGTAATTATTTTTGATTAATAAAAAATATTTTTGAAGACCCGCGTTCTGAATTTTAGGAATTGAACATAGGTCTTCCTTTAATTTGGATAAAATTATTTTGCAAACTTATTTCTATTTTTTAAAAAATAAAAACAAGAATTAATCAGACTTTTTAAAAATGCTAAAAAGGCTGCGCCATTAAATTGTAATTTATTGTGAAGACCAGATCTCAGAAATTTTGGGGGTTTGAAATGATCTTCGTATTTTCAAAATAATTAATTTTGAAATATTTTATTTTCGTATTTAGAACAAAAATTTATCAGACATATACAAAATATTGAAAGTCTGACTTTGTAATTGTTTTGAATTTTTGAAGACCTGGATTCTGAAGTTTTGAAAGATGAATGAAGGTCTTCCTTTAAATGGAAAAATTATAACCGGTTTTATTTTTTTAAATAAATATTAACCTGTTTGTGAAGTTTGAAAATTGGATTGTATTTTATTTGGGTTAATAAATCCGGAAATATTATTTTAGATCATCCCGGAAATAACCGGCAGATAAAATAAAAAAAAGTACCTCTTTCCATATTGATTTTCTTATTAATTGATTTTTAATTTTTCAAAGTTAATAATATATTTTTTTTATTACAACACTAAATTCATTTTGGGAAAAGTTTTTGGAGAAAAAATTGTATACGTTTATTTTTTTGCAAATTTCTTTTTTTTAATATTTTTTAGAACCATATTCATATGACAGTTTTTTCAGACTTAAAAAAAAATTTTTTTTACATTCCCTCTAATCCTATACAGCTAAAGCTTTGTACTGACATTCTAAAATTTTTAAATACTTTTTAATGAGCAAAATTTCATAAAAGAGTCTTATGCATTTTTTTAAAAATGGTTTAAAAATAAAAGAATTAATTCATCATTGTATACAATAAAAAAATTTAAAAAAATTTCTGAATTTTAATTACATTACTCTCAAAAGATAAAATTAATAAATTTGCAATGACAGTATGGAGATTTCATATTGCTGAAATAATTTGAAATTATTTTAAATGGACATAAAATTTTTAAAAGGTGTCGGTGAAAAAAGAGCTGAAGCATTCTCAAAAATAGGTATTGAAACGCTGGATGACTTTCTGAATTTCATTCCCAGAACGTATCTAAAAAAAATCAACATCAGAGAAATTCCATCCAACATAAATGAAAATGTTATCATTTCCGGAAAGGTCATTGATCTTGAACATCCCAGAAAAAGCAATCACCCATACAGAGTTGTATTAAGAGATAATACAGGAACAGCAGCAATTCCAATCTTTGGAGCAAGTGAATTCCGCTCAAGACAGTTCCGCTTGAATGACGATTTCATATTTTGGGTAAAGATCGAAAAGGATAATTTTGCTTCTGTTCCGAAAATTTCTTACAGAGATCATCTTAAAATTAATACCGTAGATCCGATAGATCTGGATTTTACGAAATTCAGTCTGATTCCGGTTTATGAACTTTCAGGCATTTTAAAAAAGACATGGATAAAACCGCTGCTGCTTTCTAAAATAGTATTCAATGCATTCAACACTATGCTCAAATCAAATCCCGACTATATAGAGGAGACACTGCCTGAAGACATTGTCAGCCGTTACAAACTTTCCGGCAAAAAAGAAGCAGTCTTAAGAATAAATTTTCCTGTAGAATTTTCCGACATTGAGTTTTCACGCAAGCGTCTTTCATTTGAAGAATTATTTTATCTCGAACTTATTCTTGCATTAAAAAAGAAATCTCTCGAAAATGAAAAGAAGGGAATTAAATTTAATAACGACATTCATGCCATTACAGATAAATTTAAATCCGTATTGAAATTCGAGCTCACAAATGCACAGAAAAAAGTGATGAATGAGATCTATCTCGATATGAATTCCGATAAGTGTATGAACCGTCTGCTGCAAGGTGATGTCGGAAGCGGAAAAACAATTGTCGCAGTTTATTCTATTTTGATCGCAATCGAAAACGGATACCAGGCAGCATTCATGTGCCCCACTGAGCTTTTAGCTGAGCAGCATTATAAGACCATTTCTGAATTACTAAAACCGCTTGATATAAATGTATGCCTTCTTGTCGGAGGACAAAAGAAAAAGCTGCGTGCGGAAATTCTCGAAGGCATTAGTTCAGGAAAGACCAATCTTATAATCGGAACACATGCGCTGATACAGGAAACTGTTGAATATAAAAATATCGGATTTGTTGTGATCGATGAGCAGCATAAATTTGGAGTGATGCAAAGAGCGAAGCTGAAAGAAAAGGGTTTCAATCCTGATGTACTGGTAATGACTGCCACACCTATTCCGAGGACGCTTTCCATGACATATTATGGTGATCTCGATGTATCTGTGATCGACGAACTTCCGAAGAACAGGATCCCCGTCAAGACAGCTTTAAGATCCGAATCAGACAAGCCTGCAATTTACAAATTTGTCAGAGAAGAAATCAAAAAGGGAAGACAGGTGTACATCATATTTCCTATTATAGATGAATCAGAAAAACTCGATCTGAAATCTGCAGAAGAAAATTATCTCATTTTAAAAAATGATATTTTTCCTGATATGAAAGTCGGTATGGTACACGGGAGAATGCTTTGGTATGAAAAAGATGAGGAGATTGAAAACTTCCGTGACAGTAAGATGAATATCCTTGTAGCTACAACTGTGATCGAAGTCGGCATTGACATTCCAAATGCAACTGTAATGATAATAGAAGAAGCACAGAGATACGGACTTTCGCAGCTTCATCAGCTTCGCGGCAGAGTCGGCAGAGGTGCAGATCAGTCTTATTGTATTCTGATCGCAAAGGATCTTTCAGAAGATTCAGCAAAGCGGTTAAATATTTTATGCAAATCAACAGACGGATTTAAAATTGCTGAAGCTGATATGGATATAAGAGGACCGGGCGAATTTTTTGGTATCAGACAGTCAGGCATACTGAATTTTTCCTGTACCGATCTCAAAAAAGATAAAGACGTTCTCTTAATTGCAAGAGACATTGCTTTTAAAATTATTGATGAAGATCCTCAGCTTAGAAAAAATGTTCACAGTGTAATTAAAAAGACATTTCTTAAAAATTATAAGGACTCAGTTTATCTTACTGATGTTGCCTGAAAAAAACTTCGAAAACAGCAGGGAATAATGAATATTGAATATTGTAATGAAATGTTTTGGACGGATGAGAACATTTTTATGTTTTGATAGAATAATTACGTTTCCTATTAAAGTGAAATAAATTATTTTGTATCTCATAAAAATCAATATCCACAGTCTCTGAATTTAATTTGAAAAGCAGATCAACTAAAATAGAAGTAATAATCCCTTTACTGACAGTATTGTCAGATGCTGTTTCAATATTTGGTGCATTTCTAATCTCTTACTGGATAAGGTTTTATAGTCCGCTGACAAAAATTATTCCGGTAACAAAAGGCATCCCTGACATCAGTGGCTATATTGAATTCTCCTTAATAGTAATTCCCATCTGGCTTATCATTTTTCAGACCAGAAAAATGTATCGTCTCAAAAGAAACGTTTTTATTTTCGACGAATTTTTTGTAATCATTAAATGTATCTCCATAGGCGTCCTTATTGCGATGGGACTTGTTTTCATTCTCAAAGGAGATTTCCCTTATTCAAGACTTGTATTTTTTCTCATCTGGCTATTTTCCATTTTCATTGTAACTGTCGGAAGATATTTCTTGCTGAAGATCGAAAAGAATTTATATAATAATGATAAAGGTGTAAATAATGTGGCAATACTCGGAACAAATTTAATGGCAAAAAATATTTATGAGAATTTTTCAAGAGATAAATTCACCGGTTATCATATTACCGGATATTTTTCTTATGGTGAAAATTCAACAGGTGAAATGGAAGGTAAGAAGTATCATGGTGATTATATTTTGATACCTGATATGTTACAGGAATTAAATCTCGATAAAATATTCATCTCCATTCCTTCTTCCGAACATGACATACTTTATAATCTTTTTAAAATATGCGAAGGAAAAAATATTGAATTCATGTATGCACCCGATTTTATTGACATTATGACAAGCAGACTACGGATCGAAGAAGTTGACGGCATCCCGTTCATGAAGCTGAAATCTCTGCCAATGAATGTGTGGAACAGATTTACTAAACGGACTTTTGATATTGTAGTATCTTTTCTTGCATTATTATTCCTTTCACCTTTAATGATAGTATTATCTATTTTAGTAAAACTTACATCCAAAGGTCCCCTTTTTTATAATCAGGAAAGAGTCGGACTTGACGAACAGAAATTCATAATGCTGAAATTCAGGTCAATGAAGATCGATGCTGAGAAAAAAGGACCGCAGATGACAACCAGAGATGACGACAGATATACTCCGATTGGAAAGATATTAAGGAAATACAGTCTCGATGAACTTCCCCAGTTTTATAATGTACTGATCGGAAATATGAGCATTGTAGGTCCGAGACCGGAAAGAGAATTTTTTATAAACTCTATGAAACATTCTATCAGAAGATATCTCGAAAGACACAGGGTCAAAGGCGGAATGACAGGTTGGGCACAGGTCAGCGGACTCAGAGGCACTGATTCTTCCATGCAGACAAGAATAGATTATGATATTTATTACATTGAAAATTGGTCTATAGCTTTCGATATTAAGATTATTTTTAAAACCATAAAAGAAGTTCTGTTTTCTAAAGAAGCATTTTAATTTATGATCATTGCAGTAATTTATTTTATACACGTCATTTTTGCAGTCTATGCTTTTTCAAAATCTTATCAGAATGACGGACTCCTTCAGGCTTTTCTGAATCTCGGATTTATCATAACTTTGTTTGCTGTTTCACTTACTGTTTGCGAACTTATTGTCGGGTTATTTATTTCTGATACAGGTTACAATATGCTCTTACCTGTTAATTCAGTTTTACTTTTCTTTTTAAAAATATCCGGCTTTTATGCTCAGCAGGCAAATGTCATTACTCTTACTCCCAAAGATACTATTACTCTTATACTTGTTACGATACTGGAATTTTCTTTCTATAAATTCTATTTCAAAAAAACAGAGATTACTAAGATCGCCTGATTCATTAATATATAATTTAATTTGTCTTTTAAAAAATTATCATTATTATTTATTCTTATTTCTGCTTTCGTTGCTTATTCATTTAGCAGCAGGCTGCATAATACAGTTCAGAATACTTCCAGCTCAAGGGATATTGCATTGCAGTTCATTACTTATAATGGTTATGGAAATAATCTTTATATAGACAATGTACTCACCGGTGAAAGAATATCTAATGATGTTGCAGTTACTTCAATAATAAATTTCCCCATTGATTCAGTTTATTCTATATATACTTCAGGAACGGATACTGTAGCGCCCATTCTCTCTGTGGCAAATATCGGATTAAGTAATTCATCGGATTCGATTACAGTTCATATGAAAATTGATCCGGGAAATTATCTCAGAGATACTTTGGTACGTGGATTAGCTCCGGGACAGACCGCATTTGTGACATTCCCTGAATTTGAATATACTATCGGAACCCGTTATTATATAAAGGCATTTGTCACTGATAGTTTAGATTCTAATAATACTAATGATACATTAAATCAAAGTGCCATTTCTCTGCCCGGATACAGAAGGAATGTTTTGTATGAAGAATTTTCTTCAAACTCCAGTCCCGCCTGTGCAAACAATAATACTTTTCTGAATTCATTTACAAACACAAATATTCAGACCGTAAATTCGATCGTTTATCATACCGGCATACTCGGCAATGATACATTTTATACATTCAATCCGGTTCAGAATGACGCAAGAAAAAATTATTATTATTTAGTTGGCGTACCGACTACTTTTGTCGATGGAGTTTTGATAACTGCAATTCCATACGGCGACAGTATAAATCTTTATACTCCTTATAATACCAGATATAATACCGGTACACCGGTATCACTTACAGTTTCTGATCAGATCATTGGTGACTCAGTACATTGCATAATAGATTTAAATGTGTTATCACCTGTTCCAAAAGGAGATTACAGACTCAGGATAAATGCGATAGAAAGATACCGGACTGATATTACTGCTGCCAACGGTGAAAATCAGTTCTATGATATTTTCAGAGAAATGTATCCCGACACAAATGGAATTTCGATACTGCTGAATCCGGGAAGTCAACAGTTCACATATACTTATTTTAAAAATCCTGAATGGATCGATTCTGTTCTTTATACAACAGTATTCATACAGGATAATTTAGACAGGGAAATTTTAAATTCAGCCAAAAGCCGTGAAATAGTAATCAATAAAAAAAGACCTGAACCTGTGTTAGCTGTCTCAAACAAAAGTGATCTTTTTCAAATTGGTACTGAAATGCAAAATTACTATCCACCTGTCACAGGATTTGATTCTGTTTTTTCTGATTTAAATATTGAATTATTCGAAGCTGCCTTTCCTCCTCTTGGATGGAAAGTTTTTAACCGTGACGGATTTATAACTTTCAAACAATTTTCAGGTGCCAACGGTCCGACCATCGGTGGAGTACAGTCTGTTTACATGAATTTTTTTAATTATAATATCATTGGTCAGAAAGATTCGATGTACTCAAAAGTTTATGAAATGCTTGTGCAGGACGACTCTGTTGAGTTTGATTATGCTTATGCCCAGTATAATAATTTTAATATCGATAGTCTTATCGTAAAAATTTCTACAGACGGCGGTCTGACATTCCCGACAGAAATTTTCCGTAAAGGGGGATTACAGCTTACTACCGCCCCGCAGACCAGTTCGGGTTTTGTACCGCAGAATAATTCAGAGTGGAACAGATTTTCCTATCCGCTTCAGGATATTGTCTCTGTAAATAATTTCTCGGAAAATATTCCAAACAGATTTAGTCTCGATCAGAATTTTCCAAACCCGTTCAATCCCGAGACAAAGATAAATTTCGAATTACCTGTCTCAGGAAATGTCTCAATAAAAATTTATGATATTACAGGCAGGGAAATATTTACTTTGTTACAGGAATTCAGAGCAGCGGGAAAATATTCAGTTACATTCAATCCGCAGGGAAAAGGTCTCAGCCTTTCCAGCGGTGTATATTTTTACAGACTCAATACGCAGGGATTTACTGACACTAAGAGAATGGTTCTGATCAAATAATTTTTCAGCTAATTCTCAAAATAGTTTAACTATTCCTCCTTTCATCTCATCTCTTTCTTTTAGAAATAATGACACACATCATACCATCTGAATAATTTTTTAGTGAAATTATTATAAATAAAAACAGCATAAAACCGGGAGGTAATTTAAAATGAAAACCATAATAATTTCACTCGTCTTAGCTTTACTTATCATGACAGTTCCAAAAACTATTTTCTCACAGATATCCGATGATGATAAGATCGGATTGTTTTATTTACTTGAAGAAGAAAAACTTGCCTATGATATTTACAGCGAGATGTACAAAAAATATAATCACAAAGTTTTTGAAAATATAATGAAGGCAGAGAAAGTTCACCAGGAGCACATACTAGATCTGTTAAAAGTAATAGATATAAATACAGATCAATATTATAAAAATCCGGGTGAATTTACGAATAAGTCTCTGCAGAATCTTTACAATGATTTTATTCTTACAGGGAGCTATTCTCTGAGTGATGCATTCAGAGCTGGAGCCATGATAGAAGAGAATGACATTAAAGACCTGAGGGATAATTTTTCAAAAACTAACAATGCCAATATAAAGGCGTTATACGAATGTCTGGATAATGCATCTCAAAATCACCTGAGAGCATTTGTCAGAAATCTTAAAAGAGAGGATATCAATTATTCACCTCAAGTACTTTCAAAAGAAGACTTTGATCTGATAATCTCTTCAAAAAATAAACCGGGGAATTGTTTTACGAATGACTAAAATATATGTCCTGATAAAACTTTTTTTAATTTAAAGTTTGATCTGATCAATGTTCCAAAACGTCTTTGAACAGTTATATGTGCTGCACAAATAAACTTTTTATGAAGTAGATTTTTTAATTTATTCTTAAATATCACGGTAAGTCGAATATCCAAATGGATTCAACATTAATTGCGTTAAGCAAAAATATACTTTTTGACAAACCTGATAGTGCTTCTACGGTTGACGGAAACCGCTCGTGTCCAAACTCCTGTTTGGATACGAACTTGGAATTGAAACTCCGTTTCAAACTTACATCCGGTAAATTAACACCGTATGCCACTTCTTAACTCCCCCGATAAGTTGAATACCCAAACGGATTCAGCAGCAACGGCACATGATAATGTTCATCATCAGAAATCTGAAATGTGATCTCAATATATGGATAGAATGTTTTTGTATCTGATGAATTAAAATAATCTCCTGAATAAAATTTAATCTTATAAATCCCATATTCAGGTACATTTGACTTTTCTAAAAGATCCGTACATCTTCCGTCATCATTTGTTATTCCTTCAGCTGTTAACTTCCATTCATTTTCATTTTTTTGAAATAGTTCGACCTTTATATTTTTCCCGGGTCTTCCTAAAGATGTATCAAGTACGTGTGTTGTGATCTGACTCATAATAATTTTTTAATCTTAATTTTGTGATCTTTAGCTGTTCCTCGGATGCGTTTTTCATTTCTGTTTCTGCATTATTACTTATTCTGCTTTTTAAAATTGAAAGCATTTCTCCTACACTCTTCCCAGTTGCAAATACAATGAAAATAAATCCGAATTTCTTTTCATAATCTTCATTCATCTCAGCCAGCTGTTTTAATATGTCATCTGTTGCATCAGCCGCACCAGACTGTTCAGATTCAGATAGATCTTTTGAATGTGAATACTTTTCTCTGAGAGAATTCATGTCACCTATTTTCGGATGATAATCAAATGCCTCAAGCCTGTCTTCCGGACTTAATGAATTCCATATTTCTTCTGCTTTTGTTAAAATTTCATCAACCGAAATGACCTGTTTTTCAATCAGCATTCCCTCCACCCACTTTTCCGATCCGCAGCATTTTTTTAATTCTTCTTTTTCCATTTTTAAATATTTAAAATTTAATCAGGCGTCCCAAACAATCTCAATCTGCTGACTCCCCCATCCGGAAAAATATTTAATCTGACATGAGTAATGCTTCCTATGTCTGTCAGTTCATTTTCAAATAAATTTTCTATATGTCCCTTGAGTGAAGTTTTCTTTAGCAGCTCTTTCCAAGTAACTGTAGGATCAGTAATTTCATGATCCGAAATTTCAGTATTAAAACATCCTTCTATTGAACATTGATCAGGATAATTTCCTTTAAATAAATTTGTATCCACTATGATCTTTTTGATCTTACCCGAAGCGGCTAATTTCAGGATCGTCCAGTCATATCCAGGAATTCTCTTTCGCTTCGTTTCCCAGCCGTCTCCCATTACTTTACTTTTTCCGGGTGATATTAAATTATCCTTTGATCCGAAGAACATATCATTGCATACAAGTACTCTTCCGCCGTTCACCAATGCGGCAAGGTCGATCAGATCTTTGTATTTTTTTAATCCCCAGTTTGGCTTCACATTCCCATACACTCTGAATCTCGCCACTCCACCGTCAGGAAAAATATTTAATCTCACCATATTATAAATATTATCATCCGACACATGCAATAAATTCTGACTTCCGGGTTCAAGCGGCGTTTTAGCAAGAATTTCCTTCCACTCATTTTCTTTTACAATTTTATTATTTGAGAGACATGCATCTACTGAAGCATACGGCGGATGATTTCCAAGAAAGTGATCTGTGTCAATATCCAGCCCGCGGATTATTCCCTGCACACCAAGCTTTATAATACACCAGTCATGACCGGCAACCCGCTTTCTCCTTGACTCCCAGCCGTCCATCCATTTTCCGTTCACAGTATATTTATCCGGTATAAAAATTGGCTTCGAAGATTTTAAAAGATTTTCCTTTGGTGCGAAAAATTCATCACTGGCATCTATTGCTTTACCGCCGAGCTTTTCTGAAGCCAGGTCAACCAATCCTGTGAAGCCTGCTGATCTTATGTCGTTCATAAATTTATTAAAATTGTATTATGTAGCTTTTCTAAAAATTACTCTTCCTTTTGGATGATCACTTATATTTCCATTATCATAAATTTTATTTCCTCTTAAATATGTTGCAATAACTTCACCCTGTAATTCTTCTCCGTCATAAGGAGTCAGTTTATTTTTATGATAAAGTTTATTACAATCCACAATAAACTTTCTTTCCGGATCAAAAACAATAATGTCAGCATCCATTCCAATTTCAATTTTACCTTTCCTCTTTTCCATTCCAATTAACTTAGCAGGATTCGCGCTCATTAATTTTGATACTTCTGTTAAACTTAATCCCCTTCTGAAAGCTTCCGTCCAGATTGCTGATAGTCCCAGCTGTATTGAAGAAATTCCGCCCCAGGCAGTTTTGAAGTTTCCGTCTTCCATGCATTTAAGTTCATCAGTACACGGAGAATGATCACTCACTATCAAGTCAATCGTTCCGTCTTCAACAGCTTCCCAGAGTTTTTCTCTGTTTTCATTTTCACGAATCGGAGGTGTACATTTGAATCTTGTATCATTGTCCTGAATATTTTCAGAATTAAAATACAGATAATGAGGACAGGTCTCAACTGTTATTTTTATTCCGTCTGACTTCGCTTGTCTTATCATATCTAATGCATCTGATGATGAAAGATGAACAATGTGAATATATCTGTCATATTTTTTTGAAAGTCTTATAAGTATTTCAATTGCCTTATTTTCCCATTCTCTGGGACGAGTATTTAAAAATGATGAGTATGAATGATCACTTAAATATTTTTTCTCATCAAATCCGCAGTTTGTCTCTGCATGTACCAACAGCGGGACATCTTTTGCTGGATCTAATTCTTTGAGAATATTTTCAAGATCATTTTCTGTTACATGTCTGAATTCTTCCAGACCTGAATCTATCATAAAAGATTTAAATCCCAAGACACCACATCTGTAAAGTAAACTAAGTTCACTCACATTTTCAGGGACAGCACCGCCATAAAATCCGACATCAATATAAAGTTTTCCTGTTGCAGAATTAATTTTCTGATCAAGAGATTTTCTGTCAGTTGTCACCGGTTCACTGTTCAGCGGCATATCGACGAGCATTGTAATTCCGCCTGCAGCAGCAGCTTTTGTAACAGTTTCAAATCCTTCCCACTCTTCCCGACCGGGTTCATTTATATGCACGTGAGTATCTATCAGTGACGGCATTATTACCAAGTCTCCATAATCAATTATTTCAAAAGAATTTTCCGGCTCAGAATCATTTATAGAATCCGGATAAAACAAATCAGAAATTTTTTCATTCTCAATAATTACACACGCATCCTTCACCTCATTTCCGATGAGAACATTTTTACTTCTTATGCCAATTTTCATTCGGTAAAAATAATTTCAAATAATTTGAATAACAAACCAATTGAAAATTTCATCTGAATGTACTTTATACTGACTCAAAGTCTCAAAGACTCAAAGACATTTATTAAATTGTAAATTTCTCAGAAATCCGTGAATACAAATTATAGTGCTATATTACTTACAAAGAAAAATAATTAGAATTTTTTTTTTACAGATTCTTACTTTCCCGAATGCTGCAAAAATTGTCATTCACACGAATGCAGCAATCTAATATTAGAAGAAGGTATAAGTAAATTTAGTAATTATTTACAATTGAAATAGACAAAAGGCTTTATTTATATAACTCCATAAAATAATTTAATAAATTTATTTTGTAAGCTTAAAGCAAAAAAATTTTCACTCTATATTAAAAAAATTCTAACTGTTATATTATTTAAAATTTAAATTATTATGTCATCAAAATTAAAAAGTAACAACTACGGAAAATCCAATGTCAGGATCTTAAAAGTTAAACGTGATAACAGCATTCACAATATTGTTGAAATGAAGATAAATGTACAGTTCAAAGGTGACTTTGACAATGTTCATTTGAATGGAGACAACAGCAATGTCCTTCCTACAGATACAATCAAGAATACATTATATATACTTGCAAAAGAAAATGATATTAATTCTGTTGAGGAATTTATTATTTATGCAGCTCAATATTTTTATAATAATAATGAACAGATTTCAGAAGTAAAAATAAATGCCGAAGAGAAGATCTGGAAAAGAATAAATGTTTCTTCTGACGATGAAATAAATTCTGCGTTTCACGATCACTCCTTCATCTGTCCAGGTCTTGAAGTCAGGACATGTAAAGTAAAAGTTGGCAATGATAAATTCAGTATCAGATCTGGTTTAAAAGATTTGTTAGTTCTCAAAACTACCTGCTCAGGTTTTGAAGGTTATATAAAGGATAAATACACTACACTTCCTGAGACAGATGACAGAGTTTTTTCGACAAGTATAAAAGCTGAATGGAAATTTAAAAATTCTGAAAATGATTATATAAAAATCTTTAATGAAGTAAGAAGGATTATAATTAATACTTTTGCAGATCACGACAGTCTTTCTGTACAGCACACTCTTTATGAATGCGGTAAAAAAGTTGTTGAACAATGCCCGGCAATAAAACAAATATTTTTATCTATGCCAAATAAACATTACCTGAAGTTTGATCTTGATAGGTTTGGTATTGAAAATAATAATGAGATATTTATTCCGACTGATGAACCGTTTGGATTAATAGAAGGAGTTATAAAAAATTAAGAATTAAAAATTAGGAATTAAGAATTAGTCTGTTACAACTTAGATTAACCTCAAAATGGTATGAATATTTTTGCTGAATTTTTCAGAACCGAAGTCTAAATTTCAAGAAGCACGTTTCAGTATAATTCAAAAGTAATTCCCCTTTAAAAAAGGGGAAGCGAAGGGTGGTGTTGCCGAATTTAATAATTTCATTTATCCATTTTTCTGATTCCTTCAAATGCTTTTTCAATCTGCTCCGGATCTCTTATTAGTTTAATCTTTCTAAAATCTGATTTCAAAATATTTCCAATCAAAATCTGATCATTTAATATTTCACCACTGCCTGTTAATATTTTTATAATTTCTCCTGCCATAAGCATTCCGGTCAATCCGGGCACAGGACCGATCACACCCTGCTCTTCACAATTCTGAATATTTACTGCTGAGAAATTTTCCGGATAAGCACATCTGAAAGTAGCTCCTCCATTATAATTAAAAACTGCAACCTGTAATTCGAATTTATTTACAGCACCCCATACAAATGGTTTATTATTTATCACGCAAAGATCATTAATTATGTAACGGGATTTAAAATTATCAGTAGCATCAGCGATGATATCAAATTCTTTAATTATATCAGCACCATTTGACTTACCTATGAAAGTTTCAAAAACTTTTAATTCAGTTTCTGAATTCATTTTCAAAAGATTATCTGCTGCTGACAATGCTTTTGATCTGCCTGTCTGATCTTCATTGTATAAGACCTGTCTGTGTAAATTTGATAATTCTACTTTATCATAATCTGCAATTCCAATTTTACCGATACCTGTAGCAGAGAGATATGAAAGAAGCGGACACCCTATTCCCCCGGCACCGATCACTAAAACAGATGCTTTCATTAATTCTTTTTGACCTGATTCACCTATCTCTTTTAGAATCGTCTGTCTTTCGTATCTTTTATAATTAATATTTTTATTTTGTTCGCTTTTCAAACTAAAAATAAATTGCTGCACTTAAACCAAAAGTTATATCAAAAATATTTGATTCTGATTTATCATCCATTATAGTGTACCTTGTTTTAAAATAAACATTTGCTGTAAATGTCTCCGAAGCTGGTAGCAGTAAAGCTACGGACGTCTGCGGAAAATATCCTTTCTTATCAAAATCTGTAAAGTATCCGCCGCCTGCAGAAAACATTATTACCGCAAAGTCTCCTGACACTAATGGTATATCAAAATTATATGAAAATCTCAATTGATTGACATGAGTCTCTCTGAATATCAAAGAATATTCTACCGCAGCTCTTCCGAATGGAAATTTACCAAAAGAAAATTCCTTTGTAATCCCTACATAAAATTTATCATTTTCAATCATAAGAATTGGATTCAAAGGAAACAGTAATGCAAATACTGTCAGTCCACTTCCTGAAGTCTGCTGTATAAAAGGATTTTGGTAATTTGATTCTGATTTGATATTTAATTTTACATTATCAGTCTGAGCAAACACGAAAGAATTTGAAAGAATAAAAATATATAAAAACAGATAAATTGGTTTAAGAAAAAGTGAACCAGATTTTTTCATTGGGAATTAAAAATGATTTTCTCAATTCAAACAAAATTTTAGTTTTATCATTAAAAATTGAACATTTAAAATTAAACATTGAACATTAGCTCAAGGTGTGATTTTCGTCACAAAATTAAATCCATTGTTATCAGCCATCAATAAATCAGCAAGATCTACAAGACTATCACCATTTGCATCAGTGGAAAGATACCCAGTCTCAAAATTTATTACATCATTATCGATCATACTTACATCCGCAAGATCTACAAGACCGTCTTGATTTACATCGCCTCCATAAATAGCAAATGAACCTGATGTATTTATACCAGTAATAAATTTCATATTATTTCCGAAAGCCTTATCAATAGTAGTTGTAAAATCATATACTGAGATTGCCGAATTAAAATTTTCACATGTACTGTGACTAAAGGTTCTGATATGATTTCTGTGACGAACATCAAAATAGTAACATGAATCTAAATTTACATTTATAAAATTAAACAGACCATGACCTGCAGAATCTATAACTGCCTGAGATGAATCAACAGAACTGTAGGGAATTGTCTGATTTCTTACAATAATTTTTATGGTATCAGGGATCATTTCATCACCATTATAAAATCCTTCCAAAAATAAATTCAATGAGAGAGAAAGAAATGTCCGTGGAGCTATATCAAACCTGTAAGGTGATATATCTCCAAATTCTATCCAGCTGCCTCCTCCGGCAGGTTGTTTATAAAAAAATTCTCCTGTTCGAATTGGATCTTCGGTCTGATAGCTTACTCTTAAATTTCGCGCATCTGTTTGTGAGTATCCTGCATAATAATAACCTTCACCTATTGTCAAAGCAGAATCCAAAATATAAGTTGACCTTTTAATATTTCCTGTTGATCCTGCAGGTGAAATCCGCAGCGGTGATTTATGCAACAGCGTTCCGGGTAAACCGCCCGGCCCGTCAGCTGCATAAAATATTACTTTATAAGGACTATAACCAAAACCTGTCAGAGCAAAAAATGACAGGTCTGCAGCACATATTTTTATTTCAGAAGGAGTATGAAATCTTGCAACATAATCCCCTGTACCTACACTTAATCCAACTCCTCCAGCCGGAGGCATTGATGTTATATAATGATTCCATGAATGCGGGGTGATCTTATTAATATAAAAAGAATTGTTATTTCCTGTGATTTCTTCGTTAGAACAAAAAGCATTTACCAAAATCGAATCACTTCCTGTTTCAGATTCAAGTAAATATTTATTAGTGATGATAATACTTTCTATGTTTTCACTTTGGACAGTATCAATAAATAAATGTTTTACAAAACCATCGGAAATTCTTTTAACAGATGTTGTTACTAAAATTGTATCTTCTTCAGATCGCACATGATTTATCACAGTCTTAATAAAATTAGAATCACTTCCTAATGAAATTCCTGTCATTCCCATTGAATATACAGGACCTGTTCTGACTATGTCACTAAGACTACATCCGAATCTTGTCTCAGGACGTAGATTAGAAGTGCCGGTAGCAATCACTCTGAGACTGTCATCTGATTGTGAAGATTTTAAAATAGGATTTGGCTGAATAACATTTGCCCATACCACATTTGAAACTACAGCAAGCGGACCGCCTGGATTTGAATATTCGAATGCAACATAGATCCCGCCACCTGTATAAATGAAGTTTTCAGAAGAATCCAGATGAATATCAAATATTCCGGGCGGTGTCTGAAACTGAAGTGTATCTGCATGAACTAAAGACATGCCCTGCACTGCAGAATTCCAGTTGAGAGATTTATTGTTTGTAATGTCAGAAGTGTTTTGAAAATAAACTTTTAGAAAACCTTTGGCAGCAAGGTCAGTTCCGTATTTATAATTATATCCGAGTGAAGTAATATTTACATTTGACGGAAATCCTGATGCCTGCATTTCTGAGGCAAGTATCAGAAAATAACATCTTGCATATCTGAATAATGATTGAGGAGCACTATGTCTTGAATGTGTACCATCATGATTTAAAACTGTAATCACAGAATTATCTGAGTTAAAGGGATTATTATCTGTAACTTTTAAATTATCAATAAAAGAATTTTGATCTGAGAATGGTACCAGATCCTGAGAAAAGATGTTTGAAACTGCCAATGAAAAAAATATTAATAATATAAAAATTTCTTTTATGATCATACTTAGTTTTTTTTGTTAAAACTATTTGATTCTCTGATAAGAATTTTAAAAAAAGAAAACGTTATAATTAAGAAACATTAAATTTTAAAATATAAAATATTCAGTACTTCAATAATCAAAATAAGATTATATAAATTCTATTAACTCTTTTCATTTGTTTCAATCGAAAAAATATCTATCTCTTCCTCTTTACCTCTTAAAAGTATCGAACCTATTTCTACTACTTTATATTTCGAATTAATTTTTAGTTTATTTAAAAGCTCTTCCGATATCAGTAATTTCTTTCCGTGTGTATTACATTCAGACTGAATACGCGAAGCAGTATTCATTGTATCTCCGTGATAAACTATATCTTTTTTTATGTATCCGATCTCACCGGTAATAACTTTTCCGCAATGAAGTCCTGCTTTGAATTCAGGATACACACCATATTTTTCTAAATAAATATCTTTTTTACTTTCTATCTCATCTTCAATGTCCCAGAATAAATTAACGCAGTTTAGATTTTTTACACCATCCTTTACTTTCCAGACAATTACTATTTCATCTCCGACATACTGATAAATTCTGCATTTACTTTCAAGAATCGGATCAGTGAGATCATAAAAAAAATCATCTAGGAATCTGTGGTTTTTTATCAGCCCTAATTTCTCAGCTATAGTAGTGGAGGATTTCAGATCAAGAAACATAACAATAAGATCTTCCTCTATAGGTGAATGATATTTCCCTGCGGCATAATTCAGAAGCACTCTCTGACCTAAAAGGTGATTTATCTGCCGGATAAAATTTATGATAAAACTTAAAACAACTGTGTATAATATGATCTCATTGAAGTCTTCACTTTCCATAATTCCGCGGATAATTCTATCATGCATTGCATCATGCAGAATTTTATCAGTACTTTCACCAAAGTCAGAAGCTGCTATTAAAATTATTATTAATACTGCTACGAAGACATAAAAAACTGTACGGATTAATAAGAGAACAGTAAAATTTACTCTCCTGAACTTTCTTTCAAAAAAATAGATCTCCGTTATTCCAATTATTAATCCAAATGTAATCCCAATTAAAACATCATAAATAATCCAGGATATTTCAAGTCCATGCTCCATAAAAGCATTAACAGCCGAGCCTAAAGCAATTATGACTGTAAAGATCAGAATGGATTTAATGTTTCTTTTATTCTTATTAGAAAGTGTCATTCAATAAAATTTTTTACTAAAATTAATGCATAATAATATCAAATAAGTTTTTAAATCTAAAAACTTAGAATGGAAATTTCTATAACTTATATTTTTCGGAATTCTAATTTGTTAAAAAAATTTAATCTGAGTCATCAAGATAAGAAATTAATGTGTATTCTTAAATACGAAAGATGTTAAAGATTTTGAGGGAAATAATTTTATAGACTAAAGTTATTTCTATATGTAATATTTTATTTCATATTTCTGTATTCCGATAATAAAAGAAATGAATTTTTTAACTTTTCCTTTTCAGCAGTACGCCTGTCTGATAACTGTAAGACTCATAATTTACTGATAAAATTTCAAAAACAGGATTGATCATTTTTTTGAAATACTCTAAATCAAAAAATACCTGAGGCGATTTTGCTCTGTTAAAAACAAAAAAGTCGTAATCATTTTTAGCTTCTTCAAATAACGGCTGTGAACTGAAATATTTATTTAAAGGAAAGCCTTCATTACCGGTGATCATTTCAAGTGTATGATTTTCATGAATTGTAATATATAATCTTCCCCCGGGAGAGAGAATTCTTTTAAGTTCAAGAAGCCAGCTCTCGATCAGATTATCTATATGAGTGAATACCGATCCCGAATATATAAGATCAAAATATCTGTCTTCAAATGGAAGATGTGGATTGAAAGTAGTAGTAGCAAAATGGAAAGGCGGATTAAGATATTTATTGTTCCAGTAAATATGATCTGCACTCACGTCTGTTCCCCATATCTCGCAGGTCTCTGCATACGGCTTCAGACTTCGTATCATTCTTCCGGAGCTGCATCCAAAATCAAGAATTTTTTTATTCCCTTCGATTTTAAAATCAGATTTCTCAAGTATGCTGATCATAGTGGAAATATCTTTTCTTGAATTTTTTATGTACCAGTCATTGTCAGTTTCATAACCAATTCTAAGCTCAGCCGGAGGAATAGGAAGTCCCATGTCACACACCGGATATTCGTTTTTAGAATGTTTTATAACATATTCATTTTTTGTTTTATCATAAGGAAGGAAGTTTTGTGTATATCCATTATCTCTCAAAGTAAGCTTCACTTTATTTTTAAAAAGTTCAGCAGCTTTCTTTTTATATTTATTGATCATGATCTTTTAAATGATGTACTGATTTAATATTAGTTTAGCAGTATATAAAATCCAATATGTATTTTCTATACTAATTTTTACAGATAAGTTTTTTAAAAATAAAAAATGCCACCGATGATAATATTATTTTGCATTGAAGATCCTGAGCTGCAATCTACTTTTTTACTAAACTAATAGTATAAGAGACTCATAAGTATATAAATGAATTGCTTTGAAACTTTATTGAAACACCTGAAACGGTTTAATCCCTGTTTAAATTTATACAAATTAAAAAACGCAATGTCCGGATTAACCCGGACATTGCGTTTTAGAATAATTCTTAATTTCTAATTTCTGATTTTTAATTGCTCTCTACTTTATCAGCAGCATTTTCTTTGTCATCACAAAATCACTCGTCTCCATTGTATAAAAATAAACTCCGCTGGACATATCCGCTCCGTTAAAATTCACTTCATACACACCAGGCTGTAATTTGTTATTTACAAGTTCAGATATTTTCTTTCCAAGATTATTATAAATAATTATTTTTACCTGCTGAGCACTGGCTACATCAAATTTAATCTTTGTAACAGGATTGAATGGATTTGGATAATTATTTCCCAGATCAAATTTCTCAGGAAGGACTGAAGATATCTGATTTATACCAACCGTAGTTCTTATTAAAGTCAGGATCGCACTGTTGGATGTTTGAGCTGAATCATATCCGTTGTAAGCCCATGCTCTCCATGAACATCTGACAGAATCTCCAACCGTCCCCATCAGTAATGCTATAGAATCAAGAACTCCATTTCTGATATTTAATACAGTATCAGTTCCGTTATTGTCCGCATCAAAAATATAATCGACTCCTCCGGCTCCTAACTTTCTGAATTTTACCTTATATCTGAATGACGGATGTGCACCTGCACTGGTCCAGTCAAATCTATTCAGATTTGTGTTCTGAGCATTCGTTTCTATCCTCGCTAATGACGGAGGATTTAGAGACGTCATTGAATTATAAGTAAGAATAATTTTGAAAGCTGCATCGCTTGTATCACCTTCATTTAAATTTGCAGAATTTAAAATTCTCACCTTTGCCTGATTAGTATATCCAATGTACGGAACTGTCCAGTCATACTCTCTTTGTTGAACTGGGACATTATTTGCTATTGAAATCCAGCTTCCGCCGTTATCAGTTGTAAATTCAATGTTAACATTTCCGGCAACAGATGTCCCCCAGAATATTTTTGTATTTGTCAGCGTCCTGAAAGTCTCTCCTCCATTTGGAAAAGCAGTATATACCTGTGGTGCTGTACCAAAACATCCTGCAGCATTTTCTGCATTATTTCTTATGAGTGCTTCCGGCTGTGTTCCAAAATCCATTATAACAGTACCGCCTTCTGTATCACAATAACTCATTATTGTACTTTGAGTCGGGATAAGCGGACCATTGTAACATCCTCCTTCTGTAAAATAACAGGAATCAATCGGACCGCCGACCCATGAACAGGAATGTGTGTGTGGTGAACCGAAATTATGTCCAAGTTCATGAGCAACTACTACAACGTCATAAGAATAATTTGGAAGCTGTCCGATATTTCCCTGCACTGAACTCAGTCCGTATCCGAAAGAATTATTACAAAGTACATTCACATAAGCAATCCCGCCGACATTAATGCTGTTTCTTCTGCTGATAAGATGAGCTACAGTTCTTGTTACACTGCCCTGTGTATTTATCCAGTCAAATCTAAACTGATCCAGCAAAGTACCTCCGTCATCAGAAGTATATGGATCCTGCACAGTCCAGACTCTTAAATAATTAACATAAAGTCTGATATTCATATCTTTGGCATAAACTGCTGAAGCTGCCGACATCAATGCAAGTGCATAGGCAGATGCATTTGGTACAGAATTTCCGTAAATGCCGTAAGTATAAAAATCTACATCGACTGCAATATTCGATGAAAGTAAAGTCGCAGTACCGGCGTCAATAGGTTGTCCGTTCAGATTTTGAATTCTGCTGATTATTTCGTCAGGCACTCCAAAAATGTCAGATCCGCATTTGACACCGTGACGGTTTTTTAAATTACTTTCTCGATACAATATATAATCTTCAGTATCTCTGTTATTTCTGTCAGTCAGATTACCAAGTACAAAAGTCTCATTTTTCGATTTCATGAGTCCTATAATTTTTCCGTCATAAATAGAAATTGAGATCAGTGATTCATCAGCACCTGTAACTTTCCCTTTATAAGAAAGTATCAGACCTTCTGAAGAAAAAGGAATTTCACCTGAAGCACCTTTACTTATAAGGATTGCGTCATCGGAAAGTACATCAAATCTTTCCAGCTCTGCATTTACAAAATCTGATCCTGAAACAGGGATCTTTAAATTAAGCTTGTAAGTTTTTTCCGAAAAAATATTATTTAAAATATCTTTATCTACATTAAGAATTATTGCGTCACTTACTTTGTCTTTAACACCTGCATCCGGATTACCGGTTTTTGCAGAATTAAATTTAAAAAGTTCTGAATGATCATTTTGAATTGAATTTTTTGTATTGCCTACAGCATTTAAAAAAAGTGAGGCAGTAAAGAAAAGGGTAATTAAATATTTCATTTTAATTATATATAGTTAATAAAAAAAATGCAGGAACTGTAAAACAATCCCTGCATATAAAAATTATTCGTTTGAGATTACTGAATGTTTGGATCTATTTCACATGAAAGTCTTAAAGTCTTTTGAGGAGATTCAGGATCATTTGTAAAAACAATAATTTGTTTTTCCTGTCTTCCCTGTCTTCCCTGTGTGTTAAATGTGATTTTTATTTCTCCGCTTTCTCCTTTTAAATATTCATTCTTTCCGTCAGTAGTAGCACCTGTACATCCGCAGGATGGCTGAACTTTTTCAATTACAAGACTTCCTTTTCCTTTATTAGTAAACTTATACGAAAAGTCTAACTGAGGTCCTTGCGGTACTGTTCCAAAGTCATGAACTTCGCTTTCAAATACTATTTTTGAAGTACTTCCTGAAGCAGAGATCTTTGAATTGTTCATTAAAAAGAACATTACTGCAGAAATAATAAAAATTCCAAAAACGAAATAAACTGTTTTTGCTGTTTTTGTTTGAATTAACTTACTCATTTATTTTCTCCTTATTATTAGAAATGTTAATATTATTTTTGTTATTAGTTATATCTGGTTTTAAACTCTGTGTAAAAATAATAATTGAAGATAAAATAAGCAATATATCTTCAAAAATTCTTTGCAAAATATCACTTTTCTGACTTACAGTTTCAAGTGAGAAACATCCGCAGCTTATATCAAGTCCCCGAAAATATGCCTGAGATAATGCTATAATAAACATTAAAAGCATAACAGTTATTATAAAAGAACTGCCTCCTTTAAAAATGCCTAATATCAGCAATATGCCGCAGAATAATTCCAGATATGGCATTACAATTGCAAAAATGTTTACAAAAACTTCAGGCAGGAATTTGTAATTGTAAATAGCTCTTGAAAACTCCTCCTGATTCATCAGCTTATCTAAAGATGCATAAATAAATACGCCTCCGACTATGACTCTGAGAACCAGTAAAAAATATTTATTTGAAAGTATTTTCATTAATTTAGTTTATTTATTAACAGGATAGCCACGTTCATTCCACTCAAGATAACCTCCGAGATATATCTTGATATCGTTATAACCGATCTTTGCCATTTCATATGCATTGTCAATGCTGATCTCACAGTCTCCGCCGCCACAATATGAAACAATTGTTTTTTCCTTGTCAAGATCTCCCATCATTTTCTGTCTCTCTTCAGGAGATTTTTTTATAAATTCCTTATAAGAAATATTTATAGCACCTTTAATATGTCCTTCGGCAAATTCGTGCGGCTCTCTGCCGTCAATAAAAATTGCATTTTCATCGAATAGATTTTTTGCAACTTGAACGGTAATGTTAACTGGCTTTACAAAACCTTCTTTGGTCAAAACTTTTTCAGGCTGTTTCCCTTCACCCTGTTTTATAACATTTGTATCGATCGCAAATCTGTCACTGTCATCTCTCAATAACGGAATTCCTTTCGAACTTATTTTATTTGCAACAAGCCCGACCATAAGACTGACAAATAATATTATCAATGTTTCTTTAAAAATTTTATTGCCTGATTTCATAAATTTTAAAATTATTTAAAATATTTAAATTGAATATTTATTCAAATAAACTTTTTTCATCTTTCATCTTTTTTCTTCGGGTTACTTTAAGATGTTTATAAGCGAGGTCTGTTGCTTCCCTTCCTTTTGGAGTGCGTTTGATGAAACCCTCTATCATTAAAAATGGTTCATACACATCTTCTATTGTTCCCGGATCTTCACCGATAGAAGCTGCTATTGTTGACAATCCTACAGGTCCTCCGCCAAATTTAAAAATAATTGTCTCCAGTATTTTCTTATCCATTTTGTCCAGACCAAATTCATCAACGTCAAGTGATGATAATGCATAATCAGCAATTTCTTTATCGATAGATCCATTACCTTTAACTACTGCAAAATCCCGTGTTCTTCGCAAAAGTCTGTTAGCGATCCGAGGCGTTGCCCTGCTTCTTTTTGCAATTTCCACTGCACCTACTTCAGTAATTTTAATATCAAGTATCTTAGCTGATCTTTTGACAATGTCTATTAAATTTTCTGTCTGATAATAATCGAGGCGACAATTTATACCGAATCTGTCTAACATTGGTGAAGAAAGAAGACCCTGTCTGGTAGTGGCTCCGATTAGTGTAAATTTTTCCAGCTTTATAGGAATGCTCCTGGCTGCCGGTCCCTGATCTATCATTATGTCAAGCTTGAATTCCTCCATTGCCGAATACAAAAATTCTTCTACTACTTTGGGTATCCTGTGAATTTCATCTATAAAAAGTATTTCATTTTTCTTAAGCTTTGTCAGCATTCCAGCCAGATCACCAGGTCTTTCTATGACCGGACCCGATGTGGAAATAATATTTGTCTGAAGTTCATTTGAAACAATATTGGCAAGTGTAGTCTTTCCCAAACCGGGTGGTCCTGTAAACAGAACGTGATCAAGGGTTTCGTTTAGTTTCCTTGAGCTGTCAATGAACACTTTCAGATTACTTTTTACTTTTTCCTGACCTATAAAATCTCTGAATCTTTTAGGTCTGATAAGTGAGACATAATCATGCAGTTCTGTATCTTCATCTCCTGCCGAGCCGAAATTGTTTATCCTGTCTGTACTTTTCATTTTGTAAAAATAATGTTAATTTGGAACACAAACAATTTTATAAACATTATAAATTTTAATTTGAGCAAAGATCCGAGAAATAGTTTGTTGGTAAAGCAGGTTGAATTTGTTATTGTAGTCAGAAGAACAAAAATTCTGGGAATTGCTATCACTCTAGGAATTGTGATCATTTACTTAGCCGGAATTTTTGTTGCTGACAGTTATTATATAAAAGATTTTGAAACTGTAAATCTGCTGTCATTAGTTCAGATCTTTTTCCTCATTCCTATTTCCTTTTATATAAGAAAGAACATATTAAAAAGTACAAATATTACAAACTTTACTACCAAATATTTTAACGCACATATTATTCCTTTTATGATTGTAGACTTCTCAGCTTTGTTTTGTATAACTACCAATTTATTTGTAAACGGTAATATTCTTTATGCTTCTATTGGTGCTGTTATCGCTGCTATTTCTATGATAATGTTATTTCCAAAAGAGGAAGATTTTGATGAAATTAAAAAAGACTTTAAGGAGTCATAAAAATACTTTTCATCAGCAAAGTAATACTGAAGCCGTCTTTTATTATTCCATCCGTTATCATTTGAAGTATCTCATGTTTTGAAAACCAACCCGTTTCAATTATTTCATTTGTATCAAATTCTACTGTAATTTGTTTTACATTACTAGCTGTAAAACAATGAAATTTCTGATTACTGGAACCAATTGAGGGGTAATAATATCCATGATATTTCAGATCATTTTTATCAGCGATACATCCGGCTTCTTCTTTTAACTCTTCGAGAATACATTCAGACGGTTCCATATCCGGAGGTATAGTACCAGCCGGAATCTCCCAGCTTTCAAAATCATTTATATATCTGTAATTTTTTACCAGTATATATTTTCCGTCAGAATTTTGAGCAGCAATACCTGCACCGTTTCTTTCAAATTTTATTGCCTCAAAAACTATTTCTTTTTTATCAGGTAATTCGATCCTGTCCAGATCAATATTTATCCAGTCTCCTATGAATCCTTTTTCAGTTGAGATCACTTTCCAGAGTTTATCCTTTTCCATAAAAAATTTAAAACGGTTTTTTTGATAAAATAACAAAGCCCGCTTGAACGGGCTTTTAAAAAATATGAATATTACTTATGCTCTGTTAATTTTCATTTGAAATATTAAGAATTTTAACACCTTCTGCTTCTATTTCAAAAACTTTAGAAGTACCTTTTATTTCAGTCTCATCCATTGGTTTATTTGATTCTTCATTATAATGCTTTGCCTGATCTTCAGTCAATTCCGCTTCAATGAATTTTCCAAACACAATTACCTGAGAACCTGTAGCATCTTTAGGAACAAAAAAACTGTGTAATGTAGTGACTCTTGCATTCTTGCTGCCATCAGATAAAACAAGCCAGCAACCCATTTTTTGACAAACTTCGGAAATATTTCCTTTTACCAGTAACGTTTTGTCTTTGTAATCAGCAGGATTGCTCATCAGATCTGTAAATTCCACTACTTCCATTCCGTCTTCATAATTTTTACCGTACAAAATTCCATCTTCCATTTTAATTCCTTCGGGCTGATCAGATTTCTCTTCCTTAACATCCGATTCTGATTTCTTACTTTCTTCTGTATTGCTTTCTTTAGACAAATTAGTTGCTGGGTCATTCTGAGATGAAGCAATATTTTGAATACAAAATATTCCTACAGATAAAAATGCTGTGAGTATTAATTTTTTAAACATGATAAATTTTCCTTTTTTAAGTTTTTATAAAATTAAATAAATTAGCTGTTAAATTAAATCGAGAAATCAATTTTAAAAATATTTTCTTTTATTCCGGTACAAAGATCAATCAAAATGATTAATGATCTCTTGTCCAAATTCTGAACATTTTACCTCTTTTGCTCCTACCATCTGTCTTGCAAAATCAAATGTAACAGATTTACTTTTGATCGCACCTCTGACTCCCTTTTCTATGAAGTCTGAAACTTCAGTCCATCCGAGATATTTAAACATCATCATACCGGATAAAATAAGAGAAGAAGGATTTACTTTGTCCAGTCCGGCAAAAGACGGCGCAGTTCCATGTGTAGCTTCAAAGATTGCATGCCCTGTTACAAAATTAATATTTGCGCCTGGTGCAATGCCGATACCGCCTACTTCTGCAGCGATAGCATCCGACAAATAATCTCCGTCAAGATTAGCAGAAGCAATTATGTCAAAATCCTGCGGGTCGGTAAGGACTTTCTGAAGAGCATTATCTGCGATAGAATCTTTTATAATAATTTTACCAATATCTATTGCCTCATTTAACTCTTTATCCGCAGCTTCCCTTCCTTCGGCTAAAAATGATTTTTCCCATTGCATCATTGTATAAACATATTCAGGATACTGATCTTCTGCCAGCTCATAACACCAGTCCCTGAAAGCACCAGATGTGAACTTCATAATATTTCCTTTATGTACAATTGTAATCGACTTTCTTTTATTCTCAATTGCATAATTCATTGCAGCTTTCATGAGTCTATGCGAACCGGTTTTAGAAATGACCTTGATTCCAATACCGACTTCAGTTTCTTCGGCAAGTGGAATATTTCCTGATTTATGAAATTCGTTGGTTTTTTCTAATGTACCAAATCTGATCTTTTCAAATCTTTCAGGAAAATTTTCTTCAAGGAATTTCAAAAATTTTGTATTATCCTCTGTTCCTGCTTTAAACTCTATACCTGCATAAATATCTTCAGTATTTTCTCTGAAAATTACCATATCAACTTTATCAGGTCGTCTTACAGGAGTTTCAATTCCACCATAATATTTAACAGGTCTTAGACAAACATATAGATCGAGTTTCTGACGTAAAGCTACATTGATGGATCGGATTCCCTTTCCAATTGGAGTTGTCAATGGACCTTTTATTCCAACTAGATATTCCCGAAAAGCATCAAGTGTTTCATCAGGAAGCCAGCTTTTTGTTTTTTCAAATGATTTTCCACCTGCCAGAACTTCCATCCACTCTACTTTCCTTTTACCATTATAAGCTTTTTCTACAGCACTGTCAAAAACATGTCTTGCAGTTCTCCAGATTTCAGGTCCAATTCCATCACCATCTATATATGGAATGATCGGATCATCCGGAACATTAAGAATATTTTTATTTATATTAGAATTATTATTTGAATTAGAATTTAAAGTATTTAAAGTTATTTTATTTCCCATGTTATTATTTATTTTACAATGCTCAATTTAATCATTTGAGATTTTTATATATATACAATATATTTTCCTAAGTGGGACTTTTTAGAAAAAATAATCTGGATATTAATGATGAAAGTCTTCTACCAAAACACAGAGTAGAAGCACTTTGTGACGGTATTTTTGCAATCGTAATGACAATCATCATTCTTGATTTAAAAACCCCTGAAAATATCCCGAAAGATCTGATTCATTTCGAACTTCCAGATATGTTTTTCAATTTACTTCCGGCTATTGAAGCATATGTGCTTAGTTTTCTTGTACTTGGAGTTTTTTGGCTCAGACATCAGATACAGTTTAAATTTATTACTACTGTAGACCGAAGCATTATAGTTTTAAATATCCTATTTCTGATGCTGACAGGTTTTATTCCTTTTACAGTTGGTGTATTAATGAAATACCCCAGATCAGAATTTACATTTCTTATTTATGCTTTAAATCTAATTCTGATCAGTATAATTATGATCATACACCTAAATTATATCTTTTCTAAGAGTAATGTCTTTACAGATAGCATAAGTGAAGAAGATTATACTAAAACTAAGATCTTGTCTTATATACCCGTATTAATTTTTGTTATTTCGATTTTTGTATCATTTTATAGTGTAAGAATGGCATTATTTATAATTTATCTTGATCCTTTGTTTTTTACAATATACAGGAGTATTAATTATTTTAAAAGGGAGTGAATATTTTATTATAAATATGTTAGTGATACAAAAAATTTACTCAGTACTTTTCTTATGCTTTGATTTTTCGCTTTGAAATAAGTATTTTGATAAAATTTAAATTTTACAAATGCCATTAAGACATAAATCAGCACAAAAAAGAGCAAGACAAACTGTCAAAAAAACCGAAAGAAACAAAAAGTATAAAGCTTTAATCAAAGGTTCAGTGAAAAGAGTCATGTCAAAAGAAGAGAAATCAGAAGCAGCAGCAGAATTTAAAAAGACCTCACAGGTCCTTGACAGAGCTGCAGTAAAAGGAATCATACATAAAAACAAAGCTGCAAATCAAAAGTCAAAGATTGCTAAGCATATAAACAAACTCGAAAAATAGATTTCGGTAAAATAAGTATTATTAAAGTCCGCTGAATGCGGACTTTTTTTATTTCAGATAGGAAATTTGATATTCTGTGAAAACTTTTAATGCACTAAGAAATTCTGTCCAGCCACTACAGTTTAAAAATGCACTCTTCATCCCTTTTGCATTTTCTTCCCAACCCTTTTCTTTGATTTTTAAAGTTACTTTATCATTTTCTTTTTTAAAGATAAATTCCGTACGAATCCTGTAATCTACATTTGAACCGTTCCATTCAAACACAAGCTTATCCTCGGGGAGTATTTCGACCACTTTTATTAAAGCTGCTTCATTTCCCCAGATCCAAAGTACATCTCCGCTGCTGTCCAGATCTCTTCTTGCATCAGTAGTAAAATATTTCCTGACCTGTTCAGCTTTGCATACATTATTCCAGACAGTTCTTAAATCGGATTTTATTACAATGCCGACAGTAAACTTTAATTTACCCGGACACAATCTGTCATGTAATGGATTCACTGTTAAAATTTATTTGTTTTTAAATGCAATTATTTCTATTTCAACTAATACATCTTTAGGAAGTCTTGACACCTCAACTGTACTTCTGGCCGGTGGAGAATTTACAAAGTATTTCGAATAAACCTCATTCATCTTTGCAAAATTATTCATATCATTTAAAAACACCATTGTCTTTACAGCATTATCAAGAGAAGACCCGTTGTCTTCTAATATTGACTTTAGATTTTCAAGTACCTTTTCAGTTTGACCTTCAATATTATCCGACACTAAATTTCCATCCACATCAAACGGAATCTGACCTGAGGTATAGATCAGATCACCTATGCCGACTGCCTGAGAATATGGTCCAACCGGAGGTGCTGCTTTATCGGAGATTAAAATGCTTTTCATAAAATTGGTTTATATAAATTCTTTTTAAAAAATATTAGTCTGAACACTTTTCGATGATCCTTTCAAGATCATCATTTGAAAAATATTCAATAATAATTTCACCCGAATATTTTGATTTTCTTTTTACTGATACTTTTGTACCTAAAAAATTTCTGAGTTTATCCTCTACACTTTGAAAATACGGATCATAAATTTCACCGAGTTTAGGCTTCTTAGCTTTTGGTTTTTTAACATCCTGTTTTGTAATTTCCTGTAAATTCTTAACTGTAATATTTTCATTCACAATTCTTTTCCATAATGTAATTTGATCATCTTCATTATCTACTCTGAGCAAAAGTCTTGCATGAGCTTCTGTGATCTCGTTTTTTCTCAGGGAAATTTTAATCTCAATTGGAAGTCTCTGCAGTCTGAGATAATTAGCAACTGTACTTCTGTTCTTTGAAACTTTTTCTGCAATTTTTTCCTGAGTAAGATTATGTAATTCGATTAGTTTAAAATATGAATCAGATAATTCCATAGGATTCAGATCTTCTCTTTGCAAATTTTCTATCAGAGCAAGCTCAAGCATATCTTCATCAGACCCATTATTATTTTCCATGAAATAGACAGGGATCTTTTCCATTCCAATCAATTTTACAGCTCGAAGTCTTCTTTCACCGGATACAAGGACATATCCGTTTTCCGTTTTCTTAACAGTTACAGGCTGAATGAGCCCTTTCTGTCTGATCGAATCTGAAAGTTCCTTTAGCTTTTCCTCATCAAAATCTTCACGCGGCTGAGCAGGATTTACCCGAATCTCAGATACGTTTAAAACAGTTGAATTCTTTTTAGCACTTTCTTCCACAAAGGAAACATCAATTTTCTTTTCATCAAAAATCGCCGACAATCCCTTTCCTAATGCTGATGTTTTATTTTCCATATTAAAAAAATTTATGTTTCATTTACTTTAATTTCATTTATTTCGGAATTATTTGAATTATCAGAATTCTTCTCAGACTCTGTTTCAAAACCGTTTCTTAAGAGAAATTCTTTGCCGAGATCCATATAGTTCAATGCCCCGGTAGAAGCCGGATCGTAAACAATTATTGGCTTTCCGTAACTTGGTGCCTCTCCTATTTTTACGTTTCTGAATATTTTTGTAGTGAAAACTTTTTCACCAAAAAATTTCCTAAGCTCAGATTCTATCTGATTGGAAAGCTTAAGCCGGGAATCAAACATTGTAAGAAGATAGCCTTCGATATTTAAATCCGGATTAAAAATATTTTTTACATTTTTAATTGTATTGAGAAGCTGTGACAATCCTTCGAGAGCATAATATTCACACTGTACTGGAATGAGTAGAGAATCTGCTGCAGTCAATGCATTGACAGTTATTAATCCAAGCGATGGCGGGCAATCAACTAATATAAAATCAAAATCTTCGATGTTTTCTGCAAGAAATTCTTTTAACTTATTTTTCAGAATACTTTCTCTGTGAGGTAGGTCTACTAGTTCAAGCTCCGCTGCCACCAGATTTATATTTGCAGAGATTATTTTCAGATTTTGAACCTGAGTATCTTTAATACAATCTTTTACTTTTTTATCAGATATAAAAATTTCATATGTTGAATTTCCTTCAATAGAATTATCAAGACCAAGCCCGGATGTTGCATTTGCCTGTGGGTCAGTATCTATCATCAGTACTTTTTTACCGTAAGCAGCAATTGCAGAAGATAGATTAATTGCAGTAGTAGTTTTACCGACTCCGCCTTTCTGATTTGATATTGATATAATTTTTGTCAAATATAATTAATTGTTTTCATTCAGATTATTTTCCCATAATCAAAAGGCATATTAAAAATTCACAGAATCACCTGGGTTCATGACAGTACAAATCTTTCCTATTGATTCTATCTTTCTCTTAAATTCTTTTTCATTAGCTTTTATTAAATCAAAAGTATTATAATGAATTGGTATAATATTTTTTGCATTTAAAAAACCGGCAGCTTTTACTGCGTCATCAATTCCCATAGTAAAATTATCACCAATCGGAAGAAAAGCATAATCAATATTATTCATTTCACCAATAAGCTTCATATCGTAAAATAAAGCTGTATCACCTGAGTGATAAATCGTTTTACCTTCTATGTTCAGGATTAGACCGGCAGGTTCTCCTGCATACGGACCATTCATAATTGAAGAAGAATGATGAGCAATTGTTAGTTTAACTTTCCCAAATGGAAAAGTGTATGCTCCTCCTATATTCATACCGTGCACACTGATTCCTTTACTTTCGAGATAGTCAGTGAGTTCGACAACACCTATTACGGTAATGTTTTTACCTCTGGCAATTTCAATAGTGTCTCCTACATGATCATTATGACCATGTGTCAAAAAAATATAATCACATTTTGCATCTTCAGTTTTTATATCGCATAAAGTATTCCCGGTGATGAAAGGATCAATGTATATGGTAAGATCAGTAGTTTTAATTTCTAAAAAGGAATGACCATGATAAATAATTTCAGACATAATTTCGTTAATTTTTAAATATGGATTAAATTACCATTTAATAAAAACTAATTCAATTTGAAATAAAATGACTTTGGTAATAGTGCGAAAACACTGAACAATTTTATATTCCCAAATTTAAAGATATTAAAAGTAACTTTTTAATTAACTATGGATTTGAAAATATATTAAAATTTCACACAAATGA
>Ga0209477_1000203_pt1 | contig 34920 bp, 31 predicted proteins | sample KloWWTupernatant_FD_187180 | JGI IMG/M metagenome (GOLD analysis project Ga0209477, IMG submission 187180) | Active sludge microbial communities from Klosterneuburg, Austria, studying microevolution and ecology of nitrifiers - Klosterneuburg... | ecosystem: Engineered > WWTP > Aerobic digester >...
TGGCCTCACCGCGCCAGTGGAGGATTTCCCACCGAACACGGAGGAGAATCCGCCGCGCTGATGCGAGCTCAGGCCTTCTTGGCGCGGTTCCGCTGCTTGGCGCGCTCGTTGGCGTCCAGGGTGAGCTTGCGGATGCGGACGTTCTTGGGGGTCACCTCGAGGCATTCCTCCTCGCGGCAGGACTCCAGCGACTGCTCCAGGCTCATCAGCCGCGGCGGGATCAGCCGCTCCAGCTCGTCACCGGTGGAGGAGCGGACGTTGGTGAGCTTCTTCTCCTTGGTGGGGTTCACGTCCATGTCGTCCGGACGCGGGTTCTCGCCCACGATCATGCCCTCGTACACCTCGTCACCGGGGGCGACGAACAGGGTGCCGCGCTCCTGCAGGTTGAACAGCGCATAGCCGGTGACCACACCGGTGCGGTCGGCGACCAGTGAGCCGGACTGGCGGGTCTTGATCTCGCCCGACCATGGCTCGTAGCCCTCGAAGACGTGGTGCATGATGCCGGTGCCGCGGGTCTCGGTGAGGAACTCGGTGCGGAAGCCGATCAGGCCGCGCGCCGGGATCACGTACTCCACCCGCACCCAGCCCGTGCCGTGGTTGACCATCTGCTCCATCCGCGCCCGGCGGGTGCCCATCAGCTGGGTGATCGTGCCGACGTGCTCTTCGGGGATGTCGACGGTCAGCCGCTCGACCGGCTCGTGCAGCTTGCCGTTGATCTCGCGCACCAGCACCTGCGGCTTGCCGACGGTCAGTTCGAAGCCCTCGCGGCGCATCATCTCCACCAACACGGCCAGCTGCAGCTCACCGCGTCCCTGCACCTCCCAGGTGTCGGGACGCTCGGTCGGCAGCACCCGGATGGACACGTTGCCGACCAGTTCGGTGTCGAGACGGTTCTTCACCAGCCGGGCGGTGAGCAGCTTGCCCACCCGTCCGGCGAGGGGGGAGGTGTTGATGCCGATCGTCATCGAGATCGACGGCTCGTCGACATGGATCAGCGGTAGCGGCTTGGGGTCGTTCGGGTCGGCGAGGGTCTCGCCGATGGTGATCTCAGGGATGCCCGCGATCGCGACGATGTCGCCGGGTCCCGCCTCATCCGCGGGCACCCGGTCGAGTGCCTGGGTGATCAGCAGTTCCGAGAGCCGGACGTTGGTAACGGTGCCGTCGTGCCGGCACCAGGCCACCGTCTGGCCGCGCTTCATCGTGCCCTCGATGATCCGGCACAGCGCCAGCCGGCCGAGGTACGGGGACGCGTCCAGGTTGGTCACGTGTGCCTGCAGCGGTGCACCCTCGGTGTAGACCGGCGCCGGAATGGTTTCCATGATCAGCGTGAACAGCGGCTCGAGGTCCGGCGAATCGGGCAGCGACGCGTCCGCGGGCTGGGTGAGCGAGGCGCGTCCGGCCTTGGCGGCGCAGTAGATGATCGGGAAATCGAGGTGATGGGCCTCGTCGTCGTCCAGCAGGTCGAGGAAGAGCGCGTACACCTCGTCGACCACCTCGACGATCCGGGCGTCCGGACGGTCGACCTTGTTGATTACGACGATGATCGGCAGGTTCTTGGCCAGCGCCTTGCGCAGCACGAACCGGGTCTGGGGGAGCGGCCCTTCGGAGGCGTCCACGAGCAGCAGGACACCATCGACCATTTCGAGGCCGCGCTCGACCTCACCGCCGAAGTCGGCGTGGCCGGGGGTGTCGATGATGTTGATGGTGACGGTGGTGCCGTCATCGAGTTTGTGGTCGACGGCGGTGTTCTTCGCCAGGATCGTGATGCCCTTCTCACGCTCCAGATCCATCGAGTCCATGACGCGGGTGTTCACGTCCTGGTTGGCGCGAAAGGCGCCCGACTGCCACAGCATGGCGTCCACCAGGGTGGTCTTGCCGTGGTCGACGTGGGCGATGATCGCGACATTGCGCAGGTCGGCGCGTGCGGGCATGAAGACTCCGATTGGATTGGGGAACCCGCCGAGTCTACCGTCCGCTCGGTTCGTGACCGAATCGAGGGCCACGGTCTCCCCTCCGAGTTGTCAGAACCTCACGGCGCTATAGCACCGTGAGGTTCTGACAACTCGGAGGAAGTGGGCGGTGATTCCTACCGCTGGTCGTCCGGTTCCTTGGGGGTGTGACCCTGCTCCATCGCCTCCAGCATGTCCGGACGGATGCCGACCCCGGTGTGCAGCCGCGAGTGCGTCCGCGAGTAGAGGAAGTAGACCACGAAGCCGATCACCAGCCAGACCAGGAAGCGCAGCCAGGTCTCGACCGAGAGGTTCAGCATCAGGTAGCCGCAGATCAGGGCGGACGCGATCGGCAGCCACGGCGAGAACGGCACCTTGAACGCCCGCTTCAGGTCGGGACGCTTGCGCCGCAGCACGATCACGCCGATCGAGACCATCACGAAGGCCGACAGCGTGCCGATGTTCACCATCTCCTCCAGCACCCCGATCGGGGTGAGGCCGGCGACGAGGGCGACCGCGATCGTGACGATGATCGTAATCAGCCACGGGGTGCGGTACTTCGGGTGCACCTTGGCCAGGCTCATCGGCAGCAGTGCGTCGCGGCACATCGCGAAGATCAGCCGGGTGGCGCCGATCATCAAGGTGAGCACCACCGTGGTCAGGCCGGCCACCGCGCCGGCGGAGATCAAGGTTGCCATCCAGGCCTGGCCGTGGAAGGCGAAGGCGTTGGCGAGCGCAGCCTTGGGGTCGAGCTGGTCGTAGGGCACCATGCCGGTGACGACCAGCGCGACCGCGCAGTACAGCACGGTGCAGATCGCCAGCGAGGCGATGATGCCCACCGGCAGGTCGCGCTGCGGGTTCTTGGTCTCCTCTGCGGTGGTCGCCACCACGTCGAAGCCGATGTAGGCGAAGAACACCAGAGCGGCACCGGCGAAGATGCCACCCACCCCGAAGGCGGACGGAGCGGCGCCGGTCAGGAACTGCAGCAGCGGCTGCGTCCACCCCGACGCAGCTTCGGACGCGACCGCGTCCGGCACGAACGGGGAGTAGTTGGCGGGGTTGATGAAGCCGATGCCGGCGAAGATCACGAACAGCACGATGAACAGCTTGAGCGCCACCAGCGCCAGGTTCACCCGCAGTGACTCCTTGATGCCGATGGTCACCAGGGCGCCGAGGACGATCACCAGGAGCATCGCCGGCAGGTCGATCACGCCGCCATAGCTGATCGCCGGCGGCAGCACGACGCCGATCTTCTCCAGGAACACCCCCAGGTAGGCGCTCCAGCCCTGCGCCACCACAGACGCGCCGAGGAACATCTCCAGGATCAGGTCCCAGCCGATGATCCAGGCGAAGATCTCGCCCAGCGAGGCGTAGGAGAAGGTGTAGGCCGAGCCCGAAACCGGAACGGTGGACGCGAACTCGGCGTAGCACATCGCCGCCAGCGCACAGCAGATCGCCGCCACCACGAAGCTGATCACGATCGACGGTCCGGCGACGTTGTGGGCAGCCCGTCCGGTCAGGGTGAAGATGCCCGCGCCGATCACCACGCCGACGCCGAAGACGGTCAGGTCGAGGGCGGTCAGGGACTTCTTCAGCTGGTACTCGGGCTCGTCGGTGTCGGCGATCGATTGCTCGATCGACTTCGTGCGCAACAGGCTCATGAATCCTTCTCGGTTCGGGGGCCGCGTCGCTGCGGCCATCGGGCAACGGCTCACGCTATGCCTGCCGACCGGGGGACTCCGGCGCGGGTCAGTATTCGGTCGATCTCCCGGCCGACCGCGCTGGTAGCCTGCGATTCGCACAACCCGCTGAGGCTGGAGACCGGTATGGGCATCGTGGAGTTCTTCGGTTCGGTCTGGCGCGCGATCTGGGGCGTCCTGGGCCTGAACCCCGAAAACGCGAAGTGGATCGCCACCGATCCCAACCGGGTAGCCATCGCGATCGCGGTGGCCGTGATCGCCGGGGCATCCACCCTGCTCGGGGACAGCGTGATCCTCTTCTTCAACCGCCTGCGCGGTTGGCGCTTCGCGTTGACCCTGGTGCTCAACGGGGTCAGCATGGCCGTGCTCTACCTGGTGCAGGCGGCGGTGGTCTACCTGGTCGGGCCGCTGATCACCGGCTTCCAGCCTGGGCTGGCGCAAGTCGTCACCGGCGTCCTGCTCGCCACCGCGCCGCTGGTCTTCGGGGTCTTCGTCCTGGTGCCCTACTTCGGTCCGGCGATCGCGGCCACCCTGCAGGTGTGGGGCATGGTCGCGTTGTGGGTGATCATCGACGTGGTGTTCCGCACTGACCACTGGACCGCGCTGCTGATCACCGGGATCGCCTGGGTGTCCATGCAGGTGCTCTCCCGCGCTTTCGCCGCACCGATCGCCTGGTTCGGCGACCGCATCTGGCGGCTGATCTCGGGCCAACCGTCCATGATCACCGGCAGCGACCTGCTCTCGGGTCATCTGTTCATGCCTCTGGAGCACCGCTTCGAGGCCGAGGAGGTGCGCTGATGCTGGTGAACATCCTGATCGGGCTGGGCCTGCTGATCCTGCTCGCGCTCACCTTCGCGCCGCTGGAGTCGTTGGGCTGGTGGGCCAGGGAGGGTGCGGACGAGGCCGCGGCGACCGTGCAGGCGGTGACCGCGACGCCATCGCGTCCCCAGGAGGGCGACTACGACGACTACGTGGTCTACCTCTCCGGCATCGGGGCGATCGGTGGCGACTCGGTGCCACCGGAGGAACTGCCGCTGATCGAGAGCCTCGTTGCGCGACTGCCGCGCACCTGCGTGATCCACGACGTCTTCCCCTACTCGGTGGCCAACCGGGGCCTGACCGCGCAGCGGCCCACGTCCGTCCTGTGGCGGTGGGTGGAGAAGCTGCGCTTGGCGAACCCGGAGAGCCTCGCCGGCATGCTGGTCAACGCCCGCAACGCGATGCAGTTGTTCGTCTGCGCGGACCGGCGCTACGGCCCGGCGTACAACGTCGGCACCGCGCAGGAGGTGATGCGCGCCCTGCTGCGCAACGGCTATTCGGTGGAGAGCGGAAAACCGGTGACCCTGATCGGCTGGAGCGGGGGAGCGCAGATCTCGATCGGAGCCGCCTGGTACCTCGGCATGGGCCGCATCCCGCTGCGGGTGGTCTCGGTCGGCGGAATGATGGCCGATGACTACGGCCTCGACCGCATCCAGAAGCTCTGGCACCTGCGCGGGACGAAGGACCCGTTCGAGAAGCTCGGCGGCGTCATGTTCGCCGGACGCTGGCCGCACGCGGCGTTCTCGCCATGGACGAATGCCCTGAAGGACGGCCGCATCGACATCATCGACCTCGGCCCCATGCAGCACAACGTCAAGGAGCACTACTTCGACGCCAACTCGATCGCCCCGGACGGCCGCAGTTACCTGCAGGTCACCGAGGACGCGATCGTCGCGGTGCTGAATGGTGAGCCCGTGCGAACCGTCCCATTGGATTCGGTGCCGACCCGCATCGAGCCAATCCTGCCCTGAGGTGCTCGCTTCGGGCCTTGGTCCTGGTCTTGGTCGCAACGAGCTCGACCACACGGCGAACTCGGCTCAACCCAGTTTCAACCGGTTCTGAGGCCGTGATCCGTGGCCTCAGAACCCTCAACCCAGTTTTGACAGGTTATGAAGCCGATTCGAGGCTGGATAACCGGTCATAACTGGGTTGGTCGCAGCGGCCCGGCCGAAACACCCGCCATAACCAGTCAGAAGTGGGTTCGCCAGATGCCGGGCGGTCCCTCCCTGTGGGCTTCGAGGAGTCGGGACACCCACTCCGGGGGCGCTGGGGGCCACACCCGATGTGCCGAGCGGGGCGCGCCCATAGGCTGGGCGTGTGACGCAATGGTTCACCGAGTCGTTCAAGGCCGAGTTCGACAAGCAGGCGGTCGAGCTGGGCCGGGTCAACATCGCCGTGTTCGGCAAGACCGGCGTGGGCAAGTCCACCCTGGTGAACGCGATCTTCGGTGAGCCGTTGGCGGCCACCGGCATCGGGGCGCCGGTCACGATGGGCTCGCATCTCTACCTCGACCAGCGCGGAACGCTGGGCATCGTCGACACCCGCGGTCTCGAACTGGGCAAGGACGACGACCAGATCATCAAAGAGCTCACCAGAGCGCTGAAGGACAGCCGCAGCAAGCCGATCAGCGAGCAGATCCACATCGCCTGGTACTGCATTCGCGGTATGGACCGGCGCTTCGAGGAGTTCGAGGAACGCTTCATCCGCACCCTCGACGACCTCGGTCTGCCGGTGCTGGTGGTGCTCACCCAGGTGCCCATGCGCGATGGCCAGTTCCATCCGGACGCGGTGGAGGTGGCCCGCCAGATCGAGGCCAAGAACCTGCCGATAGTGGGCGGGCGTCCGTTCATGACCTACGCATTGAGGGACCACTTCACCGGTCAGCCGCCCTACGGCTTGATGGAGGTCCTCGGGGCCACGTTTCACGTGGCTCCGGACGCGGTCCGCGGTGCCCTCGTCGCCGCGCAGACGATTGATACCAAGCTCAAGGCGACGCAATCCCACCAGGCGATAGGTGCTGCGGTGACTGGGGCCGCAGCGGCTGCCGCCGTGCCGATCCCGTTCTCGTCGGCCGCGATCCTGGTGCCGATCCAGCTGTCGATGATGGCCCGCATCTCCCACCTGCACGGTTTGGGTCTGGACAAGGCCGCCCTGCTCGCGGTCGCGTCCACGTCGATCGCCACGTCCGCTGGGCGCGCGGCCGCGTCCAGCCTGCTGAAGTTCATCCCCGGCGCCGGCACCGTGGTCGGCGGGGTGATCAACGCCTCGGTCGCCTCGTCGCTCACCCTCGCAATGGGCGAGGCCTGGCTGCGGGTCTGCCAACTCTCGCTGACCGGATCGTTGCCGACGGTCAACGGCAAGCTCGACACCACCGCCGTCCGCCAACTCTTCGAGGCCGAGATGGCCAAGCGACTGCCGCACATCCGCAGGGACCAGTCGAACTGACGTTCTCCGAGCCGGTCGGAGGCCCGGTCTCGACAGGCTCGACCACCTGAGCGCCAGCAACATTTCTCACACATGAGACGGTCAGTCTCACGCCTGTCCGAAAAGCCCGGATACGACGAGCTGTAGTAGTTGGGATGGGAGGATAGTTCCCATGAGTCAGCGAAAGATTGGTGTGACCGAGGTCGCGCTCCGCGACGCTCACCAGAGCCTAATTGCGATCCGGATGGCCCTCGAAGACATGGTTGGGGCCTGTGAGGATATCGACAAGGCGGGTTACTGGAGCGTCGAGTGTTGGGGTGGAGCCACCTACGATGCGTGTATCCGGTTCCTCAATGAGGATCCCTGGGAGCGTCTGCGGACCTTCCGCAAGTTGATGCCCAACTCCCGCCTGCAGATGCTGCTGCGCGGCCAGAACCTGCTCGGCTACCGCCACTACGAGGACGAAGTCGTCGAGCGGTTCGTGGACAAGTCCGCCGAGAACGGCATGGACGTGTTCCGCGTCTTCGACGCGCTCAACGACCCGCGCAACATGGCCCACGCCATGCAGGCCGTCAAGAAGACCGGCAAGCATGCCCAGGGCACCATCTGCTACACCATCTCGCCGCTGCACACCGTCGAGGGCTACGTGCACCTGGCCGGTCAGCTGCTCGACATGGGGGCCGAGTCGATCGCGCTCAAGGACATGGCCGCACTGCTGCAGCCGCAGCCGGCGTACGACATCGTGCGCGGCATCAAGGAGACCTACGGCGAGGACGTGCAGATCAACGTCCACTGCCACGCCACCACCGGCGTCACCCTGGTCTCGCTGATGAAGGCCATCGAGGCCGGTGCCGACGTGGTCGACACCGCCATCTCGTCGATGTCGCTCGGCCCGGGCCACAACCCGACCGAGTCGCTGGTTGCGATGCTTGAGGGCACCGAGTACACCACCGACCTGGATCCGGAGCGGCTCACCCGCATCCGCGACCACTTCGCCACGGTGCGTCCGAAGTACAAGGAATTCGAGTCGGCGACCCTGGTCGATACCGACATCTTCAGCTCCCAGATCCCCGGCGGCATGCTCTCCAACATGGAGAGCCAGCTCAAGGCTCAGGGCGCGGGCGACCGGATCAAGGACGTCATGGTCGAGGTGCCGCTGGTGAAGGCCGATTGCGGCCACCCGCCGCTGGTGACGCCTTCGTCGCAGATCGTTGGCACCCAGGCCGTGTTCAACGTGTTGATGGGCCGCTACAAGGTCATGACCGGCGAGTTCGCCGACCTGATGCTGGGCTACTACGGCGAATGCATCGGTGAGCGTAACCCCGAGGTCGTCGAGATCGCCCGGGCGCAGGCCAAGAAGGAGCCGATCACCCAGCGTCCGGCCGACCTGATCCCGCCGGAATGGGACAAGCTCGTCGCGGACACCGCCAAGCTGCCGGGAAATGACGGCACCGACGAGGACGTGCTCACCTACGCCATGTTCCCCGGGGTTGCCCCTGGCTTCTTCGCCACCCGCGACGAGGGCCCGAAGAACGTCGGCAAGACGCCCGAGCAATTGGCTGCCGAGGCCAGTGCGGCTAGTGGTGCCGCCAACGCCGTCCGCGGTCCGATCAAGTACAAGGTCTCCCTCGGTGGACGCGAGCACAGCGTCACCGTCGAGATGGCGAAGTGAGGACGAGATGAGCAAGAAGCCAATTGCGATGAAGAAGCGGGTCGAGGCCCTCACCAAGGCCCGCGAGACCGCGCGCCTCGGTGGTGGCGAAGCCCGGCTGCAGAAGCAGCGCGACGCGGGCAAGATGACCGCTCGCGAGCGCATCGACGCCCTGATCGATCCGCTGAGCTTCCAGGAGATCGGCCTGTTCCGGAAGAACCGGACGGTCACCTTCGGCATGGACACCGCGGATATGCCCGCCGACGGTGTCGTCACCGGCACCGGCACGGTGCTGGGCCGCCCGGTGCACATCGCCAGCCAGGACTTCACCGTCATGGGTGGCTCGGCCGGCGAGACCCACTCGATCAAGGTCGTCGAGATGATGAAGGCGGCGCTGGAGAACGGCACCCCCTTCGTCTTCATCAACGACTCGGGCGGCGCGCGGGTGCAGGAGGGCATCGACTCGCTCTCCGGCTACGGCCAGGTGTTCTATGCCAACGTCCTGCTCTCCGGCGTGGTGCCGCAGATCTCGATCATCGCCGGCCCCTGCGCCGGTGGCGCGGCCTACTCGCCGGCGCTGACCGACTTCGTGATCCAGACCCGCAAGGCCCACATGTTCATCACCGGGCCCAGCGTCATCAAGCAGGTCACCGGTGAAGAGGTCGACTCCGACCGCCTCGGCGGCGCGGACGCCCACATGAGCGTTTCGGGCGTGAACCACTTCGTGGCCGACGATGATGAGCAGGCGATCCTGATCGCCAAGAAGCTGCTCAGCTTCCTGCCGCAGAACAACTCCGAAGAGCCGCCGATGGTGGACGGCAACTTCGACGTGGAGTACGACGTCAGTCTGCAGGACGTCGTGCCGGCGGACGGCAAGCAGGGCTACGACGTCCGTGACGTCATCGCCAAGTTGGTCGACCAGGCCGACTTCCTCGAGGTGCAGGCCGGGTACGCGATGAACATCGTGGTCGGTTTCGCGCACATCAATGGCCGCAGCGTCGGCATTGTTGCGAACCAGCCGAACGCGATGGCCGGCGTGCTGGACATCAACGCGTCCGACAAGGGCAGCAAGTTCATCCGGTTCTGCAACGCGTTCAACATCCCCATCGTCACGCTGGTGGACGTGCCCGGCTACATGCCGGGCGTCGCCCAGGAGCACGGCGGCATCATCCGACACGGCGCCAAGATGCTGTACGCGTACTCTGCGGCCACCGTCCCGAAGATCACCGTGGTGCTGCGCAAGGCCTACGGCGGCGCCTACATCGCCATGGCCTGCAAGGATCTGGGTGCTGACAAGGTGTTCGCGTGGCCGACTGCCGAGATCGCGGTCATGGGTGCCGAGGGTGCTGCGTCCATCGTGTTCCGCAAGGAGATCGCGGCGGCCGAGGATCCGGCGGCCAGGCAGGCCGAGTTGGTGGAGGAGTACCGCAACACTTTCTCGACCCCGTTCATGGCGGCTGCTCGTGGCCTGGTCGACGACATCATCGATCCGGGCGACACCCGCCGCAAGGTGGCCATGGCGCTCGAACTGCTGGCGTCCAAGCGGGAATTGCGGCCGGCCAAGAAGCACGGCCTCGGACCGGTGTGATCGCGATGTCAGACGACACGGAACTGCTGGAGCTCGTCAAGTCGCTCACCGAGCGGATCGATGGGCTCGAGATCAAGATCAAGGCGCTCGAGCTGCATGCTCAGGATGTGCCCGAGGAGACCATGGTGGCCATCGCTGCGGCGGTGGCTGCCTACCTCGGCCACCGTGCCAAGCGTCGCCAGCCGCACTTCACCACCAGCCGTAGCTGGTCGGCGAGTACCCGGCGGTCGCAACACGCCCACCACCCGTTGTACACGCGCTGAGCGGGCACGCAGAAGGCCTTGGAAGGAAAGACCCAATGAAACTGAAAGTGACTGTCAACGGCATCGCCTACGACATCGATGTGGACGTGGAGGAGCAGGAAGCCCCGACGCTGGGCGCCATCGTGATCGGTGGCGGCAGCGGCGGGCATGTGGTGGCGCCGACCACCGCGTCGGTGCAGGCTGCTTCCGCGAATGCGGTCGTGGCTCCGCTGGCCGGCTCCGTGGCCCGCGTCCTGGTCGAAGAGGGCGAGGAGATCGAGGCTGGCCAGGTGCTGCTGGTTCTCGAAGCCATGAAGATGGAGACCGAGATCACCGCGCCGAAGGCCGGAATCGTGGCTCGGATCCTCGTGGAGAAGGGCACCCCGGTCCAGGCCGGCGAAGGCCTGATCGAGCTCGACTGATATCAGCGGAACGGCCCGCCCCGCACGGGGCGGGCCGTTCCGCGTCCCCGACGGGCAGGGATAAGCTGAACGAAAAGGGGACGGTTCCCTTTCCGTTCAACTTCTCCACAGTCATGGCGGGAGCTCAGGGCTGCGACGAGCGTTCTGTGGATAACCTGAACGGAAAAGGAACCGTCCCCTTCTCCGTCAGGCGTTGAACTTGTAGCCGAGACCGCGGACGGTCGCCAGCAGGACGGGGTTCGCCGGGTCGACCTCCAGTTTCGCGCGCAGGCGCTTCACGTGGACGTCGAGGGTCTTGGTGTCGCCCACGTAGTCGGCGCCCCAGACAAGGTCGATCAGCTGGCCCCGGGTGAGCACCCGGCCGGCGTTGCGCAGCAGCACCTCGAGAAGCTCGAACTCCTTCAGCGCCAGTTGCACCGGCATCCCCCGGACGGTGGTCTCGTGTCGGTCGGTGTCCATGCGGACGCCGCCGGCCTCGATCACGTCCATTGCCGGCTCCGCGTCCGTACCTCGTCGTAGTACGGCGCGGATCCGTGCGACGAGTTCTCGGTGGCTGAAGGGCTTGGTGACGTAGTCGTCCGCACCGAGTTCCAGCCCCACGACTTTGTCGATCTCGCTGTCCCGGGCCGTGACCATGATGATCGGCACGCTGCCGCGCGACCGTAGTTGACGACAGACCTCGGTGCCCGACATCCCAGGCATCATCAGGTCGAGCAGCACGATATCGGCGCCCTGCCGGTCGAAGGCGGCCAGGCCGGCGGCACCGTCCGCTGCTTCGGCGACCTCGAAGCCCTCCTTCGCAAGCAGATATCCGAGCGTCTCCCGGTAGCTGGCCTCGTCCTCGATGATCAGTACGCGGGTCACGGGCGGACCCCTTCCTGGCTGCTCGGCAGCCTCAGCGTGAATGTTGAGCCCTGGCCGAGCTTGCTCCACACGGTCACCTCGCCACCGTGCGCGGCGGCGACGTGCTTGACGATGGACAGGCCCAGCCCGGTGCCGCCGCTCGCGCGGCTGCGGTCGGCGTCCACCCGGTAGAAGCGTTCGAAGATGCGTGCCTGGTCGGCTGCGCTGATGCCGATGCCGTTGTCCGAGACCCGCACCTCCACCTGGTCGCCGACCGCGTGGCTGGTAACCGCGACCCGCGCGCCCGGCTCGGAGTAGGCGATCGCGTTCTGCACCAGGTTGGTGATCGCGGTCTGCAATTGCTCGGCGTCGCCCTGCACGACCAGTCCGGGGGCGGTGGCGAGCGAGAGCTGGATCGATCCTGCCTCGGCCAAGTGCCGGCAGCGGGCGACCGCGGCGTCCATCACCTCAGCGATGTCCACCGGGTGCGCAGCGAGCAGCGGATCGGCCGCCTGCAGCCGGGAGAGCGCGATGATCTGGCTGACCAACTCGTTGAGCCGGGCGGTCTCGCGGGCCAGTTTGCCCACGAAGTTGTGGACGGCGTCAGCGTCGTCGGCTGCTGCGTCCGCCGCTTCGGCGAGCAGGGAGATCGCGCCGATCGGGGTCTTCAGCTCGTGGGTGATGTTCGCCACGAAGTCGCGCCGAGTCTCGCTGAACCGCAGGTCGGCCGAGCGGTCCTCGCCGACCACCAGCAGCGCGCCGTTCGGCAGCGGTGTGACCTTCACGGCAAGCTGCACCGGGGGACTGGCCGGGCCCGCAGGTAGCCGTAGGTCGCGCTCCTGGGTGCGTCCCTCGGCACGGGCGGACGAGAACATGGCCGAGACGAGCCCCGGGCCGATGCTGGAACCGCGCACGAGGCCGCACGCCTTCGCGAAAGCGGACGCCGCGAGTACCGCGTCCGAATCGTCGAGAACCGCGACCGCAGCCCGCAGCGGGGTCAGGATCTCGGTCAGTTCCGCCCGGCTGATGATCTGGCTGGCCGCGCGGGCCGACGCGGCCCGCATGCCAAGCCAGACGGCCAGCGCGCCGAGCCCGACCCCAAGCACCAACCCCAGAAGGCCAAGCGCGATCGGCGTCATGTTCTGGAGTCTAGACAGACTCGTCGTGCTCAAATGCCGCTGGTCGCGCCAGGGACGCTGCCCGTGCGGGAAGATTCACCCAGCGTTCACCTGATGTTCGGACGCGGGCCGATCGGCGGGACAGGGACACTGCCTAGCCTTGGGCCAAGACAGTATTCGCCGACTCGTTCGGCGTCCGGCGATCACGGAAGACGGAGTATGCGCGATAACTACCACGAGAGTCTCGAGAGTGTGGTCACCGATCTGGTGGGCATGAGCGAATCGGTGCAGGTGGCCGTCCGCGAAGCCACGATCGCCCTGCTCGAGGCCGATCTGGCCACCGCCGAGCGGGTGATCTCCGAGGACGCGAAGATCGACGCCCTGCACGATCAGTTGGAGGCGCGCTGCTTCACCCTGCTGGCGCGGCAGGCGCCGGTGGCCGGCGAACTGCGGACGGTGGTAGCTGCCCTCCGGATGGTGGCCGACCTGGCCCGGATGGGCGACCTTGCCGCGCACGTGGCCAAGATCGCCCGGCTGCGCTACCCCGAGCACGCCATCCCGGAAGGACTGGTGGCCAACTTCACGCTCGTGGCGCGGGTGGCTGAGGAAATGGTGCAGACCGCCGGGCGATCGCTGCGCGAGCGCAACGCGCACGACGCAGGCAAGCTCGCCGAGAGCGACCAGGAAATGGACGAACTGCGCAAGAGCCAGTTCCGGGTGATGCTGAACAAGGATTGGCCGTACTCGGTGGAGGCCGCGGTCGACGTGGCCCTGCTCGGCCGCTACTACGAGCGCATCGCCGATCACGCCGCCATCATGGCGTCGCGCGTGATCTACGTGGTCACCGGCCTGATGCCCGAAGGCGAGAACTGGCCCGTCGCCTAAGCGACTATCGGCGCCCAATCAGTAAACACCGAGGGCCACCGTTTCGGTCGCCGGCCTGTACCGGAGTACAGGCCTTCGACCGAAACGGTGGCCCTCGATGGTCTGGCCTACTTCTTGCCCTGGTTCTTCACGGCTTCGATCGCCGCGGCGGCAGCCGCCGGATCGAGGTAGCGGCCGCCCGGGGTGAGCGGACGCAGGTCGTCGTCCAGTTCGTAGAGCAGCGGGATACCCGTGGGGATGTTCAGCCCGGCGATGTCGGCGTCGCTGATGCCGTCCAGATGCTTCACCAGGGCTCGCAGTGAGTTGCCGTGGGCCGCGACCAGGGTCACCTTCCCGTCCCGCAGGTCGGGGACGATCGAGTCGTACCAGTACGGCAGCATCCGCACAACGACGTCCTTGAGGCACTCGGTGAGCGGACGCGCCTCGGTCGGCAGGAACGCGTAGCGCGCGTCATCGACCTGGGTGTAGGTGTTGTCGGGCTCCAGTGGCGGCGGCGGGGTGTCGTAGGAGCGGCGCCAGAGCATGAACTTCTCCTCGCCGTAGGCCTCTAGCGTCTCGGCCTTGTTCTTGCCCTGCAGATTGCCGTAGTGGCGCTCGTTCAGCCGCCAGGAGCGGCGCACCGGGATCCAGTGCCGGTCGCAGCCGTCGAGGGCCAGGTTCGCGGTGTGAATTGCGCGACGCAGCACCGACGTGTGCACGACGTCGGGCAGCAGCCCCTCGGCCTTGAGGAGCTCGGCGCCGCGCTTGGCCTCGCCGACGCCCTTCTCGTTGATGTCCACGTCCACCCACCCGGTGAACAGGTTCTTGGCGTTCCACTCGCTCTCGCCATGGCGGAGCAGGATCAGCGTTGCAGTCATGCGGTAAGCCTATCGGCCCGAACGTGCCGCGATCTCGACCGCGGACGGTTCGCGCAGCCCCATATTGACCGGTTGCGCGCGTCCAGGGACGAGATCGCGTCATAGCCCCGCCGAACCTTCGGGCATCGCACCCAGAATCGGACGGAGCGTGGTCTCGACTGGCTCGACCTGCCGAATCGGTGGGATGACGGCGGATCTTGACTGGGAGAGAATCGAGCCATGAGCGAACCACGACTTGCCGTAGTCACCGGAGCGAGCAGCGGCATCGGCGCAGCCACGGCCAGGCAGTTGGCCGGCCAGGGCTTCGAGGTGATCTGTGCCGCGCGGCGCAGCGATCGCATCGAGGCGCTCGCCGCAGAGATCGGCGGGCGCGCGCTGGTCTGCGACGTGACCGATCCCGAGGACGTGGCCGCGCTCGCCGCGTCCGTCGGCGGACGCTTGGACGTGCTGGTGAACAACGCCGGCGGCGCGTTCGGACTGGAACCGGTTGCGCAGGCCGACACCGACGCCTGGGAGCGGATGTTCTCGGTGAACGTGATCGGTACCGAGCGGGTCACCCGGGCCTTGCTGCCGGCCTTGGTCGCCGCGCGAGGTGCGATCGTGTTCGTCACCTCCACTGCGGCGGACGCGGCCTACGAGGGCGCCGCGGGCTACTGCGGGGCGAAAGCGGCCGAGCGGATGATCGCCGGTGCCCTGCGTCTGGAATTCTTCGACCAGCCGATTCGGATCACCGAGATCTGCCCCGGCATGGTGGCCACCGACGAATTCGCGCTCACCCGCTTCGGCGGTGACCAGCAGAAAGCGGATGCGGTCTACGCCGGCGTCCCCGACCCGTTGTCGGCCGACGATGTGGCCGAGGCCATCACCTGGATGGCCACCCGCCCCGCGCATGTGAACATCGACCGGCTGGTGATCCGTCCGGTGGCCCAAGCGGCTCAGCACAAGGTGTTTCGCGGCAGCTACCGCTAGTCCACAGCGCGTGCGGAGGTAACCACCAAGCATGACCGGTGAGATTCGGGCGACCGGCATGCCTGGCTCGGGTTAGGGTTTCCTCTCGTGACCGACATCACCGTCTTCTCTGGGCACGCCCACCGCGAGTTCGCCGAGGAGATGTGCGGCATCCTCGGGGTCGAGCTCTCCCCGTCCCGGCTCTCCCGTTTCTCCAACGACTGCATGCAGGTGCAGTTGCGAGCCAACTGCCGCCGGCGCGACGTGTACATCGTCCAGCCGCTGGTGCCGCCCACGCAGGAGAACCTGATGGAGCTCCTGATGATGGCGGACGCCGCGCGCGGCGCCTCAGCCGCGTCCGTCACGGTGGTCATGCCGCACTACGCGTATGCCCGCTCGGACAAGAAGGACCAGCCGCGCATTAGCATCGGCGGACGGCTGGTCGCCGACCTGATCCACACCGCCGGCGCCAATCGGGTGCTGACCATGGCGCTGCACGCCCAGCAGGTGCACGGCTTCTTCTCGATGCCGGTCGACCACCTGACCGCGCTACCGGTGCTCGCCAAGCACTTCCGTGCCCGCGACCTGAAGAACACTGTGGTCGTCTCACCCGACTTCGGAAATGCGAAGGAGGCGAACCTCTTCGCGCGAATGCTCGGGGTCGGCATGGCCGCCGGTTCGAAGCGCCGCCAGGCCGACGACAAGGTCGTGATCGATGCGATCGTCGGCAAGGTCGGCGGCAAGGACGTGATCATCCTCGACGACGAGATCGCCACCGCAGGTTCGGTGGTCGAGCTGATCGAGACCGTCCGCAGGTACCACGTCAACTCCATCTCGGTCGCGACCACGCACGGGCTGTTCTCGGGCAAGGCCGTCGAGCGGCTGAATGCGCAACCCGACATCATCGAGATCGTGGCGACCAACACCGTCCCGCCGCCGGCCGGACTGAACCGGCTCACGATCACCTCGGTGGCCCCCTTGTTCGCCGAGGCCGTGCACCGGATCAACTGCGGCGAGAGCGTGTCCGGGCTGTTCTCGGACGAGGACACCTACGGCGAGTAGCCCACGAAGGGCACACCCGCTACCGTCTGTCAACCCCCAATCCGGCTCTGGCTAGGAGAGACGGGGGAGCTTTCGGTCAATTCGTGATATGCTGGATAGTCCGGAAAGGTGGTCGAAGCTATATGACGTTCACAGTCGGTGAAACGGTGGTCTACCCCAATCATGGTGCAGCAGTAATCGAAGCCCTGGAGAACCGGACGATCAAAGGCGAGGAGAAGCTTTACCTCGTCCTGCGGATCGTCGGCCAGAACGACCTGGTGGTTCGCGTCCCGGCCTGCAACCTCGACCTCGTGGGTGTCCGCGACGTCGTCGATGCGGACGGTCTGGAGCGGGTTTTCAGCGTACTGCGAGCCCCGCACGCAGAAGAGCCGACCAACTGGTCGCGCCGCTACAAGGCGAACCTCGAGAAGCTGCACTCTGGCAACGTGCTCAAGGTGGCCGAGGTCGTCCGCGACCTGTGGCGCCGTGAGAAGGAACGCGGTCTGTCGGCGGGCGAGAAGCGCATGCTGGCCAAGGCCCGGCAGATTCTGGTCTCCGAACTCGCGCTCGCCGAGAAGGTTGCTGAGGATCGCGCTGAGGTGCTGCTCGACGAGGTTCTCGCTTCTTGAGCTGCTTCGATGCAAAGTGAGTCCATGAAACCGGTCGTCGCCATCGTGGTGGCGGCCGGTTCCGGTTCCCGCCTTGGCGGCGAGGTGCCGAAGGCCCTTCGCGAGTTGGGCGGACGTCCGCTGGTGGGGCACAGCCTCGCTGCGTTGGCGGACGGGGGTGTGAACCGGGCGATCGTCGTGATCCCGGCGGGCATGATGCCCGATTTCGAGACCGTGCTGGCCGATTCGCCGATTCCGGCCTCGATCGTGATCGGCGGTGCCGAGCGCCAGGATTCCGTGCTCGCCGGGCTTGAGGCGATCGTCGGCGATCCTGAACTCGCGACTGCCGGCTTCGTCCTCGTGCACGATGCTGCACGCGCGCTCGTGCCGGCCGAGGTGGTCGCCCGCGTGATCGACGCGCTGGCCTCCGGGGCGGTCGGGTGCGTCCCGGTGGTGCCGGTGGTCGACACGATCCGACGGGTCACCGAGTCCGGCTCCGAAGTCGTCGATCGGACGGAGTTGTGCGCGGTGCAGACCCCGCAGGGATTCGTCCGGGAAGTGCTGCACCGCGGCCATCTGAGCGTGCGTGAGCGTGGGCTCCAGGTGACCGACGACGCCGCGGTGATCGAGGCGCTGGGGGAGCGCGTCGTCCTGGTGGACGGGTCGCGCGAGGCGCTGAAGGTCACCGAACCGCTCGACCTCCTGTTCGCCGACGCCATCCTGAGGAACCGCTGGTGAGCCTGCGGGTCGGCGTCGGGACGGACGTCCACGCTTTCGCTCCGGACGTGCCGTTGTGGGTGGCCGGACTCGAGTTCCCGGACGAAGTCCTGGGTCTCGCGGGTCACTCGGACGGCGACGTCGCCGCTCATGCCGCGTGTGATGCCCTGCTGTCGGCCGCCGGGCTCGGTGACCTTGGCAGCAACTTCGGTACCAGCGACCCGGCCTGGGCCGGCGCATCAGGGGTTTCATTCCTGGCTGAGACCGTCCGCCGAGTGCAGGCGGCGGGCTTCGACGTGGTGAACGTCTCCATTCAGGTGATCGGCAACCGTCCCAAGCTGGCGCCGCGTCGCGCTGAGGCCGAGGCCACCTTGTCGGCGGCGGTCGGCGCCCCAGTCAGCGTCGCGGGCACCACGACCGACGGCCTTGGCCTGACCGGACGCGGCGAGGGCCTCGCCGCCATCGCCACCGCGCTACTCAGTCAGCGTTGAGCGCGAACGCCGGCTGGCCTCGCTCCCTGACCCACCTATCACGCTCGCCGATCCACCAATCGAGCTCGCTGATCCACCAATCGAGCTCGCTGACCCACCAAACGAGCTCGCTGACCCACCAAACGAGCTCGCTGACCCACCAAACGAGCTCGCTGACCCACCTATCACGCTCCCTGAGCCTGTCGAAGGGTACGAGCGGGCTCCGTCAGGCTCAGCCAGCGTATTCGGAGCGCTACCGCACTGAGCTCGCCGGAGCGGTGAAGGTGTTGCACTTCGCGATCTGAACGTTCTCCAGACCGGTCGCGAGCCAGGCCTGGCGGGAACGGCCGAGGCCGTGGTCGCCGTTGTAGTTGGCCTCGCCGCTGAGCACGTCGTCGCCCAGGCTGTACATCACCTTGGCGAGGTTCGCGAGTTCGGCGGCGCTCAGGCCCGATGTCTGTGCGACTGCGGAGCTGAACATGCCCGAAAGGCAGTCGGCCTGAACTTCGAGCCGGCGAGAGAAGACCTTGGCCTCGGATTCGGACGACTTCTGCTCCCACGCCATGGACGAGATCAGAATCCCCGTCCGCGCCTGGATCGTGTGGCCGAACTCGTGGGCGAGCACCGTCTCCACCACGAAGCGAGCGCGCTGCTGGTCGGCCGGGAAGATCTTGTAGAGCGGTTTGGCGTAGTAGATGCGCTGGTCGGCCGCGCAGTAGACCGCATTGACGTCATCGAGCGAGCCGCAGCCGGTGGTGATCGGCTCGGTGTAGACGGTCACGGGCGGACGCGGCAGTTCGAACCCGGCAGCCTCCAGCGGCGGTGACCAGACCTTCCACAGGCAGGCGGTCAGGTCGTTCAGGTGTTCGGTGAGCGCCGACACCGACGCCTTGGTCATGTCGATCTCGGGCACCGAGCATTCGGTCGGATTGGCCACCGATTGTCCATAGACGGTGTTGGCGGTGAGCCACTTGGTGGCCTGGGAATAGGTGTCGGGCTGCGGAATGTCGGACGGGTTGTAGTCGGGCTTGGGCGCGCTCACAGCAGCCCCCGCAGACCCCTCGGGGGTCGACGGCTCGGCGCCGGTGGACGCCTCCGGTTCGGTGGACGGCACGCTCACCGAGGGCACGTCCCCCGGCTGGGAACCCGCCGACTCCTCGTCCGTTCCGCCGTTGAGGAAGTTGAGCAGGGTCATCGCGAACAGCGCGAGGCCGACCACCATCAGCAGTCCGAGCACGAAGCCCCGCAACGGATTGCGCCGCTTCGGGCCACCGGGGTTCGTCGGGTAGAAAGTGCCCGGCGGCGGGTAGCTCTGTTGGGTCTGGTAGGGGTTCTGGGTGTAGCCGGCCTGTTGCTGGTATTGGGGCGGTTGCTGGTACTGGGGCTGCTGGTACTGGGTGCCGGGTGCGGGCGCGCCCCAAGCCTGGGTGGGCCGGTTCCAAGCCGGCTGTCCGCCCCACTGCTGGTTGCCGCCCTGCTGCTGGCCCTGATTACCCCACTGCTGCGTCACGCATCCAGCGTAGACGCTCGCACCGACACCGGAGGGTCGTCCGGTTCGGCGGCATCGAGACCAACCGTCGCCGATCCGCAACGGCGTCAGTGCGTCCCACTAGTCTGTCTGTTGGCTCAGTCGGACGGTGACCGCCGTCCGCCGGGCGGTAAGGCTGGGAACAGGAGCGGATGATGACACGAACTGGCGCCGGGCGGTTGCTCGCGATCCTGGTCACTGCGTTGGGGGCGCTGCTCTGCCTGGCCGTGCCGGCCCAGGCCGCCGAGCAGGTGAGCACCTACGTGGTGAATGCCACGGTGAACGCAGACGGCTCATTGGCGGTCAAAGCCACGCTCACCTTCGACGGTGCCGCGCCGGCCACACTCACCCAGGCTCTGAGCACCCGCGTCCGGACCGCGGACAACCTGGAATACCGCTTCAAGGTGAGTGGAATCACGGTCACCACCAACGGTCAGCCACTCGCGGCCACGCTCAGCGAGACCGCGGACGCGATCACGATCACCGTCCCGACCGCGCAGGTGACCACGCCGATCGAGATCGCCTACACCGTTCCCCAGGGCGCGGCCCTGCCCACCGCCGGGGATACCACCACCGTGGCCTGGGGGCTGTTGCAGGGCCTGAGCGTGCCGGTGGCCACCTTCGATGCCACGGTGGGCGTGCCCGCGCTGTTCGAGTCCGTCGACTGCGCGGCCGGCGACGTCTCGTCACCGGGAACCTGCGTCTACTACGGCGGGGGCACGCACGACTCGCCGAACCCGTTCTTCCACGACGAGAACCGCGCGGCCGGCGAAGTCGTGGTGGCCACCCTTCGATTCCCGCGCAGCGCGGTGGCTGTGAACGCGAACGTCCGCGAACTCTGGACGGCCGAGCGCGCCTTCTCGGTGGCGCCGCTGCCACTGGGCCTCGCGGCGGGCCTGCTCGCGCTCGGTGGCCTGGGGCTCTGGGCTGCCCATCGACGGTTCGGTAGGGATGCGGTCGCGACCGGTGCAACGACGCCGACGCCGGTGGCGGAGTTCGCCGCGGTCGGTCCGGACCAGAACGAGTTCCGCGTGCTCGACGACGTCCGTCCCGGTGAGGTGGGCACGCTGGCCGACGAACGGGTCGACCCTGTGGACGTGACCGCGACGCTGCTCGACCTGGCCGTGCGCGGGCATCTGGTGATCACCGAGCTGCCGCACGATTCCGCCTATGGCGTCACCGACTGGACGTTCGCCCGCAAGCACTCCGACGACAAGCTGCTGACCTACGAGCACACCTTGCTGGACGCGGTCGCGCCGGTGCAGGGCGAACCGGTGCAGGTGTCGAACCTCGCCGGCAGCGTGGCAGCGGTGATCGGCCAGGTTCAGTCCGAGTTGTACGACGAGGTGGTCTCGCGGGGCTGGTTCACCCACCGTCCCGACGCGACCCGTAACCACTGGGGTCTCATCGGGTGGATCGGGCTGGCTGTGGCAGCGGTGCTGGCGGTCATCCTCGCCGGCTTCACCCGGTTCGGCCTGGCCGGGCTCGTGCTCGTGGCGATCGCCCTAGGCCTGCTTTTCATCGCCCAGGAGATGCCGTCGCGGACCGCGAAGGGTGCGTCGATCCTCGGCGGTCTGGACGCGCTGCGGGCGGGCCTGCTGATGCACCCCACGGCCACCGTCCAGGCCGGTCACGACCTGACCGGGCTCTCGTCCGTGTTGCCCTACGCGGTGGTGCTGGGCGGCAAGGAACGTTGGCTGCAGGCTCTGGCCGACACTGATGTCGACACTCTGCCCGACGTCTCCGACCTCGGCTGGTACCACGGCCCGCACGGCTGGCACCTGGCAGACCTGCCGGCGTCCCTGGCGAACTTCATCACCACGGTGCAGGGCACTCTGTTCAGTCGCTGACTGAACCTGTCTGGCCGACGCAGGTTCCCGTCCCCGCTGAGAGCCACCCTTCGGCACTGAGAGCCACCCGTCTTGCCGGACGCCTGTGCGCGGGCGCGGGCCCATGACAGTAACGGAGGCTCTCGGCGAGGAGGGGTGGCCGTCGGTGAGGTGCGGGGGAGGGCTTGCTGCGCCTCAATCGGCCACAATCACCTGCAGGCCGGTCTCGCGCAGGGCTTCCAGGGACGCCTCGCCGATGCCGGCGTCGGTGATCACCCCGGTGACCGCGCTCAGCGGCAGCACGTTCACGAAGCCGGCGCGTCCGTATTTGGAGGAGTCGGCCAACACCCAGGTCTCCTCCGCGCGGGCGGCCATGGCGCGGATGACTTCGGCGCCGTCCGCGAACTGGGTGGTCAGGCCGCGCTCGATGGTGAACCCGTCGGTGCCGATGAAGGCGAGCCGCACGTTGAACTCCGCCATTGATCGGGTCGCGCCATAGCCGACCAAAGACTCGGACTCGGGGTGGAACCGACCTCCGACCAGCGTTAGTCGCAGGCCAGGGTTCAGTCGGGCCGCAGCGAAGGCCAGGGTCGAATTGGTCACGACCTGAACGCCCGACGTGCCGGTGAGGGCGCGGACGAGGGCCGCAGTGGTGGTGCCGGCCTCGACCATGATCGAGTCGTCGTCGCGCACCAATCGTGCGGCGCGGGCGGCGATCGCAGCTTTCGCCCCGGTCTGGTGGCGCTGCCGCTCCAGTACGTTCTGGAAGCTGCTCGCCTGAGCTCCGCCGTGGGTCCGCGACAGCAGTCCGCGCGCTTCGAGTTGCCGCAGGTTCGTACGAACGGTGACCTCCGAGACGCCGAGGTCTCGCGACAGCGCAGCCACCGACAGCGACCCGTCCTCAGCCAGCCGGTCGAGGATGTACGCCTCCCGATCGCGCTTCTCGGTCATCACCCTCCCCCCGCCGACGGAACTGCATCGTAAGCCCCCTCCCCAAACCCGAGTTGTCAGAACTTCACGGCGCCATAGCGCCGTGAAGTTCTGACAACTCGGGGTCGAGGAGCCGAGCGACGAGGCTAGAGGTTCAGGCCGGGGTAGAGCGGGTTGGCGTCCAGGAGTTCGGCGGACGCGGCTCGCGTGCGGTCGGCGACACCGTCGGCGAGGGTGTACTTCGCCTTACCTGGGGCGCCGGCGGCCGTGGTGACCGGAGTGGTGTTGCGCAGCACGTCGGTGATCAACTCGGCGACCTTGTCGAACTCGTCCGGGCCGAAGCCGCGCGAGGTCAGCGCCGGGGTGCCCACGCGGACGCCGGTGGTGTACCACGCGCCGTTGGGGTCGGCGGGCACGGAGTTGCGGTTGGTCACGATGCCGGCGTCCAGCAGTGCCGACTCGGCCTGCCGTCCGGTGAGCCCGAACGATCCGACGTCCAGCAGCACCAGATGGTTGTCGGTGCCGCCGGTGACCAGGTTCACGCCGCGCTTGATCAGCCCGTCCGCCAACGTCTTGGCGTTGTCGGCGACGGCCTGGGCATAGGTCTGAAAAGCGGGCTGGCGTGCCTCGGCGAGGGCGACCGCCTTGGCGGCCATCACGTGGCCGAGCGGGCCGCCCAGCACCATCGGGCAGCCGCGGTCGATGCTCGACGCGTACTCCTTGGTGGCCAGCAGCAGGCCGCCCCGCGGTCCCCGCAGCGACTTGTGGGTCGTGGTGGCGACGACGTCGGCGTAGGGGATCGGGTCCTCCTCGCCGGTGAACACCTTACCTGCTACCAGACCCGCGAAGTGGGCCATGTCGACGAACAGGGTCGCGCCCACCGCGTCCGCGATCTCGCGCATCTTCGCGAAGTTCACCCGCCGCGGGTACGCGGAATAGCCGGCCACCAGGATCAGCGGCTTGAACTCCTTCGCGTCCGCCAGCAGCTTGGCGTAGTCGATCAGGCCCGTCTCGGGGTCGGTGCCGTAGGAATGCTGGGCGAACATCTTGCCGGAGATGTTGTGCCGGAAGCCGTGGGTGAGGTGACCGCCCGCGTCCAGGCTCATGCCCATCACTCGCTGGCGATTGAAGGTGGCCCGAAGCTCCTCCCAATCGGCCTCGGAGAGGTCGTTGACCGTCTTGGCGCCGAGCCGTTCCAGCGTCGGGCTCTCGATCCGGTGGGAGAGGATCGACCAGTAGGCCACCAGATTCGCGTCGATGCCCGAGTGGGGCTGCGCATACGCGTACTCCGCGCCGAACAGCTCGCGGGCGTGCTCAGCGGCCACGGATTCGACGGTGTCGATGTTCGCGCAGCCGGCGTAGAAGCGGTGGCCGATCGTGCCTTCGGCGTACTTGTCGCTCAGCCAGGTGCCCATCGTCATCAGCACTGGCAGTGACGCGTAGTTCTCGCTCGCGATGAGCTTCAGCGACGCGCGCTGGTCGGCGAGTTCGGCGCGGGTGGCCGCCGCGATCCGCGGCTCCACCTGCTCGATCACACTGAGCGCCTGGGTGTAGATGGACGAAACGGTGCTGGCCTGGTCGGTCACGGGTTCTCTCCTGGATCGGCGACCCGCACACTCTATCGAGGGCCACCGCTCATCGCCGAGCGCCTGCAGTCCGGTCGAGAGCCTGTTCCTCGGTACGGGCGAGCGACCGGAACGCAGGCCTTCGGTGAAGAAGGGGGCGGTTGTGGACGGGACACTCCAACCCGGTCCACATTCTTGATACGGTTCAAACCGTCCGATTCGTGACCGAATCGTGACAAAGCCTCGCATAGGAGCGACGATGAGCCCGAAGAACTCGGTGAGCATGCGAGATGTGGCGGCGCTGGCTCAGGTGTCTTTGGGCACTGTATCCAATGTGCTGAATTCTCCCGACCGCGTCTCCGACGCCACCCGAAGGCGCGTGCAGGACGCGATCGCCAAGCTCGGCTGGGTTCCCAACGAGTCGGCCCGACAGCTGCGCGCCGGACGCAGTCGCTCGATCGGCATGGTCGTGATGGACATCGCCAACCCTTTCTTCACCGACGTCGCCCGGGGCGCGGAGGAGCTGCTCTACAGCCAGCATTACATCGTGCAGATCGGTAACAGCGGCCAGGACGCCGATCGCGAACTGACGATCCTGGAGAGGTTCGAGCAGCAGCGGGTCGGCGGCGTTCTCTATGCGCCGATCGACGACACGATCGATCGGGTGCTCGGACTGCGCCAACGAGGCATCCCGGTGATCCTCGTCGACCGTGCGTCCGGGTCCGCCGACTACTGCTCGGTGGGCGTGGACGACCTTGCCGGAGGCCGGATCGCCGGGCAGCACCTGCTCGATCAGGGCCATCGCCGGCTCGCTTTCGTCGGCGGGCCGAGCACGCTGGCCCAAGTGCGTGACCGGCGCCGGGGCCTCGAACTCGTGGTCGATCAGGCCGGGGGTGGCGTGACCCTGCTGGCGATCAGCACGCCCGCGCTCACCATCGAATCGGGGGTGAGCAGCGCTGGCGAGATCGCCGCCCTGCCGGCGGCGGAGCGTCCGACAGCGGTGTTCGCCGCCTGTGACCTGGTGGCCATCGGCCTGTTGCAGGGGTTCGTCACCGCCGGTCTGCGGGTACCGGAGGACGTCGCCATCATCGGCTACGACGACATCGACTTCGCAGCTGCTGCTGCAGTGCCGCTGTCCTCGGTGCGGCAGCCACGCGAAGAGATCGGACGCAAGTCCGCGGAATTGCTGGTCTCCGAGATCGCGGCCGCGGACGGGGTTGGCACGCACTCGCACGAGGCCGTCCGGTTCACCCCGCAGCTGGTGGTTCGCCGGTCCACCCAACCCATGGCGCGCCGAAAGGCTTGACAAGCCAGCGTCGGTGACGAGTATGGTTTGAAACGTTCGTATGGAACGTTTCAAAGCCAATGGAGGCCCGGTGCAGAGCAAAGACGCAATCCCGGTACTCGAACTCAAGGGTGTCTCCAAGAGCTTCGGGGCAGTGGTCGCGCTGCGTAACGCCGATCTGGCCCTCTACGCCGGTTCGATCCATGCGGTCGTCGGCGAGAACGGGGCAGGCAAGTCGACCCTGGTCAAGATCATGGCCGGTCTCTACCAGCGCGACACCGGCACTTTCGACATGGACGGCCACCCGGTCAGTTTCCGCACCACCGCCGAGGCCAAAGCCGCCGGCGTCGCGGTCATCTACCAGGAACCGACCCTGTTCCCGGACCTCTCGGTCACCGAGAACGTCTTCATGGGACGCCAGCCGACCGGCCGCTTCGGCCGCATCGACAAGGCCGCCATGCGCGCCGAGGTGGTCGAGCTGATGCAGCGTCTGGGCGTGGGCATCGACCCCGACCGCCTCACCCAGGGCCTGTCCATCGCCGACCAGCAGATCATCGAGATCGCCAAGGCCATCTCGCTCGACGCCCGCGTCCTGATCATGGACGAGCCGACGGCCGCACTCTCCGGAGTCGAAGTCGAGCGTCTGTTCGCGGTCGCCCGCAGCCTGCGTGACGAGGGCCGCGCGCTCATGTTCATCTCGCACCGCTTCGACGAGGTGTTCGCCCTCTGCGACACCGTCACCGTGATGCGCGACGGCAGCTACATCTCCACCGACGCGATCGTCGACACCTCCGTCCCTGAGATCGTCCAGCGGATGGTCGGACGCGAGGTCAACGAGCTCTTCCCCAAGCAGGACGCCGAGATCGGCGAGCCCCTGCTGGAGGTCTCCAGGCTGGACATGCCGGGCGTCTTCCACGACATCAGCTTCACCGTCCGCTCGGGCGAGATCGTCGCGCTCGCCGGCCTGGTCGGCGCCGGACGCAGCGAAGTGGCCCGAGCGGTCTTCGGCGTCGATCCCTACGAATCCGGGCAGGTCGTGCTGGCCGGGCAGAAGCTCGCGCCGGGCAACCCGGCCGCAGCCATGCGCCAGGGCCTCGCGCTGGTGCCGGAGGACCGGCGCAAGCAGGGTCTGGTGATCGACTCGACCGTCGCCCGCAACATCACCGACGCGATCCGCGGCTCGCTGACCCGCTTCGGGCTGATCACCAGCAAGGCCGAGAACACCGCCGCGCAGGAGTGGGCGCGCCGTCTTGAGGTGAAGACCGCAGCCCTGGACGCAGTCGCCGGCACCCTCTCCGGTGGCAACCAGCAGAAGGTAGTGCTCGCCAAATGGCTGGCCACCGACCCCAAGGTGCTGATCATCGACGAACCGACCCGCGGCATCGACGTCGGCACCAAGTCAGAAGTGCACCGGATGATGTCCGAACTCGCATGCAAGGGGTTGGCGATCCTGATGATCTCGTCCGAGCTGCCTGAGGTGCTGGGCATGGCCGACCGTGTCCTGGTGATGCGTGAAGGCCGGCTCACGGCAACCCTCGACCGTAGCGAGGCGACCGCGGAGACCGTGATGTTCGCCGCCACCCATGCCGCCAAGGCAAGCGATGCAAGCGAGGAAGTCGCATGAGCGCAACCACCGTCACCGTTGAGCGGACCGGCATCGGGGCGCGGCTCTGGTCGCTGCTGAGCTCCCGCGAGACCGGCATCTTCATCGCGTTCGCACTGGTGGTGCTGGCAACGACCATGAAGAACCCGACCTTCCTGTTCAGCGCGGACGGCTGGCGCGACCTGCTGCTCACCCCGGCCATCGTCGCGGTGGTCGCGATCGGCCAGGCCGTGGTGATCATCACCCGTAGCGTCGACCTGTCGGTGGGCTCCATCGTCGGCCTTTCGGCCTATCTGGTCGGCACCCTGTTCATGGCGATGCCGGGCTTCCCGGTGGCGCTGATGTTCTTCGTCGGAATCGCCTTCGGCGCCTTCCTCGGCCTGATCAACGGCGCATTGGTCGCTTTCGGCAAGGTGCCTGCGATGGTCATCACCCTCGGCACGCTCTATGCCTACCGCGGCATCAACGTCGCCTGGACGGGCAGCAACCGCATCAACGCGTCCGACATGCCCGACGACTTCCTGGCCCTCGGCACGCAGCAGATCCTCACCATCCCGGTGCTCACGATCATCGCGCTGGTCATCTTGGGAGTCGTCGGTTGGTACATGGCCAACAACCGCGGCGGACGCGAGTTCTACGCCATCGGCTCCGACCCGGACGCCGCCGAGCTCTACGGCCTGGCCAAGACCAAGCGGGTGCTGATCGCCTTCGTGGCCAGCGGGGCCGCGTCCGGTCTTGGCGGGGTGCTGTTCGCCGCCCGTTACGGCACGATCAACTCCCAGGTCGGCGACGGCTTCGAACTGCAGGCGATCGGCGCGGCCGTGATCGGCGGCGTGGCCATCGTGGGCGGTAGCGGGACGGTGCTCGGCGCCGTCTTCGGCTCCTTCCTCCTGCTCACCATCAACCGGGCGCTCCCGGTGCTGGGTATCCCCGACTTCTGGCAGCGCGCAGTGGTGGGCGCGCTCATCATCGGCGCGATCATCCTCGACCGGGTGCTCGCCGTCCGACAGGCCAAACGACTTCAGTCCGAGAGGAGCCAGGCATGAGCACGGTTTCCGCCGCCCGGCCGACCACGGCCCCGTCCGCCTACGCCAACTACGGACGCCCCGCCTGGCGCCGCGTCCTGTTCAGCCGCGAGATGGCGATCATCGCGCTGCTGGCGCTGGTGGTGGTGGTCGCCTCGGCCATCGTCCCGAAGTTCGCCACGCCGATCACGCTGGGCTACATGCTCTTCGACGTCACGCCGATCCTGCTGATCTCCTTGGCGATGGCACCGGTGATGATCACCGGCGACATCGACCTCTCGGTCGGCTCGATGGTCGGGCTGAGCAGTGTGCTGGTCGGTCTGCTGCACGCCGGCGGAGTCTCGATCGTCGTCGCGGGGTTCGTCGCCCTCCTGGTCGGCGCGCTCGGGGGACTGTTCAACGGCTTCCTGGTGACCCGGGTCGGGCTGCCGGCACTGGCCGTAACGATCGGTACCCTCGCCCTCTACCGCGGCATCGCCGTGGGCACTTTGGGCACCACCGCGATCACCCAGTTCGACAAGTGGTGGACGACGCTGGTGAAGGCCAAGATCGGCGCCACCGGTATTCCGATGGTGATGATCGTGTTCGTGGTGCTACTGGCCGCGTTCACGATCATGCTGCACTTCACCCCGTTCGGACGCGGCATTTTCGCGATCGGGCTGAGCAAGGACGCGGCCGAGTTCTCCGGGGTGAACACCGATCGCACCCGGCTGATCCTGTTCGTGCTGTCCGGCCTGATGGCTGCACTGGCCGGCATCTACTACACGCTCTACTACACGTCCGCTCGTGGCGACAACGCCACCGGCATGGAACTGCAGGTCATCGCGGCGGTCGTGTTGGGCGGGGTCTCCGTCTTCGGCGGACGCGGCGCGCTGCACGGCGTGGTCGCCGGCGTCCTGCTGATCGGCGTCCTCACCAAGGCTCTACAGCTGGTCAACATCACCTCTGACGTGATCAGCATCATCACCGGAGTGCTCCTCGTGCTCTCGGTCATCACCGGAAGCGTCCTTAGCTGGGTGCAGTCGAAACGCGTCCGACCATCAACAACTGCACCCGGCAAGACCGCCTAACCAAGGAACCGGGGTCCGCCCCACCAACCGTCGGGTCCAATGCCGGACCCGACCAACCGAAAGGAACACCCAACATGCTCGGTAAGTCCCGTGCGGGTCTCCGTGTCATGGCAGCCGTCGCTGCTTCCAGCCTGCTCTTCGTGGGTTGTGCGTCTGGCGGCGGCGCTACGTCGGCTGCTCCGGCGACCTCGGCTGCGCCCGAGACCAGCGCTGCTGCTCCGGCCAATCTGACCATGACCTTCTTGCCGAAGAACCTCGGCAATGCCTACTTCGACACCTCGTTCAAGGGCGTCCAGGCCGCGGTTGCCGCGTTCGGTGGCACCGTGACCCAGGTCGGCCCGGCCAAGGGTGATGATCCGGCCGGTCAGGTCTCCTACATCAACACCGCTGCGCAGCAGCAGGTCGGTGCGTTGATCGTGTCGGCCAACGACAAGGCCGCGATCTGTGACGCGCTGAACGAGGCGAAGACCGCTGGTGTGAAGGTCGTCACCTTCGACTCCGACACCAACCCCGAGTGCCGCGACCTGTTCATCAACCAGGCCACCGCTGACGGCATCGCCAAGGTGCAGATCGACATGATCGCCGAGCAGATCGGTGACGAGGGCGAGATCGCGATCTTGTCGGCTTCGGCCAACGCGACCAACCAGAACGCCTGGATCGAGATGATGAAGAAGGAACTGGCGGCCAGCCACCCGAAGATCAAGCTGGTCGACACCGTTTACGGCAACGATGATGACCAGACGTCCTTCGACAAGACCAACGGTCTGATCTCGGCGCACCCGAACCTGAAGGGCATCATCTCCCCGACCACCGTCGGTATCTCGGCGGCTGCTCGTTACCTGTCGACCTCGAAGGCCAAGGGCAAGATCGCGCTGACCGGTCTGGGCACCCCGAACCAGATGCGGGCCTTCGTCAAGGACGGCACCGTGACTGAGTTCGCGCTGTGGAACCCCGAGGAACTCGGTGCGCTGGCCGCTTATGCGGCGGCCGCTCTGGTCAAGGGCGAGATCAAGGGCGCTGAGGGCGACAAGTTCAAGGCCGGCGACAAGGAATACACCGTCGGTGCGGATGCGACCGTCCTGCTCGGTGAGCCTTACCGGTTCAACAAGGAAAACATCGACAACTTCGACTTCTGAGTTGTCCTGACCGTGGTGCCCGGCCCACACCGGCCGGGCACCACCCACCAGCGGCCCCGTACGAAAGAAGAACCCCTAGCCATGACCACTTTCGAAGCCATCACTGACCAGTTGGCGCTGCAGGCGATCGAACTGCCCTCGTGGGCGTTCGGCAACTCCGGCACCCGGTTCAAGGTGTTCGGTACCCCGGGCACGCCGCGCACGATCCAGGAGAAGCTGGCCGACGCCGCGCAGGTGCACTCCTTCACCGGGCTGGCGCCGTCCGTCGCGCTGCACATCCCGTGGGACAAGGTGGACGACTACGCCGCGCTGGCCGCGTACGCGTCCGATCTCGGCGTGGCGCTGGGGACGATCAACTCCAATACTTTCCAGGCCGACATCTACAAGTTCGGCTCGCTGACCCACGTCGATGATGCGATTCGCCAGACCGCGATCGACCACCATCTCGAGTGCATCGACATCATGTCGGCCACCGGGTCGCGCGACCTGAAGATCTGGCTCGCGGACGGGTCCAACTACCCCGGCCAGGCCGATCTGCGCGGTCGCCAGGATCGGCTCGCCGATTCGCTGGCCAAGATTTACGACCACCTCGGCCCCGAGCAGCGGATGGTGCTGGAGTACAAGTTCTTCGAGCCGGCGTTCTATCACACCGATGTGCCCGACTGGGGCACCTCGTACGCGCAGGTCGCCGCGCTCGGTGAGAAGGCGATGGTCTGTCTGGACACCGGTCACCACGCGCCCGGGACGAACATCGAGTTCATCGTGATGCAGCTGTTGCGGCTGGGGAAGCTCGGTTCGTTCGACTTCAACTCGCGCTTCTACGCCGATGACGACCTGATCGTCGGTGCGGCCGACCCGTTCCAGCTGTTCCGGATTCTGTACGAAGTGATCCGGGGCGGCGGCTACGGCCCGGATTCGCCGGTGGCGTTCATGCTCGACCAGTGCCACAACGTCGAGGACAAGATCCCCGGCCAGATCCGCTCGGTGCTCAACGTCCAGGAGATGACCGCCAAGGCCATGCTGGTCGACGCGGTGGCTCTGAAGGCCGCGCAGGATGCCGGTGATGTGCTGGGCGCGTCCGCGGTGTTCATGGACGCGTTCTACACCGACGTCCGCGCCGATCTGGCCGCCTGGCGCCAGACCCGCGGGCTGCCAGCCGACCCGATGGCCGCGTTCGCCGCGTCCGGTTACCTGACCCGCACCGCGGAAGAGCGCGTCGGCGGCACCCAGGCCGGTTGGGGCGCCTGAGCTGGAAACACGCGCGAGGGCCAGCCGGACGCATCGAGAGCCAGCCACTGTGGGAGGCGCTCGATGAACGAGGCTGGCTCTCGCTGTCTTTGGGAGGTAGGGGAATGGCTAGGTACTGCTTGTTGGGGCACGTCGATCCGGGGAAGCTGGACGAATACAAGGCGCGGCACGCGGCCGTTTGGCCCGAACTGCTGGTCGCACTTCGGGACGCGGGTTGGCGCAACTACTCCCTCTTCCTGCGTCCGGACGGGTTGTTGATCGGCTACTGCGAGGCCGATGACCTGGACGCAGCCCAGGTCATCGTGGGCGCCACCGAGATCAACGCGAAATGGCAGGCGGAGATGTCGCGGCTGTTCGCGTCCGAGGGTGCCCCCGACGAAGCCTGGGAGCGACTCGAAGAGGTCTTCAACCTCGAGGACCAGCTGGCCGCGTCCGGTCACTAGCCACCATTCCTCACCGAGAGCCACCGTGTCGGTCATTGGCCGGTACGTGGGTACGGGCCGATGGCAGAAGCGGTGGCTCTCGGTGATGGGGGTGGCTCTCGATGGGACGGGTTGGTTCGGTCTTGACGCTGAACCTCCCCGACCGTAGGCTATGAAACGATTCAAGTCTCGTCGCAAGGAAGCGCCATGAACCTCGTCCGCAACACGTCCCGATGGGCTGACCGGTGACCGCCCGCTACTTCGCCGCCGCCGACCTAGGCGCGTCCAGCGGACGGGTGATCCTCGGCAAATTGGAGGACGGACGCTTCGAGCTGAGCGAGACCGTCCGCTTCGAGAACGGCCCGGTCGATGCGGCCGACGGCATCCACACCGATGCCCGCGGGCTGTTCGAGCACGTGTGCAGGGGCATTGAAGTTGCCATCGCCGCCTCCGGGGGGGCGCTGGAATCGGTTGGGGTCGACACCTGGGGCGTCGACTACGGCCGGCTGGACGCGTCCGGCGAGCTGCTGGAAAGCCCTTTCCACTACCGCGACGACCGCACCACCGGGGTACCCGAGCTGGTCTTCGCCGAGTTGCCCGCCGCGCAGCTGTACGCCAGCGCGGGACTGCAGGTGATGGCCTTCAACACGATCTTCCAACTGGTCGCCGCACGTGACGACGCACGCTGGGGCGAGGTGAGCCAGATCTTGCTGACCCCTGATCTGCTGAGCTACTGGCTTTGCGGACGCAGGGCGGCCGAGGTGACGATCGCGTCCACCACCGGCCTGCTGGACGTGGCCACGCGCACTTGGTCGGACGCGATCTGCGCCCACCTCGCCGAGGTTTACCGACTGCCCGTCCCGCGCGTGCTGCCCGAACTGGTGGAGCCAGGCACGGTGCTCGGCGCGACCACCCCGGGGCTGTTCTCCCGGCTGGTCCAGGTGGTTGCCGTGGGCGGGCACGACACTGCGTCCGCGGTGGCTTCGATCCCTGCGACCACGACCGACTTCGCGTTTATCTCGTCGGGCACGTGGTCGCTGGTCGGCCTCGAACTCGAGCAACCGGTGCTCAGCGAAGCCAGCCGGGCGGCCGACTTCACCAACGAACTCGGCATCGACGGCACCGTCCGCTACCTGAAGAACGTGATGGGGTTGTGGGTGCTCAGCGAAAGCATGCGCACCTGGAAATCTCGCGGGTTGGCGATCGAGCTGCTGCCGCTGTTGGCCGCGGCCGCGGAGCGTCCCGGGCTGGCCTGCGTCCTCGACATGACGGACGCCCGGCTGCTGCCGCCCGGGGACATGCCGTCCCGGCTGCTGGCGATGGCCGCGGAGACCGGTCAGGAGCTGGCGGACGACCCGGTCGCGATCACTCGTTGCATCCTGGACTCCCTCGCCGTGGCTTACCGACGTACGATCCGGCTGGCCTGCGAGCTCGCCGGACGCGAGGTCTCGGTGGTGCACGTGGTCGGTGGCGGATGCCAGAACACCCTGCTCTGCCAGCTCACGGCCGAAGCCACCGGGCTGCCGGTGATCGCCGGGCCGGCCGAAGGCACCGCTCTGGGCAACCTGCTGGTGCAGGCCCGGGCGATGGGTGCGCTGAGCGGTGACCGGACGGCGCTGCGCGAGGTTGCGATCGCGTCCTCGGAATTGGTCACCTACCAGCCGGGCAAGCTCGCGTTCACGTCCGAGCAATGGGCGGACGCGGAGCGCAGGGCGCTGGGTGCACCTCGTGAAGGCTCCCCGTCGGCGTAGCGCAGGGCTTCGTCAGGCTCAGCCGGCGTTTGTTGGTGGCGCACCTTGTGAAGGCGCAGCGCGGGGCTTCGTCAGGCTCAGCCGGCGTTTGTTGGTGGCGCACCTTGTGAAGGCGCAGCGCGGGGCTTCGTCAGGCTCAGCCAGCGTTGACTGGTGGGGACGCGACGTCCACGTGTCTCAGGTGTCGTCTGCCCGAGCGGGCCAGCTACTGGCGAAGGGCGGCTCGCGCGGCGGAGATCACGGCTGTCTCGATGCCGGCGAGCAGCGGGGAGTCGAGCTTCCAGCGCTGCCAGAACAGAGGTACCTCAAGGTGCGGGCCCTCCAGTCGAACCAGGCGTCCCTGCTTGATCAATTCGTCCGACTGGAGTTCGGGCACCAGGGCCCAGCCGAAGCCCAGCACCACCGCGTTGGCGAAGTCGTTCGAGGCCGGCACATGGTGACGGGGCGGACGCGCGGGGTCGGCGCCGATGGCGACGAGGTATTGCGTCTGTAGGGCGTCCTTGCGATCGAAGTCGATCAGCGGCGCGTCCGCATACCCTCCGCCTTCGGCGAACCAGCGGCGGACGAACTCGGGGCTGGCCACCGGCAAGTACCGCATGCGGCCCAGCGGACGCACGGAGCACCCTGCAACCGGCTGTTCCTGTGAGGTCACCGCAGCCGACACCGTCCCCGATTCGAGCAGCCCGGCGGTGTAGTCCTGGTCGTCGCGATGCAGCTCGAACACGATCCCGTCTGCCGCGAGGGTTGCCAGCGCGGGCAGGAACCAGGTGCTCAGGCTGTCCGCATTGACCGCCAGCGGCACCTCGACCGGCCCGCCCTCGGTCAGGCCGAGGTCGACGAGGGTGTCGTGTTCAAGTGCGTCCAACTGCCTGGCCAGCCGAATGATCGCCTGTCCCGCAGCGGTCGGACGCGCAGGCTTGCTTCGTACCAGCAGCACCCGGCCGAGCCGGCTCTCCAGTGCCTTCAGCCGTTGCGAAACCGCGGACGGAGTCACATGCAGCTCTGCCGCCGCAGCGTCGAGTGAGCCGGACTCAACGATCACGGCCAGTGTGCGCACGAGCTCCAGCGGTAGATCCACATAAGCGACACTAATGCACCGACAGATTCCTGAGCTGTACTTCACCTCACTAGGCGCCTAGGTTCGAACCATGACCGCACTACTCGCCGGCCTCGGCCTGGGCCTCTCCCTGATCATCGCGATCGGGGCGCAGAACATGTTCGTGCTGCGCCAGGGAATCCGCCGCGA
>Ga0209477_1000204_pt1 | contig 34893 bp, 35 predicted proteins | sample KloWWTupernatant_FD_187180 | JGI IMG/M metagenome (GOLD analysis project Ga0209477, IMG submission 187180) | Active sludge microbial communities from Klosterneuburg, Austria, studying microevolution and ecology of nitrifiers - Klosterneuburg... | ecosystem: Engineered > WWTP > Aerobic digester >...
GGGGGAGGAGGATAGTCCGACCAGGATTCGCACCCTGTGTGCATCGGCTTGCACGCCGTATGGCCTGCCGGCGGCGGTGTGCGTGTACCCCGAACACGTCACCAGTGCACGTGAAGCGTTGGCCGGCACGCCGATCAGGATTGCCAGCGTGGTGAACTTTCCCGACGGTGGCGATGACCCGCAGCGGGTGCATCGGGAAACACGTCGTGCGGTTGCGGCCGGTGCCGATGAGATCGACATGGTGTTGGCGTGGCGTGCGTTGAAGGCAGGCGATGTTGCGCGTGCCAAAGCCGGCGTGGAGGCCTGCCGGCAAGCCTGCGGAACCGGCATCACCTTGAAATTGATTTTGGAAACCGGCGAGTTGGCCAACCCTGCATTGATCCGCCATGCAAGTGAGATCGGGTTGGATGCAGGGGTGGATTTCCTCAAAACCTCCACCGGCAAGGTGCCGGTCAATGCCACGTTGCCGGCAGCCACATTGATGCTGGATGCGATTGCCGAACGTGGTGGACAATGTGGGCTCAAGGTTGCCGGAGGTATTCGCACGCTGGCCGAAGCGCAGGAGTATCTGGCGTTGGTCGATGCCAAACAGGGACCGGACTGGGCCACTCCGACGCGCTTCCGGATCGGTGCCAGCGCGTTGTTTGATGCCATCGTGGCCGAATTGAGGCACTGAGCATGGCGCGTGCGATTTGGCTGGTACTGGATTCGCTGGGGATCGGTCATGCCCCGGATGCGGCTGCGTACGGCGACGCCGGTGCCGATACCTTCGGGCATATCGCTGCGGCGTGTGCGGCGGCACCGCGCGGGCCGTTGCAGCTGTCGAATCTCACCCGCTTGGGTCTGCCTGCGGCGCATGCCTTGGCGGGCGGGCAGCTGGCTGCGGGGTTTGCTGCAGCGCCTGCACCGATGGCGCTGTGGGGGTGCATGGCCGAGCAGGCCTGCGGCAAGGACACGCCGTCGGGTCATTGGGAAAGTGCAGGCGTGGTGTTGGATCGCCCGTTCGGGGTGTTTGCTGCGGCGCAAGACAGCTTCCCGCCCGAGTTGCTGGCGGCATTGGTGCACGCTGCGCAACTGCCCGGCGTGTTGGGCAACTGCCACGCGTCCGGCACTGAAATTCTTGCTCGACTGGGGGCCGAACACATCGCTACCGGCAAGCCGATTGTGTACACATCGGCCGATTCGGTGTTGCAAATTGCAGCGCACGAACAGGCGTTCGGCTTGCAGCGGCTGCTGACAGTATGTGAATTGGCGCGTGCGCTGCTGGCGCCGTACAACATAGGGCGCGTCATTGCCCGTCCGTTTGGCGGCGATGCCGCAACCGGTTTCCAGCGCACCGGCAATCGCCGTGACTATGCGCTGCCTCCGCCAGCACCGACAGTGCTGGATGCCGTGTGTGCCGCAGGGGGCGAGGTGATTGCGGTCGGCAAGATCTCGGATATTTTTGCGGCGCAAGGCGTCAGTCGCAGCGTGCATGCCAGCGGTCATGATGCATTGTTTGATGCCACCCTTGACGCGTTGACGCAAGCCGGAGATGGGGCCTTGATAGCCACCAATTTCGTCGACTTCGATAGCGTGTACGGGCATCGCCGGGATGTCCTTGGTTATGCCGCCGCATTGGAACACTTCGATGCGCGCCTGCCGCAATTGCTCGAGTGCCTGCGCGCCGATGATCTGTTGCTGCTCAGTGCCGACCACGGTTGCGACCCCACCTGGCCGGGCAGTGATCACACCCGCGAGCAAGTACCGCTGCTGGCGTATAGCCCCGGGCTGGCTCCACGTGCACTCGGCAAGCGATCGAGTTTTGCCGATTTGGGCCAAGGCATTGCCACCCATCTGGGTTTGCCGGCGTTATCGGCGGGCCGCTGTTTTTTGACGAGTTGAGCTGCATGACAACCCTGCATATCGAAGCCGAACCAGGCACCATCGCCGACACCGTATTGCTGCCTGGCGATCCACTGCGTGCGCGCTTTCTTGCCGACGCCTTGCTTGCTGCACCTCGTCAAATCAATGCGCGGCGCAACATGCTGGGCTACACCGGTGAATGCAATGGTCAGCGCGTCACCATTCTTGGCGGTGGCATGGGGATTCCGTCCACGGCCATCTACGTCACCGAACTTGCCCGTGGTTATGGGGTGCGTAGCATCATTCGCGTGGGTACTTGCGGCGGCATTGGTGATGTTGCGGTTGGCGATGTGTTGTTGGCGCAAGCGGGCAGTACGGATTCCCGTTTCAACCGCATGCAGTTTGGTGGCCACGATCTTTCGGTCTGTGCCGATTTCGGACTGCTGCGACGTGCCGTGCAGGCCGGTCAAGCGCAAGGCTTACCCGTGCGTGTAGCCAATATATTCAGTACCGATTGCTTTTACGACGGGGATCCGCAATTGCTGGCGCAATTGCGCAGGCACCGGATCTGCGGCATCGAAATGGAAACCGCCGGTCTGTATGGTTTGGCAATGCGCGAGGGCTTCCAGGCGCTGGCCATCCTCGCAGTCAGCGATCACCTGGAGACGGGCGCAACCATGCCGGCGATCGAACGCGAACAGGGCTTGGTACGCATTGCGGAATTGGCGTTGGCCAGCGCTATCGAATCGGCACCAAGCGTTGCTTGTCCTGGCTGAAACAATCACCTTATTTGCGCACGGCAAGCACGCCATCCAGCGCCAGTTCGGCGCGGAATCCGGCAATTTGCAAGCGGCGCGCCACTTCGCGCGGGACGTCACGGCCGGAGGTCAGTTTATTGGGGCTGCCGGTGTAGTGGAATAACCGGCCACCGCGTTTGAGTACACGCGCCAGCTGGTCATAGAACACCTGCGAATACAGCTCGCCGGCAATGCCAAAGCGCGGTGGATCATGCAATGCGGCATCAAAATGGGCATCGGGCAATTGCGTGATGGCCTGTGCCACGTCGGCATGGATCAAGTGCAATCGACCATCGCTGCTGTCAGGGTCAGGTGACCATGGGTTGAGCGTGCGCAGCCACAGGACATCCTCGTTCTTTTCGAAGGATTGGATGCGGGCAACGCCAGCGTCCAGGCAGCAACGCGCGAAATAGCCCAGCCCGCCGCAGGTATCCAGCACGGCTTTGCCTGCAGGTTGCACCAGTGCCACTTTGCGGCGTGCATCATCCAGTGGCGATTCCTTTGCGGTGGGCAGCATCTTGATGCCGTCGATCTCGAACGTCGGTACGTCCCATTCGGTAGGCACCAGCTTGATCAGCTTGCCGGCGTAACGCGAAATGGGTGCAAACGCTTCGCCATCGAAGTAGTAAAGCGTGCGTTCCTTGAGTTTGCCGGGGTAGGGCAGGGGTTGCCCACGCCATCGCCAGCCATCGGCATCCAAAGTCACGGTATCCACACTTCGGCCCAGATCAAATGAACCTTGCCAGCTGTTGCTGCCGGCATCACGCGACGCCAGCAGGGCAGTACCGATGGTGTGGGTGAGTAGCGGGATTGGCAAGCGGCGCATGTGCAAATGATACGGGGTGGTGGAGCGCCTGCAGATGGATTCCTTGCCGGAAGGGTGACGCTGGGCGTGACCCGAGGCCAATTCCACTGGACAATAGGGCCATCTGGATCTGCACCGAGAGCTTATGCGTGTCCTTCGTCTTGTTTTGATCGCCCTGATCGTGGCTGTCAGCACGATTGTTCATGTCCTCCCGTTGTTGCTGCTGGCATTGATCAAGGCCGTGGTGCCAGTGCCGCGCTTTCGCACTGCTTGCAACCCGCTGTTGAGCGGCCTGGCCGAAAGCTGGATAGGGGTCAACAACTGGCTGTGGGGCCATCTTACCGATACCCGTCTGCAACTTTCCGGTGACAGCGGGTTTCACTTGGATGGGCACTATCTGGTGCTGGCCAATCACCAGAGCTGGGTGGACATTCTGACCTTGCAAAAAGCCTTCAACCGGCGCATTCCTCTACTGCGTTTCTTTCTGAAGCGGCAACTGTTTTGGGTGCCATTGCTGGGGCTGGCATGGTGGGCACTGGATTTCCCGTTCATGGGCCGCTACAGCCCCAAGCAAGTGGCCAGGAACCCGGCGCTGGCCGGCCGCGACATCGCCGCCACCCGGCGTGCGTGTGAAAAATTCAGTGCAATCCCGATTGCCATCATGAATTTTGTGGAAGGCACCCGGTTCACGCCCGACAAACATGCCAAACAAGACTCCCCCTATCAGCATCTGCTCAAACCCAAATCAGGCGGGGTGGCCTTCGTGCTGGATGCGATGGGGCAGGGTTTGCATGCCATTTTGGATGTCAGCATCGCCTATCCTGCGGGCAAACCCGCCCTGCTGGATCTGTTGATGAACCGGATTCCCGTCGTGCGGGTGGATGTGCGCCAGCGCGAGATTCCGCAGGATTTCATCGGCGGCGACTACCAAAACGATCGCGAATTCCGGGTGCGCTTCCAGCGCTGGATGAACGCGGTATGGCAGGATAAAGATGCAACGCTGGATCAATTGCTGACCGAGCCGGTAATTTGATCGATGTCAACCCGTGACCCGCAATATCGTTCACCATTGAACTATCCACACTTGGGGCTCACCGCATGAATGCCATCACATGTCCGCGCTACACCCCGGTACTGCGTCGCCTGCATTGGTTGATGGCGATCTTGATCGTGCTGGCCTACGTGCTGATCGAGCAGCGCGGCATCTTTCCCCGCGGCAGTGGTGGCCGTGTTGCGATGATGCAGGGGCATTTCTGGGTGGGCATCAGCATCTTCCTGCTGGTTTGGGTTCGGCTTGCCACCCGCTTGCGTGGCGGTGCGCCGGCAATCACGCCGCCGCTGGACAAAATCACCGGTCTTGTTTCGAAATTGATGCACTTGGCGCTGTACGCCTTTTTCATCGTGATGCCGCTGCTGGGTCTGGCCACGGTTTGGACCGATGGCAAGGAGATCCTGATTCCGTTTACCGGCATCGCGCTGCCGGCACTGTTGCCGGAAAACGAAGCGCTGGCACACCAGCTGGAAGAATTGCACGGGACCATCGGCGAAGTGTTTTACTGGGTCATCGGTGCACACGTCCTGGCCGCACTTTGGCACCACTTTGGCCGTCGTGACGACACCCTCAAGCGGATGCTGTGATCACGCCGGACTTGATTCCGGTCAAACCACCGGCGCCGGGTTGCGCGCACACTGCAGGGCAGTACACAGCGCTGCCGGTGGCATTGGAAAGCTCATGGAATACCGCATACAGCTGGTCACGCCAGTGACCCAGATCACTGCCGTTGATACGGCCATTCGCGAGTTGGATCCGGCAGCCTTCATCGACCAAGACCCCGCAGATGGTTGTCTGCGGGTGACCGCTTGGCTCAGCGCGGAGGATCTGTCCACAACGCTGGCGCAAGCCGGCTTTCCAGCGCGCAGCGTCGCCTTGCAGCCTTCGGTCTGTTGCGGTGATTGCAGCGGCTAACGCTGCGTTCACGGTTGGGCTTGTGTATCCCGATGTCGCCCCTATACTGCATGGGTCAGCGACAACGACGTTCCCGGGGGTGTACTGGCTTCGACGGGGGTAGCGAAATCGCACGACGCATGCCGAGGGGGTAGCTTTCCTCGTAAATCCAGCTGCAAAACTTTAGTTGCCAACGACGACAACTACGCTCTGGCCGCGTAAGGCCTAGCCCCGAACCCACTTGTGCCTGTGCTCGTGGATGTAGGGTCATCATCACAGGATAGGCTCCGGCGGCGACCCGCCAACCGGATCCAAAATTTAGCGGGTGTGGATGACGGCGTGCTTCGCACGGTGTGTTGCCGGTATCCGAGATCAAACACCGAGCTAAGCATGTAGTGCCGGGCATGGAGCATCTTCGGACGCGGGTTCAATTCCCGCCACCTCCACCATTTTCTGATCCAAGCAAGTCCTATTCAGGCCGGAATCCCCAACAAAATCAAGGGTTCCGGCCTTTTTCTTGACCTTGACTGCCTGGGGCAAGCAGTGCAATGCCGCGATAGCTGGGGGCATGACGCAGGGCAGGGAGCCTCCTCAAATCACATCAAACGGATAACTCCCACGCGCCAGTACAGCACCGGCCAGACGTTCGATGGCGTTGTCGTCGTTGTGGTTCAAGCCGCGCGCATTGCGCGCCATGCGCCGTCGGGCCTGGCGGGTGAAGGTTTCGGCGATCAATACCGCTTGTGCGGCATCGGGATGTGCCGATTTCACCAGCGCATCGGCGCGCGAGAGTGTGCATAGACCGATGAACAGATCAATGGTGAGATCGGCAACACGCTTTTGCGCATGTTGCTGGTCGGCGATATTTTTGCCGTAGCGGCGCAGCAGTGCATCCGCTGTGCGTGAGAGCTCAGCGACGTATTTCTCGTACACCTTCGAGGCGTTGACCAGTTCCGGTGCAAGTGGATGCAAGATGCGGTCGGTGCCGATACCCGTGGCCTCGCGCACGCGCCGGCTGGCATAGCCACCCAGGACGCCGAAGCCCTTGATCGGGTTGTTGAAAATACCCTCGACTGCGTTCTTGATTTCGCCCAGCCCTGCGCCCACGCCCTTGAGTCCCGAGAGCGCAACGTACAGCCGCAGGATTTCATTGGTGCCTTCGAAAATGGACAAGATGCGGGTGTCGCGCACGATCTGTTCGTACGGAAACTCACGCATAAAGCCATTCCCGGCAGCGATCTGCAAAGCCTCATGCGCACAGCGTTGTACTGCCTCGCTGGCGAAGACCTTGCTCATTGCCGCTTCCAGCGAATAGTCCTCGCAACCCGAATCGATCAAGTGGGCAACCATCCACACTGCACTTTCGGCGGCGAAACAATCGATGGCCATTTGTGCAATTTTTTCGCGCACCAAGCCGAACTCGGCAATCGGTGTATCGAACTGCTTGCGCGCAATTGCCTGTGCACTCGCCATGCGGATGAGTGACCGCATGCTGCCAACCGCGCCACCACCCAGGCCGGTGCGCCCGCTGTTGAGGATGCTCATCGCCACCTTGAAGCCCTTGCCCACCGGGCCAAGCACGTTCGCGGGCGGTACCCGCACGCCAGAGAAATTCACCGTGGTAGTGGATGATGCGCGAATGCCCATCTTGTCTTCATGCGGGCCGTGGCTGACACCCGGCCATGCGGCTTCTACCAGAAATGCGGTTACCTTGCCCTCGGGCGTGTCGGTGCGTGCAAACACGGTGTAGAACTGCGCGATGCCGCCGTTGGTGATCCAGATTTTTGCGCCGTCCAGCGTCCAGCTGCCATCGTCGTTGCGAACCGCCTTGGTGCGGATCGAGGCCGCATCGGAGCCCGCGCCAGCTTCGGTCAGGCAGAACGCCGCGATCATTTCGCCACTCGCAAGCTTTGGCAGGTAGCGCTGCTTTTGTTCGTCGGTGCCAAATAGCAGCAAACCCTTCATGCCGATCGAGCTGTGTGCGCCGATGGTCAGCGAGACCGAACTGTCATGGCTGCTGGTCTGGGTGAGTACGCGTGCATAGGCGCCATTGCTCAGTTCCAATCCGCCGTAAGCCTCAGGGATGATCAGGCTGAACAGTCCCATCTCGCGCAGCGACTGGATGAACTCCGGCGGCTGCTCGGCATTGCGGTCGTATTCGACCAGTTGCTTGCGCTTGCTGGCCAGAAAATCATCGATCGCGTCGGTCATTGCTGACAACATGTCGCGGTCGCGCTCACGAATGCGCGGGTAGGGGAACAGGTTTTCTTCGAGAATGTCGCCCAGGAACAGCTGCTTGGCGATGCTCAGATCCCTGCGCAACATATCGCCAGGGGCGGGTGGGGCAGGAGGTGGCGTGGTCATGGGCAGTGGGCTCCTCGGCATTGCGGCCATTTCACTCCCCAATCCGCCTCGCGGCTAGGGGCGCGGATGGCGAATGCGGCCGCCGTTCACGCAAAGCAAGCCGGAGCCGACGTGGGTAGCTACCGCGGCTGACGAGCCTGGGTGCATGCCGGCTATCATTCGCCGGCATGGCGGCGAGGTGCGCGGGTTTGAAGTTGCTCCGTGTATTATCCAAGCATCTGGTAAACGCGCACGACGCAGGTGAGTCTACGGTGCTTTCAGGGGACGATGGGCTGTGATGGAAAAGGGCGCGATCATCTTGTGCGTGGACGATGACTCGACGGTGTTGGCTGCGCTGCGAAGCATGCTTTCCAGCCATTTCGGTTCCGAAGTCCAGATCGAATTCGCGGAGAGTGGCGAGGAAGCTCTGGAGATCGATGCAGAGCTGCGTGCCGAAGGCCGCGAAATTGGCCTGGTGATTTCAGATTTCATGATGCCGGGGCTCCGTGGTGACGAATTGCTAGTCAAGCTCCACGAACGCTCGCCCAATACCGTCAAGATCCTGCTGACTGGCCAGAGCGACCTGACCGGCGTCAAGCGTGCGATCAACGGCGCAAACCTCTACCGTTTCCTGGAAAAGCCTTTCGTCAACGAGGATATCGTGCTGACGGTGCGCGCGGCGATCCGCTCGTATTGGCAGGAACAGGACCTGATACGCCAGAACGAGCAGTTGCGTCGCATCAACGCCGAGCTCGAAAAGATCGTGGCCGAGCGCACGCGTGACCTGGTCGAAAAGAACATGGAACTGGAAGTGCTGTCGGTCACCGACAAATTGACCGGCCTGTTCAACCGGCGCAAGCTGGATCAGGTGCTGGACGAGGAATTGATCCGCGCGCGCCGCTACGATGTCCAGTTCGCGCTGATCATCGTCGACGTCGATCACTTCAAGCGGGTCAACGACACCTACGGGCATGGTGCGGGGGATGACGTACTGGTCCGGTTCGCGCAAATCCTTCGCCACACCACCCGCGATGCCGATGCGATCGGTCGGCTCGGCGGCGAGGAATTCCTGGTCGTGTGCCGGCACTCCTCGCTAAAGGGTGCGCTCGAGGATGCCGGCAGGATCCGCGAAGCCATCGAAGCGCATGATTTCACTGGCGTTGGCCAGCTGACCGCCCGCTTCGGTGTCGCCGAGGTGCGCACGGACGACAGCGTGGCAAGCCTGCTCGCGCGCGCAGATGCGGCGCTGTATCGTGCCAAGGATCGTGGACGCAACCGGGTGGAGCAGGAATTTGACCACTGACGCCGCCCAGTACATGCAACTGCAGTCCCGCATCAACGAGCTCGAAGCCGAGCTTGACGAGCGGCGCCATTCGGAGCAGATCCATCGTGCGCTGTACGAGATCGCCAGCCTGTCTGCGGCTGACACTCCCGAGCATGAGCACTATGTGCGCTTGCACGAGATTGTTGGCCGGCTGATGGATGCGCGCAATTTCATCATCGCCAGCTATGACCAGGCAACCGGCATGATTCACCAGGAGTACCTGGTGGACGAGGATCCCGACGAAGTGCCGGACAGTTTTCCGTACGGCGAAGGCATTTCGTCCCTGGTGATCCGCAGGCGCAAGCCGCTGCTGCTGGACGACGCCACGTTCCGGGCGCTGGTTGCTGCCGGGGACATCGTGTCACCGCGCGGTTCGGTGGATTTCACCAGCTGGATGGGCGCGCCGCTGATCGCACATGAGCAGGTGTATGGGCTGATCATCGTGCAGAGTTACCACGCCGACATCGAATACAACCTTGGCGATCTGGAACTGCTCAATTACGTGGCCAGCCATGTTGCTTCGATCGTCGCGCGCTGGCGTGCGAATCGCGCACTCAAATCAGCAAACGATGCGTTGGCCGCATCGGCGGAGACCCTCCGCCTGCTGGGCGACATCGGCAAGGACCTCACCGGGAGCCTGGATCCGCTGGCCATCTGCAAGGCGCTGGAGCGGCACCTTGCCGCGTTGATTCCGGCCGATGCATTCGGCGTGGCATTGCTGTCGCCGGCGGGTGATGCACTGGATTACATTCATTACGTCGAAGACGGCGTCGTCGACGTTTCGAACTCTTACCCGCTCGACCATCCGACCTCATTGGCAGTGCTCACCTTCCGCGAAGACCGCGAACTGACCCTGTTCAATGAGTCGCAGCTGCACAACGCACCCAGCGGAGCCGGCGTGGCGCAGGCGTCGCCGATCCTCTCGGCAATCTTCCGGCCATTGATCGCCAACGGCAGGCGGATCGGGGTCGTCACTGTGCAGAGCCATCGCGAGAATGCCTATCACGAGCGGGAGCTGGAAGTGTTCCGCTCCGCCACGGCGTACGCTGCGATCGCCCTGGCCAATGCGGATGCCTTCGCCGCCACCGAGGCTGCACGCGCGGAGGCGACCGAAGCCCTGGCTGCGCGCCACCAGGCAGAAGCGCAACTGGTGCACTCCGAGAAAATGGCCGCGCTCGGCCAATTGATCGCCGGCGTCGCCCACGAAATCAACACGCCTATTGGCGCCATCAAATCCAGCGGACGCAATATTTCCGAAGCGCTCGATAGTGCATTGCTGGGCCTGCCGAAGCTGCTGGATGGACTGGATGCCGAGCACCGGGATCGCTTCAGCGTTCTTGTGGCGCGTGCGGTGCAAACCAAGGATGTGCTGAGCACGCGCGAAGAGCGTGCCATCGTGCGCGAGGTGACCACGCAGCTCGAGGCGCTCGGGATCGAACAGGCGCGGCATCGCGCCGGCTTGCTGGTGCAACTGCAGGCGCACACGGATCTCGCCGGCATGTTGCCTCTGCTCCGGCATGCCGCCGCCGACCGCATCCTGGACACCGCCTACGGCATCGCCACCATCACCACCAATGCCGACAACATCAACACCGCGGTGGACCGGGTTGCCAAGATCATCTTCGCACTGAAGTCGTTCTCGCGCTTCGGCGGTGTGCAGGTGTGGACCGAATCGGACCTGCGTGAAGGGCTCGAGACCGTCATCACCATCTACCAGAACCAGATCAAGCACGGCACCGAGCTGGTGCGCCAGTTCGAGGACGTCCCGCCGGTGCGCTGCCTGCCGGACGAGATCAACCAGGTGTGGACCAACCTGGTGCACAACGCGCTGCAGGCAATGGATCACAAGGGTACCTTGACGATCGGGCTGCGTCGCGATGGCGATGACGCGCTGGTGTCCGTGGGCGATACCGGTTGCGGCATTCCGGCGGAACTGCAGGCGCGGATCTTCGATGCGTTCTTCACCACCAAGCCGGCTGGCGAAGGCACCGGACTGGGTCTGGACATCGTGCGCAAGATCGTCGAGAAGCACCATGGCAGCATCGCGGTGGACAGTGAAGTGGGCCGGGGCACGACATTCACGGTGCGATTGCCGATTGCAGGAGCAGGATGATGGAAAAGGGCGTGTTGTTGTGCGTGGACGACGAAATCATCGTGCTGACGGCGCTCAAGGATCAGCTGCGGCGGGCCTTCGGCAACGAATTCGTGATCGATGTTGCCGAGAGTGCCGAGGAAGCACTCGAGTTGCTGGATGAACTGGCGAGCGAAGGCCACAAGCTTCTGGTGATCGTGTCCGACTGGCTGATGCCGGGCATGAAGGGGGACGAGTTCCTGATCGAAGCGCACAATCGCTTTCCCTCCGTGGTCAAGATCATGTTGTCGGGCCAGGCCGAGACGGCCGCGGTGGATCGGGCCCGACGGGAAGCCGCGCTGCACGATTTCCTGCCCAAGCCGTGGAGCGCGGCGGCGCTGGTTGAATCGATCAATTTGGGCCTGAAAGACAAGGAAACGTCCGGGGCTGCATAAGGTGCTGGTCAGGCGGGCGTGATCGCGGATCCGGAAGGCAGCAGGGCGGTTGCCCAGGACTGGAAGTCCGTGGCCATGGCGCTGCCAATGCCGTGCCCGCCGGGATACAACCGCAATTCATGGGGAACCTCCAGGCGCGTGAGCCAGGCATCGGCGCGTTCGGCCCAGGCAAGCGGCAATTTGTCGTCGTCGCGGCCATGTGCGATCAGCGCGTGCATACCTGCCAGCCGATTCACTGGCGCCGCAATGCGCGGTTCCAGTTCAGGCAGGATGCGGCCGGCAAGCACTGCGAACCCGCGAACCGTTTCCGGCGCGGACAGGCCGACGCTGGCACTGAGGATGCCGCCCTGGCTGAAACCGGCAACCAGCGAGCGCGCTGCGGAGATGGCGTATGCGGCCTGCAATTGCTTGATGAAATGCACCAGCGCGGCGCGACTGTGTTCCGCCTCGCCAGCCACGATTTGCGGGCCGGCTGCGGTGAAGCTGACACGGAACCACGCATGCTGGCCGGGGCCGATGACCAGCACGCCTTGCTCACGCAGCGGTGCCAGCGCCTTGCCCAGCCGCAGTGCGCCGGCCGCGTCGATAGCGTGCGGCAGGGACACCTGCAGCACCGGCACATCGGCTTGCGGTTTGATGTAACGCAACGGCACCCATGCCCCGTGGTCCAGCCCGCGGTTGTCATCGATCGCGGCATCGAACCCGGCAGTCAGCAACAGCTCACGGATCTCGCTTGCCAGCTGCGGGGCGCCCCGCACCGGGTATTGCAGGGCGTACAGGGGCGCGGGGAAGCCGCCGAAATCATGGATCGTTGCGGGTGCATCGGCGCCTGAGACGCGGACACCCCGGGTCTGCCAATGTGGCGAGACGATCACGATGGCGGCAAGGTCAGGCAGGCTCGCGCCGAGCCGTTGCAGGTTCGGGCCCAGCTGGCCGGGTTCCAACGCGAACATCTCCACCACTTGAACCGGAATGGGCGTAATAGCCCGGTGCGTGGCTTCTCTACCCATCGAAGCCGCACCAATGCCCACCCCCTGCCAAACCGCTGTTAGCAGCTGCCGACGTTTATGCGCGTGAACCACACGCCGCCGATGCATTTGCCTTCCTGCGCGTTCTGTTTCGCTTGTCTGGCTTCGGCGGTTTGCGTGCGCGCTTCTTGCAGTTCGCGTTCCAATGCTTGAATGCGCGCCGCTGCGGTATCGTCTTGGTGCGGTCCTTGTGGTGCTGAAACCGCTTTGCTGACTAGGGCAGGGCTTGCCTGCTTTTGCTTGTTTGCCAATTCATACACACCTGCAACGGTCGCCACCAATGCAATGAGCATTTACGCCTGCGCCTATCACTTCGGGGAGCGTCACGGTTCGATTCATCGGCCGATTCTAGCCGAGCTTATCCAGTGCCGCGAATGCGGCCGCTTGCCTTGCTTGGTGGCCTTTCGGTGTGTCGTCGTGTTCTATATAGTCGTGCAGTGCAACCGCGTGCACCGGCTCGCCGGAGTCTGCAAACAGCACACGTTGCCGCAGCTCGTACAGTTGCATTGCCCAGGCTAACGCAAGGATCCGTTGCGGGCTGTATCGCTTCCCGTTGGGGTCGACTAAATCGCCTGTCTGATAGCAAAAGCCCCAGCGTTTCCACTGGGGCCAGCATCGAATCCCCAACGCCAATTCTGTGAGTGGGTGCGGGCTTAGCATGTCCTTGCTTTCAGTTGATCCAGGCCGCATTTTCTACCTGACAACTGCCAACGCAGCCATAGGAAAATTAACTGGTAGCTGGTCAGGCAATGCTTACCCCATGCCTTTAGCATATTTCGCATAATGCTTATTATGTCAACACCCGCAAACACGCATCACCACCGGCACTGGCTGCGCACCACGGCATCCAGTTGACTCAGTTGTTGGTAGTTGCGGCGCAAGCCCAGTCTTTCCAGTGCCTGTTCCCGCTTGGCTTTTGCGAGGTGGCAGCGATCATTCGCCGTGATCGTGTGCGTGCGCGCTTGCATGCTGCGAGAGCGCTTGCGCATGCTGCTGGTTGAACGGTGCCGAGGATCGCGACGGCTGAGCTCAGGGGCTGGGATGGGCGCAGATTCCGGTTGATACGCCACCACCCGGTCCAACCGTTGCCCCGTCGCGCAGGCTTGCGATTGGTAGCTCACCGCTCGGTGTGCGCCCAGGCATCGGTACAACTCATTGGCTGTTGCGGGTTTTGCAAGCACGAGGCCAAGCAGGAACAACAACCACATCGGCATCTTGGGCATGGCGGGCACATCCAATGGACTGCGTGCCAGCCTGCGATTTCAGATCAAGCATTGCAGTCGGGGCTTGCCCTGTGCTCACGTAGGAAAACAACGGGTTTAGTGCGATGACGCCAGATCATCGAGGATTGGGCAGCTGGGCCGATGGTCGCCGTGGCACTGTTTGGCCAACCGTTCCAGGGTGCGCTGCATGGCTTGCAGCTCGCGGATTTTTTCGGCCAATTCGGCGGCGTGGCTGCGCGCCAGTTGTTTGACTTCGGCACTGGCGCGCTGCGGGTTGTCCCACAGGGCCAGCAGACTTTCGATTTGCTTGATCGAAAACCCCAGTGAACGGCCACGTTTGATGAAGCGCAGGCGGTGCACATCGGCAGCGTTATAAAGACGATAGTTGGCGAAGGTACGGCCGCTGGGTTGGGTCAAGCCGATGCTCTCGTAATGGCGGATCATCTTGGCCGACACCCCCGTCAGTGCTGCGGCTTGGCCAATATTGTGCAAGCCCTGCTGCAAGGCCTCGGCAAGCTCTGGTCGGGTGGGTTTGCTGGTCATCCGGACGTCTCCTTCGGGTGCAAATCAATCCTGCGCTTGCGGTGCCCAGCGCCGCAGCAGCAAGGCGTTGCTGACGACGCTGACACTGGATAACGCCATCGCCGCGCCAGCCAGCATCGGGTCGAGCATGCCCAGTGCCGCCAGTGGAATGCCAATGAGGTTGTAGATGAAGGCCCAAAACAGATTCTGGTGGATTTTCCGCACCGTGCGACGTGAAATATCGATGGCATCGGCGACCAGCCGCGGGTCGGGACGCATCAGGGTGATGCCAGCGGCGTGCATCGCCACGTCGGTGCCGTTGCCCATCGCAAAACCAACGGTGGCGGCGGCCAGCGCTGGCGCATCGTTGAGGCCATCGCCGACCATGCCTACCGGGCCCTGCTCTGCCAGTTCACGGATCACGCGCAACTTGTCGTCCGGCAGCAATTCGGCGTGAACGTCGTTTTCTGCAAGCCCAACCGCTGCGGCGACGGCGCGAGCGGCGGCACGGTTGTCGCCGGATAGCATCAGCGAGCGAATACCCATCGCATGCAACGTGGCCATCGCTTGCGCGGATTGCGGACGTGGCGCATCGCCAAATGCCAGCAGCCCCAGCAAGTGCCAGCCCTGCCCCGTGTGTTCCGCCAGCCAGGACTGCGTCTGGCCTGCATTCGAGGCCTCGTCCGCCAGCATTTGCGCGGGCGACAGGTCGATGCCCAACTCCTTCATCCAGCGCGCATGGCCCAGCACCCAGCGCACGTCTCCCCGCCCGCCCTGCACGCCGCGCCCGGCCACCGCGGTGATACCGGTGATGTCGGCGGCGGCGATACCGCGCGCGCGGGCTGCGTCCAGTACGGCCTTCGCCAATGGATGTTCGCTGCCCTGCTGCAATCCGGCAGCCAGCGCCAGCAGTGTTGCATCGTCGCCATCCAGCGCATGCAATCGCATCAGCGTGGGTTTGCCGGCGGTCAGCGTGCCGGTCTTGTCGAACGCCACGGTGCGCAGCTGGCGGGTGGTTTCCAACGCTTCCACATCCTTGACCAGAATACCGGCGCGCGCCGCCACGCCGGTGCCGGCCATCACCGCCGCGGGTGTGGCCAGCCCGAGTGCGCACGGGCACGCAATCACCAGCACGGCGACCGCATTCAGCAGTGCTTGCGACCAATCCCCTGCTGCCAGCCCCCACGCCAATAACGTCACACCGGCGATGGCGATCACCACTGGCACAAACACTGCGCTGACCTTGTCCACGATGCGCTGGATCGGTGCTTTTTTGGCTTGCGCGTCTTCCACCAACCGCACGATGCGCGCCAGCGCGGATTTCGCACCCACCGCAACGGTGCGGATGCGCAGGCGGCCTTCGCCGTTCACCGCGCCACCCGTCACACGATCACCGGGGGCTTTGGGTACCGGCAATGATTCGCCGCTGAGTAGCGATTCGTCGCTGTGGCTGCGTCCGTCCAGGATTTGCCCATCCACGGGAATGCGTTCGCCGGGCAGCACGATGACTTCGTCATCCACGCCAACCTCGGCAATCGGCACGCTGGTTTCAACACCACTGCGCAAGACTCGTGCGGTCAGCGGGCGCAATGCTTGCAGGGCACGAATGGCATCGGTGGCTTGTCGCTTGGCGCGTGCTTCCAGCCACTTGCCCAACAAGATCAGCGTGATGACCACCGACGAAGATTCGAAATACAGCGGCGCAGTGTGGTGCGCTTGGCTGGGTGCCAGCCAGTTGAACAGGCTCAAGCCATACGCGGCGCTGGTGCCCAGTGCCACCAGTTGGTCCATATTGCCGCTGCGTGTACGCAATGCCGCAAAACCAGCGCGATAAAACCGTGCGCCCAGCCAGAACTGCACGGGCGTGGCCAGCAACCACTGCGCCCAACCGGGAAGCGCCCAATGCACGCCAAACGGCATCAGCAGCATTGGCGCAACCAAAGGCAGCGAGAATACGGCTGCCAGCAGCAGGTGACGGGTGTCCCGGGACATGCCTGGCGGCGGCGCGGCGGCGGGTGTCGCGTCTTCCTCGCTGGCGTGGTAGCCGGCGCGTTCCACCGCGGCAAGCAATGCCTGCACAGTTGCACTGCCCTGCACTGCAGCGGTTTCCGTGGCCAGATTCACCGTGGCGTCCCGCACGCCATCGACCTTGCGCAGCGCCTTTTCCACCCGGCCCACACACGACGCGCAGGTCATGCCACGAATGCTTAGATGGATGGCGGATTCGGCAGGCATCGGGGGCTCCGGCAAGACTGGATTCCTGGGGCATTCTGATCCTTCCCAGGATAGGAAGGTCAACCATCATCCCACGCTTGACCTTCCCGGCATGGCAAGGTGAACACTGCGCACCATCCTCACGCTCCAAGGAGTCTTGCCATGTTGCTGCACGTTGAAAACATGAGTTGCCAGCACTGTACAGGTACCGTCACCCGTGCGTTGCAGGCGCTGGATGCCGATGCTGTCGTGCAAGTGGATCTCTCGAAGCAACAAGTCCGTGCCAGCGGGAATTTCAGCGCAGACGCTGCAATCGCGGCACTGAACGCGGAAGACTATCCCGCCAGCCTGATCAACAGCGACGCATGACTATGCACGCCCACCCTGACCCCGCGCGCCGCCGCCTGCTGCACGGCATGGCGATGGGCGGCGCTGCATTGGCGCTGCAACCGTTGTGGGCGTTGGCATCACCCGGGCAACCGACGGTACTGGCCGGCACCGAATTTGACCTGCGCATTGCGCGCACGCCGGTCAACATCACCGGCAAAACGGTCAACGCGTTCACCGTGAATGGCAGCCTGCCCGGCCCGATCCTGCGTTGGCGCGAAGGCGATACGGTGCGCATTCGCGTGCGCAATGCACTGGCGGAAACCAGCTCGATCCATTGGCACGGCCTGCTGCTGCCGGCCAATATGGACGGCGTACCGGGCATGAGTTTTGACGGTATCGCCCCCGGCGGCGATTACCTGTATCAATTCAAGCTCAGGCAAAGCGGCACCTACTGGTACCACAGCCATTCCAGCTTGCAAGAACAAGCCGGCTTGCTGGGCCCGATCATCATCGACCCGCGCACACCAGATCGGCTGGCCTGCGAACGCGACTACGTGGTGCTGTTGTCGGACTGGACAGATCTGGACCCCATGCACTTGTTCGCGCGCATGAAAAAACGCAGCGATTACGACAACTTCCACAAACAAACTGCCAGTGATTTCCTGCGCGACGCGCGTACCCACGGTCTGCGCGCCACGCTGGCCGACCGCAAGGCTTGGGGCGCGATGCGCATGAGCCCCACCGACCTCGCCGACGTCAATGGCCATACCTATACCTACCTTGCCAATGGCCACACCGCCGCGCAGAACTGGACGGGACTGTTTGCCCCCGGTGATCGTGTGCGTCTGCGTTTTATCAACGGCGCAGCGATGAGTTTTTTCGATGTCCGCATTCCCGGCTTGAAGCTGACCGTGGTGGCCGCCGATGGCCAGCCGATCCAGCCGGTGGATGTCGACGAATTCCGCATCGCGCCAGCGGAAACCTATGACGTGATCGTGCAGCCCATGGATGCCGCGGCTTACACCGTGTTCGCGCAAGCGATGGATCGCAGCGGCTATACCCGCATCACCTTGGCCCCGCAGGTTGGCATGCAAGCGGCAATTCCCATGCTGGATACACGCCCGTTGCTGACGATGGAGGATATGGGCCACGGCGGGCACGCGATGGGCAAGGCGGGCGAAATGACCTGCGGCGCAGCAATGGGAATGCCCGCGATGGAGGGCATGGCGGGCATGACACATGGCAGTGCAATGCAAACCCACCCGGCCAGTGAAACCCGCAACCCGGACGTGGAGATGCAAACGATGGCACCCGTGCCGAAGTTGGATGACCCCGGCATTGGCCTGCGCAACAACGGCCGCAGCGTGCTGTGCTATGCCGACCTGCACAGCCTGCATGCGCCTGCCGATGACCGCGAACCGTCACGCACAATCGAGCTGCACCTGACCGGCAATATGGAACGCTTCACTTGGGGATTTGATGGCATCCGCTTCGGTGATGCCGCACCCATCCGGCTCCAATACGGCGAGCGGGTGCGCCTTGTGCTGATCAACGACACCATGATGGAACACCCGATCCACCTGCATGGTCTGTGGAGTGATTTGGAAGATGCGCACGGACAATTTCTGGTGCGCAAACACACGGTGAGCATCCCGCCGGGCAGCAAACGCAGCCTCCGTGTGACGGCCGATGCACCGGGGCGTTGGGCATTCCACTGCCACATGCTGCTGCATATGGAAGGCGGCATGATGCGTGAAGTGCGGGTGGAGGAATGAGTATGCGCAACTTCATCGCCCTGCCTCTGCTGCTGTCCATCGGCACGACCTTCGCGCAGGAACACGCCCATCACAGCATGCCGGTGCAGGCGCAAACACAAGACGCGCACCCCGCGCCTCTCCAGCCTGCGGAGGCAGAGACCCAAACCAGCGCGCAACCGGCAGCAGTATCCGCATCCGGCTATCGCCCCGCTGCCCTCACCGACGCCGATCGCGCTGCCGCGTTCCCGGTGCTGCCCAGCCATCACGAGCACGCCGATCCGCTGGTGTGGATGCTGCAGGCCGATCGTTTCGAATGGACACAAGCCGGTGCCTTGGCGTGGGCAGGCACAGCGTGGATCGGGCATGACCGTGGCCGGCTGTGGCTGCGCAGCGAAGGCGAGCGCACCCACGGCAACACCAGCGCCCGTCTGGAAGCGCTGTGGGGCAAGCCCGTGAGTGCGTGGTGGGATGTGTTGGCCGGCGTGCGCCATGACCGCGGTCACGGGCCGGCCCGTGATTGGTTGGCCGTGGGTGTGCAAGGATTGGCACCCTACAAATTCGAGGTGCAGGCCACCGCTTATCTGGGCAGTGGCGGCCGCAGCCTGCTGCACGCGGAAGTCGAGTACGAAATGCTGCTGACCAACAAACTGATGTTGCAACCCCGCATCGAAGCCAGTGTCCATGGCCGTGATGACCGCATGCGCGGGATCGGCGCAGGGTTATCGGAAACCTCGGCTGGGCTGCGTCTGCGCTATGAAATCCGGCGCGAATTTGCACCGTACATTGGCTATGCATGGGCGCAAAAACATGGGCGCACCGCATCTCTAGCCGAAGCGGCCGGCGGCACTGCGAACGAAAGTGGCTGGGTGGCGGGCTTGCGGTTCTGGTTTTAAATCGCGAGGCAGCGCAAGAATCTGCACACCGCATGACAAAAGGCATATGCAGGTTTGCGTTTGCACCGGTAAGAATCACGGGGGGATTGCTGGACGCGTCTCCCCAGATCGACCTCCTGCCCTGCGTGGCTCAACCGGTGGAGAACTGCCTTGCATCGTCGTGAATTTCTTGCCCTCTCCGGGCTTACCGCCGGCGGCTTATTGTTGCCTTCATTCTTTGGCAATGCCATTGCTGCCGAGCAATTACTGGAAACCATCGATCCGGCATTGAAAAAGCGCTTGGCCGATGACGCACTGACCGCTGCCAAGGCGGCAGGCGCCAGCTATTGCGATGTGCGTATCGGCCGCTATTTGCGACAGGCGGTGATGACCCGTGAGAACAAGGTGCAAGGCGTGATGAATGGCGAGTCCACCGGGGTGGGCATTCGCGTCATCGTCAATGGTGCGTGGGGTTTTGCCGCTACCAATGAACTGTCCCAAGCGGGTGTTGTGCGCGCGGCACAACAGGCTGCCGCCATTGCCAAGGCCAATGCCAAGTTCCAAACCGTGCCGGTGCAACTGGCCAAAGCACCCGGCTATGGCGAAGTGGCATGGAAAACCCCAATCCGCAAAAACGCGATGGCGGTGCCGATCAAAGAAAAAGCAGATCTGCTGTTGGGCGTGAATGCGGCAGCGATGGCGGCAGGTGCCAGCTTCGTCAACTCCACCCTGTTTGCAATCAACGAACAAAAATATTTTGCCAGCACCGATGGCTCCTACATCGACCAGGATGTGCACCGCATCTGGGCTCCGATGGGCGTTACCGTCATCGACAAAGCCAGTGGCAAATTCCGCTCACGGGCCGGCCTGTCCTCGCCACGCGGCATGGGCTATGAATACCTGGAACCGGATCCGGGCGAGCGCTTTGAATTGCCGGGCGGTGCGGTGGTGTATCGCAATGCCTATGACATGAAGGCCGATGCCATTGCCGCGGCAAAACAGGTCAAGGAAAAACTGGCGGCCAAATCGGTCAAGCCCGGCAAATATGATTTGGTGCTGGACCCCTCGCATACATGGTTGACGATCCACGAATCTGTGGGCCACCCGCTGGAGTTGGACCGCGTGCTGGGCTACGAGGCCAATTACGCCGGCACCAGCTTTGCCACCATGGACAAACGCGAGGCGCATTTCCAATACGGCAGCGACAAGGTCAACATCGTTGCCGACAAGACCCAGCCCGGCTCGTTGGGTGCGGTGGGTTGGGACGATGAGGGCGTGAAGTGCAAGCAATGGGACCTGATCAAAGCCGGCAAGTTGGTGGACTATCAAACCATCCGCGATCAAGCGCACATGCTGGGCAAAACGGAATCTGATGGCTGTTGCTATGCCGACTCCTGGAGCAGCGTGCAGTTCCAACGGATGGCCAATGTGTCGCTGAAAGCAGGCAACGCCAAGCTCAGCCCGGCCGAGATGATCAAGGGGGTGGAGAACGGGATCTACATCATTGGTGATGGCTCGTTCTCGATTGACCAACAGCGCTACAACGCGCAATTCGGCGGTCAGCTGTTCTATGAAATCAAGGACGGCAAGATCACCGGACAAATTGAAGATGTGGCCTATCAGATCCGCACACCGGAATTCTGGAATGCCTGCGCCGCCGTCTGCGATCAAAGCGACTACCGCTTGGGCGGCTCGTTCTTCGACGGCAAGGGCCAACCGGGACAGGTGTCGGCCGTCTCGCATGGCTCGGCCACCGCACGTTTCAACGGCATCAACGTCATCAACACTGCTCGCAGCCTCGGCTGATCGGCGCAAGGAGAGCAAGACCCATGAGTATCCTCACCGAAGCGCAAGCCAAGACCATTTTGGACAAGGTCATCGCGCTGTCCAAGGCCGATGAATGCACCGCCACCTTGCAAGGCTCCATCGAAGGCAATATCCGTTTTGCCCTGAACAACATTTCCACCAGCGGCGTAGTCACCGACACCAGTCTGTCGGTGGCCGTTGCATTTGGTAAACGCAGTGGCATGGCCAGTATCAACGAGTTTGATGATGCCGCGTTGGAGCGCGTGGTACGCCGTGCCGAAGACCTGGCACGGTTGGCACCGGAAAACCCCGAGTTCATGCCCATCATCGACAAGCAAACCTATACGCCCAGCAACACCTTCAATGCGAACACGGCGGCGATTACCCCGGAGTTTCGTGCGCAGGTTGCGGCCGATTCCATCAACCCCTGCAAGGCGGAAAAGCTGATTGCGGCCGGTTTTCTGGAGGACGGCCAAAGCTTTGTGGCATTCGCCAACAGCAAAGGCAATTTCGGTTATCAGCAAGCAACCGGCTTCAACTACACCTGCACCGTGCGCACCGAGGATGGCCGTGGCTCAGGATGGGTAGGTCATGCCCTGGAAGATGCCGCCACATTCAAGGCCAGCCATGTCATCGAAATCGCCAAGCGCAAGGCACTCGCATCACATGAAGCCAAGGCGCTGGAGCCCGGCAAATACACCGTGATCCTGGAGCCCGCCGCCGCCGCAGGCTTGATCAGCTTCATGATGAATTTCTTCGATGCCCGCAGTGCGGATGAAGGCCGCAGCTTCCTGTCGAAGAAGGGTGGCGGCAACAAATTGGGGGAGCTGGTATTTGATCCGCAGGTCAATCTGGTTGCCGACCCCTGGCACCCCGAGGCACCGGTAATGCCATGGGATGGCGAAGGGATGCCGCGCACCAAACTGCCGATCATCCGGAATGGGAAAATTGCCAATTTGTCGTATTCGCGCTTTTGGGCACAAAAGCAAGGCAAACAGCCCAATGCGCGTCCCGGCAATCTGCTGATGAGTGGTGGCAACAAGTCGATTGCCGATTTGGTCAAAGGCACCAGCAAGGGCATTTTGCTGACACGCACCTGGTACATCCGCATGGTGGATCCGCAGACCGTGCTGCTGACCGGGCTGACCCGTGACGGCACTTTCTACATCGAAAACGGCGAGATCAAATACCCGGTCAAGAACTTCCGTTTCAACGAATCCCCAGTCATCATGCTCAACAACATTGATGAGCTGGGCAAGCCGGTGCGAGTGGCGGGTGATGAATCCAGCATGGTGATGATGATCCCGCCGATGCGGTTGCGTGATTTCACCTTCACATCACTGTCGGATGCGGTGTAAGGACGTGGCGTGACCCGCGCCGGGTTTTTACGCTTGGCGCTGGGCGCATCGGCGGCACTGCTGTTGCCGTCGGTGCGTGCCGCGAGCCGGTTCGATTTCCACTTCACCCGGCTCAAATATGACTCGGGTGATTGGGATGTGGATGCCCGCATGCCATCCAATCTGATCACTTCGCTGATTGATTACACCAATTTGCGGGTTGACCCCAAGGAGCATGTCGTCGCTTTGGCAGATTCGAAGATGCTGACAGCTCCGTTTTGCTATCTGGCCGGCCACAAGCTGGTGGAGTTCAACCCTGCTGAACGCCGCAACTTTGAACGTTATGTGCGCAACGGTGGCTTTGTACTGGTGGATGATTGCAATCACGATATCGACGGCCTGTTTGCCAAATCGTTTGAAGCGCAAATGGCCGGCATCTTCGGCAAATCCGCACTGAAAAAACTGTCCAACACGCACCCACTGTATTCAAGTTTCTTCAAATTCCCGGACGGTCCGCCAGCCACCGGTTTCGAGCTCAACGGCTGGGGCGATGACTTGGTACATGACTACTTGCGCAGTATTGAGGTCAATGGCCGAATGGGCGTGCTGTACAGCAATAAAGACTATGGTTGCGAATGGGATTACGACTGGCGCAACAAGCGCTTCCTGGCCGAAGACAACACGAAGTTTGCAGTCAATATCGTGATGTATGCGTTGACCTCCTGAGTACGGAATTCGGATGAATGCAATCGCTCACAATGAAGCCACGATGCGGCAACATCTTGCGCAGCTGGGCCAGCTGCGCGACGCCATTGCGCATGCCATCGTGGGCCAGCATGACGTAGTGGAACAACTTCTGATCGGCTTGCTGGCCGGTGGTCATTGCTTGCTGGAAGGCGCGCCGGGACTGGGTAAAACCTTATTGGTGCGTTCACTGGGGCAAGCACTGTCCCTGGACTTCAGGCGGGTGCAATTCACCCCGGATCTCATGCCAAGTGACATTTTGGGCACCGAGTTGCTGGAAGAAGATCACGGCACGGGCAAGCGTGCATTCCGATTCCAGAAAGGGCCGATTTTCACGCACCTGCTGTTGGCAGATGAGATCAACCGCACCCCCCCAAAAACCCAGGCCGCGCTACTGGAAGCCATGTCAGAGCGCACTGTCAGCTATGCCGGCACCACCTATACCTTGCCTGCCCCGTTTTTTGTTTTGGCTACCCAAAATCCACTGGAGCAGGCAGGTACCTACCCACTGCCGGAAGCGCAGCTGGACCGCTTCTTGTTGCATGTGCGCGTGGACTACCCAAGCGAACAGGAGGAGCGCGACATCCTCAGCCAAACTACCGGCAACCGCAGCGACCAGGTGCCCAAAGTGATGGAGGGCGCGGCGATTCTTGCGTTGCAAGGCCATGTGCGTGATGTGCATGTGGGCAGCGACTTGCTCACATGGATCAACCGGTTGGTACGCGCCAGCCGCCCCGGCGATGCGTTGGCAACCGACGATGTGCGCAAGTATGTGCGCTGGGGGGCTGGCCCACGCGCCGGGCAATCCCTGGTGTTGGCAGCCAAAGCACGTGCCCTGCTGCACGGCCGGTTTGCCGCAACCCGGGAGGATGTGATTGCACTGGCTTCCCCGGTCATGCGCCATCGCCTGTTGCTCACGTTTGCGGCGGAAGCCGAACAGAAACAGGCGGATGATGTGATCGCTGCCTTACTGCGTGCAGTGCCCTACCCCGCCAGCTGATGCAGCGCATGCCAGAGGCTTTAATTCCACCGGATGTACGCAGTCGCCTGAACGAACTGCGATTACAGGCACAGCGCACCCGTGCGGCGCAAGGAATTGGATTGCATGCCAGCCACAACCGTGGCGCTGGGCTCGAGTTTTCGCAATATCGCAGCTATGAGCCCGGCGACGAGTTGCGCCAGATCGACTGGAAGCTGTACGCACGCTCGGATCGTTTTTTTGTGCGCGAAGCCGAACGGGAAAGCCCATTGACCGTGTGGTTACTGCTCGATGCCAGTGCGTCGATGGCGCAAACAGATCAAGCGCTGCCTGCGGTTTCCCGGCTTGATGCGGCCAAAAGCCTGGCCGCGTGCATTGCCGAGTTGGCCTTGCGGCAAGGCGACCGCTTCGGGTTGATTGCGCTGCGCGAAGATGCATTGCAATTGCTGCCTGCAGGCAATGGCCCACGCCAACGTGACCGGCTATGGCTGGCCTTGCAAACCATCGTCGCGCAAGCGGCCTTCCCGCAAGGCGAGCGTCTTGATCCGGTGTGGGAGCGGGTTGCCGCCGGTGATTTGGTTATCGTGCTGAGCGATGGTTTCGATGAGGGCTGCGTCGCGTTGGCAGAACGTCTTGCCGCTGCGCGCCGCGAGGTTATATTCATTCAACTGTTAACCGCCGAAGAGCGCGACTTTCCATTTACGGGAGGTCATTTGTTTCATGATCCTGAAACCGGCCAGACAGTCTCCGGTGATGGCAAAGCAATGCGGGCAGAGTTTCTGCAGCAGTTCAGCCAGGCATTGCAAGCGCTGGATGCGCGACTGGATGCGGCCGGTATCGTGCATGCACGTCATGTGCTGGATGCCCCGCTGGACCAACCGCTGCGGCAGTTGTTTGGCAAGCACCCGCAGCCATGAACCTTGGTTTGCTGCTGCCCGGCGCGCTTGTCTCACTGGCGGCACTGCTGTTGCCGCTGTTGATCCATCTGGCGCGGCGCAATCAACAGCAGCCATTGGATTTTGCCGCATTACGCTGGCTTAACCGCAAACCAAAACCACGCCGCCGCTTGCGTGTGGATGACATCCCACTCCTGCTGCTGCGCCTGTTATTGCTTGCACTTATGGCGTTGTGGCTGGCAAAACCGGTACTGTATGGCGCGCCAGATCGGCGTGCTTATGTGGCGGTCATGCCTGGAGTTGCCGCCACAACGCTGGCCATGCAAGTGTTGCCCGCAAATGCACGCAAGCATTGGCTGGCCGTTGGCTTCCCCAACCTGGAGAGTGCCCCGCCAGCGGACGCGCAACCGATTGCCAGTTTGCTGCGACAACTCGATGCCGAGCTGCCCTACGAGGCACCTCTCGTCGTACTGGCCACCGCGCGGTTCGATGGCGCTGATGCGCGGCTCCCCATACTTTCACGGAATGTGGATTGGCGCATCGTTGCCGGCGCACCGCCATCAACTCCAACGGTCGCCGCACCAGCAGCTCCTCGCTTGCAAATCAGATCTGATGCAGCACATCGGACGCAGGCTGGTTACCTGCATGCTGCAAGTCGCGCATGGCAAACCCCTGCAACGAGCACAGCGACCACGACGTCGCTGCCAACGGAGCATCAGACCGTGCTGGTCTGGTTTGCCTCTGAGCCACTGCCCGCACCCTTGTTGGCGTGGGTCGCGCACGGCGGTACGGCGCTACTTGATGCCGACCATGCGTTTCCACACTTTCCCCAGCCTGTTTCGCTATGGCAAAACGCCGCTGGCGATGCTCTGCTGCAAGCCGCCGCGCATGGCAACGGTCGCTTGCTGCGCTTCACCCAGCCGCTGCAACCAGCACAGATGCCCGAGCTGTTGAACGCCGAATTTCCGCAACGCCTGCGCGATGCGCTGCAAGCACCTGTTGCTACACCCATCCATTCAGATGCAAGGACTTATCGGCCCCAGACCGGCGCAAACACCTATCCACAAGCCCCTTATGCACTGCAGTCGTGGCTGGCGTTGTTGCTGGCGCTATTGTTCTTGTGCGAGCGTTGGCTGGCAACCGGCAGGCGTGGGGAGCAAGCATGAGTCGCAGTTTGCTTCCCGCCAACGCGTGGCGTGTGGCAAGGCTGCAGGACATCGGCATCTGGTTGGGATATCTGGTCCCGTGGTGCACTGCTGCCTGCACGATGGCGTGGCATCTGTTGGGCCCACGCCCTGCACTATTCCTTGGCGGTTTTGCGCTGCTGGCATGTGCGGCCATCGGATGGCGGCTGTGGCGCAAGCACGATATCCATTGGCTGGTACGCAATTTGAATTCACATCGTGGCGACATGGAAGACAGCGCCGATTTGCTGTTGTCCAACGAGGCGCTCAACCCACTGCAACGCTTGCAGCAACAACGCCTTGTGCAGCGGCTACAAGACCACCCCGCGGATTTGCGCAAGCCGTGGCCGATGGCTTCACTGATGGGCTCTGCAGTTATTGCATTGCTTGTCATTGTTGCCGTTGCGAAATGCCCTGCAGATTTGCCAAACGATAAAACCACTGCTCAACCAGCCGTACAACATCCCACTGGCGTACCAGTTCTACAGCGTATCAACCTGCAGATCACGCCACCTGGGTACACGGGCTTGCCGGTCGGCAGCGCGCAGACACTCTCGTTAAAAGTCCCGGTTGGATCAAGCGTGCAATGGTCGTTGCACTTCTCCCATGCACCCACGAAAGTTGCGCTGGTGTTGTTGGATGGACGGGAAATCCCATTGCAACCCAATGGCGCGGCATGGGCAGCGCGTCTGACCTTGCCAGCCCCCACCCTGTATCGCTTGCAAGTCAACGGCCAATTCCTGGATGCCGGCAAGCTGCAGCGTATTGATGTGGTCCCGGATTTGCCGCCGCAAGTCAGCGTGCTCCAGCCCGCGCACAGTCTGAGTCTGGCCGCGGTTGGGCAACCCGACTGGGATGTGAGTTTCGATGCGCGCGATGATTATGGGGTTCTCGCGCAAGCCGGCTTGCGCATCACGTTGGCGCAAGGCAGCGGTGAGTCGATTGCATTTCACGAGCAGCGCCTCGCATTGACAGGCCAAGGCAGCGCGCAGCACCGCCGCTTTGCGCATCGGCTGGATCTGGCTGCGTTGGGCATGGCGGAAGGCGATGACTTGATCGTGCAACTGGAGGTGTCCGACAACCGCCGCCCGCAAGCCCAACTGACGCGCAGCCCCAGCGTGATTTTGCGCATGAGTCGCAAATCCGGAATGGAAAGCGCCGGCATCGAAGGCGTGGTGCGGCGCGTGCTGCCGGCTTATTTTCGCAGTCAACGGCAAATCATTCTGGATGCTGAAGCACTGCAGAAAAAAAGACGCACGCTGGCATCGGAGCTGCTCCTGAAGCAATCCGATGCGATTGGCGTAGATCAGCGTATTTTGCGCCTGCGCTATGGCCAGTTCCTGGGTGAGGAAGCCGAAGGCGGATCGAAGCTGTCGCCTACTGCCGATGCCGCACAAGGCGAACACGTCCCCGCCGATGACGATCACGGCCAAGAAACACCGAACGCACCTGCGCCTGTGTTCGGGCAGATCGATCACCTCCTGGAAAATTTCGGGCACACCCACGACATCGCCGAAGCCGCCACCTTGTTGGATCCGGACACACGCGTCATTCTCAAACAAGCATTGGATCAAATGTGGCAATCGGAACTGCAGTTGCGGCAAGGCCAACCCGATCGCGCATTGCCGTTTGCATACAAGGCACTGGGCTACATCAAACAAGTCCAGCAAGCGGACCGCATTTTTCTTGCGCGGGTGGGCCCACAGTTGCCGCCGATAGATGCAAGCCGGCGCATGGGCGGCAAGCGCGATGGTATTGCGTCGCGGGCCGATGCACTGCAAACAGCCACCACCGAAACCACTGCAATCAGTGTGCTCTGGCAAGCCCTGGCCTCACCCTCGCCTGCTTCTTCGCCTGCGCTGCCCGTGCAAGCGTTTGATACGTGGCTGCACAGCCATCCACAACAGCAAGGCGATCTTTTGTCACTGCAAGTGGCACTGGACGCGGTTCGTCGTGATCCTGCTTGCAGCGGTTGCCGCAGCGAACTGCAACGCCAGTTGTGGCCCCTCTTGCCGGTACCCCCCGCGCAACCCATGCGCCGCGAACCGGCGACGCCGCAAGGCCAGCGCTACCTGGATGCATTACAGACAGAGGCGGCCCAATGATTCTGCCTGCCCTGTCCGTACTGACGGCTGGTGTGCTGGGGTTGGCCTGTGTGCTGGCGCTTGCGCGCGTGTGGCGGCAGCGGGCGCAACGCTCACGGCTTGTGTTTGCCAGCTTGTTGGCGTTGCAGCCAGCACTGGCCACAACCTTGTATTTCGGCCTATTCCCGCCACTGCACACGGCACAGGCTGGCAGCAGCATGGTCGTATTGACCGCAGGTTGGCGCAGCGCTGCCGCCGCCGATCTGTCAGGGCAACGCATTGCATTGCCGGAAGCCGAATCCGCGGTGTCTGCTGAACGTGCGCCTGACCTTGCCACTGCACTACGCCGGCATCCGCAGATCACTTCCTTGCATATTCTCGGTCACGGGCTGGAAGCCCGCGATCGCGATGCCGCCCGCGGTTATCGGATTGACTTCACGCCAGCGCCACTACCGATAGGCGTGGTGGCATTGCATGTCCCTTCGCGCGTGGCGACGGGCAATGCGCTGCGTATGCGCGGCCGCGTGCAGGGTGTTGATGCTGGCACGGTGGAACTGCTGGACCCCGGCAACCAGCGCGTGCAACGCAGCCCGTTGGCGCGCGACGGACGGTTTGAAATGCAGATGGCCGTTCGCGAAGCCGGCCTGACGACTTACACCCTGCGCGTACTGGATGCGGCCGGCACGCTGCAAGACAGCGTGCCAGTGCCGATGGAGGTCGTCACTGCAACGCCCTTGCGCCTGCTGGTGTTGGCCGGCGCGCCAAATCCGGAGCTGAAATACCTGCGGCGCTGGGCGAAAGATGCAGGCATCGCCATGCACACGCGAATCGAGGTTGGTGGCGGCAATGTCTTGGGGGATGCGCCGATCGTGTTGACTGATGACAGCCTGCGCGCGTTTGATGCGGTGCTGTTGGATACCCGCAGCCTGCACGGGTTGCGCGCGAGTGAAGTGCAAGCGCTGACGTTGGCCGTCCACAAAGGTCTTGGCGCGTTGTTGCAACTGGATGCGGCGCCCTCACCCGCACTGCGTGCGCGTTTGCGCGGGTGGGGGTTTGTACTTGCTGCCGGTGATGCCACACAGACCATCTCGCTGGCCAATGGATTACCCGCATTGTCCGCCTACGCAGTGACGGACTCGGCCAATGGCAGCACGCGCCTGCTCAGCGATGCGCGCGGCCAACCACTGGGCCTATGGCGCGCCTTGGGGCGTGGCCGGGTTGGACTGCTCCCCATTCCCGAAACCTATCCACTGGTGTTGCAAGGCATGGGGGAGCGTCATGCCCAGTTATGGAGTGAAATCACGGCAACGCTCGCACGCAGTCAAGAAGCCGCGCCACCGTCAGCCCCGTCGGCGCCTGTATGGGTGGGTGAACGGGTCATTGTCTGCGGGCTGCCCGAAATAGCCGCTGCGGCAACGCTTGCGCCACAACACTCTGATCCGACAGCGGCCACCGGTCGCTGCATTGCCGAGTGGCCGCAGCGGGCCGGCTGGCAACAGTTGCAGCAGAGCGCGCGGCCACTGCACTACTTCGCCCTGCCAGCACGCGCTGCACCTGCATGGCGCTTGGGTTTGCGGCAACAAGCCACCCGGCAGTTGGCGCTGCAATCAACGCCTGCAACGACGCGGGTGGTGCAAACAATGCAGCAACGTGGCCGCGCATGGCCGTGGCTGGCGACTTGGTTGGCGCTGGCCGCAGTGGTCTGGATCTGTGAGCGCCGCTTGCATGCGCGGCCTGATGCAATGCGCTAACCGGTGTTGGTTCAGCGCTTTTTTCGCACGTACAACACCAAGGCGTGATCGACAATTTCGTAACCATGTTCAGCGGCAATTTTCTGCTGCAAAGCCTCGATTTCGTCGCTATGGAACTCCACTACCTTGCCGGTTTCCAGATCCACCATGTGGTCGTGGTGCTCGCCACGGTCAAGCTCATACACAGCGGTGCCGCCCTCAAAATTGTGCTTGAGCACCAAACCGGCCGACTCAAACTGGGTCAGCACGCGGTAGATGGTGGCCAAGCCAATGTCTTCGCTTTCGGCCAACAGCTGCTTGTAGATATCCTCGGCGGTCATGTGCCGGGGCTTGGCGTGCTCCAACAACTCGAGAATGCGCAGTCGTGGATGGGTCACCTTCAAGCCCGCTTTGCGAAGATCCTGCGACATGGTTTCCTTCCTGAGATGTCATGCAACATGCAACGCCGGGTGAATGGACTTGCGACTGCAGCTTGCCGCAGATCCAGGCAAAGGCAGCGTGGTGGCGATGCGGGAGTGTATCATCGGCACTTCCACCACTGCCCCACACCCTGCCGATGCGCAAGCTGATCCCCCTCTTTCTTGCAACCTTGCTGGTCAGCGGCTGCGGCATGCTGTATCGCCAGCCGATCTTCCAAGGTAATTTGCTGGAAAAATCGGCGGTTGACCAACTGCAGGCTGGGCTGGATCAGCATCAAGTGATGACCCTGTTGGGCAGCCCGTCGGTGCAAGACCCGTTCCACCACAACCGTTGGGATTACGTGGCCAGCCAACGCATCGGCCGGCACGGCGCGCCGCAGGTCAAAACCATGACCCTGTGGTTTGAAAACGGCAATCTGACCCGCTGGGAAGGCGAATATTTCCCCGAGCAAGATTCCGAGTTGGCGAAAAATTCCGTGCGCTACTTTGGCCCCAATCTGGCCAAAGACAAAGACAAGAAAAAACGCCGCTAACGCCGTTTTGCGCGTTCGGCGCGCAATCGGCGCGCCTGCTTGGGGTCGATGATGAGTGCCCGCAGCAGTTCGATGCGATCGCCTGGATGCAGCCGGGTATCGGCTTGCGCGGCCACTCCAAACACGGCAATCGCAACAAACTCCGCATCCAGCTGCCAGTTGGCTGCGGCCAGGGCATCGGCTACGCAGGCATTCTCGTTTACCTCAACCAGTATGCTGTCGGCACGTTTGGGCCAAGCCCGCAGCAACTGCACTTGCATCAGCGAGAACCTTTGTCCGCTTCGCGCACGAAGTCATCCACCATGCGATCGGCCAAGCTTTGCATTCCAATGGCCAAAGCCGGCGCCAACAGCCGGCTTTGCGGTTCAAAATCCAAGCGCAACATGACCTTGCACGCGGATTCATCCAGTGCATGAAATTCCCAACGTCCCAGCAACTGCCGAAACGGGCCGTCGCGCAGCGCCATATCGATATGATGCGGCGGGCTGAGCTGGTTCTCGGTGGTAAACCATGTATGGAAGCCCGCGATACCCAGCTCCAGTCGTGCCAATACACGCAGTGCATCGGCTTCCAGCACCTGGGCTTGATGGCACCACTCAAACCGGCTTGGATACGCGTCAACATCATTGACCAACGCGAACATGTGCGCGGCGGAATGTCCAACAAGGGCACTACGTTGAATAACGGGCATCGAAAGATCCAAGCAAGCCGACTGCCCCGCAACGTGGACGAATCGGCGAGAATAACGGAATGAACAAGAAGAACGCCAAGGATAAGCCAAACGGCGGCGGCACCATCGCCCTGAACAAGCGTGCCCGCCATGAATACAGCTTAGAAGAAAAATTCGAAGCTGGCCTCGCCCTGCAAGGCTGGGAGTTGAAATCCATTCGCGCTGGTCGCGCCAATATCGTGGATGCGTATGCCGTGGTGCTGCAAGGTGAATTGTTTCTGATTGGTGCGCAAATCACACCGCTCATCCAGGCTTCCACTCATGTGGTGGCCAATGACCGCCGTACCCGCAAACTGCTGCTGCACCGGCGCGAAATCGACATGTTGATCGGCCGGGTGCAACGTGATGGCTACACGCTGGTACCCACTGCGCTGTATTGGAAGGGCAATAAGGTCAAGGCCGAGTTGGCACTGGCGCGCGGCAAGCAAAGCCACGACAAGCGCGAAGCCAGCAAGGAGCGTGACTGGAACCGTGAGAAGCAACGCCTGCTGCGGCGGCATAACAAGGACGCGTAACCCGCGTCCCGCTGGGCGGGTCAGTTCGGCACGCGATTTCCGGGCGCAAATCGCGACCACGCACTCCTGCTATCCACTCCGCCACTCTGCCCAAAGCAAAACGGCCACCTTGCGGTGACCGTTTGCGTGTTGCTTGCATGTTCCGATTCTGAAGTGGCGTCCCCACGGGGATTCGAACCCCGGTCGCTACCGTGAAAGGGTAATGTCCTAGGCCTCTAGACGATGGGGACAAAACCGGAAACAAGTTGTAAAAATGGTGGAGCCAAGCGGGATCGAACCGCTGACCTCCTGCATGCCATGCAGGCGCTCTCCCAGCTGAGCTATGGCCCCACGGGGCTGGAAAGACGCGCATTCTGCGGGGTAAACCCAGAGCCGTCAAGCGTTTTTCAATATTTTTTCTGCAGCGCATCATCCAACTCACGCAAGGTGGTCACGCCATGCCCCTGTTCGGCCAGATATTGCAGCCATTTACCCAGGAACGTGTTCATCCGCAGGCGGTGATTGAGGATGCGTTGCGGGGGGGGATACATGCCAATCACATCCTGCCAGCGCTGCCCTGCGTAGCAATGGGTGGCTTCAACCTGCTTGGCATCGTGGTACAGGCGCAGATTGGCGGAAGGGTCGGCCATGCCGCTGTGCGGATCCACCAGCCCGTAGCTCATGCGCAGCTCGGTGGTGTAGGCGTGCTGCTCGATCACGTCGATGTGCACATCCAGGCCATCGCCAATCGATGAAACATAGCTGCCGCAGGCCAGTTCACCGGCTTCAAACAGGCGCTGCAGGCGCGTGTGGTTTTCGGAATACAGCCCCATCAACCAACCAAAGCGGCTGAGTGTGGGCAGTGTGTTGCGGCGGGCAAAGGCAAGGCTCATGGCTTGATCCTACACGCGCACATCACACTGCGGCAGGATTGACGAATGCCCAACGCTGGCCTAGCTTGGAACAGCTGGTTGGCCGTGATTTAGAACATCTCGCGATTGATGCCCAAATACTTCATCACGCGGCTGGAAATTTCTTCGATCGAGGCATGCGTGGTACTGAGCATTTCCACGCCTTCACGGCGCAGCATCATTTCGGCCTGCGCCACTTCGCGTTTGCAGGTATCTAGTTGTGCATAACGCGAGTGCGGGCGGCGTTCCTGCCGGATTTGTTGCAGCCGATGCGGGTCAATGGTCAGCCCGAATAGTTTGTGACGGAAGGCGCGCAATTTCGGTGGCAAGTGCTCGCTTTCCAGATCTTCCGGGGTCAGTGGGTAGTTGGCGGCCTTGATCCCGTGTTGCAGCGCCAGATACACGCAGGTGGGGGTTTTGCCGGCGCGCGACACCGCCACCAAAATCACGTCGGCATCACTGAAGTCGAGCTTCATGCCATCGTCGTGTGTCAGCGCGTAATTCATCGCGTTGATGCGGCGGTGGTAGGTATCAAAATCCACAATCCCGTGGGCGTGGCCGATATGGGCTTCGCGGCTACGCCCTAGTTCTTGTTCCAGCGGCGCGATGAATGGCGCAAATACGTCCAGCATCAGCGCGCCGCTGTCGGCCAACAGCGTGTTCAGCTCAGAATCCACGCAGGAATTGACCACGATGGGGCGCACACCGGCGGCCTCACCCGCTGCGCGCACGCGGGCGGCGGCTTCGCGCGCCTTGTCCGGCGAATCCACAAACGGCAGCCGATCGGTGGCAAAACGCAGGCCTGCAAATTGAGTCAACAGGCTGTGGCCAATGGTTTCGGCGGTAATGCCGGTGCCGTCGGACACATAAAACACGGGGCGAACAGCATCCATCGGCAATCCTTGAGCGGCGGGCAGGTTAAAATAGCGGACTTCCCGCGCCACTGCGCCGCCCTGCCCCCACGGAGCCCGCCTTGTCTAGCCCCGCTTTGACCGCCAATATCCTTTGGCTGCACGACCTGCGCCTGACCGACCTCGCCCAAGTGGGCGGCAAGAATTCCTCGTTGGGCGAAATGATCGGGCAGTTGTCCAGCCTCGGCGTATCGGTACCCGGCGGTTTTGCCACCACCGCCGATGCGTTCAAGGCATTTATCGCCCACAACAATCTGCACGCCCGCATCTACGACAAGCTGGCAACGGTGGACGTGGAAAACGTGCCGCAACTTACCGCTGCCGGCGCGGAAATCCGTGGCTGGGTGATTGATGCGCCGTTGCAGCCGGAGCTGGATGCCGATATCCGCAGCGCCTACGCGCAGCTGTGCGCCAATGCGGGTAGCGACGACATCGCGGTGGCGGTGCGGTCCTCGGCCACCGCCGAAGACCTGCCCGATGCGTCCTTCGCCGGCCAGCAGGAAACCTTCCTCAACGTGACCGGCGCCGACGACGTGGTGCGCAAGGTCAAGGAAGTCTTCGCCAGCCTGTACAACGACCGCGC
>Ga0209477_1000208_pt1 | contig 34650 bp, 29 predicted proteins | sample KloWWTupernatant_FD_187180 | JGI IMG/M metagenome (GOLD analysis project Ga0209477, IMG submission 187180) | Active sludge microbial communities from Klosterneuburg, Austria, studying microevolution and ecology of nitrifiers - Klosterneuburg... | ecosystem: Engineered > WWTP > Aerobic digester >...
ACCGTAAAGGCCGTTGTAGGAGCGCATCTCATGCGCGACCGCGGACTCCAATCCGCGGAATCGCCCACGGAGGGCGAAGCGACCGGCATTTCCGCGGTCGCGCATGAGATGCGCTCCTACAGAAGCGCCGCGACGCTAGCCGTTGAGGGCGGCATCGAGCTCGGCGCGCAGATCCGCCACGTCCTCCACGCCCACCGACAGGCGCACCAGGTTGTCGTGGATGCCCAGCCGCGCGCGGTTTTCGGGCGGCACCGAGGCGTGGGTCATGATCGCGGGATGGTTGATCAGGCTCTCCACGCCGCCCAGCGATTCGGCCAGCGCGAACAGCTTGCAGCGCTCCATGAAGGACCGCGCCGCCGGCAGGCCGCCCTTGACCAGGATCGAGAGCATGCCGCCGAATCCGGCCATCTGCCGCTTCGCCAGTTCGTGCTGCGGATGCGAGGCCAGGCCCGGATAGATCACCTTCTCGACCTTCGGATGCGTCGCCAACCACGCCGCCAGCTCGCCCGCATTGGCGCAATGCGCCTTCATGCGCAGGTGCAGGGTCTTGAGTCCCCGCAGCGCGAGGAAGCTGTCGAAGGGCCCCTGCACGCCGCCGACCGCGTTCTGCAGGAAGGTCATCTGCTCTTCCAATTCGTTGTCGTCGCCCACCACCAGCATGCCGCCGACCATGTCCGAGTGGCCGTTGAGGTATTTGGTGGCCGAGTGCATGACGAGATGCGCGCCCAGCTCCAGCGGGCGCTGCAGGATCGGCGTGGCGAAGGTGTTGTCGACCGCAAGCCGGATACCGCGCTTGCGCGCGAAGTCGGCCAGCGCGGCGATATCCAGCACTTTGAGCAAGGGGTTGGTCGGCGTCTCGGCCCAAATCAGCTTGGTGTTCGGACGCACCGCGGCTTCGAGCGCGGCGCGGTCGCCAAGGTCCACGAAGCTGAATTCGAGGTTGGCCGAGCGCTTGCGCACGCGCTCGAACAGGCGGTAGGTGCCGCCGTAGACGTCGTCCATGCAGATGACATGGCTGCCACTGTCCAGCGAATCGAGCACGGTGGCGGTGGCGGCCAGGCCCGAGGCGAACGCGTAACCATGGCTGCCGCCTTCGAGCGATGCAACGCAACGCTCGTACGCGAAGCGCGTAGGGTTGTGGCTGCGCGAGTACTCGTAGCCCTGGTGCACGCCGGGGCTGGACTGCACGTAGGTCGAGGTCGCGTAGATCGGCGTCATCACCGCGCCGGTGGACGGATCGGGCGACTGGCCGGCGTGGATGGCGCGGGTGCCGAGGCCCTGCTTGTTGTCAGTGGTCATGGGATCAACGCAGTCCAAGGTACTTGAGGATGTGCTTTGCCAGCGCCTCATCGATCTCGCGATGGCGCGGCACGGGCTGCTTCTGCCCGGTGCGCGGATTCACGTAGATGTCGTGCCGGCCGCCATGCCGGAGTAGCTCGCAGCCGGCCGCCGCGAGCATCCGCAGCAACTGGTCGCGCTTCAAAGCGCGATATCCCGGATCTCGTAGGTGGCCGGAACGTCTTCGAGCAGCAGTTCGCGCCAGGCGTCGCGCAGATTGGCCTCCAGCTCCTCCACGGTCTCGCCCTGGCTCATGATCTCCGGGTGATCGACCAGGCGGCCTAGCCAGAACTGCTCGCCCTTCCAGACCACGGCCTTCAATTGCGGGGTCACGGATCGCTCCTCGGTTGGCGTCGCGCTCATTGTACGCGCCGCCGCAGGTAGTTCAGCAGGTCGATGCGGGTGATGAGGCCCAGGAATCGCTCGCCATCCATCACGATCGCCACATGCCCGCGATCGAACACCGGCAGCAAGGTCTCGATCGGCGCCTTCACGTCGAGGATGTCGAGCTTGGACACCATCGCGGTGGAGACCGGATCGCGGAAACGCGCCTCCTCGCCATACACGTGCATCAGCACGTCGGACTCGTCCACGATGCCGACGATGCGGTCGCCCTCCATCACCGGCAGCTGCGAGATCTCGTACAGCTTCATGCGCTGGTAGGCCACCGTCAGCACGTCGCCCGGCGACACCACCACGGTATCGTGCTGCGAGTACGGCCGCATGATGAGGTCGCGCAGGTCGCCGGTGCTCTCGCGCTTGAGGAAGCCGTTGTCGAGCATCCAGTAGTCGTTGTACATCTTCGACAGGTACTTGTTGCCGGTGTCGCAGACGAAGGCCACCACGCGCTTCGGCACGGTCTGTTCGCGGCAGTACTTCAGCGCCGCCGCCAGCAGCGTGCCCGTGGAGGAACCGCCGAGGATGCCCTCCTTGCGCAGCAGCTCGCGCCCGGCGTGGAAGCTCTCGCCGTCGCTGATCGCGTAGGCCTTCCTGACCCGCGTGAAGTCCGAGATCGGCGGCAGGAAGTCCTCGCCGATGCCCTCCACCATCCACGAGGCGCTCTTGGTCGAGAGCGTGCCCTCGTTGATGTATTGGGCCAGGATCGAACCGACCGGATCGGCGATCACGAGCTCCACGTGCGGCGCCGCGCGCGCGAAGAAGCGCGACAGCCCGGTCATGGTCCCCGAGGAGCCCACGCCGAACACGATCGCGTCGAGCTTGCCCTCCATCTGGCGCCAGATCTCGGGCCCGGTGCTCTCCTCGTGCGCGCGCGGATTGTCCGGATTGCCGAACTGGTTGATGAAGTAGGCCCCCGGCGTGTCCTGCGCGATCTGCGCCGCCAGGTCCTGGTAGTACTGCGGATGGCCCTTGGCCACGTCCGAGCGCGTGAGGATCACCTCGGCGCCCATCGCCTTGAGGTTGAAGATCTTCTCGCGGCTCATCTTGTCCGGCACCACGAGGATCAGCTTGTAGCCCTTCTGCTGCGCCACCAGCGCAAGGCCGATCCCGGTGTTGCCCGCGGTGCCCTCGACCAGCGTGTCGCCGGGCTTGATCCGGCCGGCCTTCTCCGCCGACTCGATCATCGACAGCCCGATGCGGTCCTTGATCGACCCGCCCGGATTCTGGCTCTCGAGCTTGAGGAACAGCTCGCAGCAGCCGGTGTCGAGGCGCTGCACCTGGACGATCGGGGTTTCGCCGATCAGTTCGAGCACGGATTGGTGGACGGGCATGGCGCAATCGTCGGCAAGGAGTGTCGCGAGGGTACAATTTTTTTCGCGTGTTGCCTGCAATGACCCTCTGCAGGAGCGCATCTCATGCGCGACCTCGCAACGCCTCACCCACCATCGACGCCTCGGGGCCTCGGTCGCGCATGAGATGCGCTCCTACAGACGCAGGGAATCCGGTCAACCCGACCGCGCTCACTGTGGCGGCACCGCCGTGCCGGTGTAGAACGGCCCGAAATACTCGTTCGCTCCTAGGTTGTCCTCGTTGCCGGCGTAGCCCAGGCGCTCCGTGAGGCGCACGCGGTCGAAGGGCACGTCGGACCAGGCGCCGATGAAGCGCTTCTGCAGGTCGGGCACGTTGAAGTCGAAGGCGTGCACGATCTCGGTGCCGCGGTAAAGCCTGACGGTGAAGATCGAGTCGTCCGCGATGCCCGCAGCGCCTTCGCCGGGACGCGGGTTGATCTCGAAGGGTTCGGTGAGCACGAAGCCGAAGGCGCGGACCTCGGTGCCCAGCGGTAGCGCGCGGATGTCCAGTTCCTCGGCGCCGGAGATCGCGAGGTCGGGGCCGGGGATGAGGCCGGTCCACTCCTCGCCATTGGGTCCGCCCAGGAACAGGTTGGCGCCGCTGAGCGAAGTGAAGCGCAGCGTGCCCACGTCCTCGCTCGCGCCGACGTTGCCGCGCTGCGGCAGGGTATCGTCGGCGCTCGAGCACACCGGCGCGGGCCCTGCGGCAGTGTGGGTGGCGTGCGTGGCCGCGGTGTCGAAGCAGAAGGCTTCCTTGTCGAGGTACAGGCGCTTGCCGTTCTCGATCACGGTCTCGCGCGTGGCGCCCGTGCCGGCCGCGACCCGCTGCGCGGCGGGTGGCGCCGCCTCGAAGCCATCGGCGAACACGCCCTGCGCGCTGTAGAAGTACAAGCCGCCGAACTGGAAGTCCGGGTTGTCGACTGGATACGGATAGCTCACCACCAGTTCGCCGCCACTGCCCGCAAGCGCATGGCCGTAGCGCGGCACCAGCACGATCGGCGGCGGGCTGGCCGCGCTGTAGTGCTGGCCGTAGGGCAATACCTGCGTCTGCCAGCCGGTGGCCGGCTTGTCGTAGAAATAGAGCGCGCCGAAGGGGCTGACGCCCGGCGGCGCGGGCAGGTCGTTGGGCGAGCCGACGACCGCGCCGCGCGGCGTGAGCAGCACCGACTGGCCGAAGTCGCGCTGCGCGGGCGTGGCGTCGCACAGGCTCTGGCAGGCCGCGCGGCCCAGCTGGAACGCGCGCCAGCCTGATGGCGAGCCGGGATCGCGGGTGTAGCCGCCGACGAACTCGCTGGTTCCAGGCACCGCGCTCGCCGTATAGCCGATCAGCACGGTCTCGCCGTCGAAGGCAAGGCTTTGCGCGCCGTCGCTGAAGTCCAGACCGCCGTTCGGGACGAGGGCCGCGCCGTCGTCGGGCTGTAGTCCCGCGATCTGCGGCTGGACGAAGTTCCAGGTCAGGCCGCTGCGAGCCAGCGTGCCCCAGTACTGGCGCCCCGAGGCCACGATGGTGCCGCCGGCCTTGGCCACCAGGCGACCGGTCTGCTCCTCGCCGAACAGCGCGGTCGCCAGCGCCAGCAGGTGGTCGGGCGGCCGTGGCGCCACGGGATTCGCAGGCGGCGTTTGCCAGCCACCCGATGGGGGTTCGTGGATCAGCACCGCGCCGTGGCGCGGCGTGTCGAAGGGGCCAGGCCCCACCAGGCTGGCCAGCGGCGCGCCGGTGACGATCACGCCGTCCTCGATCGCCACGCTGGCGCCGCCACCCAGCGCGAGCGGCAGCGACAGCCGCCAGATGCGCGGCACCGGCACACCCACGCCGGGCCAGCCGCCGGGCGGCCGCACGTAGACGTAGACGCTGCGCTGGCCGAGGGTGCCGTCCTCGGCGAAAGACACGACCACCAGGTCGTCCTCGATGGCGACCGACTGGCCGTAGTACTGCGGACCGTTGGCGACCGGTTCGTCGGGCAGGAGCTTCGCGACCGGGACCCATTCGCCGTCGCGCTTCTCGAACACCACTACGCCTTGCGGCACGGGCGAGAGGATGCTGGTGAAATATTCGGCACCCACGACCAGCGTGTTGCCGTCCATGGCCAGCGCCTTGCCGGCGTGCGGGCCGCCGTCGAGGTCGCGCGGCGTGCCGGGGATGCCGAGCTGGATGCGGCGCTCGCGGGCGTATTCGGGGCGCTCGAGCATCGATAGTGGTGCTTGCGCGGCGGCCTCCGCGGCAAGGCCCAGGCACAGCGCGCCGACGACCTGGCGGGGGACGCGGGCCGCGCAATCGCGGTTCGATTCCAGCCTCTGCACGGACGGTCGCATGCGCGTTGCTCCAGGAAAAGCACGGGGGCCTGGGCACTTCCTCCGCACGACGGAAGGAAACGCCCGGCCCCCGGGTCCGGCGGCGCGCCGTGCGGCGCGCGGTGGGGTCAGGTCGCTAGTGGTGCGCCTGGTCCCACAGGTGGGTGAGCTTGTCCTTGGCCCAGAGTTTTTCCTTCTTCAATCGGACCAGCGTCATGTCGTCCAGCGGCAGCACGCCGAGCTCGGCGTCGAGTACCTGTTTGTCGAGTTCGCGGTGGCGCATGTAGAGCACGCGGAATTCCGCATTGCTCAGCATCATCGTCTCGACTTCCTGCTGGTGACCTTCGAACATCAGCCGACCTCCTCTGGTTCGGAAATGCAAACGCCCCGCGGCATGGACCGGCGGGGCGTTGCGAGGGGACTGGGGATTGGACCTGCGGACCGCGCGCCACGACCCGCATGGCGCCGATCCGACCGCTGGTGTGCGGCGGCAGCGTCCGGGGTCGCGAGTGGGAAGCTCATGGGGGTTACGCGCTCCTCCGGCATCGCCCACTGCGGGAAACACCGGATGACTGAACCCTACGCCGGTCCAAAAAGCCGCGCAACCGGAAAATTCCGTTACTGCCGGGGGCCGGCAGATCGCCCCCTATATGCCTTTCAAATCAATGATTTGGGTTGCAGCCAAGGGGAGAACGTGGGCAGAACGAGGGGCCGTTTCCGGCCCGCCCGTTCAGCCGCCGCCGGACTCCAGGATGACCTCGACTCGACGGTTGCGGGCGCGCCCTTCGGCGGTCGCATTGGTGGCCACCGGGCGGGTCTTGCCGAGGCCCACGGTGCGCATGCGCGAGGGCGCCACGCCGCGTGCCGCCAGTGCCTCGCGCACCGCGTCGGCGCGCCGCTGCGACAACGCCTGGTTGAGGTTGTCGCCGCCACGGTCGTCGGTATGGCCCTCGATGCGGATCGGCCGCGACGCATCGGCGCCCACGAATTCGACCACGCGATCGAGGTTGGCCAGCGCGTCGGGCTGCAGGGTCGCCTTGCCGGGCGCGAACACCGCTTCGCCCAGGGTCATCACCTGGCCGCGCGCCTCCTCGCGCGCGGTCAGCGACTGCATCTGCATGCGCAGGCTGTCGGCGGCCTCCACCGCGAGGTCGGCTTCCTGGCGCGCCAGTTGCGCCTCGGTCGCCTGCGCGGCGGCGAGGCGCTTGGCCTGCTCGGCCTGCTTGCGCGCGGCGTCGGCGTCCTGCGCGCTGAGGGCTTGCGCCGCGAGCGCCTGGGCGGTCTCTTCGCGCGCGCGCTCGGCCTCCTCGGCACGAGCCAGGCTCTGCAGGCGGGCCTTCTCGGCTTCGAGGCGCGCAAGTTCGGCGTCCTTGCGGCTGGCCTCGAGCAGGATGCGGTCGTGCTCGCGTTCGAGCAGCGCCAGCTTCTGCTGCTCGCTGGCGGCCTGCGCCGCGGCGTAGGCGATGTCGACGCGGCGCTCGGCCAGGTAGGCGAGCTGAGCCTTCTCGCGGTCGGTGGTGGCGGCGTTGAGGGCGCGCACGGTTTCGCGCGCGCGCGCGATCTCGGCCGGGGCCTTCGACGCCAGCTCCGGGTCGGTCTCGAGCCGGGTCAGCGCGGATTCGATCCGTTCGAGGTCCAGATCGCGGTTGGGCGTGGTCATGCAGGCCGACAGCGCCAGCATGAGCAGCGCAGGCAGCGCCAGCGCGAGGCGGCGCGGACTCATGGCCGCTCTCCTTCGCCGAGCAGTTCGCGGCTCATGCGCGCGTTCTCCTCGGTCTTCTGCCGCACCTCGGCGCGGGCCCGCGCGGCCAGGCTCTTGGCCTCGGCCAGTTCGCCGTCGACCTGGGCCTGCGCCGCGAGTTCGATCGCGAGCGTGTATTCCTCGGCATCCGCGGCGCTGCGCGCGCGGGAGAGCTTGTCCTCGGCGAAGCGCAGTTCCACCGGGGCATAGGTCTGGGCCTCGGCCGCGCGCGCCTGGCGCACGGCCGCGTCGGCGGCCGAAAGTTCGGTCATGGGCGGCGGGGTGATCGCGCAGGCCGCGAAGAGCAGTACGGCAAGTGGCGCCGCACGATGGATTTTTACGTGGCTTGGTGTCATATAGTCCGCGGCGTCGTCAGGGGGCGGTTGCGCTGCCGGACGCCATTGTGTGGAACCCTCCCGCGCCTTGGCAATGGCTCGCGGGGGTCGACGCCGGAAGGGCGCCATTGTGACGGGGATGACGGATGGATATCGGCTATTTCCTCAAGCTGATGACGGAGAAGGGTGCGTCGGACATGTTCCTGACCACCGGGGCTCCGGTGAACATCAAGGTCGAGGGCCGGCTTTACCCGCTGGGCAACACCGGCCTGCCGGGCGGCATGGTGAAGAAGATCGCCTATTCGCTCATGGACGAGGGCCAGGTCCCAGCCTTCGAGCGCGACCTCGAGATGAACATGGCGATCGCGGTCAAGGATGCCGGCCGCTTCCGCATCAACGTGTTCAAGCAGCGCGGCGAAGTCGGCATGGTGATCCGCGCGATCAAGAGCGAGATCCCCAGCATCGAGTCGCTCAAGCTGCCGGCGGTGCTGCAGCGCCTGATCATGGAGCCGCGCGGCCTGATCCTGGTGGTCGGCGCCACCGGCTCGGGCAAGTCGACCACGCTGGCGGCGATGATCGACTATCGCAACGCCAACACCTCGGGCCACATCCTCACTATCGAGGATCCGATCGAGTTCCTGCACAAGCACAAGAAGTCGATCGTCAACCAGCGCGAGGTCGGCCTCGACACCCACAGCTACCACGACGCGCTCAAGAACGCGATGCGCGAGGCGCCCGACGTGATCCTGATCGGCGAGATCCGCGACGTCGAGACCATGGAGGCGGCGATCGCCTTTTCCGAGACCGGCCACATCTGCCTCGCCACCCTGCACTCGAACAACGCCGACCAGACCCTGGAGCGCATCCTCAACTTCTTCCCGGAGTCGGCGCACAAGAACGTGCTGATGAACCTGTCGCTGAACCTGAAATCCGTGGTTTCGCAGCGCCTGGTGATCGGCAAGGACGGCAAGCGCATCCCGGCCGCCGAGATCCTCATCAACACCCCGATGATCCGCGACCTCATGCGCCGCGGGCAGGTGCACGAGATCAAGGAAGCGATGGACCGCTCGCTGGAGGAGGGCATGCAGACCTTCGACCAGTCGCTGTACCGGCTCTACAAGGAAGGCAAGATCGAGCTCGAGGAAGCGCTCAACAAGGCCGATTCGCGCGACGGCCTGGCGCTGAAGATCCGCCTCGCCGAAGGCGGCGGCGACGCGCCGCACGATCCCTTCGACACCAACACCTTCTAGATTCGCGGTAGCCCGGTCGGCTTTTGTAGGAGCGCACCTTGTGCGCGACCGCGGAACCCACGATCGCGTCGCCCTGGATGGGGACCGGGGCGATCGTGGGCTCCGCGGTCGCGCACAAGGTGCGCTCCTACAGGGTCCCCGCAACTCTGCACCCGCCCCGCTAATTTGCCGCTGGGGCGTCGGGCTGCTTCTCGGGCCGCGCGGCGTCGAAGGCGCGCAGGGTGAGGCAGTGCTCGTTGACCCGGCGGATGGTCGGGAAGGCCGCCATGTCGACCGAATAGCGCTGCGCGTTGTAGACCTGCGGCACCAGGCACAGGTCGGCGATCGAGGGGTTGTCGCCCTCGCAGCATTCGCCGGTCGAGGGGTTGGTCGAGAGCAGCTTCTCGAGGGCCTGGAAGCCCTCGGTGATCCAGTGGCGGATCCAGCGCTCGCGCTCGACCTGCGGCGTGTTGAATTCCTTTTCCAGGTACTGCATCACGCGCAGGTTGGCCAGCGGATGGATGTCGCAGGCGATCAGCTGGGCGAGGTTGCGCACCCGCGCGCGCTCGCGCGCAGTCGAGGGCAGCAGGCGCGGCCCGGCGTAGCACTCGTCGAGGTACTCGATGATCGACATCGACTGGCGCAGCACGCGCTCGCCGTCGCACAGCACCGGCACCATCTCCTGCGGGTTGACCGCGTGGTAGCGCGCGCCGTGCTGTTCGCCGCCGTTCTTGGCCAGGTTGACCGGGATCAGCTCGTAGGCCAGTCCCTTGAGGTTGAGCGCGATGCGGACCCGGTACGAGGCGCTGGAGCGCCAGTAGCTGTAGAGCTTCAAGCCTTCGGCCGCCATCGCCCCCTCCTGTGGATCGCCGCCCGGGCCAGCCGGACCGGAAGCGTCCAGGTCGATTCGGCGTGAATCTAGCGTAGATCGGGGGGCGGCGGTAGTTTGCCGGTTCCCCGCGGCGTGATCCCCTGTAGGAGCGCACCTTGTGCGCGACCGCAGGGTCACGGGTTTCCGCAGCCCGTGATTCCGCGGTCGCGCACAAGGTGCGCTCCTACAAAGGCGATGGCCTAGCGGTAGGGCACCACCCGCTGCTCGATCGCGCCGAAGATCGAGGCGCCGGCCGCGTCGAACATCTCGATCCGCACCGTGTCGCCGAAGCGCAGGAACGGCGTCTGCGCCTTGCCGTGCGCCAGCACCTCCAGCGTGCGGCGCTCGGCCAGGCACGAGGCGCCCTTGCTTTCGTCCTGGTTGGCGATGGTGCCCGAGCCCACGATCGTGCCCGCCGACAGCGGACGAGTCTTCGCCGCGTGCGCCACCAGTTCGGCGAAGCTGAACTGCATGTCGACGCCGGCCTCCGGCGCGCCGAACAGCTTGCCGTTGATGTGCGAGACCAGCGGCCGGTGCAGCTTCGCCCCGCGCCAGGCATCGCCGAGTTCGTCCGGCGTCACCAGCACCGGCGACAGGGCCGAGCGCGGCTTGGACTGCAGGAAGCCGAAGCCCTTGGCCAGCTCGTCGGGAATGAGGTTGCGCAGCGAGACGTCGTTGATGAGGCCGATGAGCTGGATGTGGTGCGCGGCCTGCGCGGCGCCCACGGCCATCGGCACGTCGTCGGTCACCACCACGATCTCGGCCTCGAGGTCGATGCCGTAGTCCTCGCTCACCACCGCGATCTCGTCGCGCGGGCCGAGGAAGCCGGCGCTGGTGGCCTGGTACATGAGCGGATCGGTGTAGAAGCTCTGCGGGACCTCGGCGCCGCGCGCGCGGCGCACGCGCTCGACGTGCGGCAGGTAGGCGCTGCCGTCGACAAACTCGTAGGCGCGCGGCAAGGGCGCGGCCAGCGCGTGCAGGTCGAGCGGGAACGCGCCCAGCGCGGAGTCCTCGTGCAGGCGGCCTTCCTCGATCGCATCGAGTCGTTCCGAGAGCGCGTTGAGGCGCGGCGCGGCGCTGTCCCACTGCTCCAGCGCGGCCTGCAGCGTCGGCGCGATCGCGGTGGCGAGCACGGCGGTGGTGAGGTCGCGGCTGACCACGACCAGGGTGCCGTCGCGTCCGCCGGCCTTCAAGCTTGCGAGTTTCATCGGTTCGGGATTCCTGAAAGGTGGGTCGCCGAAGCGCTGCCCTGCAGGAGCGCACCCCGGCTTTCGCCGGGGCAGGCTCTTGTGCGCGACCGGGGCCCATCGCGCGCAGAGCGCGCTCCTACAAAGCCGGCATTGTAGGAGCGCGCTCTGCGCGCGATGGGCCCCGGTCGCCCACGGAGTGGGCACCTACAGGGCGAATGTCAGCGCTGCGATGGATTGAAGTGCTTCCTGAGGCCCTGCCAGCACGCAATGTAGTCGCGCTGCCGCTGCGGCGATTCCAGCGCCTGCAGCGTCGGGTGGATCACCGCGCGGGTCTCGAACATGAAGGCCATGGTGTCCTTGACGTGGTCGGGCCGGCTGGTGTCGGCGGCGCTGGCCTTGGCGAAGGTGGCCGCGTCGGGCCCATGCCCGCTCATGCAATTGTGCAACGAGCCGCCCCCCGGCACGAAGCCGCCCTGCTTGGCATCGTACTCGCCGTGCACCAGGCCCATGAACTCGCTGGCGACGTTGCGATGGAACCACGGCGGGCGGAAGGTATCGGTGCCCACCAGCCAGCGCGGCGGGAAGATCACGAAGTCGAGGTTGGCGGTGCCCGGCGTGTCGGAGGCCGAGGTCAGCACGGTGAAGATCGAGGGATCCGGGTGGTCGTAACTGATCGAACCCACGGTGTTGAAGCGGCGCAGGTCGTAGCGGTAGGGGACGTGGTTGCCGTGCCAGGCGACCACGTCCAGCGGCGAGTGGCCGATCGGCGCGCGCCACAGCCCGCCCTGGAACCTGGCGATCAGTTCGAAGTCGCCCTCGCGATCCTCGTAAGCCGCCACCGGCGCCTCGAAGTCGCGTGCGTTGGCGAGCCCGTTGGCGCCGATCGGGCCCAGCTCGGGCAGGCGCAGGGTTGCGCCGAAGTTCTCGGCCACGTAGCCGCGCGCGGCGCCATCGGGCAACTCGACCCGGAAGCGGATGCCGCGCGGGATCACCGCGATCCGCTGCGGCTCGACCTCGAGCACGCCCAGTTCGGTGGCGATGCGCAGTCGGCCCTGCTGCGGCACCAGCAGCAGCTCGCCGTCGGCGTCGTAGAACCAGCGGTCGGCCATCGAGCGGTTGGCGGCGTAAATGTGGATGGCGATGCCCGACTGGCTGGCCGGCGAGCCATTGCCCGCCATGGTGACCAGGCCATCGATGAAGTCGGTGGGCGCGGCAGGCAGCGGCAGCGGATCCCAGCGATATTGCTCGGGCGAGGACGGCACTTCATCGAAGCGGTTGTGCAGCCGTGGCTGCGCATACGGCGCGAAGACGCCATGCACAGCACCCGGGCGGATGCGATACATCCAGGTGCGCCGGTTGTGGTGCCGCGGCGCGGTGAAGGCACTGCCCGAGATCTGTTCCGCATACAACCCGTACGCCACCCGCTGCGGCGAATTGCGCCCCTGCGGCAGCGCGCCGGGCAGCGCCTCGCTGGCGAATTCGTTGCCGAAACCGGATTGGTACTGCAGCGTAGTATCGGTGGTGGCCTTCCTGTTCATCGACTACCGCTCCGTTGCGCCACGTTGATTGCGCCGCTCGCCAACGCGTTCCGGCGCCACGTTCCAACCGTCGTCATTCCCGCGAAAGCGGGAATCCATTCTCCAGACGCAACCGAAAGCACAAGAGGGATTCCCGCTTTCGCGGGAATGACACCGTGCAAGGGGCTGGGCAATGCAAGCTCGGTACCTACAGCACCCCGCGCCGCATCTGGTCGCGTTCGATGCTCTCGAACAGGGCCTGGAAATTGCCCTCGCCGAAGCCTTCGTTGCCCTTGCGCTGGATGATCTCGAAGAAGATCGGGCCGATGTTGGTCTCGGTGAAGATCTGCAGCAGCTTGCGCTGCTTGGTTTCGAGGTCGGCGTCGATCAGGATCCGGAGTTCGCGCATCTTCGCCACGTTCTCGCCGTGGTCGGGGATGCGGGCGTCGATCACCTCGTAGTAGGCATCCGGCGTGTGGAGGAAGCTGACGCCTGCGGCGCGCATCTTCGCGATGGTGGCGTAGATGTCGTCGGTGAAGCAGGCGATGTGCTGGATGCCCTCGCCGTTGTACTGCTCGAGGTACTCGTTGATCTGCGACTTCGGGTCGGCGGACTCGTTGAGCGGGATCCGCACCACGCCGTCGGGCGCGGTCATGGCCTTCGACACCAAGCCGGTCTTGCTGCCCTTGATGTCGAAGTAGCGGATCTCGCGGAAGCCGAACAGGCGCTCGTAATAGTCGGCCCAGCGCTCCATGTTGCCGAAGTGCAGGTTGTGCGTGAGGTGGTCGATGAAGGTCAAGCCGTAGCCGATGGGATCGGGGTCCGCGCCCGCGATCGGCTCGTACTCGGCAAAGGGATCGCTGCCGTCGGTCACCAGGTACAGCATGCAGTCGCCGATGCCCTTGATCACCGGGGCCGCCACCGCGCGCGTGTCGGCCAGTCCGGCGATCGGCTCGGCGCCGCGCGCGGTTACCTCGCGCAGTGCGCGCGCGCCGTCGGCGACGCGGATGGCGAAGCCGCAGGCGCTGGGCCCGTGCTGCGCGGCGAAGGCCGCGGCGAAGGAGTCCGGCGCCTCGTTGACCAGGAAATCGACTCCGCCCTGGCGATAGCGCGTGATCGCGCGGCTGCGATGGCGCGCGACCGCGGTGAAGCCCATCCGGCGCAGCAGCTCGTGCAGCCCGGCCGCGTCGGGCGCGGCGAACTCCACGAAGGCGAAGCCGTTGATGCCGAGTGGATTGGCGAAGGTGGTCGGCTGCATGCCGATCTGCGGTAGTGCGGCCATCACGAATTCCTCGGTTCGCGCGAAACGGGACATGCGGGGGCGCAGCCCTGTAGGAGCGCATCTCATGCGCGACCGCGGCGCCCGCGCTGCCGCAACCTGCGCGGCTGCGGTCGCGCATGAGATGCGCTCCTACAGGGCTGCGCCCCGCACGACACCCGGCGCCAGACGCGTTGCCGGACACCGGTGCGCGCTTTATAGTTACACTTGAAACCATTTGCAAGCCGGACCATGAACGACCACCCCGTGCTCGAACTGGAGCGCTTCCTGCCCTACCGGCTCTCGGTGCTCTCCAACAACGTCTCGCAGGCCATCGCGCGCCAGTACGTCGAGCGCTTCGAGCTGTCGGTGAACGAGTGGCGCGCGATGGCGATCCTGGGCCGTTACCCCGGGATCTCGGCCAACGAGGTCGCCGAGCGCACGGCCATGGACAAGGTCGCCGTCAGCCGCGCCCTGGCGCGCCTGATCGACGCCGGCCGGGTCTGCCGCAGCACCCACGGCGACGACCGCCGCCGTTCAGTGCTGGAACTCAGCCCGCGCGGACGCAAGGTCTACGAGCAGGTGGCGCCGATGGCGCTGCGCCATGAACAGCGGCTGCTGGCGCATCTCGATGCGCAGGAGCGCGACTGGCTCGACCGGATCCTGACCAAGCTGGACCGGGTCGAGGCACAGCACCTGGCGGATTGAGGTCCTCGCCGGTCGGGCTCGCCTGGCTGGGCGCTGTACTCACCAGGGCGCAAGATGGTGCAATACGCCGGAGCCACCCGACTCTCTCTACGGGCCCTACCCGGCGTCTCTCTCTACGGGCCCTACCTGGCGTCATTCCCGCGAAAGCGGGAATCCATTTTTTCGGCATGCCGCGCACAATGGATTCCCGATTTCGCGGGAGTGACGCCGGACGGTATGCGCGAGCGCCCTCCACACTGGCGTCATCCCGGCGAAAGCCGGGATCCAGTCAGGCACCTGCTGGACCCCGGCTCAACGCACATCCATGTGCTGGCCGGGGTGAGCGGGGCTGGCCGAAAACTGGACCCCGGCTCGACGCACATCCATGTGCTGGCCGGGGTGACGGGGCTGGCCGAAAACTGGACCCCGGCTCGACGCACATCCATGTGCTGGCCGGGGTGAGCACATCCTGTGCTCACTTCACCCCATGCATGAGCTTGTTGATCAGGGGGGCGAACAGGAAATAGATGCCGCCCACGATCAACCCCGCCCAGATCAGCATGGTGAAGGTCTGCGAGTACTGCGCCAGCGAGCTCGCGGCTTCGCCGTGGCCGCCGCCGCCCGAGGCGATGGCGGAGATGCGGCCGGCGAGGTAGTTCGCCACCGCGGTGGCGAGGAACCAGCCGCCCATCGACAGGCCGACGTTCTTGGGCGCCGCGAGCTTGGTCACCATCGACAGGCCGATCGGCGACAGGCACAGCTCGGCCATGGTGTGGATCAGGTACAGCCCGGCCAGCCAGTACCAGCCGATGCGGTCGTCGGGACCGAGGAAGTTCTTGAGCGCGAACACCAGCAGGGCGAAGCCCGCCGCCATGCCGATCAGCGCGATGGCGAATTTGCGCGGGATCGAGGGATTCATGTTCATCTTGTCCAGCCACGGCCACATCATCGCGAACACCGGTGCCAGCAGCACGATGAACAGCGGATTCGCCGACTGGAACAGGGTGAAGTGGAACGGCGCGTTGACGTGGTCCTGGGCCAGGAAGTTGAGCGAGGCGCCGGCCTGCTCGAACAGGGCCCAGAACAGGATGTTGGCCGTGAACAGCAGGAACATCGCGATGTACTTCTGGCCCTGCACCGAGGTCTCGCTGTAGCCGCTCCAGATGAGGTACACCGCGAGCCCCGCGAACAGCGCCAGCAGCACGACGCCCAGGATCTCGCTCTGGCTGAGCAGGAAGTAGATCACCGGCACCAGCAGGATCGCGCCGACCAGCACGTTCAGGACCGGTCCCCAGCCCTCGCGACCCGCCGGCGACTTGCCGACATGGCCGAGCATGCCCTTGCGGACCTGGAACACCGCGATGCCGAAGATCATGCCGATCGCGGCGGCGAGGAAGCCGTACTTGTAGCCGTAGTTCGCGCCGATCCAGACCGCGGTGATCAGCGGCGCGACGAAGGCGCCGGCATTGATGCCCATGTAGAAGATGGTGAAGCCCGAATCGCGGCGCACGTCGCCGGGTGCGTACAGCTTGCCGACCATGGTCGAGATGTTGGGCTTGAACAGGCCGTTGCCGGCGACGATGACCGCGAGGCCGATCAGGAACAGGTGGATCTCCGGCGACAGCAGCATGAAGCAGCCGACCGCCATCAGCAGGCCGCCGAGGATGATCGAGCGCTGGTAGCCGAGGTAGCGGTCCGCGATCATGCCGCCGAGGATGCCGGTCGCGTACACCAGGGAGGTGTAGCCGCCATAGGTCAGCGAGGCCTGCGCCTTGGCCTCGCCCGCCGGCAGGTGGGCGAAGAACTGCGCGGCCACGTAGACCGCCAGCAGCGCGCGCATGCCGTAGTAGCAGAAGCGCTCCCAGAACTCGGCGCCGAACAGCATCCACAGCGCCCTGGGGTGGCCCAGCTTCTCGCCGGGCGGCGGCGGGATGAATTCCTTCGTGTCGAGGACGGCGCCGCTCATGGGGGTTGCTCCTGGATCGGTTCGAATGGGTCGAAAACGGCGCGCCGGGCGGGCCGCAAGGCCGGCAAGATGTAACCGCTTGCCGATGGCGAGTCAAACGGCGCGCCGCGGCCACGCCGGCCGTGGCGCGGGTTCGGGCACCAGGACGGCCGGGAACGGCTGACCGCGCCCCTCAAGCCTTCTGGCCAAGGACGGTGCGCACCTCGAACAGCTCCGGGAAGAAGGTCAGCTCCAGCGCCTTCTTCAGGAACCCCACGCCCGAGGACCCGCCGGTGCCGCGCTTGTGGCCGATGATGCGTTCCACCGTCTTCATGTGGCGGAAGCGCCAGAGCTGGAAGCTTTCCTCGACGTCGACCAGCTGTTCGCACAGGTGGTACTCGGTCCAGTACGCCTCGGTCTGCTCGTAGATGCGCTTGAATACCGGCACGAGGGCCGGCGTGGACACGTGCGGAATCGAGAAATCGCGCTGGACGCATTGCGGCGGGATGGCGTGGCCATGGCGGGCGAGGAAGCGCAGGAACTCGTCGTACAGGCTCGGCGCCTCGAGCACGCGCTGCAAGGTGGCCTGTGCCGGCGGGTCGTAGCCGAAGACCTTGACCGCGTCGGCGTTCTTGTTGCCGAGCAGGAACTCGATGGTGCGGTACTGCAGCGACTGGAAGCCCGAGGCCGGCCCCAGCACGTGGCGGAATTCCATGTACTCGCTGGGTGTGAGGGTTTCCAGCACCCCCCACTGCTCGAACAACTGGCGCTGGACCTGCTTGACCCGGGCGAGGATCTTGAGGCAGGGATCGACGTCGTCGGCGGCCAGGTGCGCGATCGCGGCCGTCAGCTCGTGCACGATCAGCTTCATCCACAGCTCCGAGACATGGTGCTGGACGATGAACAGCATCTCGTCGTGGTGCTGCGGCCGGGACAGGGGCTGCTGCGCCGACAGCAGGCGGTCGAGGTGCAGGTAGCCGGCATAGGTCAGGCGGTCGCGCAGGTCGGTGTGGATGCCGGCCTCGAGGTCGCGCTTGTTCTGGTCGGTGGTCATACGGGCGTTCGTCCCGCGCGCCGGGAAGCGCACGCAGGCTGCGCATGCTACAGCGGGTGCGCCGCTACGCCGCAATGCGGCTTGCCAATCGCGGCGGCGACCGGCACCCTTGCCACCCTCCTGGGAGGGAGCCAACACGCGTGACGACAGTCGCGACGTTCGACATCGAGTACGTCCAGTACCTCGACCCCGAGGGCAAGCTCGTGCGCGAGGACCTGCCCGAGTTCGCGCAGGATCCGGCGCGCGTGGTCGAGGTGTACAAGCAGATGAGCTTCCTGCGCGTGTTCGACGGCAAGGCCGTCAACCTGCAGCGCACCGGCAAGCTGGGCACCTACGCCTCCTGCCTGGGCCACGAGGCGGCGCATGTCTCGATCGGCACCGCGATGCACGAGGACGACTGCTTCGCGCCGATGTACCGCGAGTACGGCGCGCAGTTCGCACGCGGGGTCAAGCCGCGCGAGGTCCTGATGTACTGGGGCGGCGACGAGCGCGGCAACGACTTCTCCGGCCCCGCCCACGACTTCGCCTGGTGCGTGCCGATCGCCACCCAGTGCCTGCACGCGGCCGGCGCCGCGCTGGCGTACAAGATCCGCAAGGAGCCGCGGGTGGCGGTCAGCGTGGTTGGCGACGGCGGCTCGTCCAAGGGCGACTTCTACGGCGCCATCAACGTCGCCGGCGCGATGCAGCTGCCGCTGGTCACGGTGATCGTCAACAACCAGTGGGCGATCTCGGTGCCGCGTCGCATGCAGACCGGGGCGCAGACCCTGGCCCAGAAGGGCATCGCGGCCGGGATCGAGAGCGTGCAGGTCGATGGCAACGACCTCATCGCCATGCGCGCGGTCCTCGACCACGCGCTCAAGCGCGCCCGCCACGGCCATGGCCCCACCCTCATCGAGGCCGTGACCTACCGGCTCTCCGACCACACCACCGCCGACGATGCGCGCCGCTACCGCGACGAGGCCGAGGTCAAGGCCGCCTGGGCGCGCGAGCCGCTGTCGCGCCTGCGCAAGTACCTGGCCGGCATCGGCGCCTGGGACGATGCCCGCGAGGAGGCCTGGAAGGCCGAGTGCGGCCTGCGCGTGGACGAGGAGATCAACGCCTACCTCGCGAGCAAGCCGCAGCCGCTGGAGTCCATGTTCGACACCATGTACGCCGAGCTGCCGCACGACCTGCGTGCGCAGCGCGAGCAGGCGCTGGAATGGGAGAAGCGCGGTGGCTGACGCGCGCCAACCCGCCCGCACCCGGACGTCATTCCCGCGAAAGCGGGAATCCATTTTCGCTTGTGGATCGGAAATCAACGTGGATTCCCGCTTTCGCGGGAATGACGCCATGGGGTATCGGACGCACCGCGCGGTCCCGATCTCCCGCGCATGGCCCCGGGCGGGCTGAGCCATGGCGCAGATCACCCTGATCGAAGCGGTGACGATGGCCCTCGCGCACGAGATGGCGCGCGACCCCTCGGTGATCGTGCTCGGCGAGGACGTCGGCGTGAACGGCGGCGTGTTCCGCGCCACCGCCGGCCTGCAGGAGAAATTCGGCGCCGAGCGCGTGATCGACACGCCGCTGGACGAGACCAGCATCGCCGGGCTCACCGTGGGCATGGCCACGCAGGGCATGCGGCCGGTGGCGGAGGCGCAATTCGACGGCTTCGTCTACCCCATGGTGGACCACATCGTCTGCCACGCCGCGCGCATGCGTTCGCGCACGCGCGGGCGCCTGAGTTGCCCACTGGTGCTGCGCATCCCCTGGGGCGGCGGCATCCGCGCCCCGGAGCACCATTCCGAGGCCAACGAGGCGATCTTCACCAACGTGCCCGGCCTGCGCGTGGTGATGCCGTCCTCGCCCGGCCGCGCCTACGGACTGCTGCTGGCCGCGATCCGCGATCCCGACCCGGTGGTCTGGTTCGAGCCCAAGCGCATCTACCGCCAGTACAAGGAAGAGGTCGCCGACGACGGCGAGGCCTTGCCGCTGGACGTGTGCTTCGTCCTGCGCGACGGCAGCGACGTCACCCTGGTGACCTGGGGCGCGCAGGTGAAGGAGACGCTCGAAGCGGCCGAGGCGCTCGCGGCCGAAGGCATCAGCGCCGAGGTGATCGATGTCGCGACCCTCAAGCCGCTCGACATGGACACCATCCTCGAGTCCGTGCGCAAGACCGGCCGCTGCGTGATCGTGCACGAGGCGCCGCGCACCGCGGGCTTCGGCGCCGAGGTCGCTGCGCAACTGGCCGAGCGCGCGCTCTACGACCTGCAGGCGCCGGTCGAGCGCGTGACCGGCTACGACACCCACATCCCGCTGTTCCGGCTCGAGATGAAGTACCTGCCCTCGGTCGCGAAGATCGTGGCGGCCGCGAAGCGTACCCTTGGCGCATGACGATCCACCGGCATCCCGCGTGGCACCAGCGCAGCGCGAACAGCGCCCCTCGAAGGCGTCATTCCCGCGCAAGCGGGTATCCAATTTCGCTGTTGGCCTGGAAAGCACCATGGATTCCCGCTGGCGCGGGAATGACGGCCAAGCGGGCCCCTTGCGGCGACGCGACGGGTGCACGGCCTGCACCGGAGTGACGGCAGAAATCGGAGCGTAATGCGGCCATGGCCAACAAGACCTTCCATCTTCCCGATCTCGGCGAGGGCCTGCCCGACGCCGAGATCGTGCAATGGCACGTGCAGGAGGGCGAGCGGGCCGAACTCGACCAGCCGCTGGTGTCGATGGAGACCGCCAAGGCGGTGGTCGAGGTGCCGTCGCCGTTCACCGGCACGGTGCTCAAGCTCTATGGCGCCGCGGGCGACGTGATCGAGACCGGCGCTCCGCTGGCCGAATTCGAGCTCGATGCCAGCGCGGCGCAACGCGCCGACGCCGAGCCGACCGGGCACCACCATGCACCAAAGCGGGCGGCGGCCCCCGTGGAATCCACTGCAGGAGCGGCTTCAGCCGCGACCGCGGCTGCTTCCGAGGTCGCGGCTGAAGCCGCTCCTGCAGGAACAACGCCGGAGACGCCCGCAGGTGCTGCCACGGGCACCCGCACCGCGGCGCGCGCCGACGCCGGCACGGTGGTCGGCGCGATGGAGGCCAGCGACCGCGTGGCCGGCGATGCGATGACCAGCGTCGGCGGCGTGCGCGCGTTGCCCGCGGTGCGCGCGCTGGCGAAGAAGTTGGGCGTGGATCTCGCCCGCGTGCCCGGCAGCGGCGCCGATGGCGTGGTGACGATGCAGGACGTGAAGCAGGCCGCGGCAGCCGGAACCGCAAAGCTCCCCTCCCCCTCCGGGAGAGACGGTGCGAGCAGTACTGGACTCCCCTCTCCCCACGCGAGAGGGGGTGAGACGGGGAATACCGACGCACGGCGTCGGCCCGTCGAACGCCCGCGCGAGCAGCGCGGGCCGGACGGGGGTGAGGGTACGGGGCTTGCGCAGCGCAACGCTTCGACCGAACCCTCACCCGCCACGCTGCGCGCGGCGCCCTCTCCCGGCGGGAGAGGGGAAGGCAGTGGCAGCGCAGGACGCTTCGATGCCGACCCGCGCTCCGCGGCGGGCAGGCCAATGCGCACGGTGCCGCCCACGGTCGAGGCGCAGGGCCAGCCCGAGCCGTTGCGTGGCGTGCGGCGCAACATGGCGCGAGTGATGGCCGAGGCGCATGCGCAGGTCGTGCCGACCACGCTGGTTGACGACGCCGACCTGCATGCCTGGGCGCCGGGCAACGACATCACGGTGCGCCTGGTGCGCGCCATCGTGGCCGCGGCGCGCGCGGTGCCGGCGCTCAACGCCTGGTTCGATGCCGCGGCGGCCACGCGCACCCTGCACCGGCGCGTCGACATCGGGATCGCGGTGGACACCGAGGACGGCTTGTTCGTGCCGGCGTTGCGCAATGCCGACGTGCTCGACGCCGCGGGCGTTCGCGCCGCCGTCAACCGCATCCGCGACCAGGTGCGCGATCGCACGATCCCGGCCGAGGAACTCAAGGGCTATACGATTTCACTGAGCAACTTCGGCGTCTACGCCGGTCGCTACGCCACGCCGGTCGTGGTGCCGCCGTGCGTGGCCATCGTCGCGGCCGGCAAGCTGCGCCACGAACTGGTGCCGGTGATGGGCGGCGTGGAAACCCACCGCCTGCTGCCCCTCTCGCTGACCTTCGACCACCGCGCCGCCACCGGCGGCGAAGCCGCGCGCTTCCTGCGCGCGCTGCTCGACGACCTCGCGCGCCCGGACTGACGGCGGGCCGCCCGCGCCGCGGCGACAGGCGATGCGCGCGGTTCCTGGCGCGTGCCTTGGCAAGCGGAAATGCTGCGGTCGCGCACAAGGTGCGCTCCTGCAGGCGCGCGATCCTGCCGTCGCGCGAAAGGCACGGCCCCGAGGATGCGACGCCCCTCCTGTAGGAGCGCACCTTGTGCGCGACCGCAGAACCACCCGATTCCTTCACCGCGGCAATCCCGGCAACTCGCTCACGGGAGACGTAGTGCATCTGCCGCAGGCGTGACCGGGGCAAGCAGGCCCGCGCGCAGCGCTTCGGCCCGCTGGCTTGCGGCGGCCGCCGCGGCATCGTTGCCCTCGGCCGCTTCGACCTGCGACTGCAACTGCCACAGGCGCGCCAGCTCGAGGTCGCCGGCCGGGAGCCGGCGCTGCTGCATGGCCTGCCCCACGTCGAGCCATGCACGCGCGGCACGGGGCTGGCCGAGCGCGAGCTCGGCTTCGGCGGAACGCCGCAGGACCTCGACCGCGAGTTGCCGGCGCGGGCACCAGTTGGCCGGACACAGCGCACGGGCGCGCGTGAGCAGGCTCGCCGCCGCGGGCGCGTCGCCGCGCACGAGCGCGATGCCGGCGCGATCGGCCAACGGCGCCGCGAGTCGCCAGTCGTCCGCGCCCCACAGGCGCGTCATGCGCGCTTCGGCCTCCACCAGGTCGGCATCCGCCGCCTCGATGCGATTCGCCGCCAGCAGGATGCGCCCGCGATCGGCCAGCAGTTGCGCGGCCTCCGCGGTGAGTTGCGCGACCTCGCCACGCTGGCGCTCCTCGGCTTCGTTGGCCGCCGCGATCGCCTCCTCGTGCACGCCGGCCGCCGAGCTCGCGAGTGCGAGCTGCAAGAGGCCAGCCGACAGCGCCAGCGGCGGCGCGCGCAGTTCACGCAGCCTGGCGACGCCGGAACGTGCTGCCTCCAGCGCCCGCACGGGCTGGCCGGCGGCGGCAAGCACCTGGACGCGCAGGGTCAGCAGTTGCGCCACCAGCGCCGCCTCGTCGCCCAGCGGTCGCGCCAGCGCCAGCGCCTCGTCGAGGTGGCGCTCGGCATCGCCGAATGCGTCGAGCTGCGCTTCGACCTGCGCCAGTTGCTGCAGGCGCCGCGCGAGTTGCGCCGGGGTCGAGCGCGGATCGGCACGGGTGGCATCGACCAGTCGCACCAGCGTGCGCAGCGCCCGATCCAGCTCCCCGAGGCTGTGGTAACTGTCGGCGATGGTCTCGAGCATCGCCAGGCGCGACTGCGGGTCCTGGGCCAGCGCGCGATCGAGGCGCGCGCTGGCCTGGTCGAGCAGCTCGCGCACCGTCATCGCCTGTCCCTGGTTGTAGGCCGGGCTGGCGCCGCGGATCAGGCTTTGCACGTATTCGACCGTGTCCTGGGCGCGGCGCGCCTCGATGCCGGCGCGCTCGGCCGCGCTGGCGGCGCGATCGCGCTCCTGCGACAGGCGCAGGATGAAGCCGACGGTGAGCGCCAGGAAGGTCAGCACGGCGAGCGTGCCCACCGTCGCCGCCAGCCAATGCCGCTGCAGGGCCTTGCGCATGCGGTACAGCGCGCCCCCGCCCCGCGCCACCACCGCATCGCCGCGCAGCCAGGCGCGCACGTCGGCGGCGAGGTCGGCGACGGTGGGGTAACGGGAGTCGGGGTCCTCGTCCATCGCCACGCGCATGATCGCCGCGAGGTCGGGATCGACCACGCGCTCCGGGCTGGCGGCGCGACGCCCGGGCGGCGGGCGCGCGCCCATCGGCTCGGTCAGGTCCGGATCGAGCGCCGGATCGGGCGCGATCATGACCGACAGCAGGCGCCCCAGTTGCCAGATGTCGGAGGCGATGCCGACCTGGCGCCCGGCGACCTGCTCGGGACTGGCGTAGCGCGGCGTGTGTGCGCCCGCGGCCAGCCCGTCGCCCTCCTGGGTCATCAGCTTGGCGATGCCGAAGTCGAGCAGGCGCGCGCTGCCCTGCGGCGTGACCAGGATGTTGGACGGCTTGATGTCGCGATGGATCAGGAGCCGCGCATGCGCGAACTGCACCGCCTCGCAGACGTCGAGGAACAGGTCCAGGCGCGCCGGCAGCGACAGCCGGCGGCGCGCGCACCAGGCGTCGATGGGCTCGCCCTCGATGAACTCCATCGCGAACCACAGCGCACCCTCGGGCGTGCGGCCGCCGTCGAGCAGGCGCCCGATGTGCGGATGGGCGAGGTTGGCCAGGACCTGCCGCTCGTGGCGGAACAGTTCCTCGGCGACGCCGTCCTGGGCGTCGGCGCGCACCAGCTTGAGCGCGACCTGCTGCTCGAACTCGCCGTCGGCGCGCCGGCCCAGGTAGACCACGGCCATGCCGCCGCGGCCGAGTTCGCGCTCCACCGCGAACGGCCCGATGCGCTCGCCCGGCGCGTACTCGCGCGTGGCCAGCGAGATGCGGCGCACGAAGCCGTCGAACAGCGGGCCCTCGAGGGCGCCGGCAGGTCGCAGGAAGGCGGGATCGATCGGCATCGCAGTCCCGGCGTGGTCCTCGTCTAGACCTGGGTCGAGAGCCAGGTCCTCGCTTCGCTCCAGTCGCGCTGCACGCTGCGCTCGGAGATTCCCAGCGCCTCGGCGGTCTCGGCCTCGGTCAACCCGGCGAAGAAGCGGCACTCGACCACCCGGGCCTGGCGCTCGTTCTGCTCCATGAGCCGGGTCAGCAGGTCGTCGAGCTCGATCAGCTGCATCGCCTGCTTGACCTCCGCCACCTCGATCTCTTCCAACGGAATTCCGCGCTCGCCGGCGCCACGCTTCTGCGCCATGCGCTCGCGGGCGTAGTCGCAGATCACCTGGCGCATCACGCGCGCGGCCAGGGCGAAGAAGTGCCCGCGGTCGTTGACGCTCCGCTCGGCCCCGGCAAGGCGCAGGTAGCACTCGTGGACCAGGCCGGTGGTGTCGAGGGTGTGGTCGCCGCGGCCGCGCCCGGACAATTGCCGGTGCGCCAGGCGACGCAGGTCGGAATAGACCAGCGCCACCGCCCTATCCCAGGCGGCGCGCTCGCCGTTGCGCGCCTGCTCCAGCAGCTGGGTGATGTCGGTGCCCTCAACCATGCGGTGCTCCACGGCCAACAGCGCGAGGTCGATTCTGCGCGGAAACCGCGGCGCTGGGTAGTTTCGGCCCGGTTCCACGCAGCGCCGCGCGACTGCCTGCACTGCGCCGATCCTGGCTAGAATGCCTGCGGACCGGACCTGGCCGCTGCCCCCGCAGGCCGCGCCACGCCACGTCCTGCCAGCCAGCCACCTTGACCGAACCGGGCACCAGTGTCGTTGCCGTCGAGACCGGGACATCCCCTGGCGAACTGTTGCGTTTCGAGCGCCTGCTGTCGGAGGTCTCGTCGAGCCTGATCGACCTGCCCAACCGCCGCATCGACGAGGTCATCGACCAGGCCTTGCGCCGCATCGTGACGACCCTCGGCATCGATCGCAGCACCCTGCTCGACGTCGATCCCGCCAGCGGCCGGTTCCACGCGACCCACTCGTGGGCGCAGCCCGGATTCCTGCCAACACCGACCACCCTGTCGTCGCGCGCCTACCCGTGGGCCATGGCGCGATTCCTCGCCGGCCAACCGGTCGTGTACTCGCGACTTGCCGACATGCCGCCGGAGGCCGCGATCGACGTCGCGTCCGCCGCCAGTATCGGCCTGCTGTCGAACGTCAGCATCCCGGTCCTCGTCGCGGGCAAACTGGTGGCAATCCTGGCGTTCGGCTCCATGCGCGAGGAGCGCGCGTGGCCGGACGAACTGGTGGCGCGCATGCGCCTGCTCGCCCAGGCCTTCGGCAGCGCGCTGGCGCGCAAGCACACCCAGGACCGCATCGACGCGCAACAGGCGCTCGAGCACCTGCTCTTCGAGCACTCGATTTCGCTGGCCGGGGCATCCGGCCCGACCCTCGACGCCGAGTTGCACGCGGCACTGGGCGCGATCGCGCGCCTGGTTGGCGCGGACCGGATCACGCTGTGGCGAATCGCCCGGGTGCCGGGGCGGCTGCTCGCGACCCACCAGTGGCTCGCGCACGGCGCTGCTGCCGGCGCGGGGCCAACCGACTGCAGCGAGTTGCCGTGGATCATCGACGGGATCGTCGCCGGCAACGTCGTGCGACGCCCGGCGCCAGCCAGGAACGCGCCGGGCGTCGACGCAGGACCCGCGCCGCAAGGGTCGCCGCGCGCGGAACCGGCATCGCTGCTGGCCATTCCGATCCGCGATGCCGGCGCGATGACCGGCGCCCTGTCGCTGTCGTGCAGCGAAGCCGAGCGCACCTGGCGCGACGAGATGGTGCCCGCGCTGGGCGTGTTCGGCAGGCTGCTCCTCAGCGCACTCGACTACCGGGACGCCGAACGCAATGAGCGCCAGGCCATCGCGGAAGCCGCGCAGGCGCGCGAGCAACTCGCGCACCTGGCCCGGGTCGAGGCGGTGGGCGCGATGTCGGTCGCCATCACCCACGAGGTCAACCAGCCACTGGCGGCGATCGCCAACTACGTGCGCGCCGGCCGACGCCGGCTCGCCGACGAGGACCCGATCGACCGCGCGAAGCTCGACGGGATCCTGGGCAAGATCGGCGGCCAGGTCGCGCTGGCCGGCGAAGTGCTCGATCGCCTGCGCGCGATGGTCAGGCGCCGCGAGCCGCGCGAAGACCGCATCGATCTCGCGCGACTGATTGGCAGGGCGCTGCGCTTCATCGAACTCGATTGCCGGCAGGGCGGCATCGAGGTCGAGACCGTGCTGGCGCCGGACCTGCCGGCGGTGCTCGGAGACGGAATCCAGATCAAGCAGGTGCTCATGAACCTCGCGCACAACGCGATCGAGGCCATGGCGGACGTGCCGGCCCGGCAGCGCGTGCTGCGGATCGAGGCGCGCCCCGCGGATGACGAACATGTCGTGGTAGGCGTCGCCGATCGCGGTCCCGGACTGGATGCGGCCGCGATCGAAACGCTGTTCGAGCCGTTCCGCACGTCCAAGGGCAACGGCATGGGCATCGGCCTGTCGATCTGCCGCACCCTGGTCGAGGCGCACGGCGGCAGGCTCTGGCACGAGGCGCGCCCCGGCGGCGGCGCCCTGTTCCAGTTCAGCCTGCCGCGGGCCCGGGGCGAGGCCTGAAGCATGGATGCCCCGACCGTCTACATCGTCGACGACCACGCCGGCGTGCGCGATTCGATCGCCGAACTGGTCGACTCGGTCGGGCTGCGCCACGCGGTGTTCGCATCGGGACAGGCGTTCCTCGATGCGTACGATCCCGGTGCGCGCGGCTGCCTCGTGCTCGACGTGCGCATGGCGCACATGAGCGGGCTGGAGCTGCAGCAGCGCCTCGATGCGCTGGGCGCCAGGCTCCCGATCGTCTTCATCAGCGCCCACGCCGACATCGACGTGGCGGTCAAGGCGCTGCGGGCAGGTGCCCTCGACTTCGTCACCAAACCCTACCGCGACCAGCAGCTGCTCGACAGCATCAACGAAGCGCTGGCGCGGGACGCCGCGGCGCACGCGACGCCAGCGGCCGCGAACGCATTCGTCGCGCGCCTCGCGACCCTGTCGCCGCGCGAGCGCCAGGTCGCCGACCTGGTCGTGGCCGGAAAGTCGAGCAAGGCGATCGCCCGCGCCCTCGGGATCAGCCATCGCACCGTCGAGCAGCATCGCGGCCACGTGCTGGCCAAGCTCGGGCTGCAATCGGTCGCGGACCTGGTGCGCCTGATGGTCGAGAACCGCGGAGCCTGATCGCGTCGCCACGGCGGCAGCCGCGAAGCGTCGTCGCGTCGATAGGTGTTTGCGCGGATTGCCGTCCCGCGCCGCGGAGGCCACGCTGCGTGCCGATGTCGGTCCAGGGCATGCCCCGGGCCGGCGCATCCCGGCGCGGTCGCGCGCCGGCGTGCCCGCGACAGGGACCACGCGCATGGCGGGAAGTCTCTACATCATCAGTCCGTCGCCCGCCGAGACCCGGCGGCTCGTCGAGACGCTGGCTTTCGAGCACGCCAAGCCGCAGGTCTACGCGTCCACCGCCCAGTTCCTGGGCGAATTCACCCCCGATGGCGATGGCTGCGTCGTGGTGCCATCCGACCTCGCGCACGATGGAACGCGCGCGCTGCTCGACGCCATCCGCGCGCAGGGCTTGCACCTGCGCGTGGTGGTCCTGGGGCGCGACGCCGACATGGCCGCCGCCGTGGCGCTGGTCCGCGCCGGCGCCTGCGCCTTCCTCGAACCCTCGGCGTCGCGCCAGCGCTTGCGCGCGACCGTGCGCCAGTCGCTGGCGGAATCAGGCAGCGATTCGTTGCCGCATTGACCCGGATCCAGTCCCGGCCCTGCCGCAGGCGCACGATGCAACTGTACGTAGTTCCACCGATGGCGCGTCATGCCGGCGACGCCTACGATCGAACGCGTACGGAAGGCCCGCACGGGCCGGAATTGCCGCGTTGCGTGCGCCTGGCCCGGCGCGAGCGACGGGATCCCGCAGTTCCCGGCGCCATGCACCCCGCCTGCACAGGCATGTCTTGACCCCGGAGCACGTGATGAAGACCCATCGACAGGTACCAGGACTGATGGCCGCAGTGGCTGCAGTCGTCGCTTTCAGTGGCTCGCTCGCCATGGGTGGCGGTGGCGTCAACGCGCAGGCCGCTCCGGAACACTTCCACCCGAAGGGCAAGGCACCCTCGAGCTACACCAAGGCGATCCTGGAAAAGGACGGCGCCACGCTGCCCTTCGCCGACACGCGCGACTTCGAAGAGCGCAAGAGAGGCTTCATCGCGCCGGCCGAGGACCTCAAGATCATGGCCGACGCCGGCCATGTCGCCTGGGACATGGCGCGCTTCGATTTCCTCAACGACAGCAAGGGCTTCGACAGCGTGCACCCCTCGCTGCACCGGATCTCGACGCTGAACATGAACTACGGGCTGTACGAGGTCATCCCCGGCATCTACCAGGTCCGCGGCTTCGACCTCGCCGACATCTCCTTCGTGCGCGGCAAGACCGGCTGGATCGTGATCGATCCGCTGACCTCGGCGGAGCCCGCGCGCGCCGCACTCAAGCTGTTCCAGAAGCACGTCGGCAAGGGCCTGCCGGTCACGGCGGTGATCTATTCGCACTCGCACGGCGACCATTGGGGCGGCGTGCGTGGCGTGGTGGACGAGGCGGACGTGCGCGCCGGCAAGGTCGCGATCATCGCGCCGCGGGACTTCATGCAGCACACCATCTCGGAGAACGTCTACGCCGGCAACGCGATGAACCGGCGCCTGTTCTACCAGTATGGCCTGTTGTTGCCGGCGAGCCCCTTCGGCTACGTCGGCCAGGGCCTGGGCCAGGGCGTGTCGGCCGGCCTGGTGGGACTGATCACACCGACCAAGGTGGTCGAGAAGGACATCGAGGTGTTCGAGGTCGACGGCATCACGATGGAATTCCAGAACACCCCGGGCACCGAAGCGCCAGCGGAGATGAACACCTGGATCCCCGGGATGAAGGCGCTGTGGATGGCCGAAAACGTCACCGCGACCCTGCACAACATCTACACCCTCCGCGGGGCGCCGGTGCGTGATCCGCTGCGCTGGTCGAAATACATCTCCGAGGCGCTCTACCGCTACGGCCTGGAGGCGGACGTGATGTTCGCCTCGCACCACTGGCCGCGCTGGGGCAATGCGCGCATCCAGGAAGTGCTGCGCGGCCAGCGCGACCTCTACGCGCACATGAACAACCAGGTGCTGCACCTCGCCAACCAGGGCGTGACCATCAACCAGATCCACAACGTCTACAAGCTGCCGCCCAGCATCCAGGACGCCTGGTTCCTGCGCGGCTACCACGGCTCGCCCGAGCACAACAGCCGCGGCGTGATCCAGCGTTACCTGGGCTTCTGGGACGCCAACCCGACCACCCTGATCCCGAAGTCGCCGGCCGATTCCGCCCCGCTCTATGTCGAGATGATGGGCGGTTCCGAGAAAATCCTGGTGCGCGGCCGGGAGCTGGTCGCCGAGGGCCGCTACCTCGACGCCACCGAAATCGTCAACAAGCTGGTTTACGCTCAGCCCCAGAATCAGGAGGCCAAGGACCTGCTGGCGGATGCCTTCGAACAGCTCGGCTACCAGCAGGAGAACCCGGGCCTGCGCAACAGCTTCCTTGCCGGCGCCTACGAGCTGCGCGCGGACATCCCCACCGGGGCGATGGCCAATTCGAGCAGTCCCGACGTAGTCCGGGCGATGTCCACCGAGTTGTTCCTCAACTTCCTCGGCATCCGCATGGACAGCGTCAAGGCCGAGGGCATGCGCTTCACGATCAACCTGGTCACGCCGGATAACGGCGAGAAGTTCCTGATCGAGATGGAGAACGCGACGCTGACCAACATCCAGGGCTTCCAGTCCGACGAGCCCGACCTCACGCTGACGATCAACCGCCGCGACCTCGAGCAGACGATGATGGGCCTGAAGTCGCTGGAGGCGCAGCTCGCCGATGGCACCGCCAAGGCGGTGGGCGATGTCGGCGTGATCAAGCAGCTGGCGTCGACGATGGTTGACTTCGACCCGCGCTTCCCGATCATGCCGGGCACACAGCTGCGGGGCGCCGAGGTACCGAAGACCGACCCCTTCCAGGCCACGGTCGGCGACGTGGCGGCGGAATAGCGGAACATGCATAAACCCATCAGGCAAGGTGACATGGATCCAATCAAGCCGAAGCAACACGCACTTGCCACCGCCATCCTGGCTGCCGGCCTGCTGGCCAGCGGCACGGCCAGCGCCGGCGGCATCAGCCTGTACGAGGTCGGCAGCGCCGACGTCGGACTCGCGGCCGCGGGCTACGCGGCGCGCGCGCAGGATGCGTCGACGGTATTCACGAACCCGGCCGGCATGACGCGGCTGGAGGGGAACCAGCTCAGCTTCGGCGGACAACTGCTCTACGGCGACGTGGGCTACGTCCCCGGCGACGAGACCACGCCGGCGCTGGGCACGGGCGACGGCGGCAATCCGGTGGAGTGGTTTCCCGGCGGTGGCCTGTTCTACTCGCACAGCGTGTCGTCCGATCTCAAGCTCGGCATCGCGGTCACCGGCAACTTCGGCTCCATCGTCGAGTACGAGGACGATTGGGTCGGCCGGTATTACCTGCAGGAGGGCACGCTGCTCGGCGTGTCGATCCTGCCGTCGATCGGCTGGCGCGCCACCGACAAGCTCTCGCTGGGCGCGAGCCTCAACGTGATGTACGGCAAGTTCGACACCCGGGTCGCGGTCAACAACCTGGTCGGTGAGGATGGGGAGCTGTCGCTCGACGACAACGTGTGGGGATTGGGCGCGAACCTCGGCCTGCTCTACGAGGCGTCCCCCGCGACGCGTTTCGGGCTCACCTACAACTCGGCGGTCGACCTCGACTTCGAGGCGCGCACGCAGTTCGAGGGCCTGGGGCCGCTGGTGAGCGCGCTGCTGTCCTCGCGTGGACTGCTCGACACCGACGTCGATCTCGGGGTCGAGGTGCCGCAGGGCATCATGGCCAGCTTCTACCACCAGGTCGACGCGGATTGGGCGCTGCTGGGCAACGTCGGCTGGCAGGACTGGTCGCGTTTCGGCGAGGTGGCCGTCGGCGTCGAATCCAACGATCCCGTCAGCCTCACGACCGAACTGGAATTCGACGACACCTGGCACGTCGCGCTCGGCGCGCAGTACCAGTGGTCCCCGGGCTGGCTGCTCAATTTCGGCATCGCGCACGACTCCGCCTTCCAGGACGACGACGCGGTCGCGCTCGCGCTGCCTGCCAACGCCGCATGGCGCTTCGGCGTCGGCGGTCAATCGAATGCCGCGCAGCGCTTCGACTGGGGCTGGAGCCTGGCCTACCTGTGGGGCGGCGACCTCGGAACCAACCTGCGCGCCAACGTTCCGGTCGCACTCGGCGGCCGTGGCAACGTGGTGGGCGAGTTCGAGGACACCGCGTACTTCGTCGGCGCAGTCACCCTGAACTGGCGTTTCTGAAGCCAGCGGCCGCGGCGGTTGCAAACCGCCGCGGCGCAGGGCGCGCGGAACCGGAGCGGGTGACAGGGCAGCTTCAGCGCAGCAGCGGCGAATCCAGCGTCGTGGCCTTGCCGCCGATGACCTCCTGCGCGGCGGTGCGCAGGTCGGCCAGCGAAACCTTGCCGATGCGCATCAGCTTGCGCACGACGTCGTCGAGGTCGCGGCGGTCGTCGGTGCGGCGGCGGATCTCGCGATCCAGGTCCTGCAGCAACACCGCCGCGCGCGCGGTCACCGGCCCGGTGGAGCGATCCAGACGCAGCGACTTGACGTCCTTGCCCCAGTCCAGCAGCCAGCGTCGCAGCTTGTCGTGGCGCGCCTCGCTCATGCCGCCGGCGCGATACAGCAGCTCGCCGGCGTAGAACTCGGCGATGCCCTCGGCGATCCAGTCGTCCTTGGGCTGGCCGCGCACCCGGGTGACGATATGGACCAGCTCGTGCAGCAGCGCGCTGGTGCCGTTCTCGCTCACCAGCGGGCGCTCGGCGTGCAGGAACATGGAATTGGGCGACGACAGGCCGCCGCGCCACATCGGATCGGCGGCGCCGACCACCAGCAGCTTCGGCGGGACCTTGCCCAGCGCGCTCTCCATCTCCGGCCACACGAAATTGAGGAAGGTCAGCACGTCCAGGCGATGCAGGCCAGAGCCCTTGGGCGCGCCGACCGCGAGTTCGGTCGCGCCGACCTGGTCGCGGCGCGTGCCCACCTCGCCCGCAATCATCCAGCCAACCGGGCGATCGAAGGCGCGCTGCGGGTTGTCGATGATGAAGCGCCCGTCCTCGCCCTTGGGCCAGCCGGTGTCGACGTTGGTCCAGCCCGGCGGCAGGGCGAAGCGCAGGTGCGCGCGCGAGGTCGCGCCCTTGGCCAGGCGCGCCTTCGCGGCCGGGATCACGTCGTCGCCGCGGAAGATCGCCCAGCTGCGGTTGATGTGGGCGTCGTAGTCGCCCTTGCGCCGCTGGTGGTTGATCTTCGAGTGCAGCGTGAGCGTGCCGCCGCGCGCCGGCGGCTGCCAGATCGCGCGATTGCCTTCGATCGCCAGTTCGCCGTCGGCACGCAATTGCGTGTGGCGCTTCGGATCGATGCGGAAGTTCAGGCGCCGCACGTGCTCGGCGCCCTTGCCGATGCGGATCGTGACCACGGCCTCGTCCACGCCGGGCGTGAGCGCGATGCCGTAGTCGACATGGAAGACCCTGGGCGCTGGCGCGGGCGCGGCGGCGACGAGGCCGCCGATGGCGAGCAACAGCGCGGCGAGCGCGCTGCGGGCGTACGTGGCTGGCGACATGAAGATCCTCCGCAGCCGCGCACCGTACTGGCGCGCCGGTTCGCGCGCAACGGCGCCGCCGCGCGTGGTCGGTCGCGGTTCAGCCTCTGCGGTGCTGGCGCCAGAACTCGGCCGCCACCACGCCGACCGCGGTCGCGATATTGAGGCTCTCGACCGCGCCGGTGCCGGGGATGCGGACGCGTCGCCGCACGGCCTTGAGCAGGCCGGCCGACAAGCCGCCGCCTTCGGCCCCGAAGACCAGCAAGGCGCGCCGCGGCAATTCGGCTTCGTACAGGTCGACGCCCTGCCGCACCACGGTCGCGATCGCCGCGTAGCCGGCCCGCGCCAGCGCCGGCAGCGCGCCTGCGAGGTCGCCGGTCGCGACCAGCGGCACCGATTCCGCGCCGCCCTCGGCCACCCGGCAGGCGGCGCCGTTGAGCGCCAGGGACGAGCCCGGCGGCAGCAGCACCGCGTCGGCCCCGAAGTGCGCCGCGATGCGCAGCACGGCGCCGAAATTGTGCGGATTTCCGACGCCGTCGAGCAGCACCAGCCACGAGGCCGTGCCGGGCTTGAGCCCGCGCAGGAAGGCATCGAGCGCCATTGGCGGGCGCCGCAGGACTTCGAGGCACACGCCCTCGTGGTGCTGCGACTGCGTGAGCCGCTCGAGGTCGTCGTCGGCCACCAGGGTATAACCCACCCGCTCGCGCGCCAGCCACGCGAGCATCGGCTTCACGTCCGCAACGCGCCGCTCGGCGAGCCAGGCCTTGCGGATGTCCCTGGGCCGGCGCTCGAACACGGCGCGGCAGGCGTTGAGGCCGAAGAGGCGCAGTTCGGCGTCGCGGGGCTTGCGTGTCGCGCTGCTGTTTGCCGCACGGGATTCCGTCGACTCCGGGTGAATCTCCGCATCGGCAGCCAATCCAGCCTTCGAATCACCGCTTCGACCATGCGTGCTCATCGACGCTCCGCGCTCTGCACCCTTCCCCCTGGAGGGGGGAAGGGCTGGGGAAGGGGGTGGCTCGGCGTGCGAAACCGCCTCGTAGATTGATTGCAGCACATCATCCAGCCGCTGATCGACCTCATTGTTCCAGAATCGAAGGACGCGAAACCCACGCAGCCCGAGATCCCGGTCGCGCCGCTCGTCGCGTGCATCGCCATGCTGGCCGCCGTCGACCTCCACGACCAGCCTGGCGGCCAGACAGGCGAAATCCACGACCCAGGGACCCATCGGCACCTGGCGACGGAAGCGGTGTCCGTCGACATTGCCGCGGCGCAGGTGAAACCACAGCGTTTGTTCCTGCGGCGTCTGGGCGCGCCGCAATTGGCGAGCATTGGGGACACTTTCGCGAGACCGCATCACCCCCTCCCCTGCCCCTCCCCCCTCCAGGGGGAGGGGTTCATCGCCGGCGGCTCATCGAGGCTCCTGCGCACCACCGAGTAAACGTGCACGTCGAGCAGTTCGCCGCGCTTGACCACCGCGCAGGGCAGGACGCCGTCGCGCTGGAAGCCGACGCGTTCGAGCACGCGCATCGAGGCCGGATTGCCGGCGAACACGCCGGCGTGGACCCGGTGCAGGCGGAAGTGTTCCATCGCGGCCGGCACCACCACGCGTAGCGCCGCGACAACCAGCCCGCGGCCCCAGTGCGCTTCGCCCAGCCAATAGCCGAGTTCGGCACTGTGGCGATAGATGTCCTCGCCCGGATGGATGCCGACGCCACCCACCGCCTCGCCCGCAACCGTCAGGGCGAAGCGCCAGTCCAGGTGCGGTTCGGCGCAATCGGCGAGATAGCGCGCGGCATCGGCGGCGCTGTATGGGCTGGGGAAGCGATCGCGCAAACCGCGCGACACGCGCGGGTTGTCGGCGTGCCGCTGCAGCGACGCGGCATCGTCAGCTCGCCAGGCGCGCAGCACGCAGGTGCCGCAATCCAGGGTGGGCTCGAAGGTCGGCATGGCGTCATTGTAGGGCGCCGCAGGATGGCGTCGGTGCGCGACCGCCCGC
>Ga0209477_1000209_pt1 | contig 34634 bp, 25 predicted proteins | sample KloWWTupernatant_FD_187180 | JGI IMG/M metagenome (GOLD analysis project Ga0209477, IMG submission 187180) | Active sludge microbial communities from Klosterneuburg, Austria, studying microevolution and ecology of nitrifiers - Klosterneuburg... | ecosystem: Engineered > WWTP > Aerobic digester >...
CGCGCCGCAACGGTGTCGGCAAAGGCGCGGGCCGTCCGTTGCCGGCGTGCCCGTGCGCAGCCGAGAAGCGCAGCAGTGCCGGCCCGCGCGCGAAGCGCGCTTCGTCCCTCTGACTCGCCGCGATTGTTCGAGCGCAGCTCGCGGAGCGAGCGTAGCGAGTTTCGCGGCGGGGCCGGCGCTGCGAGCATCGCAGGGCACCCCCGCGAAGCGGGGGCAAGCACCGGCACGCCGGCGGCGGGCGGCCCGCGCCTTTGCCCGTGCCTTTGCCCACGCCTTTGCCCGCGCGATCGCTACGCGTCCCCGTAGCCCTGCGGGTTCGCCTGCTGCCAGCGCCAGGAGTCGGCGCACATCCGGTCGACGCCGAGTTCGGCGCGCCAGTCGAGCAGCGCAGCAGCCACCGCGGGGTCGGCATAGCACGCAGCGATGTCGCCGGGTCGTCGATCGACGATCCGGTACGGCACCTTGCGGCCGCTGGCGCGCTCGAACGCGCGGACCAGTTCGAGCACCGAATAGCCGGTGCCGGTGCCGAGGTTCACGGTGAACGCCCCGGGGTGCGCGAACAGCCGCTCCAGCGCAGCGAGGTGTCCGCGCGCGAGGTCGACCACGTGGATGTAGTCGCGCACGCCGGTACCGTCGGGCGTCGGCCAGTCGCCGCCGAACACCGACAGCTGTGGCAGGCGCCCCACCGCCACCTGACTCACGAATGGCATCAGGTTGTTCGGGACACCGCGCGGATCCTCGCCGATCAACCCGCTTTCATGGGCGCCGACCGGGTTGAAGTAGCGAAGCACGCCGATCGACCACTGCGGGTCGGCCGCCGCGAGGTCGCCCAGCATCAGCTCGATCATCCACTTCGTGCGGCCGTAGGGGTTGGTCGGGCCGGTTCGCGCGTCCTCGGCGATCGGCACCCGCTCAGGGTCGCCGTAGACGGTCGCCGACGAACTGAAGACCAGCCGGCGCACGTCTGCGGCGGCCAGCGCGCGCAGCAGCGTGGTCGTGCCGGCGACGTTGTTGTCGTAGTAGGCCAGCGGCTGCGCCACCGACTCGCCGACCGCCTTCAGGCCGGCGAAGTGGATTGCCGCGTCGAAGCGGTGCTCGCGAAGGACCGCGGCCAGCGCCGCTTCATCCCGGATGTCTGCGCGAACCAGCGGCACCGCGCACCCCGTGATCCGCTCGACGCGACGCAGCGACTCGGCGCTGGCGTTGCTGAGGTTGTCCAGCACCACGGCCTCCCAACCGGCCTGCACCAGTTCCACCACCGTGTGCGACCCGATGTAGCCCGCCCCGCCCGTCACCAGCACCTGCCGGCGACGCCCGCCTGCCCTGCTGCCTGCCCCCTTGTCCGCTCCGCTCACCGCCTCTCCCTCGTCGCTGTTGCGCCCGTCATCGCGTCCCTCGGTCGCCCGGCACTGACCCCCGGTCGACGCCGCACCTCGAACGTGCGAAGTGTCGCATCGCCGCAGGGAGCGCGCCGTACAATCGGTCCGATGCAAGCCGAAGCCGACCGGACCCCGCGATGCTGATTCCCGTCATTCTCTCCGGCGGATCGGGGACCCGTCTGTGGCCAGTGTCACGCGAAGCGTTCCCGAAGCCGTTCATGAAGCTCGGCGGGGAGCGCAGCCTGCTGCAGCGCACGCTCGAGCGCTCGCTGCCGCTGGCCGACGGCCACCTGGCCGCGATCGTCACCAACAGCGAGTACTTCTTCAAGACGCGCGAGGAGATCGACTCGCTGCCGGCCGCGAACGGCCACCGCATCATGCAGCTGCTCGAGCCGGTCGGGCGCAACACCGCGCCGGCGATCGCGATGGCGGCGCTGTGGGCACAGTCGATCGACCCCGACGCCACGCTGCTCGTGCTGCCGGCCGACCACCTGATCCCCGACGAGCAGGCGTTCCAGGCGAGCGCTCGCCAGGCTGCCGAACTGGCGCGACAGGGTGCGATCGTGCTGTTCGGCATTCGCCCGACCACGCCGGAGACCGGCTTCGGCTACATCGAGACGGGCGACGCGCTGCCGGGCGCCGCGTTCACGGTGCGCCGCTTCGTCGAGAAGCCCGACGCAGCGCGTGCCGTGCAGTTCCTCGCCGCGGGCAACTTCGTCTGGAACAGCGGCATGTTCTGCTTCGGCGCGAAGACGATCCTCGACGCGATGCAGGCGCACGCGCCCGAAGTGCTCGCCGCGGCGCGTGCTGCGTGGGAGGCCAGCCGCGCCGCCGCCAGCGACCAGAAGCTGCCGATCGCCGCCGACGCGTTCGCGGCCTGCCCGAACATCTCGATCGACTACGCGGTGATGGAGAAGGCGGCTGGCGTCGTCGTGCTGCCGTCGCGCTTCAACTGGAGCGACATCGGCTCGTGGAAGGCGGTGTCCGAGCAGCTGGTGCCCGACGCCGACGGCAATACGACGCTCGGCGAAACCATGCTGGTGGGCTCGAAGAACACGCACATCCAGAGCGAGGACCGGCTGGTCGCGGCGGTCGGCCTCGAGAACCTTCTGGTCATCGACACGCCGGACGCGCTGCTGGTGGCCAGCAAGGACGCGAGCCAGCAGGTCAGGGAGATCGTCGGGCGACTGAAGTCGAAAGGCCACGAGGCGGCGCGACTGCACCGCACGGTCGCGCGTCCGTGGGGCACCTACACCGTGCTGCAGGAAGGCCCGCGCTTCAAGATCAAGCGCATCGAGGTCAAGCCGAAGCAGGCGCTGTCGCTGCAGATGCACCACCATCGCAGCGAGCACTGGATCGTCGTGTCGGGCACCGCGAAGGTCAGCTGCGACGACCGCACATACCTGGTCGCCGCCAACGAGTCGACCTACATCCCGATCGGCTCGAAGCACCGGCTCGAGAATCCCGGCGTCGTCGACCTGGTGATGATCGAGGTGCAGTGCGGCGACTATCTGGGCGAGGACGACATCGTCCGCTTCGAGGACGTCTACGGCCGGCCCGCCGGCTGACCCGCTTGGGCGCGAAGGCCCGCTTCTTCTACGCGTTGCGGCCCGACCCGCGCGCGGCCACCGAACTGGGCCGGCTCGCGGCGCGGCTCGCCGCGGGGATCGGCGGCCGGCCGCTGGCGGGCGACGACGTTCACCTGACGCTGGCCTTCGTCGGCGAGCGCCCCGCCGCCGACGCGCCGGCGCTGCACGCGCTGCTCATCGGCCTCGCGCCCCACTGGCCGCCGTTGCCGCTGGAGCGGCTGGGCTCCTTCGGTCGTGGTCTGTGGTGGACCGGCCCGGCCGATTCCCGGGGCGCGGGCGAGGCCGCAACGCCGCAGGCCGGGGCGACCACGGGCGCCGCGCAGCCTCCATGGCCGGCCCGGCTGGCCGACGAGTTGCACCGGCGTCTGGATGCGGCCGGCATCGCGTTCGACCGGCGGCCGTTGCACCTGCATGCGACCCTGGTGCGCGGCGCGCGCCGCGACGCGAATGGCCGGTTCCCGGCACTGGACGACGCGCTGCCGATCGCGCCCTTGCACTGGTCGCTCACGCTCGGCTGGTCCGACGCCGAATCCACGCCGCAGCGCCGCTACCGCTGGCGCGAAGCGCCGGGCTGAGCAAGGCCGGTCCGGCGAGCGCGGTCGACCACGGCTTCCCCGCATTCGCGGCCGGCCGCAGCTGTCACGGCCCCGTCACACCGGGGTCATAATCTGACGCCATGAACGCCCGCATCCTGGTCGTCGAGGACGAACCCGCCATCCGCGAACTGCTGTCGGTCAACCTGCGCCACGCCGGCTACGCGGTCACCGAAGCCGAGACGGCCGACCAGGCGCGCCGGCTGCTCGACGCCGGGCAGCCGGACCTCGTGCTGCTCGACTGGATGCTGCCCGGCCAGTCGGGCATCGACTTCGCCAAGCAGTTGCGCGCCGACCCGCGCACCGCCGCACTGCCGATCGTGATGCTGACCGCGCGCGCGCAGGAGGGCGACAAGCTGCAGGGCTTCGACGTCGGCGCCGACGACTACGTCACCAAGCCGTTCTCGCCGCGCGAACTGCTGGCGCGGGTGCGCGCGCTGCTGCGCCGCGCAACCCCGGAAACTTCGGAAGACCCGATCGAGATCGCCGGCCTGCGGCTCGAGCCGGCGACCTTTCGCGTGTTCGCCGACGGCACCCCGCTCGAGTTGAGCCCGACCGAATTCCGGCTTCTGCACTACTTCATGAAGAACCCCGACCGCGTGCTGTCGCGGGCGAAGCTGCTCGACAATGTCTGGGGCGATCGCGTGTATATTGAGGAACGCACGGTCGATGTTCACATCCGCCGGCTGCGTCTGGCGCTTGCGCCGGCGGGGCACGACCGGCTGGTGGAGACCGTGCGCGGAGGGGGGTACCGCTTCCTGCCCCGGTGAAGTCCGCCATCGTCCTGGGTCCGTCTCCTTGAGCCTGTTCCTGCGCAGTCTCGCTGGTATCGCGCTGGTGGTGATCATCGCCGCCGCGCTCGCCGCCTACGTTTCCCGGGACGCCGCGCTGTGGTGGCTCGGTGTCGTGTTCGTCGCCTATGCGGTAGTGCAGACGCTGTACATGGTGCGGCTGCACCACTGGTCGTCGCTGCCGCGCAACCGCCCACTGCCGGCCGGCATCGGCCCCTGGCGGCCGATCGTCGCGCGCCTCGCACGATTCGTGCGCCAGGAGACCGACACCCGCAACGAGCTCGGCTCCGAGCTCGAACGGATCCACGCCGCGGTCGACCGCCTGCCCGACGGCCTCGTCGTGCTCGACCGCTACGACCACGTGCTGTGGGCCAACGACGCGGCCGAGTCCCTGCACGGCATCTTCGGCACGCGCCGGCCGATCCACCACTTCATCCGCCAACCCGAGTTCGCGCGCTTCCTGCAGGCGAACGAATCGGGCAGCACGGTCCGCGTGCAGCTGCCGAACCAGCCGGGCCGCACGCACGAATTGCGCCTGCACCGGGCGGAGGGCGACCAGAAACTGCTGATCACGCGCGACGTCACGAACCAGGCCAAGCTCGACGCGATGCGCAGCGACTTCGTCGCCAACGTCTCGCACGAGATCCGAACGCCGATCACGGTGATCGCCGGCTTCGCCGAGACGCTGCTCACGCTCGAGCTCGACGAGGCCGCGCGCCGCGAGTACCTCGGCTCGATCCTCAAGCAGAGCCAGACCATGCAGCGGCTGGTCGACGACCTGCTGATGCTGTCCTCGCTCGAAAGCGGGGCCGACGACTTCGTGGACGAGCAGGTCGACCTGCACCGGCTGCTCGAGACGCTGCTCGACGAGGCACGCGCGCTGTCGCGCGATCGCCACCAGGTCGGCCTCGAGCTCGACGGACCGCGCCTGGTGCTGGCCGCGCCCGGCGAGCTCGAGAGCGCGGTGCGCAACCTGCTGACGAACGCGATCCGCTACACGCCGGAGGGCGGGAAGATCTCGATCGAGTGGAAGGTCCGCGACACTGAAGGACGCATCTCGGTACGCGACACCGGAATCGGCATCCCCGCCGAACACATCCCGCGGCTCACCGAGCGCTTCTACCGCGTCGACCGAGGCCGTTCGCGCGCCAGCGGCGGCACCGGCCTCGGGCTGGCGATCGTCAAGCGCATCATGCATCGCCACCAGGGGCGGCTGGAGTTCGAGAGCGTCGTGGGCAAGGGCAGCACGTTCACGCTGTGCCTGCCCGAGGCGAGGCTGTTGCCGCCCCCGCGACCGGCGATCACCGAGGCGGCCATCGAGCCTCACACGGAGCAGGCGGCGGCCGATCCCGCGTCCCGGCGATCAGCGTAACGGCATCACGCTGCTCTCGCCCGAGTGAGCGTGGCGCGCGTCGATCCCTTCGACCACGTTGACCACGTACTCGGCGATGTTCTTCGCATGGTCGCCGATCCGCTCCAGCGACTGCACGACGAAGACGAGGTCCAGGGCAGCGGTGACGCTGCCCGGCTCGGCCGACATCCGCGCGACCAGTTCGTCGTTCAGCTCGTCGCGCAGCTTGTCCACCGCCCGGTCGCGCTCGACCAGGTCGTCGGACGCCCGCGCGTCGTGGCGCAGGAACGCGTCGAGTGCCTGTTCGAGCATGCTGGTCACCAGGCCGGCCATCGTCTGGACCTTGTCCAGCGGCAAGGTGTCGCGGCGCATGTACGCGTCGAGGTGGCGGACCTTGTAGGCGATCTTCTTCGCCTCGTCGCCGATCCGCTCGAGATCGTTGACCGCGTGAATTGCCGCCATGACCTCGCGCAGGTCGATCGCGATCGGCTGGCGGCGAGCAATGAGCTGGTTGCACAGCAGGTCCACCTGGACGTGCAGCTGGTTGACCACCCTTTCGTCGGCCAGCACGTCGGTGACGAGCCGCAGGTCGTTCTGCCGGATCGCTTCGCCGGCGCGCCTGACCTGTCGCTCGACGAGCCCGCCCATCGTCATCACGGCGCTGCGCATCCCGTCGATGTCGGCGTCGAAGCCGCGGTCGGTGTGTTCTGGAACCATCGTCACTGCTCCTGTGCCCTGCCGGTCAGCCGAAGCGGCCGGTGATGTAGTCCTCGGTGCGCTTGTTCTTCGGCTTGATGAAGATGTCCTTGGTCTCGCCGAATTCGATCATCTCGCCGAGGTACATGTACGCGGTGAAATCCGACACGCGCGCCGCCTGCTGCATGTTGTGCGTCACGATCAGGATCGTGACCCGGCTCTTCAGCTCGTGGATCAGCTCTTCGATCGACGCGGTCGCAATCGGGTCCAGCGCCGAGGTCGGCTCGTCGAACAGCATGATCTCCGGATCGGTCGCCAGCGCGCGCGCGATGCACAGGCGCTGTTGCTGGCCGCCCGAGAGATTGACCGCCAGTTCGTCGAGGCGCGTGTGCACCTCGCTCCACAGCGCTGCGCCTTTCAGCGCCGCCTCGACCTTGTCGGCCAGCACCGTGCGGCTCTTCTCGCCGCGCACCCGCAGCCCGTAGGCGACGTTCTCGAAGATCGACTTCGGGAACGGGTTCGGCTTCTGGAAGACCATGCCGATACGCATCCTGACCTCGATCGGATCGACCTCGGGCGACAGCAGGTCGACGTCCTCCGGATACAGGCGGATCTCGCCTTCGTAACGGTTGCCCGGATACAGGTCGTGCATGCGATTGAACGCGCGAAGCAGCGTCGACTTGCCGCAACCCGAAGGCCCGATCAGCGCGGTCACCCTGTCCTCGTAGACCGGCAGGTTGATGTTCTTCAGCGCCTGGAACGTGTGGTAGAAGAAGTTCAGATCGCGGGTGCGCGCCTTGGCGACCAGCTGCTCGGCCGGGATCGGCGCGCCGACGTTCAGTACTGCTGCCATCTCGATGTCCTGTCAGAATGCTCGCGGTGCGCGACGGTTCGCTTCGTGCGCCCAATGCTCACCACTTGATGTTCCGGCGCAGCCGGTAACGCAGCCAGATCGCCAGCGCGTTCATGCCGAGCGTCATCAGCACCAGCACGAAACCAGCCGCCGCGGCGTTCTGGTGAAAGGCCGCCTCGGGCCGCGACGTCCAGTTGAACATCTGGATCGGCATGACGGTGAACGGCGACATGAGCCAGTCGAAGTTCACGAACGGTGGCGCCGCCGATACCGGCGCAGGCGGAAGGAAGGCAATGAAGGTCAACGCCCCGATCGTGATCACCGGCGCGGTCTCGCCGATCGCGCGGGCCAGGCCAATGATGACGCCAGTAAGGATGCCCGGCATCGAGTACGGCAGGATGTGATCCGCCACGGTCTGCCACTTCGACGCGCCGAGCGCGTACGCGCCCTCCCGGATGATCCCCGGAATCGCCCTGATCGCCTCGCGGGTCGCGACGATGACGACCGGCAGGATCAGCAGCGCCAGAGTCATTCCGGCGGTGAGGACGCTCTGGCCCAGTCCGAACTGGTACACGAACAGACCGAGCGCGAGCAAACCATAGACGATCGACGGTACGCCGGCGAGATTGGAGATATTGATCTCGATCAGGTCGTTGAACCAGTGCTTCTTCGCGTACTCCTCGAGGTAGATGCCTGCGGCCACGCCCAGCGGCACCGCAATGGAGGCGGTCACCAGCATGACCAGCGTCGAACCGACCCACGCCGACAGGATGCCGGCCTGGCCCGCGCGTCGCGACGGAAAGTTCGTGAAGAAGTCGACCGACAGGCGCCCGACGCCGTCGATCGCCATGTCGATGAACAGCGTGAGAAAGGTCAATACGCCGATGCCCAGCGCGAGCACCCCGAGGGCCGCGAAGATCACGTCCTTGCGCTTGCCCGCCGCGATGACCCCGCGGATGCGGATGATGTCTAGCTGGTCCATGCGTGAGTCCTCGTGGCCGTTCAGTAGACTTCGCGGAAGCGGCGTCGCAGCCAGAAGCCGATCACGTTGAAGGCCAGCGTCATCAGCATCAGCGTCAGGCCCGCCGCAAAGATCGTCTGGTAGCCGATCGAGCCGTGCGGCAGGTCACCGAGCGCCACCTGCACGATGTAGGCGGTGATCGTGGCGGCTGGCTCGAGCGGATTCATCGTCAGGTTGGGTTGCATCCCGGCGGCCACCGCGAGAATCATCGTCTCGCCGACCGCGCGCGAGATGCCGAGGATGTAGGCGGCGGCGATGCCGGAGAACGCCGCCGGCACCACCACTCGCGTGGCGGTCTGCAGCCGCGTCGAGCCCATCGCGTAGGCGCCCTCGCGCAACGACATCGGCACCGCCCGCATCGCGTCCTCGCTGATCGAGCTGACGTAGGGAATGATCATCACGCCCATCACCAGACCGGCCGACAGCAGGCTGAACCCGGGCAGCGACGGGATGAGCAACTGCAGGATCGGCGTGAGGAACAGCAGCGCAAAGTACCCGTAGATGATCGTCGGCACGCCGCCGAGGAGTTCCAGCAGCGGCTTGGCGACCTCGCGAACCCGGTGCGACGCGAACTCTGACAGGTAGATCGCGATCGTCGTGCCCAGCGGTATCGCCACCGCGAGCGCCACCAGTGAACTGGTCAGCGTTCCCGACAGCAGGACCATGATGCCGAAGTGGGCGTCGTCGAAGAGCGGCGTCCACTGCGTGTCGGTCAGGAAATCCCACAGCGACACGTGTCGGAAGAACTCGAACGACTCGCTGACCAGCACCCAGACGATGCCGGCAGTCGTGAGCACCGAAACCGAAGCCGCGAAGAAGAGGACCGCCTCGATCGACCGCTCGCGGATCAGGCGGCTGCGCTTTCGCCTCATGTCGCGCCGCCGCCTCAGGCTCGCATCGGAGCTCGCCGGGCCCGTTCTCTCGCCGGAGCCGAGCTCAGCACTCAGGGAGTTCGCCATCGTTGGCCCCTTCTAACGTCAACAGGCACGCGACCTCTGGTCGCGTGCCCTCGCCGGGACCCGCTCCGGCCGGCCTTCTCGGCCGTCCGGGCGGATGTTCCTTCGCGCTACAGCGAAGCCTCGCGCTTCATCAGCTCCTCGATGGTCACGCCGACCTCGGCGACCCCACCGAACACCGTGCCCTTGCGCCGGCTCGTGACGTGCTCGAGGCCGACCTTGTACGCCTGGTCGGGCAACGGGACGTACTTGACCTCGCGCGCGAGCTTCGAGGCATGCGTCATGTAGTAGTCGACGAAGGCCTTGACCTCGGGCTTGTCGAGCGACTTCGCGTTGACGTAGATGAAGATCGGGCGCGACAGCGGCTGGTACGAACCCTTGAGCACCGATTCCATCGACGGCAGCACCGCGGGGCTGCCGGCCTTGGCGACGATCGGCACGGCCTTCAGCTTGTCCTGGTTCTCCGCATAGTAGGCGTAGCCGAAGAAGCCGAGCGCGTTGACGTCCCGCGAGACGCCCTGGACCAGCACGTTGTCGTCCTCCGACGCCGTGAAGTCGCCGCGGCTGGACTTGGACTTGCCGACGATCGCCTCGGTGAAGTAGTCGAACGTCCCGGAGTCCGCGCCGGCGCCGAAGAGCGTCAGCGGCGCATCGGGCCAGGCCGGGTTCACGTCCTTCCACTTCGAGACCTTGCCCTGCGCTGCCGGCTCCCACATCTTCTTGAGCTCGTCGACCGACAGGCTCTTGATGAACGTGTTCTTCGGATTGATGACCACGGTCAGCGCGTCGAACGCGACCGGCAGTTCGACGTACTCGACGCCCGCCGCCTTGCAGTCGGCCATTTCCTTGGCCAGGATCGGGCGCGACGCATTCTGCACGTCGGTCTCGGCGCGGCAGAACTTCTTGAAGCCGCCGCCAGTGCCGGAGATGCCGACGGTGACGTTGACGGCGCCCTTCTGCGCCTTCTGGAAATCTTCGGCGACCGCTTCGGTCACCGGGAACACGGTGCTCGAGCCGTCGATCTTGACCAGCTTGGGCTGGGCGTGCGCGCCCGCGGCGAAGCCGGCGGTCAGCAGGCCGGCGAGGAGGGTGTGGCTGAACTTCATCTGGCACCTCATGGCAGGAGGACCGCAACGGTCCCCGATGACGGCATGGTGCCAAGCGAGTGTGACAGCGGCGTGACAGGCATTCCGGGCCAGCGCGCGGGCCGCCCGGGTCAGCCGCCCGCCTTCATCCACTGACGAATCTCGGCCTGCGTCGGAATCCGGCCGCTGCTGACCAGCTTCTCGTTGATCACCAGCCCCGGCGTGGCGAGCAGTTCGTAGGCCATGATCGCCTTCATGTCGGTCACCTTGACGAACTCTGCCTCCAGTCCCGCACCGGCGGCCGCTTCGCGCGCCACCGCCTCGAGCTTCTTGCAGTTGGCGCAACCGGAGCCGAGGATCTTGACGGTCAGCATGGCGAGGTTCTCCTTTCGATGATCAGGTGACGTGAATCGCGTTGCGCCTGCGCCGGTGCAGCCAGCCCAGGACGACCGCAACGACGGTGACGAAGGCGAGCAGCCCGAGGACCAGGCCGCCGCGATCGGCGTTGTCGACCCAGGCGCCATAGAGATAACCGGCGGCGACGCTGAAGACCGCGACCAGCCCCACGTAGGTGAAGGTCTTCGGTCGTCCGATCACCGCCGACACCATCAGGATGCTCTGCAGGCTCAGCTCCGGGTCGGCCATCAGGTAGGCGAGCAGCGGGCCGGGGTGCATGCCGAGATCGAGGAACATCCGCGCCACCGGCACTTCGACCAGCGTCGGGAAGTACATGAACACGCCGAACAACACCGCGACCGCATTGGCCAGCAGGTCGTTGCGCCCCGCCAGCGCCTGGATCCACTCCGGCCGGATCAATTCCCTGGCCACGCCGACGATGAACACGCCCACCACGAGCAGCGGGAAGATCTGCTTGACGAAGCGCCAGGCCTCCCACAGCCAGCCCCGCCACTCGTCCGCGGGCAGGCGCGCGGCGTAGCGCCACACGGCCCAGATCGCCAGCCCGACCGCGAACGCGCGACCGGTGATCTCGACCCGCAGCCCGTCTTCGTGCGGCGTCAGGCGCAGTGCCGCTACCACGAGCGTCGTCGCGGCAAGCGCGAGCGCGATCCAGGTCCAGCGGTTGGCGCCTTCGACGATGTCCTCCATGCCCCTGTAAGCGGCGAAGCCGATCGCCACCAGCAGCGCGATCAACAGCGACCCTTGAACGCTGACGCCCTCCTCGCCCTTCGCCTCGTCGAAGGGCACCCACTGGAACAGGGTCTCCTGCCAGGCGCGGGCCCAGGTCAGCGGCAGCTCGACGGTGCCGGCCGTCGCGGTCAGCGGCCAGGCCTTCAGCGTGCCGGCGATCAGCAGCGCGACCAGCGACACCAGCACGCCGAGCGCAGCCGGCGCGATGCTCGCCCTGTCCGCGAACAGCGTGTCGGTCTGCGCATCGTGGCTGGCGTCGTCGCGCCAGAACAGCATCGCCATCAACATGCCGATGCCGATGCCGAACAGCAGGCTGAGCAGGAAGCGCGCGAGAGCGAACTCGGCGCCCAGGATGCTGCCGGTGTAGGCCAGCGCCATGACGTTCCCCGCCGGCGCGAAGAACAGGAAGGTGATGGCCGGGCCGAGGCCGGATCCCTTGCGGTAGATGCCCGCGAACAAGGGCACGATCGTGCACGAGCACACCGCCAGCAGCGAACCGGCCGCGGCAGCCGCCGGATACGAAACGTGAAGCGGCGCGGTGCGGCCCAGCCAACGCGTGATGCTGGCCTTGGGGATCAGCGCCGCCATCGCACCGGCAATGAAGAAGGCCGGTACCAGGCACAGCAGCACGTGGGCGGCGAGATAGGCGGCCAGGTTGCCGGCGCCGCCGGCGAGCAGTTGCAGCATGAAATCCATGGTGGTCAGCCGGATGTCCGGGGGCGTATCGAGTTCTGCTGCTTCCGTTTGTTTCCGCTCGAACGTACTCACTGCCGCCCGGGTTCCGGGGCGGTCGACCAGCGGGCCTCGGGGCCGACACGACGCAGCAGCATCAGCGCGCCGAAGGCCGCGATCGACAGCGCCGACGACAGCCACAACGCGCCGGCGCCCCAGCGCTCGAGTCCGATCCCGAAGACCCACGGCGCCATCGCCTGCGCGATCCGCGCCGGCACCATCAGCAACCCCTGCCGCGCGCCGTAGCCCAGCGGACCGAACAGCACCAGCGGCAGCGTTCCCTTGGCGATGGTCAGGATGCCGTTTCCGGCGCCGTGCAGCAACGCGAACGCTGCTGCACCCGGCGCGCCCGCAAGCGACAGCACTGCGGCACCGAGCGGATGCATCAGGCTCGCCAGTCGCGCCGACAGCAGCGGGTGGACGCGGCGAAGCAGTCCGAACTCGACCAGCCGGCCGGCCACCTGCGCGGGTCCGACCAGCGCGCCGACCGCGACGGCCGTCGCGAGCGTCGCGCCGCCGGCCATCACCAGTGCCGGCAGGTGCGCCGCCATCGCGGTGCTGACGAACCAGGTTACGGCAAAGACGAACGACAGCAGGATGGCGGCGCGCAGGTTCCCCGATGACCCGGCCGTCGCCGCCGAATCGCCGGTATCCGCGACCGACGCGCGCGCGCCGTCCCGCGGTGCACGCGGCAGCGATGCGTTCAACGGCGCACCGAGCAAGAGATGCAGCCCCGCCCACGCGAAACACGCGCCGCGCCACCCCAACTCCGCCTCGAGCAGCGTCGTCAGCGGCCAGCCGACCGTGCTGGCGAAGCCCGCGATCAGCGTGATGCCGGTGATCGCGTTGCGCGACTGGCTGCCATACAGGCGCACCAGCGCAGAGAAGGCGGCTTCGTAGAGGCCGCTGCCCATGCCGAGGCCGATGACGATCCACGCCGCGAAGAGCGCGATCGGCCCCTGCGCGAGGCCAAGTCCCACCAGCCCAAGCGCGAACACGAGGCTGGTGCCGACCAGCACCGGCCGGCCGCCCCAACGGTCGATCGCGCCTCCCGCGTACGGTCCCGCCAGCGCCGACACCGCAAGCGCGGTCGAGAACGCTGCGAACACGGTCGGCACCGACACGCCGAGTTCGCGCGCCATCGGCGCCGCGAGCATCGCCGGCAGGTAGTAGGTCGACGCCCACGCGAGCGTCTGCGCGGTGCCGAGCGCCGCGACGACGCGCGTGCGTTGCCGCACGCCATCGCCGGCAACCGGGACGGTGCCCATCGCGCTACGCCGAGCCGCTGGCCGGGAACCAGTGCCGCGTGCGGTTCGCGATCGCCACCAGCGACAGCATCACCGGCACCTCGACCAGCACTCCGACCACCGTGGCCAGCGCGGCGCCCGAACTCAGCCCGAACAGCGAGATCGCCACCGCCACCGCCAGCTCGAAGAAGTTCGAGGTGCCGATCATGCAGGCCGGCGCGGCGATGTCGTGCGGCAGCTTCATCGCACGCGCCGCGGCGTAGCTGATCAAGAAGATCCCGTACGACTGGATCACCAGCGGCACCGCGATCAGCGCGATCACCAGCGGCTGCGCGACCAGCGTCTGCGCCTGGAATCCGAACAGCAGCACCACGGTGGCGATCAGCCCGACCACCGACCACGGCTTGAGCGCGGCCACGCCGCGCGCGAGCCGCGCCTGGCCCTCGCGCAGCCACCACTGGCGCGTGATCACGCCGGCGACCAGCGGCAGCACCACGTACAGCACGACGCTCAGCAACAGCGTCTCCCACGGCACCGTCACGTCCGTGACGCCGAGCAGGAAGGCCGCGATCGGCGCGAAAGCGAACACCATGACCAGGTCGTTGACCGACACCTGCACCAGCGTGTAGTTGGGATCGCCCTTCGTCATCTGGCTCCAGACGAAGACCATCGCGGTGCACGGTGCAACGCCTAGCAGGATCATGCCGGCGATGTACTCGGAGGCCGACGCGGGATCGACCCACGGCGCGAACACGTGGTCGAAGAACAGCACCGCCAGCGCCGCCATCGTGAACGGCTTGATCAGCCAGTTGACCGTCAGCGTGAGCACCAGCCCGCGGGGCCGCTTGCCGACGTCCTTCACCGCGGCAAAGTCGATCTGGATCATCATCGGATAGATCATCACCCAGATGAACACCGCGACCACCAGGTTGACGTGCGCGAACTCGATGCGCGCGACGGCCTCGAACAGCGCCGGCACCGCCAGCCCGAGGCCGACGCCGGCGAGGATGCCCAGCCCGACCCAGACGGTCAGGTAACGCTCGAAGAAGCCCATGGAATCGCTCTCTCAGCTGCGCCCGATCGCGACCAGCGCGTCTTGCAGCGCGCCGCGATCCATCGTCGCGAATGGCAAGGCCAGCAGCTGCAGCATCCGGTAGCCGATCGCCTGCCGGGTCAGCTCGAACGCGCGCCGCTTGCCTTCGTCGCCGCCGTCGGCGTTCGACGGGTCCGGATAGCCCCAGTGCACCTTGACCGGTGCGCCGCCGCCGGCATCCAGGAACACCGGGCAGGTCTCGCCGGCCGCGCTGTCGCAGACCGTGATCACGATCGACAGCGGCGGCGCACCCTTGCGTGCGAACTCGTCCCAGCTCTTGCTGCGCACACCTGCAGTGTCGACGCCGGCCCGGTTGAGTGCCTCGATCGCGAACTCGTTGATGCGTCCGCTGGGCGCGCTCCCGGCGCTGAAGCCGCGCACGTCCTTGTCGAGTTTCGCAGCGAGATGGTTCAGCATTGCCTCGGCGAGCACGCTGCGCGCGGAATTGTGCGTGCACAGGATCAGGACGCCGGTCGTCACGGAATCCCTCGACAGTGGGTGGAAGCACTGCCGGACACGGCCGCGCAGGACTGGCCCTGACAGCAGTGGTCGGTCAGGTAGGAAATCAGTGCGTTCATGCGCTCGAGCGATGGGCGGTAGATCAGGTTGCGGCCGTCGCGCTCCTGGGACACCAGCCCGGCGCGGGCCAGTTCCTTCAGATGGAACGACAACGTCGACGCGGGCACGTCGAGCATCGCCGACAGCGCGCCGGGGGTCATGCCCTGCGGGCCGGCCCCGACGAGGGCCCGGAAGACCCGCAGGCGCATCGTCTGGGCCAGCGCGGCGAGCGACTCGATGGCATCGTTCTCTTCCATATTTCCAAGCTTATCGAAAGTTTGCTCCATGTCAATCCGGCGCGTTGGCCGAGCCCATGCGGCGCAGGCCGCAGGACTCAACCCGCCGCCGCGAACCGCTCCAGGTGGTGTTCGGCGTCGCCGAACTGCTGCGCGATCATCGCCAGCCGCTTGAAGGTGTGCGACACCTTCATTTCCTGCGTCATGCCCATTCCGCCGTGCAGCTGGATCGCCTCCTGCCCGACGTGACGGCAGGCATCGGCGACCTTGACCTTCGCCGCCGAAACCACGCGGCGGCGCTCGGTGGCGTCGATGTCGCCGCGCGCCGCCGCGTCGACCTTCGCGCACGCGAGATAGGTGATCGAGCGCGCCTGCTCGGCGCTGATCGTCATGTCGACCATGCGGTGCTGCAACGCCTGGAACGCACCGATCGTCACTCCGAACTGCTTGCGCGTCTTCAGGTACTCCAGCGTGGCCTCGTTGGCGTAGCGCATCGCGCCGACCGCTTCCGCGCAAAGCAGCGCGATCGCGAAGTCCACCGCCTCGTCGATGTCCGCGAAGGCGCCACCGGCGTCGCCCAGCAGCGCGTCGGCCGGCAGCTTCACGTCGTTCAGCACGAGGTCGGCCGCGCGCAGGTTGTCGACGGTGCGGAAGGTCTTCATCGCGACGCCCGGCGCCTTCGGATCGACGACGAACACGCCGATGCCGGCCACGTCGGTCGCCGCACCGCCGGTGCGCGCCGACACCACCAGCCGGTCGGCCGTCGGCGCGTGCAGCACGACCGCCTTCTCGCCGTGGAGCATCCAGCCGTCACCGGCCATGGTCGCCCGCGTGTCGACGCGCGACAGCGTGTAGCGGGCCTCGCGCTCGCCGTGCGCGAACGCGAGCTTCAGCGTCCCGTCGATCACCGACGGCAGGATCGACGCACGCTGCGCGTCGCTGCCGAGCCGCGCGACGAGCCGCCCCGCGGGCGCCAGCGTGGACAGGAAGGGCTCGACGACCAGGCCGGCACCGATCGACTCCATCGTGCTGATCAGGTCGACCGCGCCACCGCCGTAGCCGCCGTCGGCCTCGGCGAACGGCAGCGACAGCAGGCCGAGCCCGGCGAGCTCGCGCCAGGCCTCGTCGCTGTGCCCCGCCGGCGCCGCGACGACCCGCTGGCGCGACTCGAAGTCGTAGCGCTTGTCGATCAGCCGCGCGACGCTGTCGGCCAGCAGTTGCTGCTCTTCGGTGTACTGGAAGTCCATGGTCAGAGCATCCGGTTCAGAGGCCGAGGGCCGCCTTGGCGATGATGTTGCGCTGGATCTCGTTGGAGCCGGCGTAGATCGAGGTCTTGCGAAAGTTGAAGTAGCGCGGTGCAATCGACGCGGTGAAGCGGTCGAAGCCGTCGTAGTCGATCGGCCTGAAGGCCTGCGCCAGCGGACCGGCGACCTGCATCAGCAGCTCGGTGATCGCCTGCTGGATCTCGGTGCCCCGGATCTTCAGCATCGACACCTCGGCACCGATGCGGCCGGTGCGCCGCATCTCGTCGACGAAGCGCAGGTTGGTGATCTCCAGCGCCATCAGTTCGATCTCGACGCGCGAGAGCTTGTCGCGAAAGCGCGGGTCGTCGAGCAACGGCTGGCCGTTCTTCGTCGCGCGCGCGGCGATCTCCTTGAGCTTCACCATCTCGCGCTTCGACGCGCCGATGCGCCCGGTGTTCAGCCGCTCGTGGCCGAGCAGGTACTTGGCCACGGTCCAGCCCTTGCCTTCCTCGTGGACCAGGTTCTCGATCGGCACCTCGACGTCCTCGAAGAACACCTCGTTGACCTCGTGGCCCTCGTCGAGCAGGATCAGTGGCCGAACCGTGATGCCCGGCGTGGCCATGTCGATCAGCAGGAAGCTGATGCCTTCCTGCTTCTTCGAAGTGTTGTCGGTTCGCACCAGGCAGAAGATCCAGTCGCCGTAGTGCCCGAGCGTGGTCCAGATCTTCTGGCCGTTGACGACGTAGTGATCGCCGCGGCGCTCGGCGCGCGTCTTCAGCGACGCGAGGTCCGATCCCGAGCCCGGCTCGGAGTAGCCCTGGCACCAGAAGTCGTCGCCGTCGAAGATGCGTGGCAGGAAGCGCCGCTTCTGCGCCTCGGTGCCGAACTGCAGCAGCACCGACGCGCACATCGTCGGCCCGAACGGCGCGATCGGCGGCGCGCCCGCGTACGCGTACTCTTCCTCGAAGATGTAGCGTTGCACCGGCGACCAGTCGGTGCCACCCCACGCCTTCGGCCACGACGGCGCGACCCAGCCCTTCTTCGCCAGGATCCGGTGCCAGCGGACCAGGTCGTCCTTGGTCAGCTCGCGGTACTCGAGCACCTTCTCGCGCAGGTCGGCGGGGATGTTTGCGTCGAGCCAGCCGCGCACGTCGTCTCGGAACGCGAGTTCTTCGGCCGTGTAGTTGAGGTCCATCGGGTCTCCGGCGAAAAGCGCAAGGCAGCGGCTAGTTTAGCGCCGCGCGTCGGCCCCGGGATCACCTCCCGGACGGGCGCTCCAGTTTGAGGCCGACCTTGACCACCTTGCCGCCGACGACTTCGCGCGCCACCAGCAACAGCCGCGCGATCTGCACCGAGTCGCCCTCGACGATGCGCGGTGCGCGCCGCCGCATCGCCTCGTCGAGCGTCAGTCCGGCCAGCTCGGCGGGCAGCTCGCAGCCGTAAGCGGCGCAGACGTCGGCGAACGACGCGCCGCCCTCGAGCACGAAGTCGCCGTAGTACTTCCGCCGCGCCGCGACGTCGACGCGCGCGAACATCTCGGACAGGTGATCGACCTGCGCGTCCGGCGCGAACAGCATCACGACGTCGCCCCGCTCCAGCGCACCGGCCGAATCCTGGTCGAGCGGCTCGCGAGCGCGGATCACCCCCAGCACGCGCGTGCCATCGGGCAGCAGCAGCGTGCGCAGCATCACACCGAGCAGCGGCGAGCGCTCGCCGACCAGAAACTCGAGGATCGCCGACTGGTCGTCGGAAAGCGTCGGCCGCACCACCGGCTCGTCGCGAGGCGGCAGGCCGACGCCGAAGCGCTTCGCGGAGTACGCAACCGACGCGCCCTGGAACAGCAGCGACGTCAGCACGACCACGAAGGCCACGTTGAACAGCGTGCCCGAGCCGGGCACGCCGGCGAGCATCGGGAACATCGCCAGCACGATCGGCACCGCGCCGCGCAGCCCCATCCAGCCGATGAACGCGACCTCGCGCCCGGCGAAGCGGAACGGCTGCAGGCACAGCCAGACTGCCGCAGGACGCGCGAACAGCATCAGGAACACGGAGATCGCCAGCGCCGCCGGCAGGATCCCGGGTATCGCGGCGGGCGCGACCAGCAACCCGAGCAGCAGGAACATGCTCGACTGCGCCAGCCAGGCCATGCCGTCCATCGCCCGAAGCAGGTTCTCGCCGGCGCGCCGCGTGCGGTTTCCGACCACCAGCCCGACCAGGTAGACGGCGATGAAGCCGCTGCCGCCCAGCGCGTTGACCAGTGCGAACGCCGCCACGCCGCCCGAGCACAACAGCAAGGCTCCCAGCCCTTCGCCGAGCGACGCGCGTTGCATCGCCCACGAGAGCGCCCGGCCGAGCCCGATCCCCAGCACGGTGCCCAGTCCGAACTGCAGCGCGAGCTCGCCGGCCATCTTCAGTCCCCGCGCGTCATCGGGCGTCATCACCAGTTCGATCAGCACGGTGGTCAGCGCGATCGCCATCGGGTCGTTGACGCCCGACTCGATCTCGAGCGTGTTGGCGACCCGCTCGTTGAGCCGGGTGCCGCTGGACTTCAGCATCGCGAACACCGCCGCGGCGTCGGTCGACCCGACGATCGCCCCGAGCATCAGGCCGAGCCGCCAGTCGATCGCGAGCACCCATGCGGCGAACAGCCCGACGGCGAGCGCCGTCAACGCCACGCCGATCGTCGCCAGCACCAGCGACGGACGCAGCGCCACGCGGAAGGTGCTCAGCTTGGTGCGCAGGCCACCGTCGAGCAGGATGATCGCCAGCGCCAGGTTGCCGACGAAGAACGCCGTGCCGTAGTCGTCGAACTTGATTCCGCCGATGCCGTCCTCGCCGGCCAGCATGCCGACCACCAGGAACACCAGCAGGAACGGCACCCCGAGCCGCGACGAGAACGCGCCGAGCATGATGCCGGCGAACATCAGCAGCGCCCCGACCAACAGCAGGTGGTTGACGAAATCCATGGTTCGGGAAGCTTAGCAGCCCGGGACCGGCCGATCGGCGGCGGGGCCGCGGCTGAGCCGCCGGGACGTCGTAGTGCGCTGTCGCACTCGGCGACTGGTGTCATACTGCCTCTGCCAGCGGGTCGGATCCGCGCGGTCGGAGTTCACTGTCGAGTCAACGCCCGCCCTGATCCCTTCGGATCGTCCCCACCGAACCCTTCCGGATCGCCAGCGATGTGGAAGTCGATCGCCTCATCCCGCACAAGCGCGGGTCAAGAAAGCCCAGATTGAAATCGGCCATTCTTCGCGCCTTCGGGCGTGCATCTCAGCTGCCGCCGTGGAATAGCGAAGCGTCGATCCGCGAGGAGCTCTTCGGCATCGAGCGGCTCGAGCAGCACGCGGAGACCCTTGCGGCAGCCCAACCCGTCACCGAAGGACCGATGACGGGACGGTCCCTCGCCGTCCGGCTGAAGGACAACGAGTCGGTATTGCTCGACGCGTATCGGGCCATCGTGGCCGCAGTGGACGAGGGCCAGGCCATCACTCCGGCCGGCGAGTGGCTGCTCGACAACTACCACGTCGTCGAAGAGCAGATCCGCGAGATTCGCGACGATCTGCCGCCAGGCTACTACCGCCAGTTGCCGAAGTTGGCGGCCGGACCCTTCACCGGCTATCCGCGAGTCTTCGGCGTGGCGTGGGCTTTCGTCGCGCACACGGACAGCCGCTTCGACCCCGAGATGCTGCGCCGGTTCGTGCGCGCGTACCAGCGCGTGCAGCCGCTGTCCATCGGGGAGTTGTGGGCGGTCGCGATCACGCTGCGAATCGTGTTGGTCGAGAACCTGCGACGCGCCGCCAGGCGCATCGCGACGAGCCGCGCTGCGCGCAGTGACGCGGATGCGATCGCCGACCGGCTGCTGGGCGTGAACGGTCGCCCGGCCGAGCCGGCCGCAGCGGTCTTCCTGCCATGGGGCCAGGCGCCGCTGCCGCCGGCCTTCGCCGTCCAGCTCGTGCAGCGCCTGCGGGACCAGGATCCACAGGTCGTCGCCCCGGCGCTGACCTGGCTCGACGAATGCCTGGCCGCGCAGGGAACGAGCGCCGACGAGATCGTGCACGACGAGCACCAGAGTCAGGGCGCGACGAACGTGACGGTCCGCAACATCATCACCAGCATGCGGCTGATCTCCGAGGTCGACTGGGCGGACGTCGTGGAGAGCGTCAGCCTGATCGACGACACCCTGCGACCCGACAGCAAGTTCGGGGAGATGGATTTTCCGACGCGCAACCTCTATCGCGGAGCGATCGAAGAACTGGCGCGAGGATCGAGACTGACCGAACTGGAGGTCGCGCGAGCAGCCCTGCTGGCCGCGAACGATCCGGCGCGTCGAGCGCCGGCCGAGGGGCCCGGGGGCCGCGACCGGGAACCGGGCTACTACCTGGTCGGCAAGGGCAGGCGCGCATTCGAGGCGACGATCGGATTTCGCGCTCCGCTGCGAAGCTTGCCCGGGCGCTTCGGCACGCTCATCGGCGTCGGCGGCTACATCGGCATCATCGTCGCGGTCGCCATGCTCATCGTCGCGCTGCCGTTGGTTGCCCTGGCCGGGCCGGAAATCACGACCTGGTGCATCGCACTCCTCGCGCTCGTCGGGCTGATCCCGTCGATCGATGCGGCAATGGCGCTGGTGAACCACGGCATCACGCGGGCGATCAGTGCGACGATCCTGCCTGGCCTGGCACTCCGTGACGGCGTGCCCTCGCACCTGCGCACGATGGTCGTCGTCCCGATGCTGCTGACGACCGAGGCGGCGATCGAGGAGCAGATCGAGGGCCTGGAGATCCATCACCTTGCGAGCCCGGAAGGCGAGCTTCACTTCGCGCTGCTCTCGGACTGGACCGATGCGGATAGCGAGACCGTCGCGGGCGACGACGCGCTCGTCGACGCGGCCGTCGCGGGAATCGCCCGCCTGAACCGCCGCCACGGACCGGCACCCGGAGGGGATCGCTTCCTGCTGCTCCACCGCCGCCGGGTCTGGAGTGACACTCAGCAGCAGTGGCTCGGCTGGGAACGCAAGCGCGGCAAGCTGCACGAACTGAACAGGCTGCTCCGCGGTGCGTCGGATACGACCTTCATGGCCGTCGGCGGGCGCCCGCCCGCCGTGCCGGCCGGCGTCCGCTACGTCATCACCCTCGATGCCGACACCCGGATGCCCCGCGAGACCGCTCGACGGCTGATCGGCAAGATGGCGCACCCGCTCAACCAGCCGCGGTTCGACGCCGCGGCCCGGCGCGTCGTCGACGGATACGGCGTGTTGCAGCCCCGCGTGACGCCTTCGCTGCCGATCGGGCGCGAAGGCTCGCTGTTCCAGCGAATCTTCTCCAGCATGAGCGGCATCGATCCTTACGCGGCCGCCGTGTCCGACGTGTATCAGGATCTCTTCGGCGAAGGTACCTACACCGGAAAGGGCATCTACGACGTGGATGCCTTCGAGGCCGCGCTCGAGGGCCGCGTGCGCGACGGCACGCTTCTCAGCCACGACCTGTTCGAGGGGACCTTCGCCCGCGCCGGCCTGGCTTCCGACGTCGAGGTCGTCGAGGAGTTTCCGTCGCGTTACGACGTGGCCGCCGCGCGCCAGCACCGCTGGGTGCGCGGCGACTGGCAACTGGCGCCGTGGATCCTCGGACGCGGCGACGCCGCGGCATCGGGTCGCAGCACGACGGCGGCAATGCCGCTGATCGGCCGCTGGAAGATGCTGGACAACCTGCGGCGGTCGCTGTCGCCACCCGCGAGCGTCCTGGCGCTGGTGGCGGGATGGACGCTGCCTCTGCAGGCCGCCCTGGTGTGGACCGGCTTCGTGGTGTCGACGATCGCCTTGTCGACGCTGCTCCCCGTGCTCGCCGCGATCGCGCCCCGACGCGCGCGGATCACTGCGCGCAGCCACCTGAGCGCGCTCGCCGCGGACGTTCGGCTCGCGCTGTCCCTGAGCGCGCTGATGGTCGTGTTCCTCGCGCACCAGGCCTGGCTGATGACCGACGCGATCGGCAGGACGCTGTATCGCCTGCTCGTCAGCCGTCGGCATCTGCTCGACTGGATCACCGCCGCCCAGGCGAAGGTGGGGCTCCGGCTCGAACTCTACGGCTTCTATCGGCAGATGGCCGGCGGCGTCGCAATCGGATTCGCCGCTGCGATCTTCGTCTGGCTGTTCGGCAGCGACGCCTGGCCGGTGGCGGCGCCGTTCGTGCTCGCCTGGGTCGCCTCCCCGGCAATCGCCCGATGGACGAGCCTGTCGCCGCTCGTCGCCGGGCGCCTGCCGGTCTCGGACGAGGACGCGCGCGCGTTGCGCGGGGTTGCACGCCGCACCTGGCGCTTCTTCGAGACCTTCGTGACGGCCACGGACAACATGCTCCCGCCGGACAACTTCCAGGAGGACCCGAAACCGACCGTTGCGCACCGCACTTCCCCCACCAATCTCGGCCTCTACCTGCTGTCCGCGGTCAGCGCGCGCGACTTCGGATGGTCGGGAACGGTCGACACCGTCGACCGGCTCGAATCGACACTCGCAACGATGGGCCGCTTGCCGACGTTTCGCGGCCACTTCTACAACTGGTACGACACGCGCGATCTTCGTCCGCTGGATCCGCCCTACGTCTCTTCGGTCGACAGCGGCAATCTGGCGGGGCACCTGATCGCCGTCGCCAATTCGTGCCGGGGATGGATCCGGAACCCGGTGGCTGGCTCCGAGGCTTTCGCCGGCATCGAGGACGGCGTGACGCTCGCGCGCGAAGCGCTGCACGGACTCGCAGACGACCGGCGAACGCAGACGACCACGCGGCGCCAGCTCGACCTCGCGCTCGACGCATTGAGTGTCGCGCTCCACCGCAGGCCCACGCCGCCGGACGATGCCGACGCGCGATGGGCGCGTGTCGCGCCCGCCGCCGCGATCATGGTCGACATCGCGCGGGCGCTGGCCGGCGAACGCGGCGACGAGGCCGGCGCAGAGATGCTCTACTGGGCGGAGGCCACTTACCGTTCGATCCAGAGCCACCGGCGCGACCTCGCCCAGACCGCGAACGCTGCCCACCTGCTGGAGCGTCGCCTCGAGGCGCTCGAATCGACCGCAAGGGGCACGGCCGAGGCGATGGAGTTCGGCTTCCTGCTCGACCCGGACCGCAAGCTCCTGTCGATCGGATACCGGGTTCCGGAAGGCCAGCTCGATCCGGGCTGCTACGACCTGCTCGCCTCGGAGGCGCGTCTTGCGAGCTTCGTGGCGATCGCCAAGGGCGACGTCCCGTCGCGGCACTGGTTCCGGCTCGGGCGGGCCGTCACCCCGATCGAACACGGCGCGGCGTTGATCTCGTGGTCGGGGTCGATGTTCGAGTACCTGATGCCGTCGCTGGTCATGCGCGCGCCGGCAGGCAGCCTGCTCGAGCAGACCAGCCGCCTCGTCGTCCGCCGGCAGATCACCTACGGCGCCGAACTCGACGTGCCGTGGGGGATCTCGGAGTCCGCCTACAACGTACGCGACCTGGAGTTCACCTACCAGTATTCGAACTTCGGAGTCCCGGGCCTGGGCCTGAAACGCGGACTCGGCGGCAACGCCGTCGTCGCGCCGTACGCGACGGCACTTGCCGCCATGGTCGATCCGGGCGCCGCGGCGCGCAATTTCGCCCGGCTCGGCGACATCGGCGCGCTCGGCCGCTACGGATTCTACGAGGCGCTCGACTACACGCGCGCGCGCCTGCCCGAAGGGACCGACGTCGCGATGGTCCGGGCCTTCATGGCGCATCACCAGGGCATGACCGTGGTCGCCCTCGCGAACGCCCTGCTCGACGGCAGGATCCGGGCACGGTTTCACGCCGAGCCGATCGTCCAGGCGACCGAACTCCTGCTGCAGGAGCGAACGCCGCGAGACGTCTCGGTGGCGCATCCGCGCGCGGAGGAAGTCAGGACCGAAGCCACGGTCCGCGACCTGGCGTTGCCCACGGTGCGGCGGCTGCGCTCTCCTCACGGCGCGGCGCCGGAGGTCCACCTGCTTTCGAACGGGCGATACCTGGTGATGCTCACCGCCGCCGGCTCCGGATACAGCCGCTGGGGCGATCGTGCGGTCACGCGCTGGCGCGAGGACACCACCCGCGACGACTGGGGCAGCTACGTCTACCTGCGCGACGTGCAAAGCGGTGGGGTGTGGTCGGCCGCCTACCAGCCGAGCGGCGTCGAGCCGGACCGTTACGGCGTCACGTTCACCGAAGATCGTGCCGAGTTCGTCCGGCGCGACGGAGCGATCACCACGACGCTCGAGGTCGTCGTCTCGCCGGAGAACGATGCCGAAGTCCGCCGGGTATCCGTGTCGAACTCGGGCGGTCGGGCCCGGGAGATCGAACTCACCTCGTACGCCGAAATCGTGCTGGCGACGCCCGCCGCAGACACGGCGCACCCGGCCTTCTCCAAGCTCTTCGTGCAGACCGAGTATGTCGCCAGGGTCGGCGCCATCCTGGCGACGCGGCGGCAGCGATCGCCGGAAGAGCCCGAAATCTGGGCGGCGCATCTCGCAGTCGTCGAGGGCGAGGAGACCGGCGAACCGGAGATCGAGACCGACCGCGCCCGCTTCCTCGGCCGCGGGCGCGAGGTGCGCGAGCCGATCGCGGTGATGGACGGCCGCCCGCTCTCCAACACCGTGGGTACCGTCCTCGATCCGGTCTTCGCGCTTCGCCGCCGAGTGCGGATTCCGCCGGGCAGGACGGCGCACATCGCGTTCTGGTCCGTCGTCGCGTCGTCGCGCGCCGACGTTCTGGACCTGGTCGACAAGCATCACGACTCGACGGCCTTCGACCGAGCGGCCACGCTGGCGTGGACCCAGGCACAAGTGCAGCTGAGCCATCTCGGCGTCGACCCCGAAGAGGCGAACCTGTTCCAGCGCCTCGCGGGCCACCTGATCTACGCCGGTCCGGCGATGCGTCCGACGTCCGACACCATCCGGCGCGGCGGCGGCGCCCCGCCGGGACTCTGGTCGCAGGGCATCTCCGGCGACCTGCCGATCGTCCTGGTGCGGATCGACAACATCGAGGACATCGCGATCGTCCGGCAGTTGCTGCGTGCCCACGAGTACTGGCGGATGAAGCAGCTCGCCGTCGACCTGGTGATCCTCAACGAACGGGCGTCGTCCTACGTCCAGGACCTCCAGATCGCCCTGGAAACCCAGGTCCGAACGAGCCAGTCCCGACTGCAGCCCGCGGCGGGCGGCACGCATGGCTCGGCGTTCGTGCTGCGTGCGGACCTCATCCCGGCGCAGACGCGCGACCTGCTCGTCTCCGTGGCCCGCGCCGTGCTGGTCGGACGCCGCGGCACGCTGTCGGAACAGCTCGACCGCGCCCAGCAGCCGGACAGCGGCGGCGCGCCGCCGCCGCGCCCCATGCCGTCGGTCGACGCCCTGCCGGCGGCTCCGGCGCCGCCCGACCTCGAGTTCTTCAACGGGCTCGGCGGGTTCGCCGCGGACGGACGCGAGTACGTGACGATCCTCGGTGCCGGGCGCTCGCTGCCGGCCCCGTGGATCAACGTCGTCGCCAATGCCTCGTTCGGCTTCCAGGTCGCTGTCGAGGGCAGCGGCTACACGTGGTCGATCGGCAGTCGCGAGAACCAGCTCACGCCGTGGTCGAACGACCCGGTCACCGACCGTGCGGGCGAGGTCGTCTATCTGCGCGACGAGGAGACCGGCGAGCTGTGGGGGCCGACGGCGTCGCCGATCCGCGACGAGGCCGCGACCTACGTCGCGACGCACGGCCAGGGATACAGTCGGTTCGAGCACGCCGCACGCGGCATCGCGCTCGAGCTCCTCCAGTACGTGCCGCTCGGCGATCCGGTCAAGATCTCGCGGCTGACGATCCGCAACGCGTCGGGGCGCCGGCGGCGGCTCTCGGTCACGGCCTATGTCGAGTGGGTGCTCGGCCCGTCGCGCAGCGCGTCTGCGCCCTCGGTCGTGACCGACATCGATCGTGAGACCGGCGCGATGTTCGCGCGCAACCCGTGGAATTCGATCTTCGGCTCCCGCGTGGCCTTCGCGGACCTGGGCGGACGACAGAAATCCTGGACCGGCGACCGGCGCGAGTTCCTCGGGCGCCATGGCACGCTCGACTCCCCGGCAGCCCTTGCGAGCGGAACGCCGCTCTCGGGACGGGTTGGCGCCGGGCTCGATCCCTGTTGCGCGCTTCGAACCCCGGTCGATCTCGAGCCTGGCGAAGCGACGGAGATCGTCTTCCTGCTCGGCGAGGCGGCGAGCGCAGCCGACTCGCAATCGCTGGTTGCCCGCTACCGTGCGGCCGACCTCGACGCGGTGCTGCACGAAGTCGGCGCCTGGTGGGACGAGGTGCTCGGTGCGGTCCAGGTCAAGACGCCCGACCGGTCGATGGACATCATGCTCAATCGCTGGATGCTCTATCAGACGCTGGCCTGCCGAATGTGGGCGCGATCGGCGTTCTACCAGGCGAGCGGCGCCTACGGGTTCCGCGACCAGCTGCAGGACGCCATGGCGCTCGCCGTGGCGCGACCGGCGATGACGCGCGAACATCTGCTGCGCGCTGCCGCCCGGCAGTTCGTCGAGGGCGATGTCCAGCACTGGTGGCTGCCGCCGTCCGGCCAGGGCGTGCGCACGCGGATCTCGGACGACCGGATCTGGCTCGCCTTCGCCGCCGCGCACTATGTCGCGACGACCGGCGACTTCGGGGTGCTCGACGAGCCCGTGCCGTTCCTCGAAGGCCAAGCGCTGCAGCCGGGCGAGCACGACGCGTACTTCCAGCCGGTGCTCGCGGAAGAAGTGGCGTCGATGTTCGAGCACTGCGCACGCGGGCTCGACAGGGCGCTCGCCGTCGGTGCACACGGCTTGCCGTTGATCGGTACGGGCGACTGGAACGACGGCATGAACCGGGTCGGCGAGCGAGGCCAGGGAGAAAGCGTCTGGCTGGGCTGGTTCCTGCACGCTGCGCTCGCGGCCTTCGCACCGCTTGCGAGTGGACGCGGCGACCTGGCGCGCGCCGCGAGATGGCTGTCGCACGCTTCTGCGCTGCGCACCGCGCTCGAGCGACACGGGTGGGACGGCGACTGGTACCGGCGCGGCTATTTCGACGACGGCACCCCGCTCGGCACCTCCACCGGCGATGAATGCCGGATCGACGCGATCGCGCAATCCTGGGCCGTGATATCCGGAGCGGCGGATCCGGCCCGCGCCGTTCGGGCCATGAGCGCGCTGGAGGAACGGCTCATCCGAAGCGACGACGGCCTGGCCCTGCTGCTGGCGCCGCCGTTCGATCGGACACCGCTCGATCCCGGATACATCAAGGGCTACCCGCCCGGCATCCGCGAGAACGGCGGCCAGTACACGCACGCCGCGGCGTGGTCGGTGATCGCCTTCGCCGCACTCGGCCAGGCGGACAAGGCCGCCGGCCTGTTCTCGCTCGTGAATCCGATCAATCACGCGAGCACGCGAGCGGAGGTGCAACGCTACAAGGTCGAGCCCTACGCGGTCGCCGCCGACGTCTATTCGACGCTCCCGCACGTCGGACGCGGAGGATGGACCTGGTACACCGGTTCAGCCGGATGGTTGTACCGCGCCGGCCTCGAAGCGATCCTCGGCTTTCGCCTTCAGGGGGCCTTCCTGCTCGTCGATCCGTGCATACCCGCGGAATGGCCCGGGTTCGAGATCACCTTCGCATGCCGCACGGCCCGCTACGAGATCACGGTCGAGAACCCGCACGGCGTCAGCCGCGGCGTCGCCCGGGCCACGCTCGACGGCAACGCGCTGCCCGACGGGCCGGCCCGGGTCCCGCTGGTCGACGACGGTGAAACCCATGCAGTGCGCGTGATCCTCGGCTGATGTCGCGCGGAGCTGCCGACCGGCACCCCGCCGGCCTGGCCTCGCACGGTTCCGATGCCCGAGAAGGCCAGCGCTCGGGCCAGGGTGCGACGCAGCTATGATGTCGGAGCCACGGCCGTGATCGCGCTTCCGGGCATGCTATCCATGAGAATACCGAACGTCCGAATCGACATCCGGCCGCGCCCGGCCACGGTGGCGCCATGAACCGACGTCGCCTTCTCGCGGCATCGGCCGTGGCGCTGCTGCTCGTCGTCGCCGGTGCCGCCTGGTGGCGATTCGGTCGCGCGATCGATGTGCCGGTGACCGTGGCGGCGCAGGGTTCCATCGCGGCGCGCGTCGTCGGGCCGGGAACCGTGCAGGCCCGCATTCCCGTGACCCTCAGCGCCCGCGTCAACGCGACCGTCACGCAGGTTCACGTCGACGTCGGCGACGAGGTGCGCCGGGGACAGTTGCTGGTCGCGCTCGACGATCGCGACCTGAGCGCTCGCCGCGGCGTCGTGAGCGGACAGCAGGAGGCACTGCTGCGCAACACCGACGGTGCCCGCGCCGCGCTGGCCAAGGCGCAGGCCGATCTCGATCTGGCCCGAAGCAAGCATCGGCGCGACGTCGAACTGCTGGCGCAGGGCTTCGTCTCGCAGGCCGCGGTCGACGCGTCGAATGCGGCGCTCGATGGGGCCGCGGCAGGTGTCGAGGCCGCCAGGGCCGCGCTCGCGGCCCGCGAGGCCGACGCGCGAACGCTGTCACAGGAAGCCCGCTATTCGGACACGGTGCTTTCCTATGCGCGCATCGTCGCCCCGATGGACGGAACGGTGGTTCAACGCCTGAGTGAAGTCGGCAACACCGTGGTGCCAGGCACGCCACTGCTGAAGATCGTCGACCCGAAGACGCTGTGGGTCGCCACGCGCGTGGACGAATCGGTGGTCAGCCGCGTCCAGACAGGGCAGTCGGCCAGCATCCGGTTGCGCAGCGGCGAGGTGCTGCCCGGCAAGGTGGCGCGCATCGCGCTGCAGTCCGACGCGGCGACCCGCGAGCTGGACGTGCATGTCGCCTTCGACGCCGTGCCAGAGCACTTTGCCATCGATCAGGAGGCCGAGGTCGGCATCGACATTGGCGAAGACCGCGGCATCGTGGTGCCGCTCGCGGCGTTGACCCGCGACCGCGCGGGCCGCCAGGGCGTTCTGGTGATCGACGCCGGGCGCGCGCGCTTCCGGCCCGTGGAGACCTCCGGTGCCGATGCCCGGCGGGTTCTGGTTCGCAGCGGTCTCGAGGGCGGGGAATCCGTCGTTGCCGTGGCAGATGGAGTGGCGGCCAACCAACGCGTACGGCCGGCCCCTGGCGGCACGCGCTGAGCGGCGCACCACGGGGAGCGCCAGCCATGGAACTCGCACTGAAGGACATCCGCCGCCATCTCGGCAAGTTCCTCGCGACCATCGCAGGCGTGGCGATGCTGCTGGCCATCGTGCTGGTGATGAACGGCATCTACCAGGGCAACATCCGGGATGGCGTGTGGTTGATCGACAATACCGACGCTCATCTGTGGGTGGTGGAGCGCGGCCGCGGCGGCCCGTTCAACGAGGCTTCGCGCATTCCCCTGGACAGCTACAAGAGCGTCGCTGCGACACCCGGCGTCGAGCAGGCCAGTCCCCTGGCGCTCTACACCGCGCAACGCGTGATCAACCGCCGCGAACAGCAATTCACGCTCATCGGCTACGACATCTTCGGCGGCGCAGGCGGCCCGGGCCGACTGGTGCAGGGACGCACCATCACCGCTCCGCACTTCGAGATGGTGGCCGACCGCAAGCTCGGTTTGCAGCTCGGCGACCGGGTGCCGCTGGGCACCGATTCCTACACCGTGGTGGGCCTCACGAGCGGCGCGGTCGACTCGGGCGGCAACCCGCTGGTCTACCTGGCGCTCGCCGACGCGCAGAAGGTGCAGTTCGAACAGGACAAGCGGGCCATCAACGCGGCGACGGCCGCCAACCTGCAACGGCTGGACCGCGCCGGCTACACCGCCGAACAGGCCGCGCGGCTGTTGCCGCTGCTGTCGTCGGGCACCAGCACCATCAACGCCGTGCTGGTGAAGCTGGCGCCCGGTACCGACGGCGAAGCGGTGGCCCGACACATCCGCGACTGGCTTTACTTCAACGTGTACACGACCGCCGAGGAACGCGACCTGATGCTCGAGGGCAAGCTGAGCCGGATGTCCGCCGTGCTGGGCCTGTTTCGCTCGCTGCTGATGCTGGTGTCGATCGTCATCATCGCGCTGATCGTCTATGTGCTGACGATCGAGAAGATCAAGTCGATCGCCACGCTCAAACTGATTGGCGCGCCAAACGGACTGATCGTGCGGTTGATCATGACGCAGTCCCTGCTGCTGACGTTGTCGAGCTTCCTGGTCGCCTACCTGCTGCGCGACCTGATTGCCCCGGGGTTTCCGCGCACGCTGGCCTTCCTGCCCTCCGAGACGGCGGTCACCTTCGCGGTGATGCTGGCCGGCGGCGTGCTTGCCAGCCTGATGGCGGTGTGGCACGCACTGCGCACGCCGGCGCAGCTGGCCCTGGGAGGCTGACGTGGCCGTCGTCGAGATCCACGACGTCTCGCAGACCTTCGGCCACGGGGATCTGGCGGTGCACGCGCTCAAGCCCACCAGCCTGAGCGTCGAGGCCGGCGAACTGGTGGCGCTGCTCGGCCCCAGCGGCTCGGGCAAGAGCACGCTGCTGCTGGCGATCAGCCTGATCCAGCCGCCGACGACCGGGCGCATCGTGATCGACGGACAGACCTTGTACGACGACGGTCCGACCGGCGTCGATGCGCGCGCGTTCCGCCGACGCAAGATCGGCTTCATCTTCCAGCAGCACAACCTGATCCCGTTCCTGACCGCACTGGAAAACGTGGCGCTGATGCTGCAACTCAACGGCGTGAGCCGGCGCGAATCGGCGCGGCGCGCGAACGACCTGCTCGGCTACCTGGAGATCGGCCACCGCGCCAATTCGCTGCCGGCGCAGATGTCCGGCGGAGAGCAGCAACGCGTGGCAATCGGCCGCGCGCTGGCCAACGAGCCGGCACTGATCCTGGCCGACGAGCCCACCGCCGCGCTGGACACGGAGCGCGGCACCAAGGTGATGGCGATGCTGCGCAAGATCGCGCGCGAGCGACGTTCGGCCGTGATCGCCGTGACCCACGACCACCGCATGATCGAAGGCTTCGACACGGTCTACCACCTCGACGACGGGCGGCTGACCAGGGTGCAACACAGCGCGCAGATCGCCGACCAGACGCCCGCCTGATGGGAGCGGCGGCCATCCGCCACGCTGCCGGCTCGAATCGAACGCTGGCTGTGGTGCCGGAGGCGGGAATCGAACCCGCACGCCCTCTCGGGCACCGGATTTTGAGTCCGGCGCGTCTACCAGTTCCACCACTCCGGCCAGAGCGTTCCGGGGCGAGCCCCCGGAGGCGGACCCGCATTATCTGCAATCGTCATCGAACCGGCAATCCGGCGGGGAGCAGCGAGGCGGGCCGTTCCTCGGCGGGCAGCCGCACGGCTAGCGCGCCGGAGTGCGCAACCATGTCGCGCACAACGCCAGCCAAGCGACCGCCTCGGCCATCGCCGCCAGCACGTCGCTCGGGTAGTGCGCGCCGAGCACCAGGCGGCTCACGGCCACCAGCAACACCAGTGCGGCCGCCGTCGCGACGACGCCGCACCGCCGCACCATGCCGTCCAGGCGCCACAGCACCAGCAGCGCGACGCCGCCGTAGAGCAGCGTCGCGTTGGCCACGTGCCCGCTGGGAAAGCTGAAGTCGCCGGTCGCCAACGCCATGCCCCCGGCGTCGGGCCGAGGGCGCTCGAATGCATGCTTGAGCAGCGCGTTCAGCGTGGCGCCACCGGGCACCGCCAACAGCACGAACGACAGGCCGCGTCGGTCGCGCCGCCACAGCAGCACCAGCGCGACCACGATCGTCGCGGCGAGGATTGCACGAGGCGCGTGCAGCGCCGACACCCATGCCATCGCCCGCGCGAATCCGGGCTGCGGGAACCCCGGCTGCGCAAGGCCGCGAAACCAGTCCGACGCAGCGCGATCCATGGCCGAGATCGGCCCGCCCATCGCGACGTCGAGCGCGAGCGCCGCGAAGACGACCGCCGAAACCGCGAAGACGACCGGCCCGCTCAGGCGCGCAGCACGCATTTCTCGTAGAGTCCCAGCATCCGGCCCGCCGGATCGTACTTCGCCTTCAGCGCGGCGTACTCGTCCATCCGATAGGCCTGCGCAAATTCCTCGCGCGTGAAGAAGCTGTCGGAGTACAGCGACTTGATGCCGCCCAGTCGCATGACTTCGCGCTCGACGAGCCGGTTGAAGTGGCCCGGCTCGTGCCGCGTGTCGCTCTCGACCACGTCCCAGAAACCGAAGTTGACGCAGGGCACGCCCGGCTCGAGCGGATACAGCGTGAAGCGCCGATCGGCGCGCGCCGGACGGATCGGACAGGTCCACACCGGCAGGATGCCGATCTCGCGCAGCAGGAAGTCGAGGAATTCGCCGGCGCGCGACAGCGGGATGTCGACGTCCTGGATCACCGACTCGGTGAAGCGCCCTCGCAACCGGGCCAGCCGCCGCGTCAATCCCCACTTTCCGTTCCAGCGCATCACGCGCGTGTAGAAGCGCGAGTTCAGCCGCTCGCGCCCGAGCAGGCGGCGCAGCAGCGGGTTCTGCGCGTACAGATTCCTCGAGCACCAGAACCAGTCGGTGTCCCAGCGCCACAGGTAGTCGTGCACGCCAAGATAGTCGAGCTCGCGCTCGCGCAGCGAGCGGTAGTAGATCTTCTCGAACGTGTAGTCGCTCAGCCACGGCGCGTCGTCGACGAAGCGCGCGACGGTGAGCACCAGTTCCCCCGGCGCGAAGACCACGCCGTCGACGAAGTCGGCCTTGCCCGCGCACTGCAGCGCGAGGTCGTCGAAGAACGCGCGCGGGTCCGCGTGCCGGCGGTGCTCGACGCGCACTGCGCGCCGCACCGGCAGCGTCTGCAGGCGCAGGCGGATCGCGTAGCCCAGCGTTCCGTACGAATTCGGGAAACCGAAGAACAGGTCGCGGTGCTCGTTGTCGGGCCTGCAGGTCGCGACCCGGCCGTCGGGCAGCAGCACGTCGAATTCGAGCAGCGTGTCGTGCACCAGCCCGTGCCGGAACGAGGTCGCCTCGATGCCGACGCCGGCGGCCGCGCCGCCGACCGTGATCGTCTTCAGCTGCGGCACCACCGCCGGCATCACCCCCTTCGGCAGCGTCGCGGCGACCAGTTCCTCGTAGCAGGTCGACCCCTCGACGTCGACGCTGCCGCCGGCGACGTCGACGTCGAGCACGTGCCGGAACTCGCGCAGGTCGAGACGGCGCTTGGGCGCCTCGAAGCGTTCGCGGAACAGGTTCGACGAGCGTCGCTCGAGCCCCAGCGGCGCGCCGCTCGCGTCGTCGGCCTGCGACGCGGCCACCAGGCGGTCGCGCCGAGCGGCATGCTCCGCGAGCGGGTCGTCGGCCCGAGCCTGCACTTCAGTTGCCCCATCGCGCGTTGCGCGACTTGCGATACCGGGCGCACGAAATGCTTGCGCGGGCAAAGGCGTGGCCCGCCCGCCGCCGGCGCGCCGGTGCTTGCCCCCGCTTCGCGGGGGTGCCCTGCGATGCTCGCCGCGCCGGCCCCGCCGCGAAACTCGCTGCGCTCGCTTCGCGAGCTCCGCTCAAACAGTCGCGGCGAGTCAGAAGGACGAAGCGCGCTTCGCGCGCGGGCCGGCACTGCTGCGCTTCTCGGCTGCGCACGGGCGCGCCGGCGGCGGGCGGGCCGCACCTTTGCCTGAAGCGTTGCGGCGCGCGTGACGGACTTCCCCGGCTTCGATGCGGGCACCGCATGCGTCGCGCTCGTGGCAGGCGGCAGCGGGCCGGGCCGCGGGCGCTGGGGGTGCGACGGGCCGTGGGGTCGCGGGCCGCGGCGCTGGGGCGCGCGCTGGGGCCGCGCCGGGCGGGGCGATGGCGGCGGCGGTCGGTGCTGAGCACCGACTGCCTTGCGCTGCTCGCCCCGGGGTCGCGCGGCGAAACTCGCTACGCTCGCTTCGCGAGCTCCGCTCGGACAATCGCCGCGAGTCAGAGGGACGAGGCGCGCTGCGCGCGCCGACCCCGAGGCTGCGCTGCTCGGCGCCGCCGACATCGCCCCGCCCGGCGCGGCCCCAGCGCGCGCCCCAGCGCCGCGGCCCGCGCCCCCACGGCCCGTCGCACCCCCAGCGCC